>Ga0070741_10017803_pt1 | contig 11617 bp, 9 predicted proteins | sample Coa_R1_4_FD_66440 | JGI IMG/M metagenome (GOLD analysis project Ga0070741, IMG submission 66440) | Surface soil microbial communities from Centralia Pennsylvania, which are recovering from an underground coalmine fire - Coalmine... | ecosystem: Environmental > Terrestrial > Soil > Unclassified ...
GCGACCGCCGGGGTCGAGTAGAAATCGGAGCCGCCGAAGAGGCGCGGCTGCGCCGAGCCCTTCCACAGCACGCGGCCGCGTCGCGAGATGCAGTACACGTGCCCGTCGTACGCGCCGACGAACAGGCGGCCGCCTGCGAACGCGAGGGCGCCCTTGATCGGGCCCCGCGCGACGTGGCGATGCCAGACGACGTTGCCGTGGTTCGCGTCGAAGGCCCAGACGTCGCCGTTCCAATCGCCGACGTAGAGCCGGTCGCCGACGAGGAGCGGTGAGCTCTCGGACGGGCCGATCCTGTGCTTCCAGTGGATCTTCCCGTGGCCGACGGCAAATGCGATCACTTCGCCGTCCACGCCGTGGCCTCCGCTCTGCGCGTTGCACGGCGACCGGTTGAGGAATGCCTCGTACACGGTTCCGTGCGCGTGCGGCCCGATCGCGGGGGACGCGGCGACGCACCGGTGCGCGCGGTACTTCCACGCGTACTTGCCCGTCTTCTCGCTGACTGCCGCGAATGTGCCCTTGTTCGTCGAGAAAAAGAGCCGGTCGTAGCCGATCGAGGGCGGGAACTCGATCAAGCTGCCTGCCTGGTAGCGCCACAGAATCCGGAACGGCGGATGGAGCGCGAGCTGCACCGAGCGCGTCCGGTCGGGCGAGAAGCCGTACGTCGGCCACGGGACTCCGGCCGGCGGAGCCTTCGGCGCGGCCTCGGTGATGATGTAGTCCGTGGTGGTCGAGCCGCGCTCGTCCGCGCTCTGGTGAAGCCGATGGACGACATACGCGGCAAGGCCTCCGCCGAAAAGCACTGCCACTGCGGCGAGGACGATGACCAAGCGGCGCATGTCCGGCGGAGGCTAGCCCGTGCCCTGCACCGCCCCGAGGTCGAGCGTCGCCGTCTGGCCAGCCGAGTTCGTCGCCGAGAGCGTTGCCTGCCACGTTCCCGGCGGGACCGCGACCTGCGTCGTGCCCGAGACCGGCTGCTCGCCGAGATCGAGCGTCTGCGGCGGGTTCACGCCGGCAGGATCGACGAGCTGCACGACGAGGCGGAGCCACGGCGTGCCCGGATCGTCGGCCTGCCACGTGAGCGTCGTCCCGGCGAGCTGGCCCTGCAGGGCCGCCGGCGGCGCCGTGTCGAACGCCACCACGACCGGCGCGAGCTGCACCGTTGAGCGCAGGCCGACGTAGCTGATCGCCGACACCGTGACCGGATACGTGCCGGGCCCGAGCGCCGGCGGGGGCGTCCAGGTGATCACGTGCGTGCCGCGGGACCACCGATACGTGAACACCTTGCCGGCGATCGTCAGCGTCACCGAAGAGCGCTGCGAGAGCGTGATCGGGATCGTCGCCGTGTCGAGCCAGCCGTCCGCGGGCTGCGGGTAGACGGTCGGCGTCGCGGGGCCTTCGCTCACCCGCGGCGCGCCGAGATACGCCTGGAATCGTTGCGCCGCGTCGCTCCAGTACGGATCCTTCGTCTGGAACGCGAGCTTGCCGAGCAGCGTCGTCACGTACTGCTCGTAGCCGAGTGACGCATGGGCGCCGCGCAGCTCGTACAGCGACCAGTCGCCGGTGTCGAAGCGCGGGAAGAGCGCCTTCGCCGCGGCGCTCATGCGCTGCGCGAGCGCGGTCGCGGCGCCGTTGCCGGTCATCTGGCCGTACTCGGTCAGCGAGACGATCGTCTGCAGCTGCGCGTTGAGGACGATCTCGCGGTCGAAGCCGTAGAGCTGGATCCACGGCCCGGCGGGGGTCTCGGTCAGCAGGTGCGGCACGGCGGCGTACGCGCGCGCGGCCGCGGCGGTCAGCCGCTCGTCCCCCAAAAGCGCGCCCGCGCGAGCGAGCGCCTGCGCGGCGAGCGCCTCCGCCATGCCGGACGCCCACGGCGGCCGGCCGGCGCCGAAGCCGAAGGAGTACTCCCAGATAAGACGCGGTCCACGCGGGATGGCCCGGTCGACGAGCGCGTACGCGAGCGACTGTGTCTTCTCGACGTCGTGCGCGGAGGCCGCGTTCGCGAGCGCCGAGAAGCTCGCGAGCGGATGAAACTCGAGGCCCTTGTATGGGAACCAGCGGTAGACGACGCCTTCACCGTCGCTGACGTCGACTGCCGTGTCCGGGATTCGATGCGTCTCGAAGTACTCGAGGTTCTGCTCCAGCTGCGTGAAGAGCGCGAGCGCGCGCGGCGACGTCAGCGAGTCCCACAGGTTCGTCAACTGCAGGAGCTGGGACGCGATCACCCGCGCGCGCAGCTTCGGAAGGCGCCGCTCGTCCCACGAGGCGCGATTCACGTCGCGGCGGTAGCGCGCCGCGTCGGCGGGCTTCATCCAGTGCTGAGCAAGCGCGTGCGCGATCCCGCGGCGTAGGAGCTGCTCGCTCGTCGCGCCGCGCGCCGCCGACGCAGTCGGTGCCCAGATGAGAGTGATCGCCGCAGCGGCCGCCGCCGCCCGCCTCATTTCAGCGAGTGGGTGGGCTCGACGGCGTACAGACTCGAGTAACCGTGAAAGAGCAAGCGCATTCCGTCTCCAGAGACTGGGACGTAATGTCCGTGGCGAAAGTTGAGGACGACGCGACCGCTCCTTGCGTCGACGCCGACGATGCGGTGCGCGAAGCTGCCGGCGTACGCGACGCCGTCGACGACGACGGCCGCGCCGGAGATCGGTCCGCCTGCGCCGACCTCCCAGAGCACGCGCCCGCTCGCGGCGAACACGCCGTAGAACACGCCGTTGTACGCGCCGAAGAAGACTCTTCCGCCCCAGACCGCGGGTGAGGAGTAGACATACGACCCGGTGGACACGCGCCAGAGATAGCGACCGCGGGTCGAGAAGGCGGTGAGCGAGTCGCCGGTCGACGAGGGGACGAACACGCGTCCGGCCGCGACGGCGGGCGTGCCGTAGATGCGGCCGTTCACGCGTGCAGTCCAGAGCGTCGCACCCGTCTGCGGCGACAGCGCCCAGAGACGGCCCGCGTAATCGCCGACGAACAACGTGCCGCCCGCGATCGACGCGCTCGACGTGATCTTGGCCCCGAGCTCTCGCATCCAGCGGATGCGATGGGTGCGCAGGTCGAGCGCGACAAGCCGGCCGTCCCACGTGCCGAAGTAGTCGACGCCGTGGCGGACGATGGGCGATGACTCGATCGGCGAGCCGACGGCGTAGCTCCAGCGCACCGCGCCATCGGCGCGGTCGAGCACGAACACGTGCCCGTCCATCGAGTGGTAGACGAGCTCGCGGCCTATGACTGCGGGCGAGGACGCCATCTCGCCACGCGGCGTGACGTGGCGCCAGAGCACCTTGCCGAACCGCATCGAGATCGCGTACACGGTCGCCTTGCGGTTGGCGACGTACGCGACGCCGTCGTCGACGACGGCGGGAAACTCGACGAGACCGCCGAGCGGCACCCACCAGACCGTGTGGAACGGCGGACGCAGATGTATGTGCACCTGGGACTGCGCGCGCGAGAACGTCGCTCCATACATCGGCCATTGCAGGTTCGTCTTGTAGATGCGCACGGTCACGAGGCGATGGGCCGCGAACGGCTCGAAGAGCATTCGCGTGCCGAAGCCCGGCGCGCCGACCGTAACGTTCATGCTCTTTCGATCGGGGACGCGGATCTCGGCGACTCCGTGCAGGTCGGTGCGGGCCGTGCGGTACCAGAGACGGACGTGCGCGCCGCGCACGCGCGTGCCGCGGTCGCCGTCGACGACGGTTACGACGAGCTTCGCCGGATGCTTCGTGCTCGCGACGGGCCGCTTCGGCTGAGCGTGCTTCGCCGCAGGAGGCGGCGCTGCCGCGTGGTGAACCGCCCCGCCGCCACAACCGGCGACGAGGGCGATGAGCAAAACCCCTAGGGTTCCGCGACGGGCTCTGGGAGCTCTTCCGCGAACGGCTCCAAGGTACCGCTCTCCCCGGCCGACAGCACGAGCTCGGAGAAGAACCGGGTCATGTACAGGCCTGCGCGGAAGTCGCCCAGCCGCGGCTCCGGCCGCTCGCCGGCGGCGAGGGCGAGTGCGAGCTCCGGATACCGGCTGCCGGCAGCAGTCGGGAGCGGGAAGCCGCCGCCGAAGCGGGGATTGATGTCGGTGATGCGGTGCGTGCCGTCGGGCTCGCGGAAGCACTGGATGTTCGCGGGGCCGACGATGCCGAGCGATTCCGAGACGTGTCTGCCGACCTCGATCAGGTCGGGATCGCGGATCGTCATCCCCTTGATCGACTCGCCGCCCTTCGACTCGATCATCGTGCGCGGCACGGCGTTGAGGCAGCGCCCGTCGAGATCGCAGAAGACGTCGATGGAGAACTCCTCGCCGCGGCAGCACGCCTGCACCATCGAGTCGACGGTGGTGTACTCGAGGAAGAAGTCGAGCTCCCGCCGGTCGGCGCAGCGGAAGATGTTGCGCGAGCCGAAGCCTTCGCGGGCCTTTACGAGCACAGGGAACTCGACGTCGGCGGGAACGTCGCCGGGTAGCCAGGTCGCGGGCGAGCCGATGCCGCGTTCGACGAACAACTGATGCGCGAGCCACTTGTCAGCGAGAGCATCGACGAGCTCGGAGGACGGAAGCAGCACGAGCGCGCCGAGCTCGTCGCGCGCACGTGAAAGAACGCCGTGATCGAGATCGGTGAGGGGCACGATCAGCGCGACATCGTGCTCTGCGACGAGCGCGGCGAGCGCAGCGATGTAGCCGGGATCGTCGATGCGCGGAGCGAACGCATGCTCGTCGGCGTGATAAAGCGCAGGCGCAAGTGGGTTGACGTCGACGGCGACGGTGCGGGCTCCCGCCCGGCGGAACGAGCTGACGATGTCGACCCGCTGGCCCGCGCAGGTGAAGAGGACGCCGACGCCGCTCACGAGGCGACCGCGCCGCCGCTTGCCGGCGGCGCCTTCAGCACGCGCGGGCTCCCCGCGCGTGCGTCGGAGCGACCGGCCTTACCCGCGTGAACGCCGCACACGACGCGAGAGGGTACCGTCGTCCATCCGTGCGCCGCCTTCTCTCCGCTCTCGTCATGCTCGTCGGGCTCTGGGTCGTCGCCAGCGCCGTCCTCTTCGTGTGGCCGCCGGCCAACGAGACGCCGCCCGAGCACGCGGATGCGGTCGTCGTCCTCTCGGGCGGCCGGAACTCGCGCCTCGACCCGGCGCTCAGGCTCGTCGATCGCGGGATCGCCCCCATCCTCGCCATCTCGAGCCCGTTCAACGATCCGAGGTGGGAGACCGCCATCAGGCTCTGCAACGGCGAGACGCCGCATCCCCGGTTCAAGGTCATCTGCTTCCAGGCGGTGCCGTACAGCACGCGCGGCGAGGCGGAGACCGTGACGAGGCTGGCGAAGCACGAGGGGTGGAACCGGGTCGTCGTCGTCACCTCCACGTACCACGTGACCAGGGCGCGCATGCTCTTCGAGCGCTGCTACCACGGCAAGCTCTGGACGGTGGGAACGTCCTCTCCGGTATTCCGGCTTCCCGAGGAATGGGCGTCGGAGACGGCGAAGCTGATCGTGCAGACCGGGTTCGAGCGCGGCTGCTAGCGCCAGCCGCCCGTCGCGCCCTTGTACGTCCCTCCGAAGAGCGCGAACGGAGTCCGGGCGAGGATCTTCGCGTCGAGCAGCGGCGAGCGGTGCTCGACGTACCAGACGTCGAGCTCGATCCGCTCGGGCCACGGCAGCGTTGCGCGGCCGTGCACCTGCGCCCACCCGGTTATGCCGGGCTTGACCTCGAGCCGCCGCCGCTGGCGGGGGGTGTATCTCTCCACCTGGTAGCGCAGCGTCGGACGCGGACCGATCACGCTCATGTCGCCGCGCACGACGTTCCACAACTGCGGCAGCTCGTCGAGTGAGAGCCGCCGTAGGACGCGGCCGACCGGGGTGATGCGCGAGTCGCCGCGATCGACCGCGAAGCCGGCGCCCTGTGCCTCGGCACCGACGACCATCGTCCGCAGCTTCAGGAGCTCGAAGTCCGCGCCGTCCTTGCCCACGCGCGTCTGCCGGTAGAGCGCCGGCCCCCGGCTCGTCAGCTTGACCGCCAGCGCCGCGAGAACGAGCACCGGCGATGCAACCGCGAGCGCGACGCCCGCAACCGCGACGTCGGCGGCGCGATTCAGCGCGTGCCCTCTGCGGCGTCCCACGTGGTCGGCACGCCGCGCCGGAGATAGTTGAAGAGCGACTGGACGGTCGCCCACGTCACGAGCACGTAATAGCGCGCGATACCGACGCCGGCGAGTGCGGCGGCAAGCAGCCCGAGCTGTAGCCCGAGCGCGACCGCATAGATCGTCCCGCGGCCCAGCAGCGCGATCGAGGCACCGAGCAGGACGAGGTGAAGCAGGCCGCTCGCATAGCGCAGGTGTCGGTGCGAGACGATCTCGACGAAGTACATGGGCCGCAGGCGGCGGAGCATCTTCCCCTCGATCACGATCGCCCAGCAGTGCTCGAACATCCGCACCTTGCGGCGATATTCGTCCACGTTCGTCGGCGTCGCCTTCTCGAACGCATTCGCGGCCGGCTCGTACACGGCGCGGCGGCCGCGTTGCACCATGAGGTACGGGAGCGAGAGGTCGTGGCCGAAGCGGGGATCGACCTCGACGTAGTCCGACCGCCGCACGGCATAGATCGAGCCGTTGCCGCCGGTGACCGAGTCGATCTGCGACTCGGCTGCGCGCACGCCGAGCTCGTACCGCCAGTAGAGGCCTTCCTTGTTCCTGCCGTCGTCCGTCTGGACGTTCAGGCGCCCGCAGACGTATGCGACGTCGGGATCGGCGAAGCCGCGAACGAGCGCCCGCAGCGCATCGGGTGCCCACGTCGAGTTCGCGTCGGTGAACGCGACGACGTCGCTCTGGGTCTCGCGCACGGCGTGGTTCTGCGCCGCGACCTTTCCGCCGCGCCGATTCATCACAACACGAGCACCGGCATCCGCAGCGAGCGTGTCGGTCGCGTCCGTCGACGCGTCGGAGGTGACGACGATCTCGAGCTTCTCCGCCGGATAGTCGAGGGCGCGCAGGTTCTCGACGCGTCGCTCGATGACGCTCTCCTCGTTATGCGCCGCGACGATGACGGTCACGGCCGGAAGGTCGACCCCGGTCCGCACCGGCCGGGAGCGAACGGTCGCAAGCGCGTAGACGACGATCGGATATGCGGCGTGCGTCCAGACCAGGGCAGCGAGCGAGGCCCAGAACATGACGGCAACGACGATCACTCGGCGCCCATCTTCCTCAGCAGGCGGTCGACCCTCGCGCGGTCCAGCCGGACTGTCGCCGCGCCGGGGTCCGATTCGAGGTCGTAGTAGCGCCGTGCACCGCGGCGGCGGTCGATCGCCTCGATCAGCCTCCCCCGCCGGTCGACGCAAAGCTCGAGTGCCAGCAGCTCCGAGCCGCGCCGGTAGACGAGGCAGTCGAACTGCGGCAGCACCCGGAACCCGATCAGGTCGTGCTGATCGAGGGGGCCGACGAGCCTGACGATGCGCTCCTGCCCACGCAGCTGACCGCGCACCCAGCGGCTTCTCTCCCACCGCCCGAGTAGGGCCGTTGCGACGATCGCCGCGACGACGAGCACCGCGGCGGCGACGAGACGTCGGTCAGCGAGATGCGATCTCATGCAGAAGCTCCCGGTAGCGGCCGACGGCGACCTCGCGGTCGGCCTCGCCGACGACGAATGCGCGGCCGCGCCGTCCAAGTTCCTCGAGGTCGTGCCGTCCGTCGTACGCGGCCCGGATCGCCTCGGCGACGAGCTCCGGCCGGTTCGAGGGCGCGAGAACGCCGCAGCCGACCGACGTCACGATCGACGCCGTCTCGCTATCGGCGTCGGCGGCGACGAGAACCGGTCTCCCGGCGGAGAGAATCCCGTAGAGCCGGCTCGGGACGACGTAGCCGGAGAGCCCTCGACCGAGGCCGACGTAGTGGAGGTGCGCGGTCGAGAGCGACCACGACAACGTCTCTCGCGGCTGGTAGCCGAGGAATTGCACGGCGTCCGTCTCGAGCACCGTGGCGAGCTCCATCAACTCGACGCGACGTGCACCGCCGCCGACGATGACGATCGAGAGGTCGTCGAGGTCGCGGAGGAAGGTCGCGGCGCGGATGAGCACGTCGAGGTTCTGCGGGTGGCCGACGTTGCCCGAGTGCATCACGACGAAGCGGTCGACGAGACCGTGCTGGCGCGCCCACTCGTTGTCGCGCGGCTGCGGGACGATCGCGCTCGTGTCGACCCAGTTGGGAATGACGACGAGGCGGTCCCGCGGGGCGCCCTTCTGCTCGAGCCTCCGGCGCATCGTTTCGCCGATCGCGACGACGCGGTCTGCATTCCTCAGGTACGACGCAATCAACGAGCGGAGCAAACCGATGAGAATCGGGTTCTCGAGCCGCTTCAGCTCGACCGCGATCTCCGGGAAGACGTCCTGGCTGACGACGACGAGCGGCCGTCTGAACCATCGTGCCACGAGAAGAGACACGTTCCCGATCACGGGGGGATCGGTCATGCAGAAGACGACGTCGGGCCGACGCGAGAACAGCGCGACGCGAAGCGACTCCGCCAGATAGGTGAGGTAGTTGATCGACCGCGCGAGCAGGCGCGTGCGGTCGTACGCGGTCGAGCGGACGCGGATGATGCGAACGCCGTCGTGCTCGAGCCGTTCGGCGTGGGGCGCGTGCACCGCGATGCGACCCGTGACGACGGTGATGTCGAACTCGGACGCAAGCGCGGCGAGCAGCTCGGACAGCAAGTGGGCTGTCGCCTCGAGGCCGGGCCAGTAGTACTGGTTGAGCACGAGGAGGCGCGGCTTTCGGCTCATGCGGACTCCCGGCGACGGGTCGCGGCAGCGCCGAGGAACGCGCACACCCAGACGGTAAGGGTGCCGATGTCGCCGACCGAGTAGATGTACGACTGGACGATGGCGAGCACGAGTGCGCCGGCAAGGACCGCCAGCGTGACGATCGCCTCCGGGGACTCGCGACGGATCGCGCCGGCTCCGAGCGCGCCGACGAGCGCGAGGAACAGAGCGAGGCCGACCGCCCCGAGCTGGAGATAGACGCCGATGTAGGAATTCTCCGGCAGTCCGCCCACGAAGTTCGTGTACCGGTTGATGAAGACCCGATCCTCCGTGCCGAACCCGTACCCGAGCGCCGGCCGCGCGTTGCCGAGGTCGATTGCGCCGCGCCATGCCTCGCCGCGGCCGGAGAGGCCGAAGAGCGTCCGGTGGGTCGGCGCCGCCTCGCCGGGACCCTGGAAGCCGATGTCGAACTCGAATGGATAGCTGACGCCGACGTCGATGTATCCCGGCTTCGGTTTGACGCCAGCCGCTGTGGACGCGGGGCTCTTCGGCCGCGCCGTGTTCCCCTTCGACGTCGGAGCGAGTGCGACGGCGATCGTCGCAGCGAGCAGCACGGCTGCCGCACACCCGGCGAGCGCGCGTACGCCGACGGGCGTGCGAACGAGAACGACGACGACGAAGACTCCGACGAAGCCGGCACCGATCGCGCCGCGTGAGCCCGAGGCGGCGATGGACGCGTCGAAGGCGAAGGCGGCGGCGAGCGCGAGCGCCCGCTCGCGCCGGTTGCGAGCCTCGAAGGCAAGCCACGTGCAGATGGGAAGGCAGAGCGCGAGCAGGAGCGAGACCGTGTCGGGGTTCTGCCCGAACCCTCTGTAGCGGGCGGGAACGTCGAAGGTCCCCACCTGCACCGCCGCTGCGTGGTCGACGGCGAGCGTGACGAGCCCGAGCGCGGTGACGATGAGCGCACCGGCGACGATGCCCCAGAGCACTCGCCGAGATCGATCGAGTCGGCCCGCGCAGGCCGATGCCAGCGCGACGGCTGTCGCGAAGAGCACCACGAGGGTCGCGGCGCGCTCGATCGTGAGTCTCGGATTCACCGACCACGCCGCGGACTCGACGGCGACCGTGAGGAAGCCGACAGCCGAGAGGGCAACCGCGGGACGGATTCGTGCGACGGGCCTGCCGACCCACGCTGCAGCGACGAGGCAGAGCGCGAGCAGCGCAGCCCACCGTGCCGCACGGCCGTCACGGACGACGGCCGCCACCGAGCTCGACCCGGCCGCAAAGGCGACGATGGTCGCGGCGAGAATGACCGGAACTGCGAGGTCGAGGGTCAGGCGCCGCATCGACGCAACAGCGTAGATATGGCACACGAAGGGGCCGGGCTATACTCGGCGCCCGGTGCCGTTCTTGGCTGCAGCGGCCGTGATTGCGGCGTCATACGGCAGCGGGCGGCTCCTCACGTCAGGCGGATGGCTCGCCGTCGAAGACGGCCTTCGTCGCCGACTCACGAGCTTCACCGTCGGTTACGCCTTCCTCGCCACGCTCCTCTTCGTGCTCGGATACGCACACGCGTTCCGACGTCCGGTGCTGATCGCGGTCGCGCTCGCCGGCGCCGCAGCGGCGCTCCCGTTCATCCCGAGCGAGCTGCGCGCCGCCCGTCGAGCGTGGAGCTCGGCCGGCTGGATGCGCCGGCCCATCGCCGTCATCGCCGCCCTCCTCGCCATCGACGTCTTCATCGCCTCGGCGCCGCCGACGTCGGGAGACGCGATCGCGTACCACCTGAGCGCGCCGAAGGAGTGGCTCCAGGCCGGGCACGTCTTTCCGATCTGGTGGGACTGGAACACGTTCCAGCCCTTCACAACGGAATATCACCAGGCGCTGGGGCAGGCTCTCTGGAACGGACGCGCCGCAATGGTCGTCACCGCGCTCCTCGCCGTCTTCAGCGTCTGCGCCGTCTATGGCCTGGCCCGCGACATCGCCGGTCAGCGCGCGGCGATCGTGGCCGCTCTCCTGTGGGTCGCGCAGGGAATGTTCGTGTGGGAAGCGACCGGCGGCTTCGTCGAGCTCGTGCTCGCGGGCTTCGTCGCGCTCGCGGCATGGCACCTCGTCTCGCTTCGCAGGACCGGATCCATGCAGGACGCGCTGTGGGCCGGGCTCGCCGCCGGCGTTGCAGCGGGCACGAAGTATCACGGGCTCCTCTTCGTGCCGGTGCTCGCGGTGCTCGCGCTTCTGCTCGTGCATCGCCGTCACGCGCTCGCCTTCGCGTTGTTCGCCGCGGGAGCGTGCATCGCGCTTCCGTGGTACGTCCGCAACTGGGTCGTCGCCGGCAACCCGCTGTATCCGTTCGCTGCCGGGATCTTCGGAGGCAAGTACCTCGATGCCGGATCGCGCTACGACCTGAACCAGAGCCTCGCCGGATACGGCCTCCCGGGGATCTGGCGTCTGCCTTTCTTCCCACTGGAATTCGTGCTGCACACGGGCCGCTACGAGCGTGGGTACAGCTTCAGTCCCGGTCTGTTCCTGCTTGCTCCGGTCGGCGTCGTCCTCGGCGGCAAAACAGCGCGCCTCCTCGGGCTCGGGATCCTCGCCTACCTCGTCGTGTGGTGGGAGACGATGCACCAGGTCACGCGTTACCTCCTGCCGGTGCTCCCGTTCGCCGCAGTGCTCGCCGGGGCTGCCGCGATCGACCTCTGGGACCGCGGACGACGCGCGCGGATGTCGCTCGCAGCGGTCGCGGTCGTCACGGCCCTGCCGTTCGTCGCGATCGCGGGCCTGTTCACGTGGCGGATCGGCCCCGGCGCGGCCGGTACGGAGAGTACCCCGGTCTTCGTCCAGAAGCAGACCGGGACGTACGACGCGTTCCGGTGGCTCGACCGCAACCTGCCCAAGG
>Ga0070741_10017804_pt1 | contig 11617 bp, 10 predicted proteins | sample Coa_R1_4_FD_66440 | JGI IMG/M metagenome (GOLD analysis project Ga0070741, IMG submission 66440) | Surface soil microbial communities from Centralia Pennsylvania, which are recovering from an underground coalmine fire - Coalmine... | ecosystem: Environmental > Terrestrial > Soil > Unclassified ...
CGCGGCGCTTCGGTCTGTTCCGGAGTCGGGCGAGGCGCGGGTGGCGGCGCTCGCGGAGCGGATCGGCCTGAGCGAGGCGAAAGTGCGCACCGCGATTCGGTACTACAGCGAGTATCCCGACGAGATCGACTCGTGGATCGCTGCGAATGACGCGGAGGCCGAGCGGCTGGAAGCCGCGTTCGCGCGTGAGCGCGAGCTGCTTGCTTGAGGCTGCTGCTGGACGAGATGTACGCGCCCGCGGTTGCCGTCGAGCTCCGGGCGCGGGGTCACGACGTCCTGTCTGTGCACGAGGCTGATCCGGTGCTCGTGGGGGCGTCCGACGCCGAGGTGCTGTCCACCGCCGTCTCCGCGGAGCGCGTTCTGGTCGCCGAGAACGTGCGCGACTTCCGACCGCTCGAGGTAGGGATCCTCGAAGGCGGCGATCACCACCACGGGATCGTCTACACCAGCGACCGTCAGTTCCCTCGCGGCGCGCCGACGACGACAGGCGACCTCGTCCGCGCGCTCGACTCGCTCCTGCATGCTTCGCCAGCCTTGCGCGACCGGTCGGTCTTTCTCGCCCCGCCGTCCGGCTGACGACCCGAATCGCAACGAGCGCCAGGCGGCGTTCCGGCCCGAGCCCGGGCGGCTCGCGGCGGGCGATCGCCTCCGACCTGCCTGGCCCCCGCGACCAGGGCACGCCTGGGCGAACGGATGGACTGACTCCGGCATCATGTGCGGCGGAGCTTGGGAGGGGGATCGTTCGAGCTTCGGCTGCTGGGTCCGGTCGAGGCGTTCCTCGACGGTGAGGCCGTGCCGCTCGGCGGTCGACGGCAGCGGGCGCTGCTCGCGCTCCTGCTCGTCGCGCGCGGGCGCCCGGTGGCGACGGACACGCTTGCCGAGGAGCTCTGGCAGGGCCGGCCGCCGGAAGGGTTCCAGACGACACTGCGGTCGTACGTCTCGCGGCTGCGGCGCGCGCTTGCCGGCCACGCCGAGCTCGCGGGGGGCCGCGCCGCATACTCGTTGCAGGTGCCGCCGGAGGCGGTGGACGTCGTCCGGTTCGAGCGCCTGGTGCAGGAGGGCGCCGAGGCGCTCGCCCGCGGCGCGGTCGGACGCGCGGCCGACCGTTACCGCCAGGCGCTCGCGCTGTGGCGCGGCCCGGCGCTGGCCGGGGCGGGCGATGACGGGACGCTGCGGCTGGAAGCGCAGCGGCTCGAGGAGCTGCGACTCCAGGCGCTCGAGCAGCGGATCGAGGCCGAGCTCGGTCTCGGCAGGAGCGACGGGCTCGTCGAGGAGCTCGAGGCGCTCGTGGAACGGCACCCGTACCGCGAGCGATTGTGGCGTCACCTGATGCTCGCCCTGTACCGGGCCGAGCGCCAGGCGGACGCGCTCGAGGCATACCGCCGTGCACGCACGCTGCTCGCGGAGGAGCTCGGCCTGGAGCCGGGCGAGCAGCTGAAGGAGCTCGAGCGGGCGATCCTGCGCCATGAGGTGCCGCCGGCCGAGCCACCCGAGCAGCGGCACAACCTGCCGGCGCCGGTGACGAGCTTCGTCGGGCGCGCGACGGAGCTCGCGGAGGTGGAGTCGCTCGTCGCACAATCGCGGCTCGTGACGCTGACCGGCGTCGGCGGCGTCGGGAAGACTCGACTCGCGCTCGAGTTCGCGACCCTCGCGCTTCTCGACCGCCCGGACGGCGTCTACTTCTGCGACCTCGCCCAGCTGGCCGACTCGTCGCTCGTCCCGCGTGCGGTCGCGCGTGTCTTCGGAATCGCCGAGCGGGCACGCGTCGAGGTCCTGGAGGCGCTCGTCGATCGGCTTCGCGATGCCGATCTGCTGCTCCTCCTGGACAACTGCGAGCACCTGCGCGGCGCCTGCTCGCAGCTTGCGGCGACGCTGCTCTCGGCATGCCCGCGGTTGCGCCTGCTGGTGACGAGCCGGGAGAGCCTCGGCGCGCCGGGCGAGGTCGACTACCCGGTGCCGCCGCTCGCGGCGGCCGACTCCGTCTCGCTCTTCCTCGCGCGTGCCTGCGCGGTACGGCCGCGCCTTCGGCTGGACGACGCCGCCCGGGCGGCCGCTGCGCGTGTCTGCGCGGATCTCGACGGCCTGCCGCTCGCGATCGAGCTGGCGGCGGCGCGCGCGAAGGCGCTCTCTCTGGACGAGATCGCAGCGCGAGTCGGGGACCGCTTCCGCTTCCTCGTCTCGTGGCGCCGGCTCACTCCGGCGCGTCACCAGACGTTGCGCGAGGCGATGGACTGGAGCTACTCGCTGCTCTCGGAGGAGGAGCGGACGCTGCTCGCGCGGCTGTCGGTGTTCGCCGGCGGCTTCACCCGCGCCGCCGCGGCCAGCGTCTGCCTCGACGGTGATACGGAGCGGGCGCTCGAGCTCGTCGAGCGGCTGGTGGACGCGTCCCTCGTCATCCCCGAGGAGCACGAGGGCGAGACCCGGTACCGCCTGCTCGAGACGGTGCGGCAGTACGCGGGCGCGCGGCTGGCCGAGCAGGGCGAGCGGGACGAGATCGAGGAGCGGCAGGCCTCCTACCTCCTGGCGTTCGCCCGGGAGACGCGGGCGACCCAGCACGACGCCCTCCAGAGGTGGGCCCGGCGCGTCGAGGAAGAGCGGGGGAACCTCGGCGCCGCGCTCTCCTGGTGTCGCGACGCAGGCGACGGCGAGCGCCTGCTCGCGCTCGCCGCGTCGGTCTGGCGGTTCTGGTGGATCAGCGGCGACCTCACCGAGGGCAGAGCCTGGCTCGAGGCCGGGATCCGCGCCGCCGGCGCGGCCGATCCGGTGGTGCTGGCAGAGGGGCTCGAAGGCGCGGCCGGGCTCGCGTGGGCGCAGGGCGACGTCGAGCGCGCCCGCGAGCTGGCGGAGCAGGCGCTACCGCTGTTCGCGGCGGCGGGCGACGCCCGCGGCGAGCAGGGATCGCTCATCCTGCTCGGGCACGTCGCGCTCGACAGTGGGGACTTCCGCGCGGCCGAGTCGCTGTTCGAGCGCAGCCGTCGGCTCGCAGAAGAACGCGGGCCGTCGTCGAACATCGCCGTCTGCACCCACAACCTCGGCTCGGTCGCCTACGGCGAGCGCGCATTCGGGCGCGCCGCGCAGCTCTACGCGGAAGCGCGGTCGCTCTACCAGGCGAACGGCGACGAGTACGGCGTCGCCCTCTGCGAGCTCTACAGCGGTCTCGTCGCCGCCGAGGCGGGCCGGCCCGAGGACGCGGCGGCGTGCGTGGCGCGTGCGGTGCCCGTGTTCCGCGAGATGCGCTTCCTCCAGTACGCCGCGCAATGCCTGGACTGCGCCGCGACGGTCGCTCGCGCGCGCGGCGCGGCCGAGGAGGCTGCCCGCCTGCTCGCGGCCGGCGGCGCGCTGCGTGAGCGCACCGGGCAGGCGCCGACTGTCGCCTCGCGCCTCCGTGACCGCGAGCTCGCGGCGGCTCGAGCCGAGCTCGGCGACGAGCGCTTCGCTGCGGCGTGGGCGGAGGGCGCGGCTCTCGCCGAGGCGGAGGCGCTCGGCCGCGCGCTCGCCGCCGTCGGCGGCTGAGCCCCGACTGCAACGGATCTGCAACGCTCGGCGGCAACGCTCGCCGGCAGATGCCGTTCGACGACGAGCTCGGACGGATGCGAGCCGCGTTCCTCGCCGCGCTCGCCGCCGGTGACGCGTCCGCCGCGGCAGCGGTCTACGCGAAGGACGCGAGACTGCTGCCGCCGGGCGCGGGGCCGATGTGCGGCCGGGCCGCGATCGAGGCCTTCTGGCGCGCCGGCTTCCAGGCGGGAGTGGCCGGGCTCTCGCTGCAGGTGTCCGAGCTCGGCGGCGGCGAGCGGCTCGCCTACGAGGTGGGGCACTACGAGCTTCGGCTCCGTCCTGCCGACGCGAGCCCCGTCTCCGAGACGGGCAACTACCTCTACGTGCACGCTCGCGACGAGAACGGCTCCTGGCGCCGCGCCGTCGAGATGTTCGGGCCCGTCGGCGGGATTGCAACGTTGTTGCAACGCGGCTGAGGAATCCTCGACCCATGCCGGGCTTCCTCCTCGCCCTCCGCCTCCTCGTCGCCGGGGTCTTCGCCGTGGCCGGAGTCGCGAAGCTCGCCGACCTGCAGGGGGCGCGCCGCGCCGCGACCGCCTTCGGCGCGCCCGCGTGGCTGGGCATCCTCCTGCCGCCGGCCGAGCTCGCCGTCGCCGCCGCGCTCGTGCCGGTCGAGTCCGCACCCTTCACGGCGGCGGCCGCCGCTGCGCTGCTCGCGCTCTTCGCCGTCGCGATCGGCTGGACCGTCCTGCGCGGGCGCCGGCGGGAGTGCCACTGCTTCGGCAAGCTCCATGCTGCTCCGGCCGGCCCGGGCGCGGTCGGTCGGAACGCCGCGCTTGCCGGCGCCGCCGGGATCGTGGCTGCGGCCGGGCCCGGAGCGTCGCTCCCGCGGCCGGACGCGACCGACATCGTGCTTGGGCTGCTCGCGCTCGGGCTCGTCGTTCTGAGCTGGTTCTGCTGGCAGCTCTTCCGCCAGAACGGCCGCATGCTCGAGCGCATCCGCGTGCTCGAGGCGCCGGGCGCGCCGCTGATCGGCGAGCCGGCCCCTGCCGTGCCGGAGCTCCCGCGGGGCGTGCCCGCCCTGGTCGCGTTCACCGACCGTGGCTGCGGCGCGTGCGAGGAGCTGCTCCCGCGGCTCGAGCGGCTGCGCAGCGAGTGGCCGGGAGAGCTCGAGATCGCGCTCGTCGAGCGCGACGAAGCAGCCTTCGCCGGCTACGGCGTCCGGGCGGTGCCGAGCGCGGTCTTCGTGGACGCCGACGGGCTGATCGCGAGCGAGACGGTGACCGGCGCCGCGGCGATCGAGCGGCTGCTCCTGACGAAGCTCCCCGGCCTGCATCCCGACGGCGCGCACCTCGTTGCGGTGAGCTGACGTGCCCCGCGACGACACCGTACAGGCGGTGCGCAGGGTGCTGTACCACCCGAAGCGCCTGGCGAAGATCCGCACGCATCTCTCGAGCATCGACACGCTGATGAACCTCGACCGGAGCCGGCCGCTCCCCGCGGGCGACACCCGCATCGAGGCAGGAGCCGGCCCGAACTGGCTGATCCGGGCGACGGGACGAATCGCTCCCCCCGTGCTCGAGGCGGCCGACCGCTGCGACGCGATCGCGGCCCTGCTCGACGAGACGCGCCGCGAGCTCGAGAACGTCGCGATGCCGAGGTCGGACAAGCGCCACCTCCTGAACGCGCTCGACGAGGAGTCGGCGGCGTGGTCGGAGCGCGCGAAGCTCTGGCGCGACCCGCGGCGCCCTCGGGACGGAGCCGCGGCCGCGGTCGCGTCGCACACCCGCGCCAGCGTCCGCGAGTACCACCGTGTCCGCACCTACCTGAAGCGGGTCGACCTCAGGAGCCTCGATTGACAGGGCCCGTGGAGGAGCACTGGTTCGACCGGCTCGCGACGCGACGCCAGGTCGTGGCCGGCGCGCTCGGTGCGATGGCGCTCACGCTGCCGCTCGTCCGCGCCGCGCCGGCGCGGACCGCGCGCCTCGGCTGCAGCGCCGAGACGAGCGGCAACCCGCACGCGTGCCAGACCGGCTGCTTCTACGCCACGCACAAGCGGTTTCTCGATACCTCCGACCACTGCGACGACCTCTACGACGTCTCGTACGGCTTCGCGCTCGCTCTCGCGCTCTTCAATCCTCCCCTGGGCTTGGCCTCGGACGTGCTTCAGCTCGCCCGCTACAACGAATGCCTCGACCGGGCGATGACGCGGCAGAAGGCCGATGCCTTCGACTGCATGAAGCCGGGCTGCCCGGGCTTCGACCCCTGCGGCGCGTACGGCCCCTGCGCCGTCTGCCTCGAGGGCGCGAAGTGCTGCCCCGCACCCGACGACAACCAGCTCGGCTACGTCTGCTGCGCCTGCTGCAACCCCGACACCGGCGAGGGCTGCGGCGCGCCCTGCCCCGGCTCGTGAAAGGAGAAGCCATGTGGCTCGCAACGACCGTGACTGCCCTTGCCCTCGCCGCGTCGGCGCCCGCCGCCGCAGGCAACCCAGCCGCGCTCGCTCTGCACCGCCAGGACTGTCCTGCCGGCGGGAAGTACAGCGTCGGCGTCCTCCCGGATCAGCTCCTGCAGGGGCTTCGCGGCATCGGCGTCCAGGGCGACGGCGTCTACGGCGGCTGCGACTACGCCCGGACGTCGACCGGCTCGCTGAGCCTGACCTTCCTCGTCGTCGCGGCGCGAAGCGCGTCGCAGGCGAGCAAGGCGTACGCCGCCTTCGCCGAGGAGCTCGCCGGTCCCTCGAAGGCGAAGGCGACGCTGCCGCGGTACGGCGACCAGCAGGTCGCAGTCGTCGATCGCGAGACGTTCGAGCCGGACCTGCTCGTGCGCAGAGGGCCGCTCATGTGGGAGCTCTCGCTGAAGGCGACCGGCGTCAAGGTCCTGACGAGAGCGTCGGCGCTCGCCGAGATCGGCAGGTTCGCGCGCAAGCAGAAGGCGAGATGCGGCTGCTGAGACCCCGGAGCCGGGCGCGCGCCTAGGAGCCCTCGGCGGGCGCGGACGCGCGCGCGGCTCGCCAGGCCGCCCCGTCGGCGCTCACGCGGTCGTAGCAGTCGGGGCAGATGCCGTCGGTCGTCCGCTCGCGCATCGCCCGCGGGAGCTCCGCGACCAGGAAGTCGCCGGGCGGCACCCAGCCGTCGCCGACGGAGATGCGCCCGCACCAGGCGCAGCAGCGGATCGGCTCGTGCCGCCGCCGCGAGCCGAGGAAGCGAAGCAGCAGTCGCGAGCGGACTCGGACGCCGCGCGCGGCGTCCGCGGCGGCCTCGGCGCGTCCGAGCTCGTGGCAGCTCCGCTCGACGGCGTCGCGCGCCTGGTCCAGCGTCTCGCTCGGGCCGGCGGCAGGGGGGAAGGGTTCGTCGGCCGTCCGTCGATGGTAGGGCGAGCGGCCGCCGCTGCGTACCCAGCGAGTCGTAACCCGCCTCGCTTCCGACGTTCTCCCGACCTCGCACACGGTGCCGACGCCGCGTCTCCGCCCGATCAGGACGTGGCCCGTGCAGCCACGAGCTGCCGCAGAGCGCCGAGCGAGCCGCGCCAGTCGCGCAGATGCGCGAGCCGCACGAGCTGGCAGCCGCCTGCGACGCCGCAGAGGATCCCGCCGAGGCCCTCGACGGCCGAGACGGCGACGGCGAGCTCGAGCGCGGAGCCCGCGCCGACGCCGCCGCTCGTGCCGACGGCGAGCGTTCCGGCGGCGACGCCGAAGAACGGCAGCATCCGCCCGACGGCGAGCGAGGGGACGAGCACGAGCGCAGCCTCTTCCGGGCTGCCGATGCCGATCGCCGCCGCGGTCGCGAGCGCCACCGCGACCTTCGCCAGCGTCGCGAGCGACAGCCAGACGAGCGCCTTCGAGAAGGTCCGCCGCGAGGCGGCGAGCAGCGCGAACCCCGCGAGGAGCCGCGACAGCCGCTCGCCGTGGGCGCGCCGGCACGCCGCGAGAGCGATCGCGAGGAGCGCCAGCGTGAGCGCGGCGAGCGCGAGCCCGAGCCAGACCGGCACGGCGTTCGTCGCAGCGGCAGCGACCATCACCAGCGAGAGCGGCAGCATCCGCGCCACGGAGACCCCGCCGCAGACGCCCGTCATCGCCCACAGCGAACGCCGCCCCGGGAGCGTCCGGGCGAGCAGGGCGATCCGCACCGGGTTGCCGCACTTCGGCGGCGCCAGGCAGCCGAGCGCGTAGCGGGACGTCCCCTCGACCGCGCCCGCGCGGGAGCCGAGCGTGCAGGCAGCCGCGTGCCAGGCGAGCGCCGTCGAGATCACGGCTGCGGCCGCCGCGGCGACCGCGAGCGCTGCCAGCGCCGGGTCGGCCGCGCCGAGGGCCTCCGCCAGCTGCCGGCCGTGCCGGACGAGCGGCCGCCATGCGACGGCGACTCCCGCCGCCAGGGCGACGGCTGAGAGCGCGAGCAGCAGGCCCGGAGGGAGCTGGCGGAGACGGCGGGCCGCGGTCATCTGCTCTCTCCAACGCGCAGCGCCCGCGAACGGGTGCGCGACCGACGACGGCGCGGCCTGTACCCTCCCGCGGCGGAGCCGGCCGCAGCCGACCGAGACGGCGCGGGACGAAGCCGGCGCGACCGAAGGAGGACGGGATGGAGACGTGGGACGCGATCAGGGCCCGGCGGAACGTCCGCGAGTTCGCCGACACGCCTGTGCCGGACGGCGACCTCGAGCGCATCCTCGAGGCGGGGCGGATCGCCCCGTCCGCGAGCAACTGGCAGCCGTGGAACTTCGTGCTCGTCACCGAGCGGGAAGACCTCGTCTCGCTCTCGCGCGTGTGGCGCGGGGCCGGGCACGCCGCCGGGGCGGCTGCCGCGATCGTCGTCGTCTGCCCGATCCAGGACGATCCTCGCCGGCGCGAGCTCCTCCAGTACGACGTCGGGCAGGCGACGATGAGCATGATGATCGCCGCGGCCGATCTCGGCATCGGCACCGGCCACTCGAGCATCGGCGACCAGGAGCTCGCGCGCTCGCTGCTCGGCTTCCCCGAGGACCGGTTCGCGGCCTACTTCTTCTCGCTCGGATACCCGCGCGAGGGGTCGCTGCGACCGCTGCGGCGGATGAACCGGCGCCCGTTCGAGGAGGTCGTGCACCGCGGCCGCTGGTAAGCGCGCGGACGGAAGCCGCGCTGCCGACCGGAGAGTAGGCCGCGGCGCGGCGGCGGCGCAGCGCGGTCGCCGCCTTCTTCCCCGCGACGGCGCCGTACTCAGGCCGCCGCCGTTCGCGGCGATTCGACGATCGCAGCCGCCGACGGCTCGGAGATCGCCAGGTTGCCGACGTTGTCCGCGATCGCCGCACGGTAGCGGTAGCACGTTCCCGGCTGGATCGAGGTATCGGCGCCGCCCTGCAGCTCGACCGGCGACCACGCCCCCTCGAACGAGCCGCAGCCGTTGGCGGTCAGCGGCGCCGAGTCGCGCTCGACGACGAGCGAGCCGGCGTCGAGCCCCGACCCGTCGTCGCGGCCGGGATCGACCTGGAGCAGCACCGCCTTGCCCGTGAAGGTCGGCCCGCCGAGGAGGGTCACCGACACCCCGACCGGGGGCGAGCCGTCCGCGACGAGCGAGAAGTCACTGCTCGCTTCGGCGCCGGCGTCGCTGCGGGCCGTCACCGTCTGCGAGCCGGGCGCCGGCGGCTCGCCCGTCCAGCTGTAGGTCGTCTCGAACGGCGGGGCGTCGTCGACGCCGCCGCCGGTCGCTCCGGCCAGCAGCGGGAAGGAGACGCTCGCGATCGGCGGCCCCGACTCGGCCTGCTCGGCCGAGACGGTGAACGCGGTCCTCCCCTCGGCGGCGGCCGGCGAGTAGTAGAGGATGGCGCCGCTGACGGAGAGGAGCGGTGACTCCTCGCCGAGCGTCAAGGCGGGCGGCGCGAGCGGGGGAGGCTCGACGCTCGCGGTTGCGGAGGGGGCCGAGACGGCCGTATTCCCGACGTTGTCGCTGCTCGTGACGCGGTAGCGGTAACAGGCGCCGGGCTCGACCGACGTGTCGGCGCCGTCGCCCAGCTCGACCGGCGACCACTCGCCGTCGAACGACCCGCACTCGCCGTCGACGAGCGGCGCCGACTCGCGCTCGACGACGACCGAGTCCGGGTCGAGGCCAGCGCCGTCGTCGTGGCCCGGGTCGACGTCGAGCGTGACGGCGCTCTCGGCGAAGACGGGGCCGCCGACGAGCGAGACCGAGGAGCCGCTCGGAGGGGTCGCGTCTGCGACGAGGGTGAACGCGCTGCTCGCGGTCGCGCCGGCGCCGTTTTCGACCGTCACCTGCTGCGCGCCCGAGCCCGAGGGCGCCCCCTTCCAGGTGTAGGTCGTCTGGTAGGGAGCGCTCGTGTCGGCGCCGCCGCCCGTCGCCCCCGGCAGCGTGGGGAAGGTGACGCTCTCGACCCCGGACTCGGCGTCCGCGACCGCCGCGGCGACCGTCAGCGACGTCGTACCCTCGGCCGGCGACGGCGAGTAGAAAACCGTGCCGTCGCGGACGAGCAGCCGACTCGACGACGCGGTCAGCGTCAGCGCCGGCGGCGCCGGCGGCGAGGGGTCGATCTTCACCTCGGCGGACGGCCCGGAGACGGCCCGGTTGCCGACGTTGTCGGCGACGCTGACGCGGTAGCGGTAGCAGTGGCCGGCCGAGACGGACGCGTCGGCGCCGCCCGCGAGCGTGATCCGCTGCCACGCGCCGGCGAAGCCCTGGCACGAGCCGCCGGCAAGCGCCGCGGCGTCACGCTCGACGACGACCGATCCCCCGTCGACGCCCGACGCGGCGTCGCTGCCGCTCGCGACCGAGAGCGCCACCGGACCGGCCGACCAGGCGCCGCCGGGGAGGGAGACGCCCACGCCCGTCGGCGCGTCGCCGTCGGGAGCGAGCGTGAAGGCGCTCGCCGCGGCGAGGCCGGCCGCGTTCGTCGCCGTCACCGTCCGCGTGCCCGAGCCGGCGGCGGCGGACCACGTGTACGTCGTCTCGAACGGCGCGGCGTCGTCGGCGCCACCGCCCGCCGCGCCCGGCAGGGCCGGGAACGCGACGCCGGCGACGCCCGACTCCGGGTCGCCGACCGACGCCCGCACGGTGAACGCGCCGGCGGCGCCGGGAGCGTAGAAGAGCGTCGTCCCCGATGCGAAGAGCCCGGGCGCCGACGTCGTCAGCGAGAGCGCCGGCGCGGAGGGCGCGCTCGTGTCGACGCGAGCCACGTCGCCGGGAGCGGAGGTCGCGCGGTTGCCGACGTTGTCGGCGACGGAGACGCGATAGCGGTAGCAGCGCCCGCTCTCGACGCCGGCGTCCGCGCCGCCCTGGAGCGTGATCGGCGCCCACGCTCCCGGGAAGGTCGCGCAGGCGCCGCCGGCGAGCGGCGCGGAGTCGCGCTCGACCGAGACCGAGGCGCCGTCGACGCCCGAGCCGCCGTCGGAGCCGGTCGAGATCGCGAGCGGGACGGACGGGCTCGTCAGCCACGGCCCGGCGGCGAGGCTCGCCGCCGCGCCGGCCGGCGCCTCCGCGTCCGGGACGACCGTGAACACGGCCGTCGCGCTGTTGCCCGCACGGTCGTAGGCGGTGACGGTCGCGGCGCCGGCGGCGGCGGCGCCGCTCGTCCACGTGTAGGCGAGGATCGCCGGCGAGCCGACCCGGGCAGTTGCCGCGGCCGGCTGGAAGCCGCTGCCGAGCCCCGGGAACGAGAGCCGCGTGAGGCCCGACCCAGCGTCGGCGGAGCTCGCCTCGACGTCGAACGAGCCTCCGCCGCCGGCCGGGCGGTAGAAGATCGTCGTGCCCGCGACGAAGCTGTCCGGGCCCGTTTCGGCGAGCGTGAGCACAGGCGTGTCGGGCGGCGTCGTGTCCACCATCGCGGTCGCGCTCGGCGCGGAGAACGCGGACTCGTTCCCGGCGCGGTCGGACACGCGGTAGCGGTAGCGGTAGCAGCGGCCGTCGGCGACGTCTGCGTCGGCGCCGTCGCGCAGCGTGACGGTCGTCCAGGAGCCGAAGGCGGAGCAGCCGCCGGGCGAGAGGGCCGCGCTCGATCGCTGGAGGACGCCGCTCCCCGCCGCGACGCCCGAGTCCGCGTCTCGACCGGCGCTCAGGCGCAACGGGACGCCGAGCGTCCGGTAGTACGGGCCGCCGACGAGCTCGACCCCCTGCCCCGTCGGCGGCGACGAGTCGCGCGG
>Ga0070741_10017805_pt1 | contig 11615 bp, 9 predicted proteins | sample Coa_R1_4_FD_66440 | JGI IMG/M metagenome (GOLD analysis project Ga0070741, IMG submission 66440) | Surface soil microbial communities from Centralia Pennsylvania, which are recovering from an underground coalmine fire - Coalmine... | ecosystem: Environmental > Terrestrial > Soil > Unclassified ...
CGTCGCGCGCCGAGCCGACGTTTTCTTTTTCGCCTTCTTGGACTTTGTCTTGGTCTTCTTTCTGGTTGCCATTGCAGTGCTCCGGTGTCTGTCTTATGGCCGTCCCCGGCCGATGGTGCTCGGTTACCCAGAATCTATTTAAGCAAATGGACGGCAGAAGTGAATTGCGGGCGGTAAGAGCGCAAACCAGCCAAATTCGCCTGCAAATGCCGGCCGCAATGGTGCCACCTCGCGCTTACCCGGTTCGACGCCGTCGCGGCATTTCCTCCTTCACAATACGGCGAGTCGCCACGCATAGGAACGATTGCAGGTCGATCGGGCTAGTCTGGGCTTCCGGACTTCCGGCCGCGCCGCGAACGACTTATATTGGCGCCATGTCCCGTGCGATCAGTTCTGCCCGATCATCGTCTGTTCAGGCCGACACGTCAGGGTCGAGATGGGCGACGTAAAGGCGAGCGTGGCGCTTGAACTCTGCCGCCGTCTCCATTATTAAGCCGACTGCATGATTTTGCATCCGCGTTTCCGCCGGGGGATGAAGGCGGCGGTCCCGGTGTGGATCGCGTTCGTTCCTTCATCCATCGCTTGGGGGATCGCGGCGCAGGCGAGCGGCCTGAGCCTGGATGAAGTTCTGCTCCTGTCGGCCTGTGTCTACTCCGGGCCCGCGCAGTTCGCGGTGCTCGCGCCGCTCGCCGCGGGAACGCCGGCGCTGCAAGTCATTCTCGCCGCGTTCCTGGTCAACCTGCGCTTCTTCCCGATGAGCATGGCCCTGACGCCGTTTTTCGGCGCGGTGAAACGCCGCTGGTTGCTGTTCGCGGCGCACTTCATCAGCGCCAGCAGTTTCGTCATTCCGTATCTGCAATTTCGCAAAGAGAAGGAGTCGCCGGCGCCCGATGAGCGCGCGCCCGAATCTTACGGCCGATCGAACCTCGCCTTCTTTCTAGGCGTCGGCATGACGAGCTTTCTGGTATGGCTCGTCGGCAGCGGCGCCGGTTTCGAGATAGCGCAGGCGTTGCCGAAGAATTTTGACGAAGGACTGAAGTTCATTCTGCCCGCCTATTTCGCCGGACTGCTCGCCATCGACGTGCGCGGTCGCGTCATGGTCGCGGTTTGCCTGGCAAGCCTGATTCTCGCCGTCCCCGCCGTCATGTGGAGCCCGGACTGGGGCTGGATCATCACCGCCGTCACCGTCGCGACCGTCGCCTGGAGCCTGGAACAATGGACGACACGCGCCTGACGACGATTCTTGTCATCGGCGCGCTGACCTATGCGCTGCGCCTGCTGCCGCAATTGCTGTTTGTCGGCAAGACCTTTTCCGACGCCGCCGATCGCTACCTGCGCTACCTTTCCTACGCCCTCATCTGCGGCATCATTTCGAATGTGCTCTTCATGACGGGCGATCACATCGCTACGGCGGTGGCGCCGCAGCGCGCGATCGCGCTGGCGGTCACGGTGCTCGTCGCGCATCGGACCAAGAACGCGGTCATGGGCATTGCGGCCGGACTGGTTTTGGTCTTGCTGCTCGCTTGGTTGCGCTGAGCCGGTGACGCAGGTTCACCGGCCGCCATTCGCCGGCGCTGCGCCATCGTCGGACCCGATCGCCGGGACACGGGGGCGCCTGCGAAATAGTGCTGGGCCGCCGGCTGTTTCTGTGCTAAGGTTCGCTCAGTTTGTCGCGGCGCCCTTGATTGAGCGCCCAGAGTACCCCGCAAGATTCGCTCCGCGTTCCTAGCCGGTATTCGCAAACCGGTCGCGGATTGCCCCAAGGCCCTCCCCGCTGACATCACGTTAACCCCGGCACCTTTGGGTCCGGTTTGCCTTGGCTGCAATTTAAAGGAACTCTTACATGACATTTTCCACCCTCGGTCTATCGGCCGAACTGCTGCGCGCCGTTGCCGAGCAAGGCTACGACACGCCCACGCCCATCCAGGCGCAGGCGATTCCCACGATTCTCGCCGGCAACGATTTGATGGCGACCGCCCAAACCGGCACGGGCAAGACCGCGGCGTTCACGCTGCCCTTGCTCCATCGCCTGGCCGCCGCTCCGGCAAAGGGCCGCACGCGCGCGCTCGTGCTGGTGCCGACGCGCGAATTGGCGGCGCAAGTCGCCGAGGCGGTGCGCGCCTACGGCCGCCATCTGCCGCTGCGCTGCGCGCAGGTCTTCGGCGGCGTCAACATCAACCCGCAGATGCGCGAGCTGCGCGCCGGCGTCGAGATCGTGGTCGCCACACCCGGCCGGCTGATCGACCATCTGGAACGCCGCACCGTCAACCTGTCGGGCGTCGAAGTGCTGGTGCTGGACGAAGCCGATCGCATGCTCGACATAGGCTTCATGCCCGCCATCGAGCGTATCGTGAAGCAGCTCCCGCAGGAGCGGCAGACCCTGCTCTTCTCGGCGACTTTCTCCGACGCGATTCGCACGCTCGCGCGGCGCTTTCTCCGTAATCCGCAAACCGTGGACGTCGCACGGCGCAACGCGGCGGCCGATGACGTGAGCCAGTCCGCCTATCTCGTCGATCACGCGCGCAAGCGCGAGCTCCTCGCGCACCTCTTCGATGCGCAGAATTGGCAGCAGGTATTGGTTTTCACGCGCACCAAGCACGGGGCCGACCGTCTCGCGAAACAGCTCGATAAATCGGGCATCGAAGCCACCGCGATTCACGGCGACAAGAGTCAAAACCAGCGCATGCGCGCGCTCGCCGAGTTCAAGCGCATGAAAGTGCGCGCGCTGGTCGCGACCGACGTCGCGGCGCGCGGCCTCGACATCGACGAGCTGCCGCACGTGGTGAATTTCGACATGCCGAACAATCCCGAGGACTACGTGCACCGCATCGGTCGCACCGGCCGCGCGGGACAATCGGGGGCGGCGATTTCGCTGGTATCGGCGGAAGAGCGCGACCAATTCGCCGCGATCAAAAAACTCGTGAAGCTCGAGATTCCGGCGACGACCGTCGAGGGCTTCGAGCCGCAACACGCGCGCGCGGTTCCGGCGGCAAGACCGTCGGCAAACGGCGAGCAGCGCCATCGCCATGCTCAACGCGGACACGCCGCCCGATACGACAAGTCCGACGGCAATGCTAAACATGAACGTCGCCGCAACGAGGGAGCGCCGGCATCGCGCAACGGTCAGCGCCGCCCCGAGAAGAACGGACGCCGGCCGTTTCGCGGCAACGCGGTCGTTGGATAACTTTTCCGCTGTGCTACTCAATCGAACGGGCCGCTTATAGCGGCCGTTCGCTTTCCGGACTCGGCGCGATACGTTCCTATCTCGCCTCGCGTCCCAGCGCGCCCATCTTGGCGATCCATTTTTCCCGTTTGGCGTTGCGCGCTTCGACCATGCCGATCAGATCGTCTTTTATCGGACCGATGCCGCAGAAACCCAGTATGTTTCGCTTGAAGCTTTTCAGGCTGTGCGCGCCGAAGTACCAACGATAAGCGAATGCCGGCATTCCCATCGTGATCACGATGCGCGCGCTCTTTCCCGTCAGACGTTTCTGCGGCATTCCGCCGCTGTTCGAGACGCTGAAGGCGAAACCCGGCCGGAATGCTTGCTCCAGGAAACCTTTCAGCAACGCCGGCATGGCGCCGAGCCACAGCGGGTAAAAAATCACCAGATGCTCCGCCCACTCGAGGACATCTTGGGCTTGGCGAATGGCGTCCGGCGTCGCCCCTTTTTCGTAGTCGCCCTTGCTCCGCAGCAGCGGAAAATCGAGCTTGGCCACGTCCAGCAACTTCACTTCGTGCCCCGCCGCTTGCGCGCCCTCGGCGTACGCGCCGGCAAGCGCGTGCCCGAAATGACCGCCGCGGGGATCGGGATGGCCCTGGATGATGACGATGCGTCTGCCCATGTCGTTGCTCGCAGGTGATTGCTCCGGCTCCGCCGACGCTTCCCGCGCGCTCGGCCGGTACGAAAGTATAACTACTACCAGGAGGCAGCCGAAGAATTCTTGATAAGGGTCAAATTTTATTGCGCCTGTGCGGCTATCTTGGCATTCTCCCTTCAATAATGCCTACCTCCGCGCACCATCACCTTCTTCAAACCGGACTGAGCGACGCCGAGGCGGCACGACGACTGGCGCGCTACGGCGCGAATGAGCTGCCGAGCGCCGGCAAGCGCGGACTTCACGTCATCGCCGCCGACGTGGTGCGCGAGCCCATGTTCCTGCTGCTGATAGCGGGCGGCGCGATATATCTCGTGCTCGGCGACGTGCGGGAGGCGCTGATTCTCCTCGCGTCGGTGTTCGTCGTCATGGGCATCACGATCTACCAGGAGCGCAAGACCGAGCGCACGCTGGATGCGTTGCGCGATTTGTCGAGCCCGCGCGCCCTGGTGGTGCGAAGCGGCCGACAACAGCGCATCGCCGGGCGCGACGTCGTACCGGGCGACCTCGTGATACTCGGCGAAGGCGACCGCGTGCCGGCCGACGGCGTGCTGCTCGAGTGCAACCAGTTTAGCGTCGATGAATCGCTGCTGACCGGCGAATCGCTGCCGGTATCCAAGGGCGCGGCCGGCGCGGAGATCGTGCGCATGGAAGTTCCCGGCGGCGACGGCTCGCCCTTCGTGTATTCCGGCTCGCTGGTGATACAGGGACAAGGCATCGCGCGCGTGCTGGAAACCGGCGCGCGCACGCAAATCGGGCATATCGGCAAGGCGCTGCAGCAACTCGAGGTCGAGAACACGCCGCTGCAACGACAAACCGCGCGGATGGTGCGCTTGTTCGCGGTCATCGGGTTAGGGTTGTGCGTGCTCGTCGTGCTGCTTTACGCCGGATTGCGCGGCGGCTGGCTCGACGGGCTGCTCGCCGGCATCACGCTCGCGATGGCCGTGCTGCCGGAAGAGTTCCCCGTCGTGCTCACCGTCTTTCTCGCGCTCGGGGCGTGGCGCATCTCGCAAAAGAACGTGCTGACGCGGCGCATGCCGGCCGTCGAAACGCTCGGCTCCGCGACGGTGCTTTGCGTCGACAAAACCGGCACGCTCACCGAAAACCGCATGGCGCTCGCCGAAATCGCCGGCGACGACGGTTCGCACGATACCGCCAAAGGCGAACCGCCGCCCGCGCTGCGGCGGACCGTGCGCGCCGCCGCTCTCGCCTGCGAGCTGAGCCCGTCCGATCCGATGGAGCGCGCGATCCTCGATTACGCGCTCGCCACGGACGCGGAGATCGAGCGCATGCGCACCGGCTGGACGCTGGTGCGCGAGTACGATCTCACGCCGGAGCTCCTCGCGGTCACGCATTGCTGGAAAAACCCCCAAAGCGACGAACTGCTCGTCGCGAGCAAGGGCGCGCCGGAAGCTGTCGCGCGGCTGTGCAATGCGGACGCGCGCCTGCGCGACCGCATGCTCAAACAGACGGCGGAGCTCGCCGACAAAGGCCGACGCGTGCTCGCCGTCGCCGAAGGACGCTTCCGCGGTCCCGCGCTTCCCGCCGATCCGACCGGCTTCACGTTCTCCTATCTCGGTTTGATCGCGCTCGCCGATCCCGTGCGCCCGGCCGTGCCGCGGGCGCTGCAAGAATGCCGCGACGCCGGCGTGCGCGTCGTGATGATCACCGGCGACTATCCGGGCACGGCCATGGCCATCGCCCGGCAAATCGGCCTCGACTCGGCCGGCGTCGTCACCGGCGAGCACTTGGCCGACATGAGCGACGCGGAATTACGCGCGCGTTCGGCGGAGGTGAATATTTTCGCGCGCGTGGTGCCGGAACAGAAACTGCGGCTGGTCAACGCGCTCAAGGCGAACGGGGAAATCGTCGCCATGACCGGCGACGGCGTGAACGACGCGCCGGCGCTCAAGGCGGCGCATATCGGCGTGGCGATGGGAACCCGCGGCACCGACGTGGCGCGGGAAGCGTCGGCGCTGGTCCTCCTCGACGATCAATTCACCTCCATCGTCGAGACGATCCGCCTCGGGCGGCGCATTTTCGACAATATCCGCCACGCCATGGCGTATCTCCTCGCCGTGCACGTGCCGACGGCCGGCATGGCGCTCGTGCCGCTGATGGCGGGACTGCCGCTGGTTTTCTTCCCGGTGCACATCGTGTTCCTCGAGTTCGTGATCGACCCCGCGTGCTCGGTGGCGTTCGAGGCCGAACCGGCGAATCCGAACATCATGAAGCGGCCGCCGCGCGATCCGCGCGAGCCCTTGCTCGGCGCACGCCTGCTCTGGTTCGCGTTGTTTCAGGGATTGGGCGTACTCGGAGCCACCGCGGTGCTCTATTGGCTGTTGTTCGACGACGGAGCCGCCGAAGGCCGCGCGCGCGCCATCGCCTTCACCGCCCTGGTGCTCGGCAACGCCGCGATGATCCTGTCCAACCGCTCGCAGACGCGCACTATCCTCGCCACGTTTGCCATGCCGAACCCGGCGCTCTGGTGGGTAATCGGCGGCGCGCTCGCGGGATTGCTGCTCGCACTGTATGTGCCGGCGCTGCGGCACGTGTTCCATTTCGACGCGCTCACGGCGTACGATCTGGGGCTCGCCGCCCTGGCCGCGTTCGCGGCCATCGTGTGCTCGGAGATCTTCAAGCTCGGCTTGCGGTGGCGCGCGCGCCGCTTGTCTTGACGCTCGGCCGCCTCCCCGCTCGCGACTTCATCTACGCGCTCACGTCAGTTCGATTTGCTCCTGGTGCTCGGGTACGCGCACGGCCCAGCCGAGCCGCTCTTCGATTTGGCGGCGCAGCGCGTCCGCCACGCCGGGCTCGCCGTGCGTGACGAAAGTCGCGCGCGGCGGGGCCGTGAAACCTTTCAGCCACGCAAGAATTTCCGTGTAATCGGCGTGCGCCGAGAGATTGGAGATATTCGCGACTTCGGCGCGCACCGGCACGTACTCGCCGTGAATCTTGACCGCCTCGGCGCCGGCGAGCATCGCCGCCCCGCGCGTACCGCCCGCCTGAAAACCGGCGAACAAGACGGTGTTGCGCGGATCGGGCGCGAACGCTTTCAAATGATGCAACACGCGCCCGCCGGTCGCCATGCCGCTCGCTGAAACGATGATCATCGGTCCCTTGCGCGCGTTCAACGCCTTCGAGTCCTCGACGCGGTTCACGTACTGCGCGACGGCGCACGCCGCGTCGCATTCCGCCGGCGTGAGACGATGCTCCGCCGGATGGCGCCGGAAGATGCGCGTGACCTCCACCGCCATCGGGCTGTTCAGGAACACCGGAACGTCCGGGATGGCTTTGGTCGATTTCAACAAATGAATGTAATAAAGGAGTATTTGCGCGCGACCGACCGCGAACGCCGGCACGATCACGGCGCCGCCGCGTTTAAACGCGCGGTTGAAGACGTCGGCGAGGAGCCGGCGCGGATCGCGCCGATCGTGCCGGCGGTCGCCGTACGTCGATTCGACGACCAGATAGTCGGCGCGCTCGATCGTCGCCGGAGCCGGCATCAAGGGATCGTTCGGGCGGCCGAGATCGCCGGAAAAGAGCATCGACGTTCCATCGTGATATATCCCGACCATCGACGCGCCGAGAATGTGCCCGGCCAGCGACAACCGGAACCGTAGCGCGCCGCCGAGCGCGACCTCTCGTTCGAAGGCAACCGGAACCAACTGACGCACGGCACGCGCGGCATCCGTTTCGGTGTACAAAGGAAGCGCCGGCCGGTGCTTGGAAAAGCCCTGGCGATTGGCGTACGCCGCGTCTTCTTCCTGCAACCGGCCGCTGTCGGGCAAAAGAATCTCGCAGAGCTCGCGTGTCGCCTCGCTGCAATACACCGGTCCCGCGAAACCGTTCTTCACGAGCAGCGGCAGATACCCGCTGTGGTCGATGTGCGCGTGCGTGAGGATGACTGCGTCGAGCGTGCGCGGATCGAGCGGCAGCGGCGCCCAGTTCCGCAGGCGCAACTGCTTGTACCCCTGAAACAGTCCGCAATCCACCAATAGCCGCTTGCCGCGGGCCGTGAGCAGATACTTGGAACCGGTGACCGTGCCGGCGGCGCCGAGGAATTTAATTTCCATCGATCGGCTCCGTCCGAGCGACGATGCGGTCCCGGCCGCGCCGCTTCGCCTCGTACATGCGCGCATCGGCGAGATCGACCAGCGCTTTCCAGTCGGCGGCGCGGTCGGCGACGCGCTCCGCCACGCCGATGCTCGCTGTCAGGGGCGCGCCTTCCGGCCGCACGCCGAACCCGAGATCGCGCATGCGTTTCATGGCCCGCACCGCGTGTTCGCGGTCGATGCCCGGCATGATCAGGATAAATTCCTCCCCGCCCCAGCGGACCAACACGTCGCCGGCGCGCAATTGCCCCGACATATGCTCGACCGCGATCACGAGGACGCGATCGCCGGCTTCGTGCCCATGCTCGTCATTCACGCGCTTGAAGAAGTCGATGTCCACGTACGCGAGCGAAAGCGGAGATCGGCTGCGGGACGACAGCGCGAACTGCACTTCCAGCAACTCCTCGCCGCTGCGCCGCGAAAAACAGCCGGTCAGCGAATCGCGTACGGCCTGCCGTATGAGAATGATGAAGCTGGCGAGCTGGCCGACGCTCGCCAAGGTTGACACACCCGCGACCAGGAGCAACAGCCAGAAAGATCCCAGGAGCGCGGACCCGTCGGCATACTCGGACAGCAGCACCGTCAGCGCCTTCGCGGCCAACACCAGCACCGTGATCAGCAGGCACTCGATCAGCGTCAGGGGAAATATGCTGATGGCGGCGAGGATCAGGAACGGCAGGAACACGTGCGTATCCGCGACCGCGCGCGCGAATCCGACGAGCGGCTCGTGTTCCAGCAGCAACGCGGTATCGAGGTAAAAGAGCGCCGGAATGGCGAAGAGCGCGCCGATCGCGCGCGTCGCGCGCCGCGCGCCGTTGGCGCCCATGCATGCCGCGAGAATGCCGATAAACCCAAAGGTGGCGAGCAGCCGCGCCAACGCCAGCCGCTGCCATAACTCCGGACGCAGGGCGATGTACTCGACCACCGTCCAAAGCGGTGTCGCCACGGCCAGTACGCCGGCGACCAGCCCGACGCGCGAGCGAACGGCTTCCGCGCGGCGGGATTCGAGCAACGGATCCCAGGCCCTTGCCGAAACCAGCGCGCGCGCTTCACCCGAGGCCAAACCCCCGAACGGCTGGGCGAAGAATTCGTTGCGCAGCTTTACAAAAGCACTGCTTATCATGTGCGACCCCAAGGCCGGGCAATCCCTGCCATGTGATCAATATCAGACCGCCTTCGCGCGGGGACCGCGTAGCCGCGCGCATCACGACACGCGCGAACCGCAGCCGGTCCCCGTTGGCGCAGATTCCTCCGGATACTCCGACGTCTCAGCGGTTAGCGACGTCGGGCAGGCGGTGCGCAATCCCCTTGTGGCAGTCGATGCAAGTCTTCTCGCCGTTTGCCAGCGCGGTCGAGTGCTGGCTTACGGCGCGCTTGCTCTGGCGCGCGAAATCCATCGATTCGAATTGATGGCATGGCACGCTCCTCTTCCGCGTGCTGATAAACGAGGTTGACGGCGATCACGCCGGAACGCCGCGCGGAAATCGTTCAGGCCGGCCGGCGCCGGCCTGGCGGAAATCGCAGCCGACGACGCGCGGGGCGCCTCGTCGCAGGAACTCCTTGAGCTCGTTACGTTTAGTCGCTTCAATGTCTGCCGCCATTAGCCCGACTCTTAATGACCGCAGAATGTAAATAGAAACGAGGCACCCGGTATTGACCGAGGTCAATACTTGGGGATCCCGCATGGGTAAGTTACGGTCCGACAAGCGTTCCGGGCAAGCCTACGACTCGGTCCGCCCCGGAGGGGCAGTTAACGGCGGATTTTACCCGTGAACGGTATGAGATGACGATGAAGCCCCGGCGAGCGCATGGAGCCGGGCGAGGTCGTTGAGCCGTACCGTGCGTCCCTGCATCTCGAGCACTCCTTCTTCCTGAAAACGGGAGAATAACCGGCTGACAGTTTCGAGCGCAAGCCCGAGGTAATGACCGAGATCCTGGCGCGACATCGCGAGACTGAGATCGGTCGCGCTCAGACCGAGGCGCGCCTGGCGCCGCGAAAAACTGAGCAGGCAGGAAGCGAGCCGCTCCTCCGCCGTCATGCGGCCGAGCAACACGAGGAGCTGCTCATCGCGCACGATCTCGCGACTCATGACCTTGAACAACTGATGCTGCAGCCCGGGGACCTCCTGCGCGAGCGTCTCGAGCTTGTCGTAAGGAATCTCGCACACTTCGGAGGTCTCCAGCGCCTCCGCGTTACAGGGATGGCGATCGGCGGTGATCGCATCGAAGCCGAGCAATTCGCCCGCCATGAAAAAACCCGTCACGTGCACGCGCCCATCTTCCATCAGCCCGGAGGTTTTGAAGGCGCCGCGGCGCACGGCATAAAGCGCGCGCAGCGGATCGCCGGTGCGGTACAGCATCTCGCCCCTTTTCAGCGCGCGCCGGCGCTGGATCATGCTGTCGAGCTGCCGCATGTCCGACTCGTCCAGACCGAGCGGCAGACACAACTCGCGCAAGTTGCAGTCCTTACAGGCGACTTTGAGGCTGGAGATGCTGACGACTTTCGATCGGCGCGTGGCCACTGGTTCTCGTTCTCCTGGCGCGCGCAAGGCGGCACTATTTAGCTATCGCCAAGGACAAATAACTGGAGGCGAAAGCGGACGAATCGCCGGCCCCGCGCGTACTTTATTATAGCGCCGGTTCGCGATTGCCGCTTAGTCGATTACGCCAAGCGTGCGCGCGCGAAACTTGACCCCCAGACGTCGCGCCAATTTCTCGCAGGCGGCGATATCCACACCCGCCACACCCTCCACGGCGGTGACCGTTACTTGCGGCACGAACTCGCGGGCGCGCACGACGAACTCCAGCATCGCGTGGTAATCCTCCACGCGCGGCGGCTGGCAGCAATGGCCGTACACCTTCGGAGTTTGAGCGTTCAAGGACACCGATAAGCTGTCGACGATGCCTTCGAGGTCCGGCGTGATGTCGCGCCCATACACGATGTTCGCCAACCCGTCCGTATCCACGCGCACGCGGCCGCCCAAGGAACGGAGCTCGATCGCGGCATCGAGCAACTCATAGAGCCGCATGGTCGGCTCGCCCAGCCCGCTGAATACCACCTCGGTATATCGTCGCGGATCGCCCACGGCCGCGAGAATTTCCGCCACGGTCGGTTCATTTTTCAATTTCAGGTTGTGATTGCCGATCGTCCAGTTGCCCCCCGACTTCGGACAGAACGTGCAAATCAGGGTACAACGGTTGGTGATGTTGACGTAACACTTATTGTTGTGGGTATAGCTGATGGCAGGTCGAGCTGCGCTCAGCACGATATTCGCGGTCATAAGCGGACTCCGGCCGTGGCTCCGGCGGTCACGTAATCGTCTCACGATAGTACAGCCGCGCCGGCTCCCGTTTGACGCAAGTCAAACACCGAACGCTAATGCACGTGGGCGCCGCTCCCGAGCACGAAAACGACATACAGGCCAAGCAGTACCAGCACACTGCCAACTCCTCGCCGCATCCAGAGCGCCGCGCTCACGTTCCTGAGCCAGCGCGCCGCCGCTCCCATGGCGAATAACGTCGGAAGCGTGCCGAGACCGAAGGCCGCCATTACCAGGGCGCCGCGCGCGGCGCCGCCGGAAGTCAGCGACCAGGCGAGCGTCGAATAGACCAGACCGCAGGG
>Ga0070741_10017806_pt1 | contig 11614 bp, 15 predicted proteins | sample Coa_R1_4_FD_66440 | JGI IMG/M metagenome (GOLD analysis project Ga0070741, IMG submission 66440) | Surface soil microbial communities from Centralia Pennsylvania, which are recovering from an underground coalmine fire - Coalmine... | ecosystem: Environmental > Terrestrial > Soil > Unclassified ...
AGCCTTTGAGCATCACCACCGGCGCAACGCTACCGGGCGGGACCGTCGGCACTGCGTACTCGCAGACACTAGCTGCGGCAGGCGGAGGGCCGCCGTATAGCTGGGCAGTGACTTCGGGCTCGCTGCCGGCGGGCATCGCGCTCGATCCCGCGACTGGCATTTTGTCGGGCACGCCCACGGCCGCTGGCGCGTCCAACTTTACCGTGCAAGTGACAGATACCGTCAAGAACAATGCGGCCAAGGCATTCAGCATCACGATTGGATCGGGCACCTCCAGCCTCGCGATTACGACGGGGACGCCCTTGCCCGGCGCGACGGTAGGAGCTGCCTACTCCCAGACCCTTACCGCTACCGGAGGCAAGACGCCGTACAGCTGGTCTGTCACCACGGGCTCGTTGCCGAACGGGCTCACGCTGAATGGCTCCAACGGAACGATTACGGGCACTCCCACGACCACAGGATCGTTCACGTTCAACCTGCACCTCACCGACAGCGCTTCGGGAACGGCGGACCTGCTGGCCTCTATCGCAGTAGGGGCCGCTTCTGCGAACCCGACGCTGTCAATTACCGGCGTGCCCACGAGCGCCGCTTCAGCCGCCCAGGTCCCGTTCAACGTGACGCTGTCTGCAGCGTATACACGGGCAGTAACCGGTCAGGTCACGCTGACATTCCAACCAGGCGGGACGGTGGCCCGGGACGATCCCTCCATTCAGTTCTCGACGGGCGGGCGTACGGTTAGCTTCACGATTGCGGCCGGCAGCACGCACGCGACTTTCCCCTCGGCTACGGTGGCCTTTCAGACCGGTACTGTCGCGGGGACGATCGCGCTGGCCGTTAGTTCCGATCTTCCCGGCGGAACGGCAAACGCCTCGTCCGCGGTGGCGCCGGCGGCGCCGGTGATCTCGAGCGCAACCGTGACGACAAACAGCACGGGATTCCAAGTCCAGATCGCAGGCTATTCGAATGCGCGCGATCTCGCGGGAGCGAATTTTCAATTCACCGCCAACTCCGGCCAGATCCTGCAAACCAGCACTGTGACGGTGAATCTCGCGACGTTGTCAGGCCAGTGGTATTCCGGCACGAGCTCGTCACAGTTCGGCGGCCAGTTCCTGCTGCAGGTTCCGTTCACAGTGCAGCAAGGCGCGGCGAGCGCGCTGGCGACGGTCAGCGTGCAGATACAGAACTCGCAAGGTACGTCGGCGGCAGCCAGCGCGAAATTCTGACTGGCCCTTGCTCTATCCCGGATCGGCACGCTGGTGTTTGGCACGTAATGAATCTTCGATTGCATCCGCAGCAGTGGTGACGCCGCCTTCACTCTTCGTCGCCTGCCCGATGTTCGACGCCGCGGCGCGGTAGTGCTGCTTCGACAACAGGTGGTGCAAGCAACATTCGGCACGGCCGGCGGTGTAGCGGGATTGCGGAATCACTTCCGCCGCGCCGAGGCGGCGGACGCGCTCGGCGTTATCAAACTGGTCATGAGCGAAGGGGACGATCAGCATGGGGCGTCCGGAACGCATCGCCTGACCGGTAGTGCCGATGCCGCCCTGATGCACGATCGCGGCCGCTTGTGAGAACAATGGCGCGTGCGGGGCGTAGGGCACCGTGATCACGGCGTCCGGAAGTTTTTCGGGCAGACGTTGCGGATGGGAGCCGGTGAGAAAGACGGCGCGCGCACCGAGGCGGCGGACCGCATTCAGACTGTGGAGATAGAAATCACCCGCGGTGCCCACCGCGGACGAGCCGAGCGTAAAGACAATGGGCGCGGGACCAGCGGCCAGGAACTGGCGCAGGCGGGCGGGCAGTTCTTCGGAATCATCGAGAAAACAGAAACCGGTCACGACCGTATGCGGCGGCCAGTCCGGCTGGGGTTCGGCGATCAAGCGGGAAAACAGGGCGAGGACCAGCGAGGGCGCGTGCTGGCCTTCGAACAGCGGATTCCCGCCGGGGCGCAATCCCAATTCGGCCCGAAGACCGGTTACCGGGCGCAACCACTCGAGGGTCTGGTGCTTGGCGAGCGCGATCCAGGCTCCGGTGAAGCGGGGCCCGAGGAATCGCAGGTTGTGCATCCAAGGCGCCGGCGCGACGACGCATGGATCGTGCGCGGACAGAAACGAGATGGGCGCGAGCACCGAGGACACCCAGGGCATGCGTAGTTTCTCCGCCGCCAAAACGGAGCCAAAAGTGATGGGGTGCGTGAGGATGACGTCAGCCGCGGCCGCGGCAGGCAGGACGTCCTCATAACTGTCGCGCACAACCGAGGCGAGATAGCGGACGATGCGCTCGCTGCCGCGTCTGGCGTCCATGACGTATGCCAGGAGTTCCCGATCCTCAAGGGAAATATCCGGCCGGACCGCGTGGAATTGCAGGCGGGCAGACTCTACCTTGGCGCGGTACAGGGCGCTGGTAGCGAGAGTTACCTCATGACCGCGGCGTCGCAATTCCCCGCCAAGGGCCAGATAGGGATAAAGATCGCCGTACGAACCGAAGGTGCTGAGGAGGATGCGCACACCGATCGAGGGCGCCGGGGGTCAACCTTTGGAAAACAACATCCGGGTAGCCCGGCCGGGCGCGGCGCCGTCCGCGAGCGCATCAAAGACGCTCACCGTTTTGGCGAGTGCATTCAGATCGGCACCCTCTTCGATGGGGATTTCGTGCTCGACCCAGTTGGAAATGGGGACGTTCCGGAAAAAGACGCGCTCCTGCAGGACCAGGCTTTTGCGATGAACGAACAGAACCCGGTGCTCGCGAACGTAGTGCCTTTCTTCCACGTGCAGGTCTGCAAGAAATTCGTCCAAAGCCTTCCGCTTGGCGTTCTCCTCGATGCCCTTAACGGCGTGCTCGAATTTGGTCCGCTCGGTCTCCAGGGCGGCGACTGCCTCGGACAAAGCCCGTGTCCGCTCGGCCGCCACTCTTTCGGCCCGGATTGAAGTAATGAGGTAGGTCAGGATGCTGGAGACGATCGGTAGCAAAACAAATAACGCGATCCATACCCAGGAATTCATGGCCAGATGATAACAGATCGTTGATTGAGGGCGATGGAGAGGGCGGACAGAACGAAGCCAATTCCGGGGCGGACGGCGGGGCGAGGGTTCGGCTTCGACGCGGGAGAAGCGCTGAAGGAGCCACTCGGCGTGGACGAGTGAATCGACCAGGAAGCGTTCGATACAGTTGGTGGCGCTCCAATTTCATGGCTTCGAGTTCGGCCCGATCTTCACCGGGAATGAGTTGGGTCTTGACGTCGATACCCGATTTGAGCGCGTTGAGACGCGATGAAGGTTTGCCCTCCGGTGTGCGAGGACGTGTCGGTAGCTGCGAATTCCAACGATTCGCCTCAATTTGACGATCAGAAGACATGTTTATCTCCGATTAAAGACTATCCCAAGCGATTGTCGGAATCGGGCGCCCGGCGGAGGTAAGTGAGTGCAGACATGAGAGTTGAGGCTCGATCGAGTTTGGTGACTGAAGTTGGCGGGCAGGGTGAGGGAATCGGAATGCGGGCCGAACAAGCAGAAAAGGGAGGTACACGGCCTGGAAAACTGATATGATCTGTGCGCCCGTGGCCCGTCCCATAGGAGGGAATATGTTCGAATCTGAGCAGCCCACGACCAGATCCAACCTCGCTACACTTGCTGCCGTGGTATTCATCGTACTGGCGATTTTATTGGTTGCAACGTGGTACCTCACCCGTGCTTAACCGAATGCACCAAAATTTCCCGGCACGAGAAGTCCTCGTGCCGGCGCTCCTTGTTGTGATTATTTTCGCCGGCCTGCTGCTCTCAGACCTGCCGGCGATCGCACAGTCATCCCATATTGGAAGCGTGAACCCAGTTTCGGCAAAGGTTGGCGATGTGGTGCACGCGGCAGGTGGCGCACTTGGAGCCAACGCGGTAGACGAACTGTACCTGACAAACGGAGCGCAAGACGTGAAGATCGCCATGATGGACCAGAGCGAAACAGCAATCACGTTCAAGGTACCGACCGGCGTCAAGCCCGGACGTTGGGCGCTGATGATCCACTTGAAAGGGGGCCCGGGAAACGGGCTCTTTGAGCAACCGGTGAAATTGACGGTGGAGTAGCACGGGCTGGGGTTTTCGCGCGGCGGGGCGGCTATTCATGAAGTTCTTCAGACGCCCTGCTTTGCCGGCGCGCTGGAATTCAAAAGTCTCCTGGGGAGGAATTGCCAAAGCTGTGCCGACCTGCTCCACCGCCTGTAGCATTTTGAGCAGCAGCTCTTGTTGCAGCGCCAGGAACTTCGTCGTAATCGGAAGTGGAGATATACGCCGCTACCTCGATGTTGAGTGAATAGGTACCCACTCCCACGAAGCGCACCGGCAGCGCGCCGGTTTCCACCCAGCCATGATTTTTGAGGATTTCGCTCACTGGACGGGAACTGGCTACTGGGAACGCTGATGACGGTTTGATCGGCGGTGCGGATGCGGGTGGAGCGCAGGCCCATGTGGTGCCGGTACAGTCGCCAAAGCGGCAGACCTCACCGACGAGAACCGGGCGGTCGCCAATGACCGAGATCCCGCCGAACAGATTTTCAATGGTCTTCTTAGCGGCGGGAGCGACGGCGAGTCCGCCGACGCCCAGACCGGCGAAGATCGTCGAGGTTGCTAGGAACCCAGCGCTGAAGCAATGACGCCGCAGCAGATTGACCAGCTCCCATAAATATGGGAGCATGGAAAACATGAAAACGACCTTGGAGATTCCCGATGCAATCTTTCGCCGCGCGAAATCCGTGGCCGCCGAACGTGGGATTCCGCTCCGGGAGTTTGTCACTGAAGCCGTGAGGGAGAAGCTGGCGGCGGGCGCCAACACGACGGAAAAACCGTGGATGAAACATTTCGGCAAGCTGAAACATCTGCACAAGGAAACCGTGCGCATCAATCGTCTGATTGAGGAGGACTCGGAGAGGATCGACCCGGAGATGTGGAGTGATTCTAGACACTAATGCGCTGTCCGGTGCTGCTGACGGAGACCCGGGGGCCCTCGAAATCATTGCCGGAGCAGAACGGATCGCGGTTCCTGTGATTGTGTTAGGAGAGTATCGGATCGGGATTGCCCAGTCGCGGCATCGCAAGGAGTACGAGGAGTGGCTTCGGGAATGGGTGGCGACAGTGACCGTGCTCGATGTGGAACGGGAGACGGCAGATCACTACGCAAAGATCGGACTGGAGCTGAAGAAGACCGGCAGACCGATTCCCTCCAATGATCTCTGGATTGCAGCCTTGTGCGGACAGCATTCACTGCCTCTGCTGAGCCGCAACCGCCATTTCGACGTCGTGCCCGGACTCAAGAGGCTCGAATGGTAATGCTTCTTCGACACCCGATTTGAAGCCCCAAGAAAATGGTCCGGCGACAAGATCGCCCGGCGCCGCCGATCCGCTCCGTCGTCAAGTCTTACGCGCCGGTCACCAGGGCAGCGGCTGTCCTAAATGAAAGAAGCCGCCGGTGGGGCCGTCGTCTCCCAGGAGTGCCAGCTGAACGCCGGTTTTGCCGCCTTCGGGGATTTCCATGGGCGCGGCATCGGTGCCCATATCGGTTTTGACCCAACCCGGGTGCGCCGAATTCACCTTGATCCTGGTATTTTTCAACTCGTGCGCCAGATGGATAGTGAATGAGTTCAAGGCGGCCTTCGAGGCATCATATGAAAGCGATTTGAACTCGTAGATCGGGCTCTTCGGGTCGGCATGCAATGTCTGCGAACCCAGGATGCTGGACATATTGACAATCCGGCCGGCCTCGCTCTTGTGGAGCAGCGGCAACAGCGTTTGCGTCAGCGCCACCGGCGCAAAGAAGTTGGTGTCAAAGGCTGTGCGAATGGAGTCGTGCGTCGTCGTACTTGGCTTGCCGGCGCCCAAACTGTCGGTGGCAATGCCTGCGTTGTTAATGAGGATATCGAGCCGTCCGAACTTCTCGTCCAGGAATGCAGCCGCTTTCCGGTGATCGGTTTGATCAGTGACGTCCAGCTTGAGGGGGTGAATATCCAAGCCTGCCTCGCGGAGTTGACGGGCGGCGGCTTCGCCCTTTTTCGGATCGCGCGCGGCCAGCACCACCGTCACACCCGCCTGCCCGAGCTGGCGCGCCATTTCAAACCCCAGCCCCTTGTTTGCGCCCGTGATCAGCGCAACTTTTTTTGAATTGCTCATACTGTGCATAGATGGCAGGGCGGGCGGAAGGATTCAAGCGTCTCCCGGAGTCTGAAGCGAGTGCGATACCGTAGTAGATCCTCCGGTTAGGGGACGGGAGATTCCTGATGAGAGCACTGTTCGGTTATCGTCTTTTGCCGTGGCTGTTGGGTTTCGGCGCCGCGGCCGGTTTCGTGGAGAATGCCGCCGCACAGGATGTGGCGATCACGAACGTCCGGATCATCGTCGGCAACGGTACGGTGGTCCCGTCGGGCACGATTATTGTTCGGGGCGGGAAGATTGTGTCGGCCGGCGCGGGCGACACGCAAGGCCTGAAGGTCATTGATGGTAAAGGCATGAGCGCCCTGCCGGGGTATATCGACGCGCACAAGCACATTAACACCGGACCGAACGAGAAAGCGCAGATGCAATCGCTGCTGGAAGCCGGGTATACGACGGTGCTGTCCGGCGGCGGACCGGGCGATGGCAACCTGATGCTGCGGGATCACATCGAGTCGGGAATGATCAATGGTCCGCGCATCATTCCGTCGGAACGGGTCAACCTGAAAGGCACTCCCGAAGAAGCGCGGGCCGCGGTACGCGCGATGGCGGCGAAGGGCATCAAGCACACGGGCGAGATCGCACTGACGCCGGAACCGGGACCGACGCCGCAGGAGATCGAAGTACTCAAGGCCGTTGTGGATGAGGCTGCCAAGGTCGGCGTGCAAGTGAACGTGCACGCGGTGAGTACTCCAGCGATGGTGGCGGCGATCGACGCCGGAGTGCGACGACTGGTGCACCTGCCCAACAAGGACTGGGTGAGCCGCGAGGCGGCCGCGAAGGTGGCGGCGACGAACTCGATTGTGTTGGGATTGATCGGTTTCGGCGCGCCGATCATCGACAGAGAATCGCCGGCGCCGGCGCCCGTCACATTTCCGAAAGATGACTCGCCGCGATTCCGCGACGGAAAGGCGTGGCCGGAGGCGATCGCGGGCGCCAATCGGGACGCGAACGGCAAGGCCATGGGGACCGAGGCGGGCTACACCATCGTCAACGCACGGACCATCTGGGATGCGAGCGGCGGAAAAGCGCTCGGTTACTGCACGGATCAGAACTATGCCGACATCGTGGTTTTGGAGCACGAGCTGAAATCGTACAGCGTCATGTTCTCGATGGCGGACATTTTCCAGATCATGGGACCGAACACGGCGGAATACCTGCACATGTCGGATCAGATCGGGACGCTGGAACCGGGCAAGCTGGCCGACATTATTCTGCTCGACGGGAATCCGCTGGAGGGAATCCAGTACATGCTGAAGACCAAGCTGGTGCTGAAGGGCGGCAAGGTGGTGGTCGATAAACGCTAACGGAAAACGGCGGGCTCAATCCAGACCCGCACTGGTGGCGCTGGCCTGCCCCAACAGCCACTGCGAGGCGGCCTCGATATCAGTGAAGATCTGTAGTTCCATGCCGTGCATCTCGACATGAGTAGCGGCCATGCGAGCCAAGCCATACTGGTGGGTTTGCAAAGGAATCACCAGCGCGCAACGCGATGCCAAGCCTTTCTCCTGCAAGGAGGCCATCCAGATCGCCCGTTCGCGAAATTCATCGGAAGATCTTCGAGTGGTGGTAAGACGAGCGTCAATGAGGAGCATCGTGCCGGGAAGAAAGCTCGGATGCTGCATGGCTTCGGTGATAGCCCGGACGGGCGCATGGTAGTCGTATTCGCCTTCCAGGCTGACGATAAGGAGTCGATTTCGGAATTCCCAAGTCACAGGCATGCGTCCTCATTTCTCAAGCAGGCCATCCCCGATGGAAACCCGCTTCCGCAATCCTGAGTAATGTGGTTGTTTGAGCCATATTGACGGCAAGCGGGGCGGGGTGGCAAGTTGGCTTTAGTTATGGGATACCGGTACTCCGTAGTTCTAAGCGGGCCTTGGTAGGCGCCGCCCATCTCAGATAAACTGCGCACATGCCTATCTATGAGTATCAATGCCGGCACTGCGGAAATCGTTTTGAATACCTGTTGCTGGCGTCGTCTCCGGCGGCGGAGTGCCCGGACTGCCGGAGCCAGGATCTGGAGCAACTCATCTCGCTTAGCTCGGTGAGTTCGGAAGGCACGCGCCAGGCGAATCTCAGCGCGGCCCATCAGAAGGCCGGCGCAGTGCGGAAAGAGAAGCAACACGCGGAACATAAGCGGCTGCATGATCATTTCGATTAGCCGCACCGGCAGAGGACTGACGGGAGCCGATCGCCTGTAAACCGGACAGAATTCAGGTAGAATCTTTCGAGAGCGCGGGAAGGGATCCGATGAAGAGGTCGCTCCTTGCACGAAGTATAAGGTTCCTCGTCAGTATACTCGCGTATCACGCGGGGTGGGGTGCTCAGCCCCGCGCGAGCCGTCGTCGGCTAGGGAGCGAGCGCTACTCGACCGCTGTTGGGTCAACTCCCATAGCGATAAACTGCAAGACGGCGAATCTGTCGCTGCCGGGCCTCGGCCTGCCGGCTGCTCGATCGCGCGTTACAGCAAAGAGCACGGGCTGGATCGGGTGGAGAAGAAACGAACTCCCGAGGAGCGCTGGCGGCGATCGCGGTGGACATGCGCGAACGCGGGGCATTGCGGAGCGATGAAAAATTTGGAACGGCTGGAGTGGTTAGGCCGGGTGTGGGAGACGAATCAGGATCAATGAGCGGACGGACAGGAATTTTCGGACTGGTGCTGGCGGGAATCGGGATTGCGGCCGCAGCGATGGCGGCTGACACGGGAACAGGCGGGCCCGTTCTCAGTCTCACCGCGACGACTGAGAACGTGACGGGCGCGCCGGATGCGGTGCGGATCGAAGTGCTGCGCTGGTCGACCGATGCGGAGCGGGACCAACTGCTGGCGGCATGGAATCTGACAGCGACGCCGCCAGGCGGCGGGCGTGGTGCGGGAGGGCGCGGAGCGCGAGCCGGCGGCCCTGTGGCCGGCGGCGCCCCGGCAGTCGAGGGCGGGAATACGACAGCGCCGGCGCGCGCAGGACGAGGCGGCCGCGGTGGCGGCCGCGGCGGTGAGGCCCCTGCGCCCCGGACACCGGAAGGATCGCTCGAAGCCGCACTGGCCGCTGCGCCGACAGTTGGATACCTGTGGTCTTCCGAAGTGGCTGGATATGCGCTGCGTTCCGCCGTCCGCTTGCCTGAGGCGAATGGCGGCGAGCGGATCCTGGCGATCACCGAGCGGCGCTTGGGCGCTTGGAACGACTTGTGGAAACCGTCGGGAGCCGCCGCGGGAAACGGGGCCGCCCCGGACTATGAATTCTCAGTCATCGAGTTGCACCTGAATTCGAAGGGAGAGGGCGAAGGCAAGGTTTCCTTAACGGGCAAAATCGCGGTCGACCGCGCGGCGAAAACGCTGGCGCTCGAAAACTATGAGGCATTGCCGGTTGTGCTCAAGAATGTGAAGCGGCGCGTGGGGGGCAAATAGAGTCCGCGGGCGCCCAGCGTTCGCTGTGCTGTCCGGTCCGCGGGGGTTGTGCGACACTGATCGCAACGACGCCGGCTCTCGGCGTCCCGGAGAGGCAGGCAGTCCATTCGGATGGCGAAGGCGAAGGAATTTACGGTTACGATCGAAGATAAGCCGGGCGCTCTGGGAAGGTGCTTCGCGGCCCTGGCGGAGCGGGGCGTAAATGTGTTGGCGTTCCAGTCGTATGTCGAAGAAGGGGAGAGCCTGGCGCGATTCCTGGTGGACGATGCAGCGGCCGCGCAGTCGGTGCTGGGCAGGCTGAACATGATTTTCGAGGAGACGGAAGTGGCGGTGGTCCGGCTGCCGCACCGGCCCGGCGAATTGGGGCGCGCCGCGTCGCGACTGGGCGAAAACAAGATCAACATCGATTACTCGTACTGCGGACTGGAGCCGGGAACGATGCGCGGGCTGCTGGTGTTCGGGGTGGACCATCTGACGCAAGCGTCCCGGCTGCTGGACGAAATGGCGGCCGAAAAAGCGAGCGGGGGGGAACCAGCGTGATGAACCGGCGGCGATTTCTGGGAGCGTCGGCGGTCGCAGGCGCATCCTTTGGCATTTCGGGCGCGCTCGCGGCAACGGCGGGAAAGTACGACCTGGTCGTCAAGGGAGGGCGCGTGATCGATCCAGCGCGCAAGCTGGATGCGGTGCGGGATGTGGCGATCGCAAATGGGCGGATCGCGGCGATCGAGGCGAACCTCACGGGTGAGGGCATCGAAACGATTGATGCGCGCGGCAAACTGGTAGTGCCCGGATTAATCGATATCCACACCCACGCGGCGCGCGCGAAAGAAGGCGCGGAACTGTGTCTCGCCGACGGGGTGACAGGGTGGATCGACGCGGGCTCGCAGGGCGCGGATCGAATTGGCGAGACGATCGCCGTGGCGAAAGCAGCGCCGCAGCAGGCCCGGGTTCTGATCAACATCGGGCGTGCGGGCATTCTGCCGGAAGGCGACACGATGGATTTGAAGCGCGCCGACGTGGAGGCCGCGCGCGAAGCGATCGGGCGCAATCGCGAGATGATCGCGGGGGTGAAAGCGCGGCTGTCGCGGGATGTTGCCGGCGCGAACGATTACGAGGTGCTGCGGCGCGCGCAGGCGGTGGCTTCGTCGTACCGTTTGCCGGTGATGATCCACATGGGCCAGACGGTCTCGCCGATTGCGAAGCTTTTCCCGCTTCTCAAAAAGGGGGATATCGTGACGCACATGTTTGCGCCGCCGCCCAACAGCATCATTGACGACAACGGGCACATTCTGCCGGAAGTGCTGGCGGCGCGCCGCCGGGGCGTGCGATTCGATCTGGGCAACGGCCGGACCGGGCATTTGCGGTGGGATATCGCCGACCAGGTGATCAAAGCGGGCTTCCTGCCGGACACGCTCTCGACCGACTGGACTCCGGAAGGCCGCACGGCCCAGGTCATCAACTTTCCGAATGTGATGTCGAAGTTTCTGATGCTGGGGGTGCCGCTCGACCGGGTGATCGCGTACGCCACCATCAATGCGTCGGGCGCATTTCCCGTGTTCCACAACCGGGGGACGCTGAAACCCGGTGCTCCGGCCGATATCGCGGTGCTGGAACTGAAGGAAGGGGACTTCGAGTTCGAGGACAATTTCGGGAACAAGCGGGCTGGGCGCCAGAGGCTTTTTCCGAGTGCTACGGTGCTCGGCGGCAAGCGAGTCGCGCCGCACGCCTAGCCGGATCATAAGAGGCGCTTCAACTCGGCGATCAAAGGATCGGGGACCTCGATCGATCCCTCTGAAAGGCGCTGCTGGCGCTCGTGACGGGAACGATCGAAGGGCATGCGGACCGGGGGACCGCCGGCGACAGGACGCGCGGACCGCACGGCGTTTGCGCACGCCGATACGTTTTCGAGAAATGTCTCGACGGGGCCCATCAGATCCGGACGCAGCGCCACGATGAGGTAACCGAAGCCGGCGAGCTCCGGCGGAATCGCTGGGGAGCCCGCCAGGATACCGAGTAGCTG
>Ga0070741_10017807_pt1 | contig 11613 bp, 11 predicted proteins | sample Coa_R1_4_FD_66440 | JGI IMG/M metagenome (GOLD analysis project Ga0070741, IMG submission 66440) | Surface soil microbial communities from Centralia Pennsylvania, which are recovering from an underground coalmine fire - Coalmine... | ecosystem: Environmental > Terrestrial > Soil > Unclassified ...
CGGGCGGACCGGGATTTGGGCGACGCCTGGCAGCTCGTATTCGACGGGGTCCTCAATTGTCAGGATCTTTTTTTCGGGGGTGTAGATCCCCTGCAGAATCGAGTACAGCGTTGTGGTTTTTCCGCTCCCGGTCGGACCCGTGGTCAGGAACAGGCCGTGCGGCTTTTCCACCAGCCGCCACATTAATTCCGCTCGCTCGGTTTCCAACCCAAGCTCGAACGGAGTCAGAACCTTGGTGTTTTTCTCCAGCAGCCGCAGGACCATCCCTTCGCCATAAATCGTCGGCAACGTGCCAACCCGGATGTCGACCCGCTTGCCGCGATGGTTGATTTGGATGTGGCCGTCCTGGGGCATGTACCGTTCGGCGATGTTCATGTCGGCCATGATCTTGATGCGCGAGACCAGGCCAGCGTGCAATGCTTTGGGCGGGGGCGGCTTTTCCTGCAGCAATCCGTCAATTCGGTATCGCAGTTGAATACTTTCTTCGAACGGCACGATATGGATGTCGCTGGCCCGCTCGCGGATTGCCTCGGAAATAATCAGGTTGACCAGGTTGATGACCGTGGGCTCATTGGCCATCACCTCGATGTCGTGAAGATTTTTGCCCTCGACCGTGGCGGCGCCCTCCGGGTTGAGGTTTTCGATCATCTTCTCAACCGTGATTTGATAGCACTCGGCCATCTTCTCGAGGATGTCCGTGGCCGGGATGATCGTCTCGCGCACCTCCAACCCCGTCAGCAGCCGGATGTCGTCGATGACGCGTTCGTCGCCGGGTTTAGCGGTGGCGATGTGCAGGATCCCGTTTTGCACCCTGAGCGGCAGCACCTGGTGCCGTTTCACGAATTCAGCCGGCAAACAGCGAACGGCCTCGGCCGGCACTTCCAATTTTGAAAGCGCCCCATGGCCGTTGCCCGACGCGTTATTGCCGCCCGCAACCGGTCGACTTAAGTTCTCCACTTGATCCATCGGCTATTGCCCTCGCTCGTGCTCACGCTCCGTTATCAGGCATCACCCGCCCGCACCAAAGAAACTGTGGTCCAAAAGGTTATACGCCTCCCGGGCGCAAAACTTCGGGAAAAACTTGTTACCGAAGTAATTTGACAACTCAAACGGCAAAAAGTTGCAAATTAATTTGGAAAAATAATCAGAGGAGGCCGGGTTTGGTTAAAGCGATGACAGCGAGCCCATGTGGCTGAAAAGCACGAAAGAGCGTTAAGTGCTGGAAGGTGATAGCCACAGGGTTATTATGCCAGGTGTTTGAGGGCGTTCTGAGATCCCTGCCGATACGACGAATTGGCCTGAATGAACGCGAGCCACGCGCTGGGCGATTTGATATCCAGTAAACCCGGCCTCTAAGGAGCACCAATGCCATTTTCTCTCTCTGTGAAAATCGATTCTGACTCCGGGGGAACCATCCACGAGTTGATCGGTTACGTTAACTCTGGCGACGACCTCGTCTCTGCAGTAAAGAACCTCGTGAAGAATTCCAAAGAAAGCTTTCTCGATGAGACGTCGATCACCGATCAAGGTGTTACCAGCGCTGGGCGTTGAGGTCATTTCCAGTTTGAAGCTCTCATTTCCTGGCACCTCAAGAGAGGCAAGCTTCTCGAACGCAGCCTTCAGGACATCCTCCACAGAGAACAAGGAATTTTCCGGCTGACTCTCCAAAGCAAGAACCTGGAGAATATCAATTGTTAGCTGATTCACCCGTCGCGCACGCGAAATTAATTCTGCTGCATCTTTTTTGAGCGTTTCCATTTCGTCCGAACCTTCCGGATATTGCTCCGCGAAGCAAAATCCCATAATAGCCTCGCGAACTCCCCGGGCCAAGACATGCCAAGCGTGATAGCCCAACCAGCCGTCCATTTCAGGACCAAGTGCGGCAATCAAAGGTCGGATCACGCCAGCATAGCTTGAAAGCTGCGCCACCGCCTTTTCAGCACTTGGTTTCAGTTGAATTGGGTCCGTGCGCCTCAGCCACAGGTCGTTCATTTCCGAAAGCATTTCAGAGTAGTGGCGCAACCACTGCAGGACTGGGCTAAAATCTGCCGGAGGCAAGGCTTTAGGCTCTGCAATACTCAAGAAGACACCTTCCCCTTTCCCTCGCCAGGGAGTAATTACTACTTCCGCCAGGCGGTTTTCATCTAGTTTGCAGCTGAAAATCACATAAGCATGCTGCTGCAAGCTCTCCGCGACGACCCGTTGCAGGAGGGCAGGAAGTTGGCGAAAACTCGGGAGACCGCCAAAATGTACCCACGCGGCAACATTCGCCAAAATGATTTCTTTCTCTGAGTCGATATGCATTCCCAGAGCAGATACGACGACATCTTTGAACCGGGGATCGGTCCTCAACGCCTGCAATAGTGTGTTTGGGCCAAAGTATTCGAAGATTTTACGAAAAATCTTTGAGAACCGCCGGATGCCCTCGGCATCACATTTTAGATACGAACGAGTCAGGGAAACATCAACAGTCCCCAACAGGTCCAGCGGGAGAGGGGCAACCGTGCCGCTCTCAACTCCATCGTAAGCCGCCGCCCATTTCTCAAGGCGGTCCCAAAGGGGCTCAGGTTGCCAATTCCCTGACAATTCGTGGTCCAGGCGAAGCTCCTCCGCTTTGAGCTCGCGCCAAGAGCGCCCCATTCGGTTGAATTCCTCCTCAGGCAGGCCTTTGACCCGTAAGAGCTCCGATAGTGACCACTGGGTAGGTTCATTGCGTTCTGCCATGGTATTTAATTGTTTGGTTTGGTTCCTTGTGAGCAGAGAAGAAGAAGAAAGGATGCAGGTGGTTATGCCCCGGTGCCGAGGGGCACGGGAATTTTCACCAGGAGTGATCCATAACCCCTTCCAATGCGCTGATATAATTCTCCCGTGCGAAGAAGAAGGGGCCGCCTCCCAATTCGACTGCAGTTGATTGCCATCGATACTCATCAAGGAAGCTGTGCCAGACAAAGCAATCGTCCACGATTTCAAAAACGGCGGTCAGCGCCAGGCATGGGCAATTGTAGCAACCATATAAACGACACCTCCGTTGAGTTATTGGTGGGTTAGCTCGCAGCAACAGTTCCTGCATGGCATCCCACTGGTTTTCGTTTGAACCTTTGCAAAACCGGCTTGGCTCATACTTGAGCCTTGCTTGGAGCGTGATCTCGCTGCAGCGAGGCGTTGGTTCACCCTTCTTTACAGGAAGGTGCCCATAGAGTTCGTGTGACTCTTTTGTCATTCTCTCGAGGTTCGTGGAGGGCTCTTTAGCGACCATTTCATCGTATTTGCTGTACGACAACTTCCGTCTGAGCGGGACTCCGTCGATGCAGAAATCGAGGAAGTCAATGTGCCCGTATTGGCAGAAATGCTCAGTTCGTGTTGGTTTTAACTCGATAATATTCACAAGCCCTTCCGCCCTAATTCTTGTTTCAGTCGGAAGATTCTTGGGAAACCGTTAGCATTTCCTCGAATCCCACCTTCCCGTCGAACCCGAAAAGCTTCCAGGGTTCTTCGAGGCCATATTCCTGGTGGAGGTAGTTCGCGCAATTGGCCACGATGAAATTGATGTTGTTAGGCGCGGTAGCGACAGCCTTCTGAACCCGTCTCGCCTGCTCAGTAGTTAAACGCGCAATGCGTTTCCTTCTCGCAAGCACACAGGCGGCACACAAAAGAGACCGTTGGTTATTCAAATGAGTCTCTAACGGGCTAGACGGTGGCAGCTGCCCCTCGATGCCGCAGGCTCTTAACACTTTATGGTAAAGGTCGTGCGTGGTAGCCCGCATTTCTTCCTTCCGGACTTCAAACTCTCCTCCGTCTCCGAGCTGGGCGGATTCTTTTTGGAAAGCCGATTGGAAATCCGCCGCCCACCCTCGGTTCAGTTCCAAAAGCTGAACCAGAAGTTTACTGACCTCCTGATTTTGTTCCTTCGTGAGTTTCATTTATCGCCTTGGCTTGCAGCCACTGGGCCGTGATTGCTCGTCAGTTTAATAACACTGTCCAGTAGCTCCTTTGGAAGTATCGGTTGAAGCAAAACCAAATCCGCGGGAACGTGATCCATTGCTCCGGCTGTTGCGTAATCCTTCACGCGCCCATGCTCCGCGGTAATTAGACTCCAGCCGGTTAAAATTACAGGCAATCCCCGGTAAAGCAGTTTGATATGCTTTGTCAACTCTGCGCCGTTCATTCCCGATAAATGAATGCTGGTGATAACGGCATCAAATCCTGTCGAGTTTTTTAAGCGTTTAAGAGCCTCCGTTGCAGAGCTTACTGTGACGACATCATGCTTGCCCTGCTCAGTTAGAATGGTTTTGAAGACGAATTGCCCGGGAGAACCTTTCTCCACTAAGAGGAGACGTTTGGCGTTGTTGAACGCCCGATATTCGTCTTCGACCATACCCAAATGCTGCCACGGATTTTCAACGTGGCTCATTTTGGCCAGCATGAACCCAAGGGCAACGGGAAGCCTTTTGATATTCATTACGGCAGAGCAGAAGTAGCCGTAAGAAGTTTCCAAAATAGCTCGATCACATTTATGGATTGCGAGTTCCAGTGCTCCAGAAAGTATGGAGCAATGATTGCGGGTGGCTATGTAAACCTCATGAGCTCCGTTCGCCATCTCCTTCCTTTGCTCGATTGTGAGGCGAAGATCCTGCTTCTGCAATGCGGCGATCATTGCCTTGGTTTGGTCGTCTTCATCCCATTTGTTAACGGCGGCCAAAAACCGCGTGCGACGGTACATAGGAAGGTGATACTGCGGCCCGTCCACGTGAAGAAGCTCGTTCAACGTTGCGCCAAAATGTCCAACAGCGGCTTCAATCGTGGTAACCAGTGCGTTTGCCTCTTCCATGTTGGTCAGACTACCGGGGGATTTTGATTCCCGCGCCGCAAGCGCTCCCAGTTTCTGGAGCGCCTCCTCGATACTCCGTCGCTTCCGACCAAGCTCAGAAAGCAGCAGCGTGCCTTGTTCACATGTCAGAGGGGACTCGTTTGGTTGCATATGCGTTCAGTGATTCTTGCGCGCTTGGACACTCAGATGCTCCGGCATTGGGTTTTTTCTATATCGCTAAGCTTGAAGGCCTCCTGGACCAGCCACCGCTCAAGTAGTTTTTCGATCCTGGCAGCAGAGTCGTCTGCAAGACCCCGATCGCCGGCTGGTTTTTCCTTTTGCATTCGCTTTGATCCTTAGCAATACACAACCGTCCTGCCCGAGCTGAAGTCGTGGGAACGGACCAACTCGAGAATAGCGGCAGCGATCTTCTGTCCACCCGGAACCCCTGGTTCGATCGGATTTGCATAATCGGTGCCTTCCGAGCAGATCAGGCGGAGGTCCAGGACCGGCAATCCTCGCGTAATACCCTCCCGAAGAATACAGTCGTTGAAGATGTTCAGGGCTGTCTTGGTCACAAGCTGGGTCCACGAGTCCGGAAAACACGGATCATAAACGGTGCAGATGGCAAAGGGCTTACCCTTCGATTGCAGGGCTTGGAGCATCTTCTGATAATTTCGCTGGAATTCTGCCCTGAGAGCCGCCAATTGTTCGATGGCCGCACCGACAGAAGCAACCGGCATCTGCAAGATCCCCGCCCTGGACAGACCATCATTTCCACCCGCGCTGACAATTAGGTGCGTGGCACAGACAGGGAGGCGGTCAATCTGAGTGATAACGCCGCTGGTGACGCTCCCATCCATGGCAACCAGCGTCGCCTGCCAGCCCTCGGGCAGCATGGATCGCAGTTGGGCGATGAGCGGCGGTCCGCCTGGAACATAAGCGGCGTTGTCGAAAATGGAGTCACCAAGCAGAACAATATGATTCATTGAAAAGGGCCCTTAATTTTAAGCCAAGAGAGCGTACTGAACTCTCAGTGCGTGTGCCTTTTGGATGTAAGCTGCGTTCACTAAAGTCTTTTGCCGGCAATTAGTCATGAAAGAACCAGTCGGGCGAAATGCCTGTACCCTCTATGGCGCCTTGAAGGTGTAGTCTGGAATAACCGCAACCAACCAGAATCGTGCAGATTCCGGGTATCATTGTTTGGGCGTGGCTGATCAATTTCAGCCCATTGATGAATCCCCCGTTGAGATAGTAGTCGGTGATCAACAGGTCGGGCTTGATCCCTGGTTGGCTTAGATTCGCCCATGCGCATGTTTCGTCGGAAAATGAGTCATAATCGCAACTGCGCTTAAACCGCATCGCCGCCATCTCCTCGGCGTATGTCCTCAGCATTCGCCAGCAATTCGAATGGCCCACCAGATAAACCAATGGCTTGCGGTTGGGTTTTATCCGACGCTTTGCCGCGGGTTTTCGGGATCGCCTCCTTTCTGTCAATGCAAGCGCTTCCATGGGATCACGTCGCCAGCAAGGTTGAACGACTTCGCTTCTTTCGATTAGCCCCAAATCCTGAATAGCGCGGCGCAATTCCTCGAGGATGTTGGACCCAACACCCTTTTGCAGCGTGTAATCGAGACGTACCTGCCAATCGGCTGCTGCTCCTTGGACATGCGCCGATGGGAAACCGCTGATGACAATGGCCGGAATCGCAGGAGCGATTGTGCGAAGCTCATGGACGATTCGCAGCCCACTGACAGTGCCCCCGTTAAAATAAAACGCAGTTACTAAAATATCCGGAAGTTCCTGCCGGCATTCCAACGCTTCCAGTACTCCTGTGGGCGAAAACGACGTCAGTGACGAGTTTGACTCGTGGTGAAGAAACGCGCTCAGAAGTTCCAGCCAATCCAGCCTTTCGACCAGCCATAGAGTTGGTTGCTTCTGACGAGATCGCGTCCCTGGTTGATTACGCATCTGTTGATTAGGTGTCCTTCGTAAGATTGACGTGTGAATTAGCATCTTCGAGGCCAGCGGTCAATTCGGACGCAGTGCCAGAAACCCCGATAAGCAATCTATATCCAATCCCTCTTTATTCTGAGAAGCGCTTCGGTCTGACCAATGGAGGCATCTTTCCGTAGAAGTGATTACCGGGCTTACACCGTGGCGAAAAAGGCCGCGAGCGCTAACAACCACGTCCATCTTTGCGACACCCTTAGGACACTGTGAGTCCTAATTTTATACACCGTCACAGCTGCTCTGGCGAAACTTTCGACACGTCCGACTTGAGTTGTCGACGGCATCGTCGTCGGCACGCCCCATGCGAAATGGCGCTCGCATGAGCAACGTGATGCCGCGTGAAGAGTTCCGGGTAAACGGTGAAGCCCTTGAGCAAAAGCCGCTGGTGCTGGTGGTTGATGACGATCCGGATATGCAGTCCCTAATTATTGGGGCATTGAGTCGGGCGGGGACGACATGCGTCGGCGCAAGCTCGGTGGAGGAAGCTCTCACTGCAATGCAGACGCAAAAAATCAGTCTGACTGTGTTGGACTGGGGGCTGGACAGGAGCGGAGTTGAAGTCCTCACGGTAGCCAGGGAGCTTTACCCTTCGATGCCAGTCGTCGTGATTAGCGGAATGCCTTTGGAAGTTCGGACAGATGCGGTCGTGAACAAGGCCGACGCGTTCCTGAGCAAACCTTTCAGTGCGACTGTTTTAGCGGGCCAGGTGATGCAGTTGATCGAGAGAACTCGTCAGGCGCCTGCCATCTTATTGCCGCAGAGGCCCGAGGACGTCCTCTCTCTGCAAGAGGTTCAATCGATTTACATTCGCCATGTGGTTCAGTTGCTGGAAGGCAACAAATCGCGGGCGGCGGAGGCCCTTGGAATTCACCGTCACACTATTTCGACATCCTTCAAGGGATAGTGACGGTGCTCACAAAGAGATTGGTGCGAGCTGCACGAATCTTTCCTCCCATAAACCTCGCACCTTTATGAACCAAACGGAAAAGCCAAAATCTGAGGAAAAGCCAAAATCAATTGCCGAGCAGGTCAACGAAGCGGCTAAGAAGGGTCAGTGGAAAGATCTCCCCCAAGGATGGGTAACCACTGAAACCCTACGTTTTCGGGATGCGAAGGGTTTGTGCGCTCTCGATCGGATCGCGATTCACGGGTCTTGGTCGGATCTGCCATCAAAGCAAATGACCTTGGAGAATCTCAACCACGGCAATCCTGAAGGTAGAACTCCGCTCCATATCGCCGCTATGGTGGGCGAGTTGGCAAAAGTCCCTAACCAATTCCTGATTTTTGAGAATCTCCTAGTGCCTGATAATCGGGGTATGTCCGCCTTCCACTATGCTGCTTTCGGTGGGAACCTGGCGCAGATCCCGGAACACCTGCTTACCAAAGAAACCTTAACCCTGAGATCTCAACGAGGAACTCCTTTGGAAATCGTCACTTTGAACAGCAGTTATGATTACGTTCCGCCCATCGCGTTGAGCCGTTGCCTGGATGTCGAAGTGGAAGGCAAAGCATTGGTCGAATGCCTTTCGGACAAAGCATTTGGCGCTACGAAATGGAGCATGGTCTCCGGAAATCCGGGCTGGCTTAAATCTCGGCTTAAACCTGATGCGCTAAAAATGCATTACGAAAAGGGCCAGACAATTTTGCATTGGGCCGCATTTGCGGGACAGCTGGCCATGATTCCTCAACGCCTGTTGACGGTTCGCCTTCTATCGGAGAAGGATGACGCAGGAAAGACCGTCTTCCATGCCGCCGCCCAAAGTGGCTCGCTCAATCAACTTCCAAGCAGAGTTTTGACGCAAAAACATTTGGAAATTCTCGACTCACAGGGTTTAACCTCCTTTCATTACGCCGCCAGAAGCGATTCGCTCAGGCAGATTCCGGCCAAACTCCTCATTCGGACAAATATGGAACTGCAAGATGAGCACGGAGACACGCCGCTGCACTGGTCTGCAGGGAATCTCTCCCAGGTGCCTAACCAAGTTTTCACCTGCAGAAATCTTACCAAGCCCGGAAGATGGGGGTGGACGCCGTTGAAATTCGCTGCGTCCAGGATAATGGGTTGCGGAAACGATAATCACTGCTTTCTCATCCCGGACGGCTTTCGTGATATTCCGCCTGCTGCATTGTGGGTGTGCCGTAGCGTGGTTCTGGACGGAAAGACGGTGCTTGAACACTTATCGCCAACTAAAAGGGCGGAGGTCGAGCATTATGCGGCTTGTCATTATCGTCGCGAACAAGCCTAAGCGAGCCAACTGGCCCGCGGGTGGCAAGGGAGCCAGTGGCGGCAACCCAAAGGGACGCTTCGGTTCAGTCGGTCAGCACGTCTTCATAATCCGGCATCGGGTCGACCTCGGTGCAGGCTGGAGGGCGGTTTACCCTTTCCGTAGGGCCCGCAGCAAGCCATTGAGAACCTTCGAGGTCTCCACTGCTAATGGCAACGGCTAATCCCACCTGGTATTCAACTTCCCGGACCGAAGCATAAGCAGTATCGAGGAAGCGGATGACGGAGCGCAGGCGGCCGTAACGGGGTTGGTACTTGTCGGGATAGGCTTCCTTCCGCCGGATTCCGGCGATAGAAGACTTTCCTCTTTCATTCCGGGCTTGGTTGACTCAATCTCGATTTCGTCATGAAAACCCCGGTTCAGCTCGCTTTTTGTCTCCCCTTACTCCTGATCGTGAGTCACTCCAGCTTTCAGGCCGTGGCCCAGACCGCCTCACCGGGCCCAGAGACCAATCGCGTTGTCGATCTGAACACGCCACGCACTTTCCCAACGATTTCCTCTGCCAAACAATGGGAAGACCGGGCCAAGGAAATTCGCCAGCAGGTGCTGGTTAGTTGCGGTTTGTGGCCGATGCCGGAGAAAACACGCATTAAAGCGCAGATTTTCGGAAAAATCGAACGTGACGGGTATAGCATCGAGAAGGTCTATTTTGAGACCTGGCCAGGCCTTTATCTGGGCGGCAACCTATATCGCCCGCTCGGCCGGGGTAACGGACCTTTTCCAGCCATTCTCAATCCGCACGGTCATTGGGCCAACGGCCGCATGGCCGATAACAAGGACGGGAGCATTGCCGGGCGCTGCATCAACTTCGCCCGCCAGGGGATGATCGCGTTCTCCTACGACATGATCGGTTACAACGACACCCATTTCGCCGATGTTTCGCCCACGCAATCCTATTCCGATATTCATCACCAGATTGCCACCAATAAAACCGACTTGCTCTGGAACATCAGCCTGATGGGACTGCAGACCTGGAACAGTATTCGGGCTTTGGACTTCCTGGAATCATTGCCCGACGCCGATCCGAAACGCCTTGCGGTGACGGGCGAATCCGGGGGCGGCACGCAAACTTTCATGCTGGGCGCGATTGAGAATCGGTTGGCGGCGCAGGCCCCGGTGGTAATGGTCTCTCACACCATGCAAGGCGGGTGCCTGTGCGAGAATGCGCCCGGCCTGCGCGTCGAGTTTTCTAATATGGAAATCGCGGCCGCTGCCGCTCCGCGCCCGCAGATCCTGGTCGCCGCTACCGGCGATTGGACTAAAGACACACCAACGGTTGAAGGCCCTTCGATTGCGCACATCTACCAACTCCTGCGCCATCCCGAGCGGTTCAGTTACGTGCGTTTTAATTTCGACCATAATTATAACCAAACCAGCCGCGAGGCGGTGTATGGCTGGTTTGGCAAATGGCTGCTGGGCGCCAAAGATCCGTCGGCGCTGAAAGAAAAACCGTTTCAAAAGGAGCCCGACGCCGAGCTTCGGGTGTTCGCCAAAAATGAGCTGCCGCAGGGAGCGATGACCATGCCCCAATTCCTGCAATCGCTACGCGAGATGCACCGGCGGGAATGGAAATCGCTGGTTCCGCAGGACGTGGCCGGTTTAAGAAAATATCAAACGGTAATGCTGCCGTCCTGGCGGCATACGTTGCAGGTCGACTGGCCCAATCTCGGGGCGCAGGCCCGCGTCGAAAAGATGATCACCTGCAATCAATTCAACGCCATGCCGGTTAGCGTCACACGTCCCGGTCAGGAAAGCGCCGTGCGCTGCACTTATTGGGCGCCGCTCGATATTCTTCAACAACCCAATCCGCGGCTGATCGTGCTCGCTTCCGCGAATACGGCTGCCCCATCACAAAGCACGCCGACAGCACCCTTAGCTTCCGTCCTGGCGTTCCTGCGCCATGGCGTCGCCGTGCTGAGCATCGAATCTTACAGCTCCGGGCAAACGCCCGACGTGTTCAAAGATTTCTACGCTACCTACAATCGAACCGAGCTGCAGCAACACGTGTGCGATCTGCTGAGCGTCTGTTCGGTCGCCCGCTCGATCGAGAGACGCAAGCCGCTGCCCTTCCATGTCACCCTCGTCGGCAGCGGGCGCGCCGGGCTGTACGCTCTGCTCGCCGCGCCGGGCGCCGATGCCGTCGTCGCCGATTGCGACGGCCTCGATCTGTCGGATGAGTCGACACTGCTTGCGCCCGACCTGTTCTGTCCCGGGATTCTGGCCATGGGCGGATTCGAAGGTGCCGCCATCCTGGGCGCGCCACGACCTCTCCTGCTGCATAACGCAGGGGCAAGATTTCCCACTGATTCCCTCCAGGCCGCGTATGACGCCGCGGGCAGCCACCGAAATCTGCGAATTGAATCAGGGCGTCAAACGGATGCTGAAATCGCCCAAAGAGCGGCACAATTTTAATGCATTTTAGCGCTCCTGACTTATCTTGCGCGCCTGAATGAAAGGCATCATCCTTGCCGGCGGCGCCGGTTCGAGGCTGTACCCACTGACGTTGGT
>Ga0070741_10017808_pt1 | contig 11612 bp, 8 predicted proteins | sample Coa_R1_4_FD_66440 | JGI IMG/M metagenome (GOLD analysis project Ga0070741, IMG submission 66440) | Surface soil microbial communities from Centralia Pennsylvania, which are recovering from an underground coalmine fire - Coalmine... | ecosystem: Environmental > Terrestrial > Soil > Unclassified ...
GACGTGAAGCTGCCCGCGGGGAAGCTGCTGATCCCCGGGGTGGTCAGCCACGCCAGCGACTTCATCGAGCACCCGGAGCTGGTAGCCGAGCGCCTGGTCCGCTTCGCCAGCCTGGTCGGGCGCGAGAACGTCATCGCCGGCACGGACTGCGGGCTGGGTGAGCGGGTGGGCCACCCATCGATCGTCTGGGCCAAGTTCCAGGCGCTGGCCGAAGGCGCCCGGCTCGCCAGCGAGCAGCTCTGGCGCTAATCTGGTCCGAGACGCTCCGTGCGTGCCGAGCGTCCCGGTCGCTCAGACACTCGACGGCATCCAGGATACCTGGCATCGTAGTACCTCGCCATCGACAGCTCGTCTAATCGATTGCAGGCACCTGGTATCATTAGCCGGTGGGGCCGCCGAGCTGACTCCTTCTCTTTCTTGGCCAGGTGAACGTCTTGCGAAGCGCGAGCTGTAACGTAATGGCTGTAGCTACGTTTAGCTGGGTAGAGAGACTGGCTCTCAACATGAAGGAGAGGGGGCAGAGGATGCAGATCAGCCTGCGACGGGTGGTGCCCGTCCTACTCCTGGCTGCCGGCGGCGTGCTACTCCAGCCGCCCCGGCCGACGCACGCCGTCGACATCAACGAGAACCCCGAGTGCCAGCAGATGTTCCAGCGGCTCGCCCAGCCCTACTTCGACCAGTTGCAGTGGTTTGGCTCCGTCGCCTCGCAGTACCCGCTCGCCCCGAACGGGCGACCGCTCATGACCGGCTGGCCCTACAGCGCCTATGGCCCTGGCAACGGCTATGGACCCGGCAGCCCCTACGGCCCCAACTTCGGCCCCTGGGGCGCGTTCGCGTTCGGGCCGGGCTATGGTGGGCCAGGCGGCTACGGCATCACCCCGAACGGCTACGGCGGCCCGGTCTACCAGGGCCTCGGCGCCTACGCCGCGCAGGGCACGGCGAGCCTGGCCGCGTTCCCGGCCGGCACGACGTCCCCCGCGGTGGCGGCCGCCCTGGCAGCCGCGCCGGGCGGTATCTCCGGGCTGGCGCCGGCCGACCAGATCGCGCTGAGCGGCCTGCGCGAGTCGCTGGTGGGCAACGTGTTCACTGCCGTCGACGTGCGCAGCTCGATGGCCGGCAACCGCATTGCCGATGCGGCGCTGCGCCAGGCGGTGATCGCCAACCGCTTGGCCGCCTACAGCGCGAACAGTGACCTGGCGAGCTGGCCCTATCTACGCCTGAACGACATGGGCAACGCGATCGCCGGCGTCGCGACCTACGTTCAGGCAATGTGCCCGCGGGCAATCCCCGAGGACAGCAATGGCAGCAGCAGCAGCGGGCGCTAGGCTTCGGGCCGCACTTCTTGCGCGGACAGCCCGAGCGGCCGGCGATGCCACGGGCCGCACTCCTCGTCGCCGGACTGGCCAGTGCGAAGGCCACCGCCACCATCTCGGCGCTTTGGGATCGCCGGACTCCCGGGAGGAACCATTGTGGGCAGCGTCCTAGTCCGCCTCGCAGTCGGCATGCTACTCGCCACCGTGATCGGTGTGGTGAGCGGGCCTGGCGTACCGGTGCGCGCACAGACGGCGATCACGGCGACCGCGACGCTGGGCGTCTTCGCCGACTTCGCGCGGCAGGTCGGCGGCGATCGCGTCGAGGTGATCCAGCTCGTGGGCGATGGCGTCGACCCGCACGACTACCAGATGACGCCCAACGATCTGATCGCCGTGAACCGCTCGCAGCTCCTGATCTACAACGGGTACAACCTCGAGCCGTTCCTGGGGCAGCTCGTCACCGGGGGCGGGCGGCCGGGCCTAACCCTCGTCCAGCTCACCGAGGGCCTCACGCCGATCGTGGACGGCCGCACCCCCAACCCGCACTTCTGGCTGAATCCCCAGTACGCGGCCCGCTACGTGCAGAACCTGCGCGACGCCTACGTGGCTGCCGACCCCGCCGGGGCCGACACGTACCGCGCCAACGCCGAGCGCTACCTCGGGGAGCTGGCGACGCTGGATGCGGAGTTGGAGAGTACGCTCAGCGTCGTCCCGTCCCAGAATCGCAAGCTGATCGCGGCCCACGACGCCTTCCCCTACTTCGCCCGCCGCTACGGCTTCGAGCTGATCGGAGCCGTGCTCTCCAGCGAGGCGCAGGAGCCGTCGCCCAGCGAGCTGATCGCGCTGATTCGCCAGGTCCGCCAGGCGGGGGTGCGCGCGGTGTTCACGGAGCCCCAGTTCAATCCGCGACTAGCGCAGCAACTGGCGCGGGAGACCGGCATCCAGATCGTGCCAACCTACAGCGACGCGTTTCCCCCCGACGGCTCGATCCGCACCTATACCGAGATGATGCGCGTCAACGCGCGCAACGTCGCCGACGCGCTGCGCTGAGGGGCCCGCGACTGACCTGGAACCGTTAGACGCTGCCGATTCGCCTGGAGAGACAACCTGATGCCACCATTACCTGAGGTGCTGACCGGCCTCGTCGCCTGGCTCGCGGCGCCCCTGGAGTTCGACTTCATGCGCCGCGCCCTGCTGGCGAGCGTGCTGGTTGGGGCGCTCTGCGCCGTGGTGGGGGCGTTCGTGGTGCTCAAGGGCCTGGCCTTCATCGGCGATGCGCTGGCCCATGCCTCGTTCGCCGGCGTCGCGGTAGCGCTGGTCGGGAACGCGAACGTCTACGTCGGCGGAGCGGTGGCGGCCGTGTTCGCGGCGCTGGCCATCGCCTTCATCGGCCAACGGGCGCGCCTACGAGCCGATACGGCGATCGGCGTGGTGTTCGTGGCGATGCTGTCGTTCGGCGTGCTGGTGATGAGCCACCTGCGCAACTACACGGCCAGCGTGTTCGAGTTCCTGTTCGGCAACGTGCTCGCCGTTGCCCCGGACGACCTGATCCTGATCCTGGTCGGCGGTGGGCTCGTCGTCGCAGTCGTCCTGGTGCTGTACAAGGAGTTTCTGTTCGTGGCGTTCGACCCGACGATGGCCGCGGGGGTGGGGCTGCCGGTCGCGTTCTACGACACGCTGCTGCTGGTCCTGCTTGCCGTCACCTGCACGCTGTCGATGCGGGCGCTGGGCATCATCCTGGTGGCGGCCATGCTGGTCACGCCGGCGGCAACAGCCTACCTGTTCGTCAAGCGCCTCCACCAGCAGATCCTGCTCGGCGTTCTCATCGCCGTCGCCTGCTCGCTGGTGGGCCTCTACGTCTCCTTCTACGGCAACTTCGCCTCCGGCGCGAGCATCGTCCTGGTTTCGGTGGCGGTATTCCTGGTGGCGCTGCTGGTTTCGCCACGAACCCGTCGGGGCAGCGTCCCCTTGCGGGTCTTGAGCGAGGGGTAAGGGCTCTCAGGGCGCACTAGCACGGCCGAGCTGCGAGATCGCATAGTCCACGAAGCAGAGACGGTGAATCAGCACCAGAGCCGCTTCGACGCGAGCCGGGCGCCGTCGGCCAGCGCGGAGAACTTGGCCCAGACGATCTCCGGATGGCCGACGCGGCCACCGAGGCCGCAGTCGGTGCCAGCGATGACGTTTTCGCGGCCGACCAGGCTGGCGAAGCGGACCAGGCGCTGTGCTACTAGCTCCGGATGCTCGATGAAGTCGCTGGCGTGACTGACCACCCCGGGGATCAGCAGCTTCCCCGCGGGCAGCTTCACGTCTTGCCACACTTGCCACTCGTGCTCGTGCCGCGGGTTCGACGCCTCCAGCGAGTAGGCGTCCGCCGGCACCTTCAGGACGAGGTCCACGATGTCCCGTAGGGAGATGTCGTTGGCATGGGGGCCGTGGTAGCTGCCCCAGCAGACGTGCATCCGCACGCGGTCAGACGGGATGCCCCGCAGCGCGTGGTTCAGCGCGTCGATGCGCACCTCGGCGAACTTCCGAAACTCGGCGACGCTCATCCCGGGATGCATCTGCCAAGCGGCGGGGAGGTCGGGGTTGTCCACCTGGAGCACGAAGCCGCCGTCGACGACGGCCTGGTACTCCTCGTGCAGCGCGTCGGCAATCGCGTAGAGAAACGCCTCGGCGCTGGGGTAGTACTCGTTGCGCAGCCAGTGCTCCATCGTACCGGGCGTGATGGCCGGCAGGAACGCCTCCGCGACCGGTACGTTCTGCAGCGCCGCGCGCAGGTTGGCGATGTCGGCCTGGATCACCGCCTGCCCGGTGTAGGTCAGCGGTCCGGTACAGAACACCCGACTGGGGTGTACACCGATGTTCGTGCGGCGACCGGGAACGGTGAAATAGCCCGGGAACTGCTGTCGGTCGCGGCCCGAAATACTCGGCGGCGGAGCGGCGTCCTGCACCTCGCGCAGCTCGAGCCCGCCGAGCCGCTCGCGGATGTAGTGGCTAAAGTGCGGCTTGCTCACCTCGCCGTCGTTGACGATATCGATGCCGCACTCGACCTGTTTGTGGACCACCTCGACTACTGCCCTCTGGAGACTGCGGGTCAAAGCGTCCGCATCGTACGGCTGCCCCTCGTGTCGGGCGGTGAGCAGCGCCGTCAAATCGTCGGGCCTGGGCAGCGCCCCGGCGTGCGTCGTGAGGATGCGGTCCGAGCTTCGCTTCACGTCCGCTCTCCAGGGATCACTGGCGAGCCGCCCCGGCGCCGGTGAGCTGCTGGTTGCGGCTCAGGGCGTCGACCTCCGACCAGACCTCGGCGATCTGCCCGCACTCGATGCGAAAGATGTTGATTCCCGTCCAGGTCGCCCGGCGACCCGACGGCGCGAGGTTCCCAAACGGCCCGTCCTGGGTCCCGGTCGCCGTGTAGCGCTCCACCACGTAGTCGTCCTGGGCGACGAAGAAGTCGAAGTTATAGCGAAGATCGGAGAAGGCCGTGAGGAAGTCGTCCATCATGGCCGCCACGCCCGCGTTGGTCATGACGCTCGGGTAGCCGCCCGCCGCGTGGTGGACGACCTGGGAAGCGAGGATATCCTGCAGAGCGGCCGGATTCCGCTGGTTGATTACCTCTTCATGCCAGGCCCGCACGAGGGCGACGTTCTCGGCTTCCGTCGTCACCGGACAGTTCGCCTGTGAAGTGCCAGGGCCGGCGCCTTGAGTCGCCGCCGTGCTGGCGTGGCTGAGTCCGAGGGTCAGCGAAAGCCCGATCAGGCTGGTCACCACACCGCCAAACAGCCCACCCAGCAGCCCCCGTCTGGATTGCATCGTGGCCATGCCCTCCCCAGCCCGCACGGCGCCGGGTCCGCTGCCCTGGTGAAAGCGTGAAGCGAACGGGCCATCCCAGGGCGAGCCGGTCCGCGCCGTCGGTCGTTGTGATCGCGTTCAGAGTACACCCGGTCGGCCGGGAGCACAAGAGAGTCGCAGGGCATCTGAATAGGGCGATATCCCCTGTTCCGTCGGCGCCGGGCGCTCTATCCTGAAGCTGAATGGCATCGCAGGGCCGAAGCGAGCGATCCTCGTCGAGCCGAGCCGTGCGCGGGGTGAGCGCGGGAGAAGCAGCTATGGTCGAGCACCTGTACCAGCTCGTGCGTCGGCGCGCCGAAGCGTATCCCACGGCCATTGCCCTCGGCGGACAGCGGCGGCTGGGCTGGAAGACGCTCGACAGCCGGCAGCTACTGGACGCCGTGGACGGCCTGGCCGACGAGCTGGCGGCCCAGGGCGTTCGCGAAGGCGACCGTGTCGTCACCTGGCTGCCGAACGAGTGGCGCACCCCGGTCTACCTGTTCGCGCTGTGGAAGCTCGGCGCCATCGTCGTGCCCTTCGACCGCGAGATGAACCCCGAGGCCGCCGCGCGCATCCTCGCGTCAGTCGAGCCGCGCTGCGTCCTCACCGGCTACGGCGGGCGCCCGCCCTGGGCTGGCAAGGAGCCGCTGCTGGAGTGGTGGGAGCCGCGGGGCCGCGAGCATCCGACTGGCGCCGCGGCCGAGTGGACCCGCCCGGCCGAGGAGCTAGCCGCGGTGGTCTTCACCTCGGGCACCACTGGCGTGCCCAAGGGCTGCATGATCACCCACGCCAACCTCTGCTCGCAGGTCGACGCGCTCGCGGACACGATCCCGCTGGACCTCTCCTGCCGCCTGGCGAGCATCCTGCCGCTCTCGCACCTGTTCGAGCTGACGGTCGGGCTGCTCTACCCGCTCGCCAGCGGGGCGACGATCCACTACATCCCCAACCGCCGGCCGGCAGAGATCCTGCGCGTGCTCCGCGAGCAGCGCATCACCCACATGATGGCCGTGCCGCAGCTCCTGACGATCATGGGCCAGGCGCTCGACGAGCAGCTCCAGGCCCGCCTGCCGGCCCGCGCCTACCGTCTGCTCTGCCGCATTGCCGAGCGGCGCCCCCTCGAGTCCCGGCGGCGGCTCTTCGGGCTGGTCCACCGGCGCCTCGGCGGCGAGCTGCGCATCCTGGTCTCCGGCGGCGCGGCGCTGCCGGCCGAGACGCAGCTCCTCTGGGAGCGGCTCGGCGTGCGCGTCGTGCAGGGCTACGGCACGAGCGAGTGCTCGCCGGTGATCGCGGCGGGACGCGCCGATGGCAGCACGCCGATCGGCAGCGTGGGCCGGCCTCTGCGCGGCGTCGAGGCGCGGCTGAGCCCGGACGGCGAACTGCAGGTGCGCGGGCCGAACGTCATGCGCGGCTACTGGCAGGACCCCGAGCGCACGGCCGAGGTGCTGCAGGACGGCTGGTACTCCACCGGCGACCTGGCCACCATCGACGGCGAGGGGAATATCCGTCTAGCCGGCCGCGCGAAGGACCTGATTGTCCTGCCGTCGGGCCTCAACGTCTGGCCGCAGGACGTCGAGGACGTGCTGCGGGCGCACCCGGCGGTCCAGGACGCCGCCGTGGTGGTCGTGCCGACGCCAGCGGGCGGCGCGCGGCTCCACGCCTACCTGATCCCGGCCCGGGGCAGCGAGCGCGCGGCCGACGTGGGGACGATCGTGGCCCAGTGCAACGGCCAGCTCGCCCAGCACCAGCGCCTCGGCACGGCCTCCTGGTGGCCGGGCAGCGACTTCCCCCGCACGTCGACGCTGAAGGTCCGCCGCCACCTGCTGCCGCTACCCGAGAGCGTCAAAGCGATCAAGGTGGAGAGCGTCCTGGCCGCCGACGACCCGGTGGGGCAGGCTGTGGCCGGCGTAGCCCGCGTCAGCGGCGTGCGGGCCGACCAGACACTGGGCGAGGTGGGGCTGGACAGCATGGGGCTGGTCGAGCTGTCGGTGGTGCTGGAGGAGAAAACCGGCAAGGTGGTCAGCGACGGCGACCTGCGCCTCGACATGACCGTCGAGCAGGTCCGCCGCTTCCTGGTCAGCGCCCCGGAGCTCGACGCGGCGCAGCGCGCCGAGCGCGGGGCCGGCCCCGAGACAGTGGACGCCGAGCGCCCGGACTGGCCCTACACCTGGGGCCGCCACCTGCGTCCCCTCAGTCTCCCCGTGGACCTGCTCTACCGCCTGAGCGTCACGAAGACGATCGTGCTTGGGGAAGAGCACCTCGCCAACCTGCCCGAGCGGGTGATCTTCGCCGGCACGCACCACAGCTTCGCCGACATGCCGCTCGTGCGGGATGCGCTGTGGCACAGCCCGGCGCGGCGGCTCGTCCGTCGCCTGGTCATCGCCGCAGGGGCCGGCGGCTTCGGGCGCTTGCACCTCCACCACTGGTGGAGCATCCTGGCCTTCGGCCTCTATCCGCTGCACCAGCACGGCGACCGCGACACCAGCCTGCGCGGGCTGGTGCGCCTGGGCCAGGCCGGCAACGCCATCCTGATCTTCCCCCAGGGCGTCCACGCCCGGCCGGAGCAGGAGCGCGCCGGCGACCCCGCGGTGCGCTTCCGGCCCGGCGTGGCGCTGCTGGCGGAGGCGCTGGACGCGGCGGTGGTGCCGTTCGGCCTGGCGGGCACGGAGGTCATGGTCCCCGCTACCCTCGAAGGGTTCGAGGGCCTGGTGATCGGCGGCGTGCCCGCCCGGATCCGGCGCGGCCCGCTGGCGATCGCCTTCGGCGCGCCCCTACGCCTCGAGCCCGGCGAGTCCCCCGAGGCCTTCGCGGCGCGCTTGCAGGCGGTCTGCTACCCCCTCACGCGCCAGGCGGAGGCGGCCATCGCCGCCGAGCAGCCGGCCGCGCCCGCGCCACCGGCGGCCGCAAGCGCCTGACCTCCTGCCCGGGACGCGCACGGAGAGCAAGTATGTAGGGATCTGCCCTCACTCCACTCCCCCACTCATCACTCATCACTCGTCACTCATCACTCATCACTCGTCACCGCCACAACCGCTCGCTGGCCAGCCGCGCGCCCTCGGCCATGGCCTGGAACTTGGCCCACACCACGGTCGGGTGGACCTCGGGGTTGTAGGTCGCCTGCGACGAGAAGCCGCAGTCGGTGCCGGCGATGACGTTCTCCCGGCCCACCAGGTTCGCGTAGCGGGTGATCCGCTCGGCGATCAGCTCCGGGTGCTCGACGATGTTGCTCGCGTGCGTGATCATCCCGGGAATGAGGATCTTCCCCTCGGGCAGCTTCACGTTCTCGAAGACGTGGTACTCGTGCTCGTGCCGCGGGTTTGCCGCCTCGAAGGAGATCGCGCCGGCGTTGATCTTCAGCAGGACGTCGATCGTGTCCTTGAGCGCGGCGTCGAACACGCGCGGCCCCTCGTTGATCCCGTAGCAGGTGTGGTAGCGCACCCGCTCCGCCGGGAGGCCCCGCAGGCCGTAGTTGATCGCCTCGACGTAGCGCTCGGCCGTCTTCCGCCGTTCGGCGACGTCGAGGGGCGAGTAGCTGAACAGCTCGGTGAGGAACGGATCGTCGATCTGCAGCAGGAAGCCCGCATCGACGATCGCCTGGTACTCCGTGCGCAGGGCGTCGGCCACGGCGTGCAGGTACTCCTCCTCGGTCGGGTAATAGGCGTTGCTCCCCACCCCGGCGGGGGCGACGGCCGGCATGAACACCTCCTCGACTTGCACCCCCGCCACGGCCGCCTTGAGGTTGTCGATGTCGCGCTTCAGGGCGTCGTGTCCCCGGTAGCTGACCGGGCCCGTGCAGACCACCGGCGCTGTCGGGACGACCCGTCCGCCCTGCATCCGCTGACCGAAGTACTGCTCGTAGTACTCGGGAAACGCCTGCATCTCCGCCGCGAACGACGTCCGGCTGGTGTCGGCCTTCGGCTCGAAGCCCGTCAGGCGCTCGTTCACGTACGCCGAGAAGCTGGTCTTGCTCTGCTCGCCGTCCGTTACGACGTCGACCCCGCTCTGCACCTGCTGGCGCACGATGTCGGCGACGGCGCTGCGTACCCGCGCCTCGTAGGCGGCATTGTCGACCGCGGCACCGCTGGCCCGCGCCTTCATCAGGTCCAGCAAGTCTTTCGGGCGCGGCAAGCTGCCGCAGTGCGTGGTCAGGATTCGCTCGGTGCTATGCTTCATCGCTGGCTGTCTCCCACAGTGCTCGGCTAGCTGCCGCGGCTCTGGCGCCCATTCTAGCCCGGTTCGATCACTCGATGTCGATCGCGGCCCCGACGATCCTGATTGGACGAATCCACAGCGAGCCGGTATCCTCCTTACTCCAGTGCGCCGAGTGGATGGGTCAGGTCGAAGGAGAGAGCTGTGGAAGCGCGAGACGCGGTCATCGTCGGCGGAGTGCGTACTCCCATCGGGCGCTACGGGGGGGCGCTGAAGGACGTGCGCCCCGACGATCTGGCAGCGCTGACCATCCGCGAAGCGCTGCGGCGGACGGAGACCGCCGCGAACGAGGTCGAGGACGTCATCCTCGGCTGCGCCAACCAGGCCGGCGAGGACAACCGCAACGTCGCGCGCATGGCCGCCCTGCTCGCCGAGCTGCCGATCGAGGTGGCCGGCCTGACCGTCAACCGCCTGTGCGGCAGCGGGATGAGCGCCGTCCACTACGCGGCGCTGGCGATCCAGGCCGGCCAGGGGGATACCTACGTGGCCGGCGGCGTGGAGAGCATGACCCGCGCGCCGTTCGTCATCGGCAAGGCCGACGCGGCGTTCCCGCGCGGCAACCTGACCGGCTACGACACCACCATCGGCTGGCGCTTCGTCAACCCGAAGCTCGCCGAGCGGCACTACCCCTACGCGATGGGCGAGACCGCGGAGAACGTGGCCGAGCAGTGGGGCATCTCGCGCGAGGACCAGGACGCCTTCGCCCTGGCCAGCCAGCAGCGAGCCGTCGCGGCGCAGCGCGAGGGCCGCCTGGCCGAGGAGATCGTGCCGGTCCCGGTGCCGGCGCGGCGGGGCGAGGAGCGGCTGGTCGCGGACGACGAGCATCCGCGGCCCGACTCGACGCTCGAGGCGCTGGCGAAGCTGAAGCCGGCCTTCCGCGCCGGCGGCACCGTCACCGCCGGCAACTCGTCGGGCGTGAACGACGGCGCCGCCGCGCTGGTGCTCACCTCGGCGGCCCGCGCCCAGGAGCGGGGGCTACGCCCACTGGCGCGGATCGTCGCGATGGCTGTCGCGGGCGTCGATCCGGCCTGCATGGGCATTGGCCCGGTGCCGGCCAGCCGCAAGGCGCTGCAGCGAGCCGGCCTGCGCATCGCGGACATGGACGTGGTGGAGCTGAACGAGGCGTTCGCCGCCCAGTCGCTGGCCTGCCAGCGCGAGCTGGCGATCCCCGCCGAGCGGCTGAACCCGAACGGCGGCGCCATCGCCCTCGGGCACCCGCTGGGCATGAGCGGCGCGCGCCTGCTGCTCACGGCCGCGCACGAGCTGCGGCGGCGCGGCGGCCGCTACGCCCTGGCCACGATGTGCATCGGCGTCGGTCAGGGCATCGCCACCATCCTCGAGCGCGTCGAGTAGCGCTCAGCCCCACGGTCACTCGGCGGCCTGCTAGCGCCAGAGCTGCTGGCTGGCCAGGCGCGCGCCCTCGGTCATGGCCCGGAACTTGGCCCAGATGACGGTCGGGTGGACCTCTGGATTGTAGGTCGCCTGGGATGAGAAGCCACAATCGGCGCCGGCGATGACGTTCTCCCGCCCGACGATGTTCGCGTAGCGGATGAGTCGCTCGGCGATCAGCTCCGGGTGCTCGACGATGTTGCTGGCGTGGGTGATCACGCCGGGGATCAGCACCTTGCCCTCCGGCAGCTTCACGTCTTCCCAGACGTGGTACTCGTGCTCGTGGCGCGGGTTCGCCGCCTCGAAGGAGTAAGCGCCGGCGTTGACCTTCAGCATGACGTCCAGGATGTCCTTCAGCGGGGCGTCGTGGACGCGCGGCCCTTCGTTGATCCCGTAGCAGGTGTGGAAGCGGACCTTCTCCGCGGGAATCCCGCGCAGGCCGTGGTTGATCGCCTCGACGTACCGCTCGGCGGTCTTCCGCCGCTCGGCGGCATCGAGGTGGGAATAGCTGTAGACGTCGGTGAGGAACGGATCGTCGATCTGGACGAGGAAGCCGGCGTCGACGATCGCCTGGTACTCAGCGTGCATCGCCTCCGCGACGGCGTGCAGGTACTCGTCGTCATCGCGGTAGTACTCATTGCTGCCCACGCCACTGGGGGCGACGGCGGGCATGAACACCTCTGCCGGCTGCACGCCGACCAGGGCGGCCTTCAGGTTGTCGATGTCGCGCTGGAGCGCTTCCTGGCCGCGGTAGCTGATGGGGCCGGTACAGACCATTGGCACGGTCGGAGCGATCGCGCCGCCGAGCATCGCCTGGCTGAAGTACTGCTCGTAGTACTCGGGGAACGCCTCGACCTCGGCCGCGAACAGCTTGAG
>Ga0070741_10017809_pt1 | contig 11612 bp, 7 predicted proteins | sample Coa_R1_4_FD_66440 | JGI IMG/M metagenome (GOLD analysis project Ga0070741, IMG submission 66440) | Surface soil microbial communities from Centralia Pennsylvania, which are recovering from an underground coalmine fire - Coalmine... | ecosystem: Environmental > Terrestrial > Soil > Unclassified ...
CGCCGTTGAAGGAATTTGTGGTCGCCCACGACGGCCTGGTACGACATTGCCGCGCTATTCATAAAGCGGTCAGCATGTGAGGTTGATTTAGATCTGGCAGCGCGCCTGCTCCGGGTGGCCTGAAATCCGAATGCTTCGGCTCCAGCACGAGACGCCGTTCATGCATGTGCGCGAACCGAGTGCGCGAAAGATCGAATTTTGCGAGCGCGATCAACGCCGATTCTACTGTCCACTCCCTTTGCTAAAAATATTTCGTTTCGCCCGTCGGGAAAATCATCTCTAAACCTCGCGCCGTCCCGTGCCCGATGAGAGGGGCGCTTCGCGATCGTCACGATTTGCCGGTGCGGGATGCGATGGCCGCCATCATGCCGCAAGACGAACGGTTTGATGCGCGGACGGCCAAGTCGTGTGGTCCTGATCTCTCGACGCTGAGATCAAGTTGGTGACGATGCCTGCGCATCACGCCAATGACGGTGGCAAGAAAGCCCGATCACCGGGGAGAGCACGAAATAAGCCGATCAACCATCGTGCAGGGAATGCCGGAATGCTCGGCTTGCCTGTGGTGACTAACTCATGTGCTTTTCTACTTTGCGCATGAGGCTGCGGGTGCGGCCTGGCACCCGGCATTCCCTGCGCCCTCCTCTCGAGGGTGACTTTCAACGGCTCGGGCGTGATTACGTCGCGGGGATGTGGAGGTGTGTCTGTCTTGCACCCGTCATTGCGAGCGGAAGCGAAGCAATCCAGCAACGCGCATAGCCAAAGGCTGGATCGCTTCGTCGCATCCGCTCCTCGCGATGACAGGATTTTCGAACATGGATTGCCGGGTCAAGCCCGGCAATGACGGAAGGGAAAGGCGGCCCAACGCAAACGGATATTGCCGCGGCCCGAATTTCCTGCAACCTCAGCTAACGTCTCTTTCCCATCCAAGGCCCCCATGCCCTCTCCCGCCACGATCGATCCCATCACCCGCTCCGTCGTCCAGCACCGGCTCTCCTCGATCGTCGCCGAGATGGGCGAGGCCATGCTGCGCACGTCCTATTCGCAGATCCTCAATTCCAGCCGCGATTTCTCGCTCGCGATCACCGACACCAAGGGCCGTCTGATCGCGCAGGCCGATCATATCCCGGTGCATGTCGGCGCCCTGCCCTGGGCGACGCTCGCCGTCGAAAAGCGCTTCAGCGATATCAAGCCGGGCGACGTCATCCTGCTGAACGACCCCTATCACGGCGGCAGCCATCTGCCTGACGTGACCGCCTTCGTGCCGATCTTCGACGGCGAGACGCGGCTGTACTGGACCATCGTGCGCGCGCATCAGAGCGACATCGGCGGCGCAACCCACGGCGCCTACAACCCGGACGCCACCGAAATCTGGCAGGAAGGCCTGCGCATCCCGCCGATCAAGCTCTACGAAGCCGGGCGGCTGCGCGACGACCTCTTGGACATGCTGGCACTGAACACCCGCAACGCGCGCGATTTTCGCGGCGACCTCGCGGCGATGGTGGGCGCGGCGCATCTCGGCGAGCGTCGCATGGCGCGGCTGTTTGCGGAATTCGGCGCGCCGACGGTCGCCGCCGCCGTCGAGACGATCCTCGATGCCGCCGAGCAACAGGCGCGCGCGGTTGTTGCGACCTGGAAGGACGGCGTGTTCTACGGCGAGGCGTTCCTCGACGACGATGGGCGCGGCAACAACGACATCCGCATCGCTGCAAAAGTCACCAAGAGCGGCAGCAATATCGAGGTCGATCTCTCGGACTGCGATCCGCAAACGAAAAGCTTCGTCAATTCCTCGCACGCCAACACGCAGGCCGCGGTCTCGATGGCGTTTGCCTATCTGATCGACGCCGAGATTCCGAAAAACTCCGGCGCGCTGCGTCCTTTGAGCATCGTCACGAAAAAGGGCACCATCGTTCACGCCGACGACGGCCTGCCGGTCACGCTCTGCACCAGCCATCCCTCGAACGAAATCGTCGAGGCCGTGGTGAAGGCGCTGTCGGCGTCGTGTCCGGAGCGCGCCATGGCCGGCTGGAGCCGCCGCTTTCGCATTGCCATCCAGGGCGAAGACCCGCGCAACGGCCGGCATTTCATTTGGCACCTGTTCCAGGCGCGACCGGGCGGCGGGGCATCCGCCGGCGGCGATGGCTTTTCGTCGATCGGCGAATGGCATTCGGCCGGCGGCATCAAGTTCGGCAGCATCGAGGTCGACGAGGCGCGCTTTCCCCTGCACTTCCGCCAGCACGAATTCCGCGCCGATTCCGGCGGCGACGGCCAGTATCGCGGCGGCCTCGGCGTGGCGCTCGACCTTGTCATCGAAACCGCAAAGCCCGTGGTCGGCAACACCGCCGGTGACGGCGCGCGGCACGGCCCGTGTGGCCTGCTCGGCGGCAAGGACGGCGCGCCGCACGATTATCGCCTGGTCTCGCAAGGGCGCCCGCCGCGCACGCTGCGCACCAAGGAAGCGGGTATCGAAATTTTGCCTGGCGACTGCCTTGAGATCCGCTCGTCCGGCGGCGGCGGCTGGGGACCGCCAGAAAAGCGGAAACAGTCCGCGCGCGACCGCGATCTCGCGCAAGGCCTCGTGAGCGGCAACAACACGGCGCGAGGCTCCTGATGCTGACCATCGGTGTTGACGTTGGGGGCACGTTCACGGACCTCGTCGCGATCGACGAGAGCGGGCGAACCGTCTTCGCCAAATCGCTGTCGACGCCGCAGGATCAATCCATCGGCGTCATGGCAGGCCTCGACGAGCTGGCGCGGCGGCTCGATCTCGCCCGCGCGGACATGCTGGCGAAGACGCAGCGGCTCATTCACGGCACGACCGTGGCAACCAATGCGCTGCTGGAGCGCAAGGGCGCGAAGGTGGCGCTATTGACGACCGAAGGTCATCGCGACGTGGTCGAAATGCGCGAGGGCCTCAAGGGCAACCGCTATGATCTGCGTTCGCCGCCGCCCGAACCATTGGTCCCGCGCGAGTTGCGCCTTGGCGTGCGCGAACGGCTGCGCCCTAATGGCGACGTGCTGACGCCGCTCGATGCCGCCTCGCTCGCGCGCGCCATCGAGACCATCCGCAAGGCCGGCGTGACTTCGGTCGCGGTCTGCTTCCTGCACGCCTATCGCAATCCGGTGCACGAAATAGCCGCGGTCGAAGCCATCGAACGCGAACTGCCCGGCGTCTACGTGTCGCGGTCGAGCGACGTGCTGCCGCAGATCAAGGAATACGAGCGCGTTTCGACAACCATCGTCAACGCCTATGTCGGCCCGCTGGTGCATCTCTATTTGAAGAAACTGGAGCAACGGCTCGCGGAAGCCGGATTCAAAGGCTCGCTCTTCATCATCCTGTCGCATGGCGGCATGGCGCCGGTCGACGAAGCGGTGCGGCTTGCGGCCGGGACGGTGCTGTCGGGGCCGGCCGGCGGCGTCTCCGGCAGCCGCCGCTGCGCCGAGCTGCTCAAAATTCCAGATCTCGTCCCGTTCGACATGGGTGGCACCTCGACGGACATCTCGCTGATTTCGGCCGGCCGTGCGTCGCTCTCGGCCGGCGGCGGTCTCGCCGGCGAGCGCATCGCGCTGCGCAGTCTCGATATTGCAAGCATCGCGGCCGGCGGCGGATCGATCGCCCATGTCGACGCCGGCGGCACCTTTCATGTCGGACCTGAAAGCGCGGGCGCCATGCCTGGACCCGCCTGCTACGGCAATGGTGGCACGACCGCGACCGTGACCGACGCCAATGTCGTCCTCGGATATCTCGATGCGGCCGCCTTCATGGGCGGAAAGCGCCCGCTCGATTCCGCGGCGGCAGAGGCGGCCGTCGACCGTCTTGCGACGTCGCTCAACCTATCGCGCCTGGAGGCCGCCGCCGGCATCTACCGGCTGGTCAACCTGCGGATGGCCGATGGCATCCGCCTGATGACGCTCCGGCGCGGCGTCGATCCGCGCAAGTTTGCCTTGTTGAGTTTCGGCGGCGCGGCCGGACTGCACGCGGTCGAAATTGCGCGCGAGCTCGAGATCGGGCGGATCATCGTGCCGACGATGGCCTCGGTGCTGTCGGCATGGGGCATGCTGACAAGCGACCTGCGCTACGAGGCGAGCCAAACTCACCTCAGTGCCCGCGCCGGCATCGCGGCCGACGAGGTGCGCGATCTCTTTGCCAAGCTTGAGAAGCAAGCGACAGGCCGTCTCACATCATGGTTCGAAGGCCCGCTCGCGATCGAGCGTTTGGCGGAAATGCGTTATGGCGCGCAAGTCTACGAAATCGACGTGCCGCTCGACGGCGTCGACTGGCAGGCGTCAAACCTCGCGCACGAGATCGAGCGACGCTTTCACGATCGTCATGAAGAGCTTTACACCTACGCCTCGCGCGACCAGGAGGCGGTGTTCGTCAATGCCCGCGTCGCGGCCGTCGGCCGCGTGGCGCCGGGCGAGCAGCCGCGACGGTCTGTTGCGTCGTCGCCTGCGCCCGGTGCGCCGCGCGCGATGCGCAAGGCTTTCTTCGGCGCATGGCGCGACGTTCCGGTCTACGCGCTGGAGGCGCTCGAGGGTGGCCATGCGATCGACGGTCCGGCCATCGTCGAGGCCGAAACCACGACGGTCGTGATCAACGCGGGCGACAAGCTTTCCGTCAACGACCTCGGCTGGCTCGATATCGAGGTACGGCTAACGTGAGGCTTGCGGGGCGCAGCGCGCGGACACTCCCGTCAGCGCGTCAATCAGATGAACGACACTGCGGGGATTATAGGGTTTTGGCACAAATTGTCCGGTCAGCGTCACCGGCTGCTGTTCGCAGGATGTTGCAACGACCTTCAATGCCGGAAACTCCTGGCGAACCGTTCGCGCAAGCGACGCGCCGTCCATCGAACCGGGCATGCGGATGTCGGTAAAGATCACGCCGACGCTGATCCCGCTGCGCAAGACGTCGATCGCTTCATCGGCCGTGCCGCACTCGAGGACTTCGTATCCCGCCGCGCGGAGTTCATCGGCGATCATGATCCGGATGAGAAACTCGTCTTCGACAACCATGACGGCCGGCGAATCACTTGGACGCTGGGCGGCGCCCGACTCGAGCACTTTTGACCATGGATTCAATGAGTTGCTCATGCTGCCCCAACCGAATCGCGATCGTCGACGTTGCAAGGTTAGAGTCTCGCGCAACTCACGCACTAACCTGCGTTAGTCCTCGACACATGCGGCATCGTTTGAGCAATAAAAAAGTAAACCGTTAACCATTTCGCTGTTTGACATGTGAATAGGACATTGGAGCGGGCGCTCGTCAGCGCACGACCGTGCCGATGCGCTTGAAGCGGACGTGCGCGGGCGCGCCATCCTTCCGCGAAAAGAAGATCAGGCCGACGCGACCGATCAGATTGTCAAAGGGAATATAGCCGACGCTCTGCGTCCGGCTGTCGGTCGAATTGTCCCGGTTGTCGCCGAGCGCAAAGAAATGCCCGGGCGGGACCGTGAAGACACCGGTGTCGTCGTTTGGGCCGTTATCGAGGCAATCAAGCGTGTCGTAGCTTGCGCCGTCCGGCAGCGTCTCCCGCCAACGCTTGACTTGACCGCGCGTCGGGCTGCCGCAGGCGTCCTGGCCCTCGACATCGGCCAGCCGTTCGCGCTTGACGGGCACATCGTTGACGAAGAGCTCGCCTCCTTTCATCTGAATGCGGTCGCCTGGCAACCCGACGACACGTTTCACGTAGTCGACCCGGTCCTTCGGAACGCGAAACACGACGACATCGCCGCGCGCAGGCTCTTTGGAGAATATTCGTCCAGAAGCCGTCGATGACGCGTACGGCAGCGAGAAGCGACCATAGCCGTAGGCGTATTTCGACACAAAGATGTAGTCGCCGACGAAAAGCGTAGGCCGCATCGAGCCTGACGGGATGTTGAACGGCTGGAACAGGAAGCTGCGGATGAACAGCGCAGCCACCAGTCCCAAAGCCAGGTTGAGGAGATAAGTGAGGATCGTGCGAAAGACACCGAAACGTTCGACGCGCCCGAGCATCAGGAGGAAGACGACGAACGACCATAGCGTAAACCCCGCCACCAACAGCGGCACGATATCGAGCGCGTCGCCGCGGCCAGTCACGGCGTCGATCACAAGGATCAGGGCAAATCCTGCGATCGTGGGCAGCGCGCTCCACGCAAAGGCCGCGCGCAGGTCAATCGCCCGCGCATGCCCGCCAAGCAGCCTTCCGATCCGGCTCAGCACAAAGCCGGCAAGATACAGCCAGATGATGCCCGCGACCGCGCCAAACAGCACAAGGCACAGCGCCAGCTGCCAGTCGAACAGATAGCTCGCATTGTAGATGACGGAAATCTGATTGTAGATGCTCGCAACGGTGCCGAGGATGGCGAGCGGCCAGACAAAATAGGTCGGCCTGTTCGCGACCAGACGCTCGATCGTGCGGCGCGGACTGAACCAAACGGTGATCCACGGCGATCGAACGGCCCCCTCTTCGGTTGACATTATCCCCTCCCGCACACGCGACGGCGTGGCATCCGCCGTCATCGGAGATAATCAATGACGCCAAATTGGCAAGCCAGACAAACGAAGCGGACGGTTGAATGAAGTGGACAGTTGATGAGTGGTGAACGGCTTTCGCCGCTTTTCCAGTCAGCCGGCGGGCGGGCCGCTCACCCCTCTAACGCCCGCGACCAGGGAGTCTTCGCTTTCGTGAAATCCCGCCACGCGGATCGGAGCCGCGGCGCAATGCCGATCGATGCATGAGCCTGCCAACCGACGATCACGGCTCCGGCGGTGCCGCTCTCGGAGGAATCGGCGGTGAGCCCATCCAGCAGGGAGGCGGTCACCGCCATGTCGTTGTAGCAACCAAGCTCCTCCTGCAAACCGGCGAGCTTGCGAGAGAACTGCTTCACTGCCTTTCGGTCTTCGTACAGCGGCAGCAGGAAGTCGGCGACATAGCGCAGCTTTTTCGCAGCGAGCCTCAACCGGTGCAGTTCGTCAACGCTGAGCGACTTGAAATGGCGGCCGCGCTTGAGCACCTTCGCATGCTGAGCCGACAGCGCCTCTCCGGCGAAACTGGTCGCGGGCTCGGCGAGACGTCCGAGGTTTTCGGGCGCGACCTCGCCGCTGCGCCAGCCTCTCGCCTCGATCCAGCCGCCAAGGCCGATCAGGAAGCGCGCGCATCTGATATCCGCGAGCGCGAGGTGGACCTTGCGATAGGCTGCCTGCCGGCGCTTCGAGGTGGCCTCCTTCAGCAAGTCGAAGCCCGCGACCGTCGGGCACGCCTTGGCGACGGTCGGCAGCGTCTCGCCTTCAAAGATGTCCCAGTCGCGCGCGGCCGAAAGGTTCTGCGCGAGCCATTGTGCTTCCGCGCGCAACAGGTCGAGCTGGCTCAGGGGCCCGACCGATCGCATCAGACCTAGCGCCGATCGCAGGCGGCGCAGCGCGACGCGAAGCTGATGAACGCCCTCCGGATCGCGGCCGTCTTCGGCCGCGGGCAAGGATTCAAGCAAATGGCGAAAGCAACCGCGCAGGATCGTCGCGAATGCCTCATCCAGCGAGATCGACGAGTCGAGGCGAAGTTTTCGCGGCCTGCGCGCGGCAGGCGGTGTGTCGTCCGCAAGGTCAAAGCCGCGCGCCGATTTGCTGCGAATGGACGGTTTGAGCGGTCCATGCTCGAGGAGCCGAAGCGCCAGCTCGTAGATCGTGCCCGCACTGCCGCTCTTGAGCTCGAGCTCGATCTCGCTCACCGGCATGGACCGGTCGCCGGATTTGAGAACGCCATGGTCGAAGGCGACCTCGACCGTCCCCGCCGGCAAGTCGACCAAACGGGCATGCCGGCGAATGTCGGTCGTAAAGACCTCTTCAAGCCCGTCACGCATCAGATCAGCGCGGAGTTTGGCCGGGATGAACGGCATCGCAAGCGCGATGTCGGGGGTCATCGACGAAACGCCGGTCTCCCACTCGCCGCGCCGGAGCGGATCGTCGGCGAAGTCTGCCTTTACAGTCTGCACGAAGCGCGCGCCGCTCTGGCGAACCCGCAACGACAATCCGCTGCGTCTCAGAATTCGCTCTGATGTGTCGAAGTAGGCGGACTTGAGATGCTTTCGACTGCCCTTGTTGCGGGCGTTCGCGACGATGACGGGAGCGGTGTCGAAACCGGCCAGGCGATCGGCGTCGACAAGAAGCTTGAGTTCGATTTCTCCGCCGGGCGGCGCGCCGCGATCTGGTGAGACTTCTGGTACAGCGGCCTCGCCGCTTGGGGATGACTCGGCAAGCGGCGCCGGTTCACGAGGCGACGGCTCTTGCGGGCCGGACTCCGCCGTCGCGTTCTGGCCGTCAGAAGCGAGCGCGGTTTCCGCCCTTTTCTTGTGCCGTGGAGCGCGATCGCCATGGATCGCACCCGCGCCTTCGCGGGGAATTGTCGCGCTGGATTCTAACATCTGAGGCTGCGTGACGAATTGGTGACAGATTCATAACACGTAGCCTGTTCGAAAGGAACAGCGAACAAAGATTGTCGTGAGCGAGCATCCCCATGCGCTTGCTTGACATCAGCAACGCCCTCTTCCGTCAGAAGATTTTGTTCGATGCATTGGGCGCAGCTATGCCGGGAAGGTGCGAAGTCGCGTCATTTTGCAAAACAATGGCGCGCAATGCCGTAACGCCGCTTTCCGCTCGAACAGGAAATCCGCCGCAGACCGAGGAGTATTATATCAGTAGCGTGCGCCCGCCACTCTCGTAGCGTTGCCTGGTGATCTCGAAAATATAGTACGGCCGGTCACCGGCGATCTCGCGCGTGAACAGCCCGGCGCGCTTGATCCCGCCAATCTTGGTCATCGCGCCCTGCGAACGCCAGTTCTCGTGACCGACCCAGAAGATGGCGGTGTCGACGAACGTAAAGGCGTGATCGAGCATCAGGCGCTTGACTTCGCGGTTCGCAGGCCCGCCCCAATGACTGCGTGACAGAAAAGTCCAGCCGATCTCGAGCTCGCCGATCTCCGGCGCATAGCCATAGTAACGGCTCGATCCGACCAGCCTGTTTGTCGCGCGATCGACAAACACGAAGCCCATTTTCGATTTGACCGCGCCATCGAAGAATTTTCGAAATTCGGCCTCGGTATAGCGATCCGGCGCGGGGTGAACTTCCCAAATCTTCGGATCAGAACCAGCCGCAAACAGCTCGGTCCAATCGTCTGCGGATATGGGACGGATGGTGATGGTGGGACCGACAAGCGTCGGCTGAAAATCGGGCTGCGACATGGCGCAAGCTTAGCGTCACGCCCGGCCTATCGAAAGCGGAAATCCTTTCGCTCACTCGACGTGCGCGACGACGGCGAGCTTGCGAATACCCATGTTGTGATAGGCGCTGAGGAAGGCGCTGTAGTCGCGGAACGAGACACAGCCGTTGGAGTCGCCATTCGCGCCGAGCATGAAGGTATGCGCAAGCAAACCTTCGCGGCCGTAGATCGCGTCCTCGCCGCCGATCGGCGTCAGCCGCAACGCCGCCACGCCGTGGAACAGCGCCTCGCGCGGTTTCAGTGTGTAGATGTGCGGCGGCGTCACGCCGCGCATGCGGATGCGCGCGGAGTGCGGATCGTCAAGGTTGGAGCCAAGGCCGGAATGCGCCTCCAGCTTGGTGCCGTCGGGCAGATATACGGTGTGTGCGGCGATGTCGTAGACGGCTGTGTCGCGATCGTAAGGCGGCGCGCCGCCGAGCATCGGATTCTGTTCGCGGGGGGTGATGCTGCCGGTCACGCTGCCGGCGTCGGCGGAAGCGTAGGCCAGAACCGGATTGCGTGAGCCTCCATCCTTGCCCCACAGCTTCTCGACCATCGACTTTCTGTCGCTCGAGGCTAATCCCAGGATCGCGTTCTTCGCGCGCTGGGCCATTTCGCTGAATTTGGACTTCGGCTGATCGTCCGGCTGCGCGGCAGGCGAAGCCGACGCAAGCTGGAATTTCGGCGCTTCCTTTGCCGTCTCTCTCGCCCTGGTCGCATCGGCGCCCTTCGCAGGCTCCGCCTTGACCTTGGGCGCCTCGGCAAGCTTCAGCGGCTCAGGCTTTGGCGCGACGGCGATCCTCGTGGGCGCTTCAGGCACCGGTGCCGGGGCGACGCCCTCGGGCGAGGAGGCTGCGAAACGATCGACGAAAGAAAGCGCGGGGTCCGCCGGCACGGTTTCGGGCACGGAGATGACAGGCGGCTGGGGCAGCGCCGCGGTGCGAACCGCGGCGTCGGCAAAGCGGTCGGCAAAGGGGCGTATAACCGGCGCATCGAAACTGGCGCTGCCGAGCTCCGGATAAGGGCTGGCAGCAAAGATGTTGACGTAGAGCGTCCAGCCGCAGCCGATGACGAGCCCAGTCACCGCCGCCGTGACGAGCAGACTCTGCGGGGTCGCTTTGCGTTGTGGTTGTTTAGGAACGGGTGCCGTAAACCGGTAACACGCAACTGTACTCGTACTCATCCGCCTAGCATCCGGACTGATTTCCCCTCGTTCCCCGTTAGCCGCCGTTCGGCGAGATGCATGGCGTGGGCACCTCCGAACGGCGGCCAATGCGCGATCACCCGCCGAATTACCTGGGCAGCATCTCGCAGAGGCGCTCGTCGTCATTAAGGCAAGTTTTCGTTAAATGGGGATTAAGTGCTGGGCGCTTGTAAGGCAGTCTCATTTTGAGACGGATTTGCGGCGATTTAGCCCGTAACCTTCCGGACCAGTTCGCAATTTCATCTCCTTGAATTCGCCATGTTTGCCAGCGTGGCGATTCAGGTCGGCGCTGCGCTACTGCAACTCGGGCGGCGGCGAATTGTCGAGCACCGGACGCTTTGGCTGTTCGAGCAGATCAAGCGCGTAGGTTTCGATCACGAGCGGCCCGCGCATGCGCTTGAATTCGCCGACGCGTTCGACCGTCGCAAAGGTCTCGGCAACGTAAGGCTGGATGCTGGCGCGCACTTCATCGACCCAAAGAAGCTTGCCTGACAATTTTGCCGGATCGGGCTCGCCCATGTTGACCCAGCGGATGCGCTGTGTCGGCTGTATCACGCACGTGCCTCTTGGCAGATAGAAAGTAAGCCAGCTCGCGGTGCCGTAATCCGGAGCAAGCACGCAAGACGCACCAACACGCGCGCGCGTCGCCTCGATGTTGGCGGCGAGCGTCTCCCAGCCGACGCCGACGCTGCGCACGGTGGCATCGCGGCGAAATCCGGTGAGCGCGCCGGAGTTGGCCTGCACCATCAGGCCGGCGAACATCAGGATGCCGACCGGCGCAGCCCAGCGCAGGCAGAAATCCGCGACTACTCGCCAATATCGTTCCCAACGCGTGAGGCTGGCGGCAGCGGCCGCCGCGATCGCGAGCGGCGGATAGACCGGCGCGAACCAGTTCGCTTCGACGCGCGCATGCAGCGAATGCCAGAGGAAATAGAGCGTGATGACCCAGAACATCGCATTGATCAGCGCGCGCGAGGCGAGCGCCCCATCCTCGCGCCGTGCCAAGGCGTAAAGCCCCATCGCACCGAGAACAAAAACGAGCGGCGTGGCGAAAGCAATCTGGGTCGGGATCAATTCGCCGATGAAGGCGAGGCGGAATTCCGTGATCTCGGAACGGCCGAGCTGCTTGATGAAGGACACCCAGTGGTGATCGGCGTTCCAGAAAATGACTGGC
>Ga0070741_10017810_pt1 | contig 11611 bp, 13 predicted proteins | sample Coa_R1_4_FD_66440 | JGI IMG/M metagenome (GOLD analysis project Ga0070741, IMG submission 66440) | Surface soil microbial communities from Centralia Pennsylvania, which are recovering from an underground coalmine fire - Coalmine... | ecosystem: Environmental > Terrestrial > Soil > Unclassified ...
GGCGGAGAACCTCAAGCACACGGCGGCGTTCCGCCTCGCGCTGGGCCGGGCGATCCCGAACCTCCAGGCGAGCTGGGTGAAGATGGGGCTCGACGCGGCGACCGAGAGCCTGCGCTGGGGCGTCAACGACCTCGGCGGCACGCTGATGGAGGAGAGCATCTCGCGCATGGCGGGCTCGCGGCATGGCGTGCGGCTCGAGCCCGAGGACCTGATCGCGGCGGCGCGCCGGGCGGGGCGCGAGCCCGCCCAGCGGACGACGCTCTACGAGATCGTCGCCACGTACTGAGCCGGGCGCCCGCGCGGCATGTACGCGCGCTGACCTCCGCCGAGCAGCGCCGCCGTGCGCTCCTACCTTTGAGGGCAGGAGGTGAAGGAGATGAGAAGGACGTACCCCTTCCTGATCGGAATGGCCAACCTCTTGGCCGGTGCGTTCATGGTCATCGCCACGTTCGCGTGGACGGCGGGAACCGCCGTTGACCTCGGCTTCGCGATCAGCATCGCGCTGGTCGTGTTCGGCCTGACCATGACGCTGCTCGGCGCGCGTGGCTACGCGAGCGCCGAGCGCATCGCCGTGACCGTCCTCGGCGGCCTGACGACGCTGGTCGCCGCCTGGACGATCGTCGCCACCCAGGTGTTCGCGACCGGCCCCGCGCGCTGGCTCGTGTTCGCGAGCGGCCTCGCGCACGTCGCGATCTCGGCCGCGAGCCTCGTCGTCCACGAGGTCAGCACCGAGCGGGTCGTGCATCACCTGGAGGTCTCACGCGAGCGCGAACCAATCGCCACCGGTTGAGAAGGATCGGCGCGGGGCGAGGGCCCGCCGGCCAGCGGCGGGCTTCGCCCCCGGCGCTGGCGCCAGAATCAGCGCATGCGCGCGATGGTCCTCGAGCGCCAGCGCCAGCCGCTCCGGCTGACGGAGCTCCCGGAGCCCGAGCCCGGGCCAGGGGAGGTCGCGCTCCGCGTTCGGGCCTGCGGCGTCTGCCGCACCGACCTCCACATCGTGGACGGGGAGCTCCCCAATCCGAAGCTCCCGCTGGTGCCGGGGCATCAGATCGTCGGCGAGGTCCTGGCGACCGGCCCGGGGGCCGAGCGCTTCTCGGCTGGCGATCGCGCCGGGGTGCCGTGGCTGGGCTGGACCTGCGGCGAGTGCCGCTACTGCCGCTCGGGACGCGAGAACCTCTGCGACCGGGCGCGCTTCACGGGCTACGACCGCGACGGGGGCTACGCCGAGTGCGCCGTGGCCGACGAGCGGTTCTGCTTCCCGGTGCCTGACGGCTATCCCGACGTGCAGGCGGCGCCGCTTCTGTGCGCCGGGCTGATCGGCTACCGGTCGCTGCGGCTCGCCGGCGACGCCGAGCGGCTCGGGCTCTACGGCTTCGGCGCCGCGGCCCACATCATCTGCCAGGTCGCGGCGCACCAGGGGCGCCGGGTCTTCGCGTTCACCCGCCCCGGCGACTCCGAGACGCAGGAGTTCGCGCGCAGCCTCGGGGCGGAGTGGGCGGGGGGATCGGCCGAGCGGCCCGAGGAGCTCGACGCCGCGATCGTCTTCGCCCCGGCCGGGGAGCTCGTGCCGGCCGCCCTGCGCGCGCTGGCGAAGGGGGGAACGGTGGTCTGCGCGGGGATCCACATGTCGGACATCCCCTCGTTCCCCTACGAGATCCTCTGGGGCGAGCGCCAGGTCCGCTCGGTGGCGAACCTGACGCGCCGCGACGGCGAGGAGTTCATGGCCCTTGCCCCGCAGGTGCCCGTCCGCACCGAGGTCGCCGAGTACCCGCTCGAGGACGCGAACGCGGCCCTCGGCGATCTGCGCGCGGGCCGGCTTCGCGGGGCGGCGGTGCTCGTGCTCTGAGCGCCCGGCGCCCGACTAGCGGAAGAGGTCCTCGCCGGCGGGCCTGCGCAGGGCGGCGGCCCCCGGGCCGTCGTCGCCGGTCACCAGGCGCTCGAGGCCCCTGATGAGGCAGGCCGGCGTCCCGGAGGCCTTGTCGCGCGCGAGGTCGGCCGCGGCCGCGACCTCGTCGGCAACCGCGACCGCCGTCGCCGCGAGCTCGCGGCCCTCGCGATCGAGCCGCCCGCGCCAGTCGTCGAGCGGCGCGAGCCCGGCGCAGCCGATCGCGACGTCGGCCTGCCCGAGGCGCCACGGCCTCCCGAAGCTGTCAGCGACCACGATCGCCGGCCTCGCCCCCGTCAGCGCGGCGATCTCCGCCCTGATGCGGCGCGCCGACGCATCGGCGTCATGGGGCAGGAGGGCGACGCGGCCCTCGCCGGGCACGTTCGATGCGTCCACGCCCGCGTTGGCGCAGACCCACCCCTGGCGCGTCTGGGCGATCAGGACGCCGCGCTCGGCTCGCACCAGGCGCTCCGACTCGTCGAGCACGACCTGCACCAGCCTCGGGTCCTTGCCGAGCTGCCGGGCCAGCCCCCGCGCGCGGGTCCCCGGCTCGACCTCGCGCAGGTCGCGGACCCGGCCCTCCGCCTTGGAGACGACCTTCTGCGAGACGACGACCACGCCGTCGTCGCGAAGCGCCACGCCTGCGCGCGAGGCCGCCTCGGCGATCGCCCGGCCGAGGCTGGTTCCCGGCCGGACCTCGGGCAGCCCGGGCAGCGGGATCACCTCGATCCGGCCGGTCATGCCGCGCCCCAGGCGCCGATCGAGGCGAGCGCCTCCGCGGTCTGCGGCGCCCGCCGGGGATCCTCCGCGAGGGCCGCGGCGAGCTCCTCCAGGTCGGCGGGCGTGTCCACGTCGAGGGCCAGGGAGCGCAGCGGCTCGATCGCAACCTCGAGGCCGGCGCGCTCGCCGCGCTCGGCGTGGCGCTTGCGGCTGCCCTCGCCGAAGGCGGGAGCGATGGCGTCGCAGGGCGAGAGCAGGAGCGCGTTGGTGCCCTCGCCGTGGCGGTCGGGGACGACCGCGACGCGGCCGGGGCGCATGCGCTCGAGGGCCGCGTCCAGCTCGGCGGGCTCGAGCAGCGGGCAGTCGCCCGGAAGCAGCGCCGCGCAGGTCGCCCCCAGCGCCCTGGCCCGGATGATCCCGAGCGTGGCGGCGGCGCTGTGGCCCGCGTCGTGGGGATCGCGGAGCACCTCGAGCGGCGTGGCGACGCGCTGCGCGTGGCGCAGGGCCAGGCGCTCGGCCCTGCCCTCTCCGGTCACGACGATGATGCGCTCGACCCGGCCGGCCTCGCTCGCGGCCGCCAGGACGTCGGCGAGCATCGCCTTGACGAGCGCCGCCCGCGCGGGACGATCGAGCGCCTCGAGCAGCCGCTGCTTGGCGGCGCCGAAGCGCTTCACGGGGATGATCGCCGTCGCCTTCACCGCTCCGCCCGCAGGGACTCGCAGAGCGCCAGGACCTCGCCCGCGAGCGCCCGCCGCCCGGCGGCGCCCTCCATCAGGGTGGGGCAGGCGAGGATCCGCATGCCTTCCGGCGGCGGGTGGGGATCGCCGGAATCGACGACCATCGCGTTGAGGAGGCCCTCGTAGAGCGAGGCGACGCCGGCGGCGCTCGCCGGCCGGCCGATGGCGGCCATGAACTGCTCGGTGGGGCCCTTGACCGCGCGGCCGGCGACGAACGGGCTGACCGCCACCACCGGGGCCTCGGCGGCGGCGATCGCCTGGCGCATCCCCGGCACCGAGAGGATGGGGCCGATCGAGATCACGGGGTTGGAGGGGCCGATCACGATCGCGTCGGCGGCGGCGATCGCGTCGAGCGCCTCCGGCGCGGGGCGAGCCTCGCGAAGGCCCTGGACCTCGATGCCCTCGATCGGCGACGCCGCCCCGTCGACGATCAGGAACTCCTGGAGCCCCCACCAGCCGGCGGGCGTCGCGACGCGGGTCGCCACGCGCTCCTCGCACATCGGGATCACCCGCGCGCGGACGCCGAGCGCGCGGGCGATCTGCGCCTGCGCCGCCGCCAGCGTGCCGCCCTCGGCCAGGAAGCGGGTCCTGTAGAGGCACGTCGCCAGGTCGCGATCGGAGAGCTGGAACCAGGCCGGGGCGCCGAGCCTGGCCAGGCGCTCGTGGACGGCGAACGAGTCGCCCTTGATCCCCCAGCCCCGCTCCTCGTCGATCTCGCCCGCGAGCCAGTAGGTGACGAGGTCGGGATCGGGGGAGACGCGGAGGCCGTGGACCTCGACGTCGTCGGCGGTGTTGGCGATCACGGCGAGGTCGGCGCCGATCAGCTCCTGCATGCCTGCGGCGAGCTTGGCCCCGCCGGTGCCGCCGGCGAGCAGCGCGACCTTCATCTCACCAGAGCGAGCCGGGGGGCAGGCCGGTGATGCGGATGCCTGCCTGCACCTTGTAGCGCGCGTTCACTGATATCAGGAGCGCCGTGAGCTGCTCCGCGATGCGCGCGGCCTCGAGCGGGCCGGCGTTCACGGCGCGAAGGCCGCCGATCAGCTCGATCAGCTCCGCCACCCGCCGCTTGTCCTCGCGCCGGTCGCCGCAGATCAGGACGTCCTGGTCCAGGTCCCCGTCCCCCTCCAGATGCGGAGCGCTCACGGTGTGGAGGGCGGAGACCACGGTCACCCCTTCGGGGACCATTTCCTGCGCCTGCTGCGCCGCCGAGCCCTGCCACACGCCCAGGGTGCGGGTGGCCTTGCCGCTCACCGCCGCCGCGAGCGGGGCCGTGCAGTCGACCAGGATCTGACCCGGGCGAAGCGCCGGCCGCAGGTTGTTGAGGTTCTCCGACTGCGCCCTGAAGGGCACGGTGAGGAAGACGATCGGCCCGCGCGTCGCGGCGTCGGGGTTCGCGAGTCCCTCGGCGTCCGCCTCCGGCAGCTCGGCGCGCAGCCGCTCGGCGAACTCGGCCGCCCGCTCGGCGCTGCGCGAGCCGATCACGACCGCGCGGCCGACTTGCGCCCAGCGCCGCGCGAGGCCGAAACCGAGCGCGCCGGTTCCGCCGATGATCGGTATCGCTTCCGCCACGCCGCGGCAGCATATGCTCCACGCCGCGTGAGATTGGAGGGAAGGAAGGCCCTGGTCACCGGCGGCGCGAGCGGCATCGGCGCGGCGATCGCGCGGCGCCTCGCGGCCGAGGGGGCCACCGTGGTGATCGGCGACGTCAACGTCGAGGGCGCGCGCTCGGTCGCCGCCGAGATCGGGGCCGGCGTCGCCGAGCTCGACGTGACGGATCCGCGCTCGGCGGCCTCGGTCGCGGCCGAGCACGGCCCCTTCGCGATCCTCGTCAACAACGCCGGCACCGACGACTTCGCCTTCTTCACCGAGATGACTCCGGAGCGCTGGCGGCGCCTGCTCGCGGTCAACCTCGAGGGCGTGTTCGCCTGCACGCACGCCGTTCTGCCGGCGATGCAGCGCGCGGGCTACGGGCGGATCGTGAACGTCGCGTCGGAAGCCGGGCGAGTCGGCTCGAAGGGGTCCGCCGTCTACTCGGCCGCGAAGGGCGGCGTGATCGCCTTCACGAAGACGATCGCGCGCGAGAACGCGCGCTACGGGATCACCTGCAACGCGGTCGCGCCGGGCCCCATCGACACGCCGCTCCTGAACGCCGCCCGCTCCCTCGCCGAGATCGGCGAGCGGATCATCGAGACGATGAAGTCGGCTACCCAGATGCGGCGGCTCGGCACCCCCGACGAGGTCGCCGCGGCGGTCGCGTTCCTGGCCTCGGACGACGCCTCCTACGTGACCGGCGAGACGCTCGGGGTCTCCGGCGGCCTCGGGATGGTCTAGTGGCGGAGCGCCCGCGCCACACGCTGCCGATGCGCGACGTGGTCCCCGACGTCGAGCGCCCGCCCGAGGCGACGCTGCGGCCCGGCCTCGAGCGCCGGGACACGTTCGCCTGCGAGGGCCCGCTGCTCACCGACGTCGGCGGGACGATCGGGCGCCGGGTGCTCTCGACGCCGGGGATGATCGCCGTCATGGAGCGGACCTCGGCGGTCCTCGCCTACCAGAACCTGCCCGAGGGCCAGGCAACCGTCGGCTTCGAGGTCTGCGTGCGGCACGTGGCCGCTGCCGCCGAGGGAGCCGAGTGCGAGGTGCGCTCGACGCTCCGCGAGATCGTGGACGGCCGCAAGCTCCGCTTCGAGGTCGAGGTCACCGAGGGCGGGCGCACGATCGGCATCGGCACGCACGAGCGCCGCGTCATCGCCGTGCCGCCGCACGGAGACCGCGCGCCCGAGAACCCCAGCGCCCCCTGATTACCCGTAACCCCGGGGCACCATCTGCTCCTGACGGCTTTTCCTTGCCATGGCGAGGAAAAGGCGTCAATCGCTCAGCGCTCGTGTCTGGGAGCTGGCGCGGAAGCAGCACGCTGTCATCGCGCGCAGGCAGCTCCTCGCCCTCGGCGCGTCCAGCGCCTGGGTCGAGCACCGGATCAGGGTCGGGCGGCTGCATCCGCTCATGCGCGGCGTCTACGCCATCGGGCGCCCCGAGGTCACGCGGCTGGGTTGGCTCATGGCGGCCGTGCTTCGCGTCGGGCCCGGTGCCTTCCTCAGTCACGCGAGCGCGGCCGAGCTCTGGCGCATGCGCCGGCGGGCGGACGGGCCGATCCACGTCTCGACGACGGCGCGCGGGTCGCGAAGCGCGCCGGGCATCCGCATCCACCGCCGCAGCGGCCTCAGGTCCGCGGACGTCGTCGAATATCTCGGGATCCCCGTCACCACCCCGCTCGTCACGCTCGTGGACATCGCGCGGGGAATCCCGCCCGCCGAGCTCGAGGCGGCCGTGATCGAGGCGGACAAGCTGGACCTGATCACGCCCACCCGCCTGCGCGCCGAGCTGGAGGAACTGCCCGTGCTGCCGGGGTCGCGGCGACTCCGCCGCCTACTCGACCGCCACGCCCTGGCCCTCACGGACTCCGAGCTCGAGCGCCGGTTCCTGCGCATCGTCCGCGCAGCCCGCCTGCCGGAGCCGCTCACCCAGCAGCGGGTGAACGGCTTTCGCGTCGACTTCTTCTGGCCCCATCTCGGCCTCGTCGTCGAGACCGACGGGCTGCGCTACCACCGGACCCCCGCGCAGCAGGCGAAGGACCGCCGCCGCGATCAGGTCCACGCGGCGGCCGGGCTTGCGAGCCTGCGCTTCACCCACGCCCAGGTTCGCTACGAGGCGGAAAGCGTGGAGGCGACGCTGCGCGCCGTGACCGCGCGGCTCCGCGCCACCCACCACGCCCCGGCGCCGTGACGGCGTGGCTCCGCGCCACCCACCACGCCACGGATTGACGAGTTTTCCCCGCTGGGGCGAGGAAAAGTCGTCAATGGCGCGCGCGGGGGGCGGGGGGCGGCGGGGGCGCGGCGGGGGGCGGGGGCGGCGGGTAGGGGGGCGGCGACTCTAGGCTTTGGGTCGTGAGCGAGCTGCCGCGAGCCGTCCGGATCCGCGAGGTGGGACCGCGCGACGGGTTCCAGAACGAGCCCGAGGTGATCCCGACGGCCGAGAAGGTGCGGCTGATCGATCTGCTCGCCGGATCCGGGCTGCGGCGTCTGGAGGTGACCTCGTTCGTCCGCCCCGACGTGATCCCCCAGCTCGCCGACGCCGAGGAGGTCCTGGAGGCGATCGCGCGCCCGGCCGGGGTCGCCTACTCGGTCCTGATCCCGAACGAGCGCGGGCTCGAGCGCGCGCTCGCCCATCGCGAGCGCTTCGACGAGGTCAACCTCTTCCTCTCCGCCTCGGAGACCCACAACCGGCGGAACGTGAACCGCTCGATCGCGGAGTCGCTCGAGGGCCTGGAGCGGACGATCGCCCGCGCCCGCGCGGAGGGGCTCCGCTGCGAGGGGGTGATCTCGACCTCCTTCGGCTGTCCCTACGAGGGCGAGGTGGCGCCGGAGCGGGTGGTGGCGATCGCCGAGCGGCTCGCGGAGGCGGGCTGCGAGGAGGTCGCCTTCGGCGACACGACGGGCATGGCCAACCCGCGGCAGGTCGCCGAGTTCTTCGCCGCCGCGCGCGAGCGGCTGGCAGGGGTCGAGCTCACGGCCCACTTCCACAACACCCGCGGACAGGGCCTGGCGAACGTGCTCGCCGCGCTCGAGCAGGGGATCGACTCCTTCGAATCCGCGTTCGGCGAGCTGGGCGGGTGCCCGGTGCCGCCGGGCTCGACCGGCAATATCGCGACCGAGGACCTGGTCTCGATGCTGCACGAGATGGGGATCGAGACCGGCATCGAGCTGGGGCGGCTGCTCGAGGCGTCGCGGGCGGTCCAGGAGCTCCTGGGGCGGCCGCTCGGCGCCCACGTGCTCCGGGCGGGGCCCGTGGAGTGGCGGCCGGGCTCCTAGCGGCCCCGGATTAGGGTATGCCTGCACGATGCCCAGGCGGGGGCGAGCCCAGGGAGTCAGTCGAGCGACGCCCAGGCGCGGGGCAACCCAGGGTCCGATTCCAATCACGCCCCGGCGCGGGCGACCGAAGCGGTTAGGAGGTTCCGATGCGAGTAATGGTCCTCGTCAAGGCGAGCGAGGAGAGCGAGGCCGGCCGGTTGCCCAGCCGGGAGGAGCTCGAGCAGATGGCCGACTTCAACGAGGAGCTCGCCAAAGCGGGGCTGATGCTCGCCGGCGAGGGGCTCCACCCGAGCTCGCGGGGCGCTCGGATCGCGTTCGAGGGCTCGGAGCGCGAGGTGATCGAGGGCCCGTTCGCGCCGCCGGCCGAGCTCGTCGCCGCGTTCTGGATCTGGCGGGTCGGATCCCTCGACGAGGCGATCGAGTGGGCGAAGCGGATCCCGTTCGAGGACGGAGCCGTCGAGCTCCGGCCGGTGTTCGAGCCCGACGACTTCGGCGACGAGCTGACGCCCGAGCTACGCGCGCGCGAGGCCGAGCTCCGCGCCAGCGGCGAGGCGCTCCAAGGACGCGAGGGGGCCAGCTCCTAGCGGCCCTCGGCGGGCGCCGGCGCGGGGCGTGGAAGGTCGGCTCCCGCAGCGCCGCGGGGATCGGTAGCCTGACCGCGCGAGCCATGAGCGAGCAGCCGCTGCCGGGACAGCCGACCGTCGAATACGAGGTGGACTTGGCCGAGGCGGTGCGGAGCGCGAGCTTTCCCACCGTCATGCGCGGCTACGACAAGGAGCAGGTGGATAGCTTCCTCGCCGGCCTGGCCGAGCGCCTGGCCGCGGAGACGGCGGGGCGGAAGGACGACGCCTGGTCCTCCGGCGTGGTCCGGAAGGAGCTCGAGCGCGTCGGCGAGCGCACGAAGGAGATCCTCGCCGCGGCCGAGGAGGCAGCGCGGACGCTGCGGGCCGACGCGGCGCGCGAGGCCGAGGAGCTTCGAGGCTCCGCCGAGCGTGAGGCCGGCGAGCTGCGCGAGGACGCGCGGGCCGCCTCGGCGCGGGCCCGCGAGGAGGCGGCCGAGGAGGCGCGCAAGCTGCTGAGCGGCGCGTCGGAGAAGGCCGATCAGATCGTCGCGGCCGCGGAGGCGAAGGCCGAGGAGCTGGTCGAGAAGGCTCTCGAGCGGCGCCGCATGCTGGAGGCGCGGCTGGAGCGGCTGCTCGATCGCCGCGAGCGGGTGATCGACCACCTCGCTCGCCTCTCGGAGCAGCTCGCTTCGCTCGCGGCGGCGGCGCGGGCCGACGCCCAGGCCGAGATGCAGGACCAAGACCGAGGAGAGGAGGAAGCCGTGGAAGCGATCAGCGAGAAGCGCGCGGCCGCCGCCGGCGGCGGGGCGCTGGTCGAGCGCGCCGAGACGGACCCCGGCGAGCTGGACGAGGACCTCGACCCGGACGAGTTCGACGAGGACCTCGACCCGGACGAGTTCGACGAGGACCTCGACCCGGACGAGTTCGACGAGGACCTCGACCCGGACGAGTTCGACGAGGACACCGAGATCTACGACCAGGACCGCGAAGCTGGCGACCTGCGCGGCCGCGGCGGTCCCGGCGCGCCTCGCCGCTAGCGGCCGCCGAGGCGCCGGCCGCCTCATAGACTCCGGGGCGGTGAGCGAGACCGGCGAGCAGACCAGGTTTCGCGCCGCCCTGGAGGCGGCGCTCGCGGGCGGCCCGGAGCGCCACCGCCAGAAGACGGCCGAGCAGGGGAAGCTCCCGGTGCGCGAGCGGGTCGCTCGCCTCGTGGACCCGGAGAGCTTCGCCGAGGAGGGCCTGCTCGCGAGCTGGGAGCAGGAGGGCCTGGGCGCCGACGGCGTCGTCACCGGGCTCGCGCTCGTCGGCGGGCGCCGGATCGCGCTGATGGCGAACGATCCCACCGTGAAGGCGGGGTCGTGGGGGCCGAAGACCGTGGAGAAGATCCTCCGCGTCCAGGAGCGCGCGCTGCGCCTCGAGGTCCCGATGGTCTACCTCGTGGACTCGGCGGGCGCCCGCATCACGGAGCAGGTCCAGATGTTCCCCGGCCGCCGGGGCGCGGGGCGGATCTTCTACAACGAGGTGCTGCTCTCCGGCCGCGTCCCGCAGGTATGCCTCCTGTTCGGGCCCTCGGCCGCGGGCGGCGCCTACATCCCGGCCTTCTGCGACGTCGTGATCATGCGCGACGGAAACGCGTCCATGTACCTGGGCTCGCCGCGCATGGCCGAGATGGTGATCGGCGAGAAGGTGACGCTGGAGGAGATGGGCGGCGCCAGGATGCACACGGCGGTGTCCGGCTGCGGCCACTTCCTGGTCGCGAGCGATGCCGAGGCCATAGACCTGGCCCGGCGCTACCTCTCGTACATGCCCCAGAGCTGGCGCGAGGCCCCGCCCTCGGCGCCGCCGGCGGAGCCGGCCGCGGAGCGCTCGATCGCCGACATCGTCCCCGCCGACGAGAACCGCGCCTTCGACATGCTGGAGCTGATCGAGGCGCTCGTGGACGCCGGCACGTTCCTGGAGGTCCACGACCGCTGGGCGCGGGAGGTGATCGTCGGCTACGCCCGCCTCGACGGGCGCGCGATCGGGATCGTCGCCAACCAGCCCCGCGTCAAGGGGGGCGTGCTGTTCGTGGACTCGGCCGACAAGGCGGCGCGCTTCATCTGGACCTGCAACGCCTTCAACGTCCCGCTGCTCTTCCTCGCCGACGTGCCGGGATTCATGATCGGGACCCAGGTCGAGCGCCAGGGGATCATCCGCCACGGCGCGAAGATGATCTCGGCCGTCTCCGAGGCGACGGTGCCGAAGATCTCGGTGATCGTGCGCAAGGCGTACGGCGCCGGGCTCTACGCGATGGCGGGCCCCGCCTTCGAGCCCGACTGCTGCATCGCGCTGCCGACCGCCTCGATCGCGGTGATGGGCCCGGAGGCGGCGATCAACGCCGTCTACTACAACCAGATCCAGGCGATCGCGGACGAGGCCGAGCGGCAGGAGTTCGTGCGCGCCAAGCGGGAGGAGTACGCGGCGGACATCGACATCCTGCACCTCGCCTCGGAGCTCGTCGTGGACGCGGTCGTGGAGCCGGACGAGCTGCGCGCGGAGCTGATCCGCCGCTTCGCGCTCGCCGAGGGCAAGGACCGGCGGTTCTCGGAGCGGCGCAACCCGGTCACGCCGGCATGACCTGCGCCCGGGCCGCCTCCACCGCGACGGCGTGAGCGCGGGGCGCCTCGGGCTCATCGTCGGCAGCTCGGCGCTGGGCATCGAGCCGCCGCGGGGCGAGTGGGCGGTGGTCCAGCGGCACGGGGCCGGCGGGTACGCGCTGCCGCACCTGATCGACCACGCGGCGAACCTGCGCGCGCTGGCCGGGGAGGGCTGCGACCGGGTGCTGGCCATCGGCTCGGTCGG
>Ga0070741_10017811_pt1 | contig 11611 bp, 9 predicted proteins | sample Coa_R1_4_FD_66440 | JGI IMG/M metagenome (GOLD analysis project Ga0070741, IMG submission 66440) | Surface soil microbial communities from Centralia Pennsylvania, which are recovering from an underground coalmine fire - Coalmine... | ecosystem: Environmental > Terrestrial > Soil > Unclassified ...
GTGCCGCTCCTTGAACTCGCGGATGTCGGCCCGGATCTGCTCGGCCAGGTCGCGCTTGGACTTGCCCCGCTTCACGTTGCTGCCGTCCAGCCGCTTCACGTACTGCCGGTCGAAGGCGGCCGGCATGGGCCGGATCGCCTTGAGGAAGTCGGCGATCGGCTCCACGTGCTCGTGCCGGTCCAGCACGCCGCAGGCGAGGCAGGACTGGTAGGCGTCGTCCGGCACCGGATCCCAGGCCCCGAACACGAGGTCGGTGAGCCGGGCGAGCGGGACGAACTCGCGGATCAGCGGCGAGCGGCCCTCGGTGCGCTTCCCCAGCCGGATGGTCCCCATCTGGGTGAGCGAGCCGATCGGCTTGGCCCGGCCGCAGCGCACGTTCTCCACCCCCGCGATGAAGGTCGAGGCGACCGCGCCGAGCCCCACGCACAACACCCCGAGCCGCCCCTGGGCCGGCGCGATCCGCCGGGCCTGCTGTTCCGCCACCTCAGGATCCTTTCGCCAGAGAATCGACCGGCCGGGCCTTGGGTTCCCGCGCCCGCACCGGAGCCGCGTCCGCCACCGGCGCTCCGGCGTGCCGGTGCACGTACAGGAAGCGCTGCACCACGGTGACGGTGGACGCGACCGCGAGCACCACCACGATCGCCTCCAGCACCGCCGCGTGCGGCCCCGCGCCCACCAGCACCGAGGACCCCCCGAGCAACACCACCCGTTCGGCCCGCTGGGCGATCCCGACCCGGCAGTCGATGCCGAGCCCTTCCGCCCGCGCCCGGGCGTACGACACGAGGAGCGAGCTCAGGATCGCCACCATGCAGGCGATCACCGCCGGGACCCGAAACGCCACGTCGGGCGCCGAGAGCAGGAAGGCGCCGATCCCGATGAAGGTGGCGCCGTCGCCGATCCGGTCCAGCGTGGAATCGTAGAACGCCCCGAACTTGGTGACCTTGGCGCTGGCCCGGGCGACCTCGCCGTCCAGCGTGTCCAGGAGCCCGCTGAGCAGGAGCAGCGCTCCGCCCAGCCGGATCGCCCCCACCCCGTACGCCACGGCGGAGAGCAGCACGAGCCCGGTGCCGACGGTCGTGATGGTGTTGGGCTTGACCCCCGTGCGGATCAACCACTCCACCAGGGGCCGGACGGTGGCGTAGAAGGGCCGCTCCAGCGCATCCAGCGGTCTCAGGGTCGCCTCGCTCCTCGGCCGGACAGGGTCGATCCGCGGGCCCGCCGGAGCCCGCAAAACGCCGCGAAACAATAATTGGCAGAACCGGTTAGGGCAATCCGAACCGGGGGCCGATCACTCGGGATAGAGGAGGTAGGGCCGCCGGCGCTCGAGGAAACGCCGGCGGGAGGGCTCCCAGGACGCGACGATCGCGTCGGGCGCGTCGCCCCGCTCGAGCGCCTGCCGGAGCGCCGGCCCGCCCGCCAGCCGGTCGAAGCGGGCCGAGTCGAGCCCGATCTCGCGGGGATGCCGGGCCCGGATGGCGCTCAGGAGGTGCACCGCGGTGCGGGTGGGATCGTAGGCGGCCCGGTCCGTCACTCGCAGGCGGATGCCGGCGAGCGGCCGATCCGGATACTTCCCGTCGCCCGGGTTTCGCGGAATGAATCCCACCCCGGCGAATTGCACGCCCGGGAGCCGGGCCCGGCGGAGCGCCGCCAGCACGGCCGCGGTATCCAGCCAGGGTGCCCCGATCTGCTCGAACGGCGCCTCGGACCCGCGGCCCACCGAGAGGGCGGTCCCCTCGAAGAGGCAGAGCCCGGGATAATGGAACAGGCTCTCGAGCGAGCGTAGATTCAGGCTGGGCGGCACGAAGCGAAGACCGGTGCGATCCAAGGTCATGCTGCGCCGCCACCCCGCGACCGGCACGACGTGCAGCTCCGCCCCGAGCCCGAGCACCGCGTTGGCGAGACGCGCGAGCTCGCCCAGGGTCATGCCGTGGCGCATGGCCACCGGGAGCCGCGCGACCGCGGAGGACGTCGCGCTGTCGAGCGCGTTGCCCTGCACCGCGCCCCCGATCGGGTTGGGCCGGTCCACCACGATCACCGGGATCCCCGCCGCCGCCGCCCCCTGCATCACCAGCACGGCGGTCGCCGGATAGGTGTAGTAGCGCGCGCCCGCATCTTGCAGGTCGAGCACCAGCACGTCGATCCCCGCCAGCATCTCGGCGGTGGGCGCGAGGGGCCGGACCCCGTCGTGCAGCAGGTACACCGGAAGGCCGGTGGCCGAGTCGGTCTCGCGCAGGCTCCCCGGCCGGGTGTCGACGTCGAGCCGTCCGGTGAACCCGTGCTCGGGCCCGAACAGCGCGACCACCCGGACGCCGGCCTCGAGCATCCGGTCCACGTCGCGCACCCCGCGGGCGTCGATCCCGGACTGGTTGGTGACCAGGCCGACCCGCCGATCCCGGACCAGCGCTACGCTGTCGGCCAGGAGCACGTCGATCCCGGGGCGGACCGCCGGCGCGGATGAGCCCGAGGACGCGGGGGGCGGGGGCGGGGGGGCGGGGGGGTTCCCCCGCGCCCCCGCCCCCGCCCCACAGCCCACGCAGGAGGCGATCAGCCCGATGACCCGGAACCTCGTGTGCATGCCCAGGCCCTCGTTCTCGCTCTGGCCGCGCTAGCCGCCACTGGCTGCGCGGCCCCGCGGCCGGCGCCGCCGCCGGTGGGCGCCGCGCCCGCGCCCCTCCCGGTGGAGGACCCGCTCAGCCGAATCATGGCCTCGCTCTCCCTCCGCGAGCGCGCGGCGCAGCTCGTCATGGTCTGGCTGCCGGGCACCTATGCCGCGGCGGACGATCCCGCCCTCGCCGACCCCATCCGCTGGATCGATTCGCTCGGCGTGGGCGGGCTCATCGTCTCGGTCGGGTCGCCGCTCGATCTCGCGGCCAAGCTCAACCGGCTGCAGGAGCGCTCCCGGCTGCCGCTCCTGGTGGCGGCCGACCTCGAGGCGGGCACGGCGATCCGGCTCCTCGGCGGCACCCCGTTCCCCACGAATATGGGCGTGGCGGCCGGCGGGCAGGAGGCGGACGCCTACGCCATGGGGCGGGTGACGGCGGAGGAGGGCCGCGCGGTGGGCCTGCACCTCGCCTTCGCCCCGGTCGCCGACGTCAACAACAACCCGGCCAACCCGATCATCAACGTCCGCTCGTTCGGCGAGGACCCGCGCGCCGTCGCCCGGTTCGTGGCGGCCGAGGTCCGCGGGCTGGAAGAGCACGGCATGCCGGCGACCGCGAAGCACTTCCCGGGCCACGGCGACACCGAGACCGACTCCCATCTCGCGCTGCCGGTAGTGCACGCCGACTGGGGGCGGCTCGACACGCTCGAGCTGGTGCCCTTCCGCGCCGCCATCGCGGCCGGGGTGAGCGCCGTCATGTCCGAGCACATCGCGCTCCCGGCGCTCGACGGCGGGCGGACCCGGCCGGCCACGCTGGTCCCGAGCATCCTGACCGGCCTGCTCCGGGACTCCCTCGGGTTCCAGGGTCTCGTGGTCACCGACGCGCTCGACATGGGCGGGCTCGTGAGCGGGTTCGGCGGGCCGGAGGCGGCGGTGCTCGCACTCCTCGCCGGCGCCGACCTCCTGCTCCAGCCCAGCGACCCGCGCGGCGCAGTGGACGCGGTGGTCCGCGCGGTGGAGACCGGACGCCTGAGCGAGGCCCGCTTGAACCAGTCGGTCCGCCGGGTGCTCGCGCTGAAGCAGCGGCTCGGGCTGTTCGAGCGGCGGGCCGTGCCGCTCGACGAGGTGCCCCGCGTGGTCGGCAGCGCGGAGCATCTGGCCGTCGCGCGGGCCGTGGCCGAGCGCTCCATCGTGCTGCTCAAGGACAGCGGCGGGGCCGTGGACAGCCTGCGGGCGCGGCCCCGCCGGGTCGCGCTCGTGGTCTACGGGGAGGAGGCCAACCTCACCCTGGGCGCCGCGCTCGCGGCCGGGCTCCGGGACGCGGGCGACACGGTGACCGTCTTCCGGCTCTGGCCGGCGAGCGGCCCGGCGAGCCACGACTCCGCCCGCGCCGCGATCCGGGCGGGGGGCACCGCCGTGTTCGCGGTGGCGGTGCGCCCGCGGCCCTGGTTCGGGCGGATCGGGATGCCGGACGCGCTGGCGCGCCTGGTGGACGAGACCGCGCAGGCCCGGCCTACGGTGCTGGTCTCGCTCGGCTCGCCCTACCTGATCGCGCAGGCGCCGCACGTCGGATCCTACCTCATCGCCTGGGCCGGAAACCCGGTGAGCGAGGGCGCTGCTGCGCGGGCGCTGAGCGGCGCACCCATCGGCGGCCGGCTCCCCGCCCGGGTGCCGCCCGACTTCCCCGTGGGCGCCGGCCTCGACCGCCCGGCGAGCCCGCGCCCCGGGCCCGTGACCCTGGAGAGCCGCCGATGACCCTGGCCGCCGCCGACTGGCTCGTCATCCTGGCCTACTTCGCGGTCTCCGCGGCGATCGGGCTCGCCTACACCGGGCGGGCCGGCCGCTCGCTGGTGGACTACTTCGCCTCGGGGCGCTCGCTCCCCTGGTGGCTCGCGGGCACCTCGATGGTGGCCACCACCTTCGCCGCCGACACCCCGCTCGCCGTGGCGGGACTGGTCGCGAAGTACGGGGTGGCCGGGAACTGGCTCTGGTGGAACGGGGCGATCTCGGGGATCCTGACGGTGTTCTTCTTCGCCCGGCTCTGGCGCCGGGCCGGGGTGCTCACCGACGTCGAGTTCGCCGAGCTCCGCTACGGCGGGCGGCCGGCCGCGGCGCTGCGGGGGTTCCGGGCGCTCTACCTGGCCCTGCCGGTGAACCTGATCATCATGGGCTGGGTGACCCGCGCGATGGTCACGATCCTCCACGTCACCCTCGCGATCGAGCCCTGGGTCGGGGCGATCGCGCTCTTCGGGCTCACCGCGGCGTACAGCGTGCTCTCGGGGCTCTGGGGCGTGATCGTCACCGACGCCTTCCAGTTCACCGTCGCGATGGCGGGCACCATCGTGCTGGCCGTGCTCGCCGTCGGCGCGGTGGGAGGGCTCGACGCGCTCGGGAGCGGGGCGGCGGCCCACTTCGGCTCCCACCGCGCGGCGTTCGGGGTGCTCCCCCCGGCGGGCGAGGGCTGGCTCCCGCTCTCGACCCTGCTGGTCTTTCTCGGGGTCCAGTGGTGGGCGGCCTGGTATCCCGGGGCGGAGCCGGGCGGCGGGGGCTACGTGGCCCAGCGAATCCTCTCGGCCAAGGACGAGCGGCACGGCCTGCTCGCGACCCTCTGGTTCAACCTGGCCCACTACGCCCTGCGCCCGTGGCCGTGGATCCTGGTCGGGTTCGTGAGCGTGCTCCGCTACCCCGGCCTCGCGAACCCCGAGGAGGGGTACGTCCGGGTGATGGTGGACGTCCTCCCCACCCCGCTCAAGGGACTGCTGCTCGCGGCGTTCGCCGCCGCCTACATGAGCACCATCAGCACCCACCTCAACTGGGGCGCGAGCTATCTGGTGAACGACGTGTACCTCCGGTTCATCCGGCCGGGCGCCCCGCCCCGCGCGCAGGTCCGCGCGTCGCGGGTGGCCACCGGGGTGCTCATGGCGCTCTCGCTCGGGGTCATGGCCTTCCTCACCAGCGTGGAGCAGGGCTGGAAGCTCCTCATCGGGCTGGGCGCGGGCACCGGGCTGGTGCTGATCCTCCGCTGGTACTGGTGGCGGATCAACGCCTGGTCCGAGATCAGCGCGATGGTGGCCTCCTTCGTCACGGCGGTCGCGCTCCAAGTCGCCCACGTCCGCGCGGACGACACCGCGCGGCCCGATTACGCCGTTGCGATGCTGGTCACGGTGGGCGTCACCACCCTGGTCTGGGTGGCGGTCACCTTCCTCACCCCGCCCGAAACGCCGGCCACCCTGGAGCGGTTCTACCGGCGGGTGCGCCCGGGCGGGGCCGGCTGGCGCCGGGTGGCCGAGCCGCTCGGGTTCGGGAACGACCCGATCCCGGGCGGGGCCCTGTCCTGGGTCAACTGGGTGGCGGGCGTGGTGGCGGTGTACGCCGCGGTGTTCGGGGTCGGGGCGCTCCTCACCGGAAGCCCCTCGGCCGGGGTGGGCTATCTCGCCCTGGCCGCTGCGGCCTTCGCGTTGATCCAGCGTAACTTGCGGGCCGAGGCGCAGCCCGCGCCCAGCGTTGACACCGCTCCCGCGGGCCGATAGGTTTTCGGGCGACTTGGGGGTTTTCACCGTTCCTGCTCCGGGATCCGGAGCCGCGGAGGGAGTCACGAGATGAGCGGCATCGAGCAACAGGCGCCGACGGCGGGCTTCGAGGTGATCCTCACTCCCCGCGCCGCGGAGGAGGTTCTGAAGTTCATCGCGGCGGAGCAGGTGCCGCCGGAGACGGCGGGCCTGCGGGTGAGCGTCCTCCCGGGCGGCTGCTCCGGGTTTCGCTACAGCCTGAACATCGAGGAGCGCGCCCTGGACGACGACCTGGTGCTGGACGCCCGCGGGGTCCGGCTCTTCGTGGACGGGTTCAGCGCGCAGTACCTGAACGGCGTGACCATCGACTACGTCTCGTCGATGCAGGGATCGGGCTTCACCTTCCACAACCCGAGCGCCACCGGCGGCTGCGGCTGCGGCAGCAGCTTCAGCGCGTGAGACGCGGTAAGCGGTAAGCAGTGAGCGGTGAGCGGGGGGCTCCTGTCCGGGACGCCCCCCGCTTACCGCTTACCGCTCACGCTGCTCTTGAGCTCTCTCGACCTCCTGGTCGTCGCCGCCTACTGCGCCGCCTCCCTCGGGGTCGGCCTCTGGGTCTCCCGCCACCAGGAGACCGTCGGCGACTACTTCCTCGGCGCCCGGAACCTCCCGGCCTGGGCCATCCTCCTCTCCATCGTCGCGACCGAGACCTCGGCCATCACCGTCATCTCCATTCCCGGCACGGGCGCGCGGGGCGACCTCACCTTCCTGCAGCTCGCGCTCGGGTTCATCGTGGGGCGGGCCGCCGTGGCAGTGTGGCTCCTGCCCGGCTACTTCCGCGGCAGGCAGGAGACCGCCTACGCGCGGCTCGAGTCCCGGTTCGGCACCGGAGCGCGGCGGGTGATGTCGGGCATCTTCCTGGTGACCCGGTTTCTGGGCGACGGGGTCCGCGTGTTCGCCAGCGCCATCCCGCTCGCCGTCGTCACCGGATGGAGCGCGCCGGTGTCGATCTTGGTGATCGGGCTGGTCACGATGGTGTACACCTGGTTCGGCGGGTTCAAGGCCGTGGTCTGGGCCGACGTGCTTCAGCTCACGGTCTATCTGGCGGGCGGTGTCGCCGCGCTCGCGATCGCCTGGGACCTCGCGGGCGGGGCGGGGCCGGCCCTAGCCGCGGCCCGGGCGGCGGGCAAGCTCCGCCTCATCGATCCCAGCCTGAGCCTGACCTCCACCTATACCCTGCTGGGCGGCCTCCTGGGCGGCGCCATGCTCTCCGCCGCCTCCCACGGGACCGATCATCTGATCGTGCAGCGGCTGCTCGCCACCCGGTCGCTCAAGGACGCGCGCAGCGCCCTGGTCGGCTCCGGCGTGGTGGTGTTCTTCCAGTTCCTGCTCTTCCTGCTGGTGGGTGTGGCGATCTGGTCGGCCGGGCAGGCGCCCGGCTCCCTGGCCGGCGACCGGATCTTCCCCCGGTTCGTGGTGGAGCATCTGCCGGTGGGACTGGCGGGCCTGGTGGTGGCCGGCATCCTCGCCGCCGCGATGGGCACCCACAGCTCCGCCATCAACGCGCTCGCCTCGTCGCTCACCCACGACCTCTACGCCGGCCTCACCGGGCGGCGGGACCCGCGCCACCTGCTCCGGGTGGGGCGGCTCTTCTCCGCCCTCTGGGCGGTGGCCCTGATCCTCGGAGCCCTGCTCTTCCTCGCGTACGATCGGGAGGGGCGGACCCCGGTGGTGGTGCTCGCGCTCTCGGTCGCGTCGATCGCGTACGGCGCGTTGCTCGGTGCCTACGTGCTGGCCGGTCCCTGGTTTCGGGTCACCGGTCGCCACGTGATCCTGGGCGTGGCCGTCTCCCTGGCCGTCATGCTGGTGGTCTTCTTCGCCCGGGGGCTCGCGGAGTATCCCGGCCTGGGCTGGCTCGGTCCGGCCGGCCGCCTGGCCTGGCCCTGGTACGTGCCGCTCGGGACGGCGCTCACGGTGGGGGTGGCGGCGACCGCGCGGCTCGTGCTCGGCGGTCCGGTGGGCGAGCCCAAGCCGGCATGAGCTGCACCCGGGCGAGGGCGGCATGACGCAGCTTCTGGTCGGGGCGGACGTGGGCGGGTCCAAGACCGCGGTGGCGGTCTCCGACGGGGAGCGGGTGGTGGCCCGGGCGACCGGACGGGGGGCGGCGGTGCGGCCCGGGCGCGCGCTCCCCTCGGCGGCGACCATCGCGGAGGTGGTTCGCCTCGCGCTGGGCGAGATCGGGCGGCAGCGGGCGGCCGTGCTGGTGGTGGGCGCGGCGGGCGCCGGGCGCGAGCCGGAGCGGAGCGAGCTTCGGGCGGCGCTCCGGAGCGAGGATCTGGCCGAGCGGGTGATCGTGACCACGGACATCGAGATCGCGCTCGCGGCCGCGTTCGGCGACGGCCCGGGCCTGGTGCTGAGCGCCGGGACCGGCAGCGTGGCGGTCGCGCGGGACGGGAGCGGGACGCTCCACCGGGTCGGCGGCTGGGGCTGGCAGATGGGCGACGAGGGGAGCGGGTACGCGATCGGCCGGGCGGCCCTCGGCGCGGTGAGCCGGGCGCAGGACGGGCGGAGCCCGGCCACGGCGCTCACCGCGCGGCTTCTCGCCGCCACCCGGAGCGCGACCTTCGACGACCTGGTGCGCTGGGCCGCGGGGGCGAGCCCGGCCGAGGTGGCCGGGCTCGCCCCCGCCGTGCTCGCGGTGGCCGAAGCCGGCGACCCGGCGGCCCAGGGGATCGCCGAGCAGGCGGCGCGCGAGCTCGCCGAGCTCGCGCGCCGCCTGCTCCCCAAGCTGGCCGGGATCTCGCCCGTGCGGGTCGCGCTCACCGGCGGGCTGCTCGACGGGAGCGCGCGCCTCCGGCGCGCCGTGCTGGCCAAGCTCGCTCAGGAGCCCGGCCTCGAGCCGATCGAGGGCGCCATCGAGCCCGCGCTCGGGGCCGTCCACCTGGCCAAAGAGGCGGTAAGCGGTGAGCGGTGAGCCGTAAGCGGTGAGCGGGTCGGCTGACAGGCCCCGACGCATGCGGCCTGCTCACCGCTCACCGCTCACCGCTTACGCAGCTTGCTGTGCCTGTAGCCGTACCCCGCGTACAGCATGAGCCCGATCACGAGCCAGATGCCGAACCGCTCCCAGGCGTGGACCGGGAGGCCCCGCATCACGTAGATGCACGCCGCCGCCCCGAGAACCGCCACCGGCCAGATGAACGGCACCCGGAAGGGGCGGGGACGGTCGGGCTGGGTCAGCCGCAGCACCAGCACCCCCAGGCACACGATCGCGAACGCCGCCAGCGTGCCGATGTTGGTGAGATCGTAGATCTCGTTCTCGTCGAAGACCAGCGCGCCCGCCGCCACCGCGAGCCCGGTGATCACGGTGGTGACGTGCGGGGTGCGGAACCGGGGATGTACCTTGGCGGCCCAGGGCGGCAGCAGCCCGTCCCGCGCCATCGCGTAGAAGATCCGCGGCTGGCCGTACTGAAAGACCAGGAGCACCGCCGTGAGCGAGACGATGGCGCCGAGGGACACGACCGCGCCCGCCCCGCTCAGCCCGGCGATCTGCAGCGCCCGGGTGAGCGGGTCGGCCGCCCGGAGCTGCTGGTAGGGCACGATCCCGGTCGCCACCGCGCCGACGATCACGTAGATCAAGGTGCAGATGGCGAGCCCGCCCAGGATGCCGATCGGCATGTTGCGCTGCGGGTTCCGGGTCTCCTCCGCCGCGGTGGAGACCGCGTCGAACCCGATGTAGGCGAAGAAGACGATCGCCGCCCCCTGATGGATGCCGCGCCAGCCGTTCGGGGCGAACGGGGTGTAGTTGGCCGGGTCGATGTGGGTGACGCCCACCGCCACGAAGAGCCCGAGCACCAAGAGCTTCACCACCACCATCACGTTGTTGGCCCGCGCGCTCTCCCGCACGCCCAGGTAGAGGATCACCGTGATCCCCAGCACGATGAGCGCGGCCGGCAGGTTGAGCAGCACGGGCACCCCCGCGATCCGCGGGGCGGTGCGGAGCAGGCCGTGCACCGCCGGATCGCCGCTCAAGAGCGCCGTCCGGTAGCCGTGGGTCAGGTAGTCGGGGAGGTGGATGCCGAGGGTGTGGAGGAACGAGGTGAAATAGCCGCTCCAGGCGATGGCCACGGCCACATTGCCGACCGCGTACTCCAGGATCAGGTCCCACCCGATGATCCAGGCGACCAGCTCGCCCAGGGTCGCGTAGGAGTAGGCGTAGGCGCTCCCCGCCTGCGGGATCATGGCGGCGAGCTCGGCGTAGCAGAGCGCCGCGAGGGCGCAGACGGCCCCGAGCAGCACGAACGAGAGCACCAGCGCCGGGCCCGCGCCGTAGCGCACGATCTCGCCGGTGGGCCGGATCTCGCCGGCGGCCGCCGTGCCGATGGAGGAGAAGATGCCGGCGCCGATCACGGCGCCGATCGCGAGCATGACCAGGTCGCCCGGGCCGAGCGCGCGCTTGAGCCCCTGCGGCTGATCGGTGTCCGCCAGGAGCTCGGCGATCGGCTTCCGCGCGAGGAGACCGCGCATCACCCGAGGTGGTGCCGCATCACGAGAAGGTCGCCACGGGGCGCAGTCCAGACCGGCCTATCACGAGTCGCGCATTCAAAAGAGGACGGTGATCCGGGTCGAGCCCGGCACGGGGGCGCCCGCGGGCGAGCGGGCGGGCCGGAATCGGTAGCTGCGCATCGCTTCCTCGAACCGCCGGGCGAAGCCGCCGTCCGGAAGCGGAGGAGCCACGGAGATCCGCTCCACCCGCCCGTCGGCGGCCACGAAGAAGGTGACCTCGACCTGCCGGCCCTTGAGCTCCTTGGGGTAATCCGGCGGGGGAAGCACCAGCTGCCGCGGCTCCGGGGCCGACAGGCCCGCCCCCCGCCCGCCCGGCCCACCGGCCCCCACGCCGGGGCCCGCCCCCTGCCCCGCACCGGTCCCGGGCCCGGTCCCGGTGCCGAGACCCGCCCCCGCTCCGGCGCCCGTCCCCGCGGCGGGCCCCACCGCTCCGGCTTCCGGGCCGGACGGCGGCCCGACCGGAGATTCCGGCGGCACCGGGATCGCGGCTGTATCGATCGGTTGGGGCGCGGGCGGCGGCGCGGGAATCGCCGGCTCCGGCACCGGCCGGTGGGCCACCGCCCTCGGGTGGTGCGGCCTCGGCGCGACCGGCTCGGCCCCGCGCGCCGGCAGCGAAATGTACCTCACCTCGCGTTCCCGGCCAGCACCCCCGTCTCCGCTTCCCCCGCCGCCCGTGGATCCCGGCGACAGCGCGAGCAGCGCGGCCTGCGGCGTCCGGGGCAGCCGGCCGGCGACCGCGAGGGCGAGCCCGACCAGCAGGACGTGCAGGGTGAGGGAGACCCAGAAGCCGCTCCGGGGGCGAGGCGACGCCGGGAGCCGGAGCTCGGGGGGAGCCGGCGGGCGCATGAGGGGGGAACATAACACCCGGCCGGGGCCGGGCGGGAAACGGTGAGCGGTAAGCGGTGAGCGGTGAGCGGGCCCGCTCACCGCTCACCGCTTACCG
>Ga0070741_10017812_pt1 | contig 11610 bp, 9 predicted proteins | sample Coa_R1_4_FD_66440 | JGI IMG/M metagenome (GOLD analysis project Ga0070741, IMG submission 66440) | Surface soil microbial communities from Centralia Pennsylvania, which are recovering from an underground coalmine fire - Coalmine... | ecosystem: Environmental > Terrestrial > Soil > Unclassified ...
TCGAGCTTGTAGAGCGTCAGGTTGATGCGATGGTCCGTGACGCGGCCTTGCGGGAAATTGTAGGTGCGGATGCGCTCGGAGCGGTCGCCGCTGCCGACCAGGCTCTTGCGCGTCGCCGCCTCTTCGTCGCGTTGTTTCTTGCGTTGGGCTTCGAGCAGGCGCGCCGAGAGTATCGCGAGCGCGCGCGAGCGGTTCTTGTGCTGCGAGCGCTCGTCCTGGCACTCGACCACGATGCCGGTCGGCAGGTGCGTGATGCGGATGGCGGAGTCGGTTTTGTTGACGTGCTGGCCGCCGGCGCCGGAGGCGCGAAACGTGTCGACCTTGAGATCCGCCGGATTGAGCGCGACCGCGTCGATCTCCTCGGCTTCCGGCAGCACCGCGACCGTGCAGGTCGAGGTGTGAATGCGCCCCTGCGCTTCCGTCTCCGGGACGCGCTGCACGCGATGCGCGCCGGATTCGAATTTAAGCTTCGCGTAGACGCCCTGCCCGGCGATGCGGGCGATGATCTCCTTGTAGCCGCCGTGCTCGCCCGCGCTCGAGCTCACGACTTCGACGCTCCAGCCCTGCGCCTGCGCGTAGTAGTTGTACATGCGGAAAAGATCGCCGGCAAAAAGCGCGGCCTCGTCCCCGCCGGCGCCCGCGCGGATTTCCAGGAACACGTTGCGCGCATCGTCCGGGTCCTTGGGAAGGAGCTTCGCGTGCAGCTCGCGTTCCAACCGCTCCATGCGCGTCGCCGCGTGCTCCGCTTCTTCCGCCGCCATCTGGCGCAGCGCGCTGTCGGAATCCTGCAGCATGGCGTGGGCCGCCTCGCGCTCCGCGCTCAGGCGACGATAGTCGCGATAGAGCGCGACGACCTCATTCAGCTCCGCGTACTCCTGCGAGAGTTTGCGGAACCGATTGGTGTCCGCGATTACCTGCGCATCGGAAAGAAGGGCGAGAACCTCATCGTAACGCTGAGTCAGCCCTTCCAGGCGTGCCTGGATGGAAGGGTGCATCGGTTACTCTTCGTCGAGTCCAAATAGGCGGCGGGCGGCGGTGAGTAACGCGTCGTTGCCTTCGTCGTCGGCGCGCCTCAGCGCGTCCGTCGGCGCGTGCGTGAACTTGTTGGTCAAGGCGCGCGCGAGTTGTTCGGTAACTTTAGCCGGATCTTCGCCGCGGGCGAGCCGGCGTTGCGCCGTCTGCAGTTCCGCGTCGCGGATCGCGGTGGCGGTGTCGCGCAGAGCGCGGATGGTGGGCACAGCGTCGAGCGTTTTTACCCATTGCATGAAGTCCACGACGCGCGTGTCGATGATTTTTTCCGCCTCGCGCGCGGCGGCGACGCGCGACTGCATGTTTCCCTGCACCACGTCTTTCAAGTCATCGATCGTGTACAGGTACACGTCGCTCAATTCTCCCACCTGCGCTTCGATGTCGCGCGGCACGGCGATGTCGACGAGAAACATCGGCCGGCGTTTGCGCGCCTTCAGCGCGCTCTCGACCGCGCCCTTGCCGAGAATGGGAAGTTGGCTGGCCGTGGAAGAAATAACGATGTCGGCGTCGGGTAGCCGCGCCGGCATTTCCGCGAGCGAAATCGCTTCGGCGGCGAATTGATCGGCGATCAGGCGGGCGCGCTCGACCGTGCGATTGGCGACGACCATGTGTCCGATGCCGTTTTCCTTGAGATGGCGCGCGCAGAGCTCGATCATGTCGCCCGCGCCGATAAGGAGCACCGTCTGTCGCGCGAGATCCTTGAAGATGCGCTTGGCGAGCACGACCGTCGCCGAGGCGACCGACACCGGGCTTGCGCCGATGGCGGTGTCCGTGCGCACTTGTTTCGCCACCGCGAACGTGTGCTGGAACAGCCGATTGAGAATCTTACCGGTCGCGCCGGCCTTGTGCGCCGTGGCGAACGCTTCCTTCATCTGTCCGAGTATTTGCGGCTCGCCGAGGATCATGGAATCGAGCCCGGCCGCCACGCGAAACGCGTGCTTTACCGCTTCCTGGTCCGGATAGTTGTACATATAAGGTCGAATGTCGCCCGGCGGAAGATCGCGGTAGTCGCAGAGCCACTCGACGATGGGTTCGCCGTTCAGCGCCTCCACGCCGCAATAAACTTCCGTGCGGTTGCACGTCGACAGTATTGCCGCTTCCCCGGCGATGCCGCTCTTGGTGACGTCCTGCAGCGCCTCGCGCAGTTGTTCCGGCGCGAAGACCGCCCGTTCGCGAATGGCGAGCGGGGCGGTGTTGTGACTGATGCCTAGGGCAATCAGATGCATGCGGATACGCTGAGGCGGCGGCTGTGTTCGCGCGATTTTGACCCAACCCGGTGCCGTGTCAAGCGCGCGCGCCGGCCACCGAGCCCGCGCGGCGTCGCGCGACCTCGCGCAAAATAGAGAAAGCGAGCAGTAAGACCGCCAAACCCGCGACAAATTCGATCCAGGCGCCGGTTTCCCACCACGCCCAGAGCTGGGTCAGCGAACTCCATAGCGCGATGAGTCCGACGACGATGCCGAGCGTTTCGGCAAGGAGCGCGTTGCGTGCGGCGGCGCGCAACGCGAGCGCCACGAGCGCAAAGCCTGCGGCGGCCAGCCAGAGACTGAGGAGCGCGAGGAGCGGCCACGCGACGAGACCGCCGAGACCGCGGCCGTCGTAAAGCGCGAGCAATCCGCCGGCGAGGACGATCAGCCAAAGCCTCGTGCGCTCGCCCTCGGTCGGCCGCTGCGGCGATGGCGGCGCTATTTCCGCGAGCAGGTGTTTGAGCGCGCGCGCGGCGCTTTCCAAAACCGCGAGTGCCAGGCCGGCGATCACGGTGGCGGCGAGGTGGCGCGCGAAGAGCGGATCCAGTCGCAGTACCGCCGCGTAGCGGGCGAAGCCGTCGATGTAATAGCCGAGCAGGCGCGGAAAGTCGGTCGCGTCCGGCGCCATGGCGTAGAGCTTCGCCCATTGCCCGGCGTCCGTGGCGGCAACCGTCACGGCGATGAGCAGCGCCGATAACGCGATCACGCCCTGCAGGAGCGCCGTGCCGTAACCGACGTAACGCGCGTCCGTTTCGCGTCGCATTTCGCGCGCGGTCACGAAGTGAATCACAAGTAGTTGCCAGCCGGCGAGCGCGCCCGGCCCGACGATGAGAAAAAGCCAGGGCAGCGCGCTCGAAGTGGAGCCGACCGCGTGAAATTCGGGAGCGACGAGCGTTGGGTGATCGAGCGCGAGCGCGAGGTAAAAAACGCACAGCAGAACGAGCAGCAGCAGCGACGTCAGGAACGCGCGTGGACGCATGAGCTTCCATACCGGCAACCGCGCGGCATGAAATACATACACGAGCACCAACACGACCCACACCAGCACGGCGTCGATCGACAGCCATTCACTCTCGCCGACCGCCAACGTGAGCTTGCCGTTGAACGCGAGCGGTGTTCCGCCGAGGAGCCAAACCGCTAAGAGACTCGCCGCGAAGGCAATGAGCGAGGCCGGCAGGAGCTCGAATTCGGCGCGGCCGTGCAGAAAATTCCCGAGCAGGAGGGCGATAAGGGCGACGGCAATGACGGGAAACGCGGCGCCCGGATAAGCGGAAAGGACGGCGGCGGTCAATCCGGCCGAAGCCGCGAGCAGGATGACTAGCGCGATCAGGGCGAACAGGAACAACACCAGTCGGGTATGGGGACCGGCCAGGTCCGCCGCAAGTTGACGCCAGCTGTTCGGGTGTCGCAATGACAGCCAAAAGCCGCCGAGGCCGTAGGTGCCGGCGGCGACCGCGCTTCCGATCGTGATCCACAGGAAAGCCGGCACCCAGCCCCAGGCGACGGCGGCCATCGGCGCCGCGAGCAGTGTCGCCCCTCCCGCGGCGGCGAGGTGATGTCCGAAGAGCAGATGCGGGTGAGTGGGGACGTACTCGCGCGCGTCGGCGCGGGACCGGGCGGGTGTACTATAATTTTTGTCGAGGCGGAAAATGTCGAGCGCCAGCAGTTTGGCGTAGAAGCGGTAGCCGAACACGAAGACCACTACGATTGCTGCCACTAGGAACAGGGCATTCATTTGCAATCCCGCCGTAAACTAAGTTCTACTATTTAAGCAAATTGGCGAAATCGGCGATGCCCCAGGGGCGGCGCGGTTTCATTGATATAGTTAGTATCGCCGGTCCTGGAGTTGAATTCCCCCTATGAAGCGTATCTGGTTCCTCGCGGTTTCGATCTTTCCCCTATTTCTTTTGGGTAGCGCCCTGACGCTGCGAGCCGCGGGAGCGGAGGCGGCTCGCAGCGCGCTAACTCTCGAGGTCGATGCCGCCGAACCGGACGGCCTCGACGAACAGACCGTCTACGAAGTGCTGCTCGGTGAGCTGGCCGCCCAGCGCGGACAAATGGATGTCGCCGCCGATGCGCTCGGTCGCGCGGCGGAACGCACGCGCGACCCGCGCCTGGCGGAGCGCGCGGCGCTCGCCGCGCTCTATGCGAAGCAGTACGACGCGGCTCGTCGAGTGGCCGCTCTTTGGGTCGAGCTTCAGCCCGCGAGCGCCGACGCCCGCGAGACCCTGGCGGCCGCGCTGATCGAGCTCAATCGAGTGCCGGAAGCGCGGCGCGAGCTCGAGCAGGTGCTAAGCGCCGAGCGCGCTCGCGATAATCTCGATCAAGCCTTCCTTCGCATTGCCGCGTTGCTCGGGCGCGCGGGTCCGCGCGAGAGCGCCGTCGCCTTGATGCGGGACCTGGTCAATCGCTATCCCGACGTGGCGGCCGGCCATTTCGCGCTCGCGCACCTGGCGGTGCGCGCGGGCGATCTCGACGCGGCGGAAGCGGCGATCGAGCGGGCGTTGGCGCGTAAACCCGACTGGCAGGACGCAGCGCTTTTCAAAGCGAGCATTCTGGTGTCGCAGAAGAACACGGCAGCGGCACAGCGCTACTTCGAAGAATTCTTAAAAGCGCACCCGCGCGCCACGAGCGTGCGGCTGCATTACGCGCGTCATCTGATCGAACAGAAGCAGTGGGAGCGGGCGCGCGAACAGTTCAAGCAGGTGGTGACGGACGCGCCCGACGACGTCGATTCGATGTACGCCGTGGGCTTGTTGGCGTTGCAGACCAACCGCTTGGACGAAGCCGAGTCCTATCTCAAGCGGGTGCTGACGTTGCGCCCCGACAATGACCAGGCGCGCATTTACCTCGGGCAGGCGCTCGAGCAGAACCGCCGTTACGGCGACGCGGCGCGCTGGTACGGCGAAGTGAAGTCGGGGGAATACTACTTCGAAGCGCAGTTGCGCCTCGGCATCATGACCGCGAAGCAGGGCGATTTGCCCAAGGCGCGTAATCTGCTGCACGCGTTGCCTACCGAAAACAATCAACAAATCGTGCAGCGCGTGCTCGCGGAAGAGCAGGTGCTGCGCGATGCCAAGGAGTTTCGCGAAGCGTTGGGCGTGCTGAACAAAGCCCTCGAGCAACTGCCCGGCGACAAGGACTTGCTGTACGCGCGGGCGCTGACCGCCGAGCGGCTCAACATGCTCAACGTTCTCGAAAGCGATCTTCGGGCTATTTTGGAAGTCGAACCGAAGAACGTGAACGCTTTGAACGCGCTCGGGTACACCTTGGCCGATCGCACCAACCGGTACACCGAGGCGCAATCGCTGCTGACGCAGGCGCTCGAGCAGAAACCGGACGATCCGTTCGTGCTCGACAGCATGGGATGGCTGCATTACCGCCAGGGCAACAACGGCGAGGCGCTCAAATATTTGCGGCGCGCGCTGACCATCCGGGGCGACGCCGAAATCGCCGCGCATCTCGGCGAAGTGCTGTGGGTGACCGGCGACCGCCGGGAAGCCGAGTCCGTGTGGACGCGCGCCTTGCATGACGCCCCCGACAGCGACGCGTTGCGCGACGTCATCAAGAAGTTCAAGCCCTAAATATCCCGCGAAACGATAGCAGCGGCCGGCGGGGGTGACGGCGTACGCCCGCGCCATTGATTACGGGGCGGACTTCTTCAACAATCCCCCGGTGCGTCTACCTCTCCTTCTTGGCGCGATCGTACTGGCCGGTTGTGCGGCGGTGCCGCCCCGGCCGGCGGTCGAGAATCCGCAAGCGGTCTGGCAAGCGCGCGAAGCGCGTCTGATGCGGCTCGATGGATGGGACCTGCGCGGGCGCTTGGCGTTGCGCGCGGGCGGGGAGGGGGCGCACGCTTCCATTCGGTGGATACGCGATCACGACAACCATCGCATCGATCTTGTCGGTCCGTTCGGCGGAGGCCGCACGCGTATTCTCCTGACCAAAGACGGCGCCGAGCTGCGCGATGCCGGTAATAAGGTGTATCGCGACGATTCCATCGAGGAGTTGCTCGCCCGTGTCACGGGCTGGTGGCTGCCGTTCGACTCATTGCGCTACTGGGTGGTCGGACGGCCGGTGCCGGACGCGGCGGCGCGTACCGAGCTCGATGACTGGGGTCGTCTCAAGACGCTTGAACAGCAGGGCTGGACCATCCGCTTTATAGAGTACGCCGAGGCCGGCGCGTACGAGCTGCCGCGGCGGATATTCATTGAGCGAAATTCGGCCGAGGCTCCCGACACGCCGACGGAGGCGCGCATCGTGATTGAACAATGGGTGTTGGACAACACGAACCCCGAAGCCGTCGCAAGGTAGGCCGGCGCGATATGGTTGCGAACAACGCCTCACCAACGAGCGCCGCTTCCACGATCTGGCCGGCCCCGGCCAAGCTCAATCTTTTGCTTCACGTCGTCGGACGGCGACCCGACGGCTATCACTTGCTGCAGACGGTGTTCCAATTCCTCGACTACTCGGACGAATTGACATTCCGCCTATCGCGCGACGGACGCATCGCGCGCACGCACCCTCTGCCGGACGTCCCGGAAGACGCCGATCTGACGCTGCGCGCGGCGCATTTATTAAAGGAGGCGACCGGGTGTCCGGATGGCGCGGAAATCACCCTGCATAAGCGCATCCCCATCGGTGGCGGACTCGGCGGAGGAAGCTCGGACGCCGCGACCACGCTGCTTGCCCTGAATCGGCTCTGGAAGACCGGCCTGTCGGTCGATCGACTCGCGGGCTTGGGCCTGCGGCTCGGCGCCGATGTTCCGGTTTTCGTACGCGGGCACGCCGCTGTTGGGGAAGGCATAGGAGAGATATTGACGCCGGTCGAGCTTCGGGAATCGTGGTACGTCGTCGTGACGCCGCCGGTCCACGTTCCCACCGCGGCGGTCTACGCCGACTTCGCCCGGGAAAGCCGATTGACACCCTATACCCCGCCCCGGACAATACGCGACCTTCGCGCGGGGCATGGCCACAACGATCTCGAAGCGATCGTCAGGAAGCGTTATCCGCCGGTGGAGCGCGCTTTTCAGAGCCTGGCGCCCTTTGGCCGGGCGCGCATGAGCGGTTCGGGAGGAAGCGTGTTTTTGAACGTCGAGGACGCGGACCGGGGCAGGCATATTTTGTCCGTCATGCCCGCCGGTTTCAGCGGCTTCGTCGCGCGTGGGATGAACCGGCACCCTCTATCGATTGAGTCGTAGCGAACGTTTTCGTCTTTTGTAGTGAGTGACTGGGGTGTCGCCAAGCGGTAAGGCACCGGATTTTGATTCCGGCATTCCCAGGTTCGAATCCTGGCACCCCAACCAATTTCAGAGCATAAGTAACAAAGAATGGCCAAATTAGGGGAGAACATGGCGGCGGACAACATGACCGTCTTTACCGGGAACGCCAATCGCGCGCTCGCGGAATCGGTCGTGCGCCATCTCGATATGCCGCTCGGCAAGGCGACGGTCGGGCGCTTCTCCGACGGCGAGGTCATGGTCGAGATCATGGAGCATGTGCGCGGCAAGGACGTCTTCGTCCTGCAATCGACCTGCTCCCCGAGCAATGACAACCTGATGGAGCTGCTGGTGATGATCGACGCGGTGAAGCGTTCCTCCGCGCGGCGCATCACCGCGGTTATTCCTTATTATGGTTATGCGCGCCAGGACCGCCGGCCGCGCACGGCGCGGGTCGCGATTACCGCGAAGCTGGTGGCGGATATGATTACGGCGGCCGGGGCCGATCGCGTGCTGACGGTCGATTTGCACGCGGATCAGATCCAGGGATTCTTTAATATACCGACCGACAATATTTACGCCTCGCCGATACTGCTCGGGGACATCTGGCGCCAGGAGTATGAGGATCTGCTCGTGGTATCGCCGGACGTGGGCGGCGTGGTGCGGGCGCGCGCGATGGCGAAACACCTGGAGGCCGACTTGGCCATCATCGACAAGCGCCGCCCGCGCCCGAACGAAGCCAAGGTGATGAATATCATCGGCGAAGTCGACGGCCGCATCTGCGTGCTGATGGATGACATCGTCGATACGGCGGGAACGCTGTGCGAAGCGGCCGCGGCTCTCAAGGAGCACGGCGCGCGCAAAGTGCTGGCGTACTGCACGCACCCGGTGCTTTCGGGCAAGGCCGTGGAGCGGATCAATCAGTCGCAATTGGACGAGCTGGTCGTAACCGACACGATTCCGCTCCGTTCCGACGCCGCGAGCTGCAAGCGCATCCGGCAACTGACCATCGCCGAGCTGCTCGCGGAGTCGATGCGCCGCGTCGCCGAGGACGATTCGATCAGTACGCTATTTATGGAGTAGGGTTGTACGTTCTCTCCTAATAGGGAGGGGACCTAGGCAAGCTCTTTTCCTGGTCGCGGGAAGAGAGCATCGTTAACTGAAGGAGACCATCATGGCTGCGAAGTTTGAAGTAACCGCTGAGCCGCGTACGGCCAAGGGGACGGGTGCGAGCCGCCGCCTCCGCCGCACCGGCAAAGTTCCGGGAATCGTGTACGGCGCGGGCAAGGACGCCGTGCCCGTCGCATTCGATCACAATGCGATGCTGCGCAATTTGGACCAGGAGGCTTTTCATACCTCGATCCTGACGCTCAAGCTCGACGGCGGCCAGGACCAGGCGATCCTGCGCGATTACCAGATGCATCCGGTGAAGCCGCAGATTCTGCACATCGATCTGCAGCGCATCAGCGCCACCGAAAAGATCCACATGAGCGTGCCGCTGCACTTCCTCGGTCAGGATGTGGCCCCGGGCGTGAAGCAGGAAGGCGGCTTGATCAACCACTTGATGACCGAAGTCGACATCACCTGTCTTCCGCATCAGCTGCCGGAATTCCTGGAAGTCGATATGTCGAACGTCCATCTGAACGAGTCGGTGCATCTTTCGAACATCAAGTTGCCCGAAGGCGTGGCCATCACGCAGCTCGCGCATGGCGGCGATGACCTTGCCGTCGCAACGATCACGATCGTGAAGGAAGAAGAAGTCGTGGCACCGGTCGCCGAGGCGGCGGTGCCGGTGGCGGGCGAAGCGGCGGCACCGGGTGCGGCGCCCGGAGCGGCGCCGGCCCCCGGAGCAACGCCGGCGGCGGCAGCTGCCGATGCCAAGAAGCCGGCGGCGGATGCCAAGAAGCCCGAGGCGAAGAAGCCGGAAGGCAAGAAAGAGGGCAAGTAAGGGCGAGTCGGAGAGTTCTGCGAACAGACTTAACGTCTGTTCGCGCCGACGAGCGCCCGCACACGGAAGTGCGGGCCGGCATTTGGCGAAGCCGCGAAGACGCGCCACGGACGGCAGGAGTGAACATCAAAAGGGCTGTCTCCCGTGGACCCCGGCATCTCTCTTATCGTCGGCCTGGGCAATCCGGGCCCGGAGTACGCGGAAACCCGGCACAACGCCGGGTTCCGTTTTCTGGGCGCCGTGCTGGCGCACGTGGGCGGGGCGCTGCGCGCCGAGCCGCGCTTCGCATCGGAAGCGGCGCGCGTCAGTATCGCCGGCCACGACGTCTGGTTGCTCCAGCCTCTTACGTTCATGAACCGCAGCGGCGAGGCGGTCGCGCGCTTCGCGCAGTACTACAAAATTCCGCTCGAGCGCATTTTGGTCGCCTATGACGAGCTCGATCTGCCGCCCGGCGCGGTGCGGCTGAAACGCGGCGGCGGCGACGCCGGGCACAACGGCGTGCACGACATCATCGAAAAGCTCGGCGGCGCCGATTTCGTGCGCCTGCGCATCGGCGTCGGCAAGCCGCCGACCTCCGGTCAGGGCGCGAATTACGTGCTGAAGCGCGCGCCCGCCGCCGAGCAGAAGTTGATCGATGAGGCGATCGAACGCGCCCGTACGCAATTGGACGACATCGTGCAAGGTCAGTACCAGAAAGTCATGAATGCGCTGCACACGCACTCCGCGTGAGCGCTTGAGAAGGTTGCGAGATCATGGGATTCAAATGCGGTATCGTCGGGTTGCCCAACGTCGGCAAGTCGACGCTCTTCAATGCGCTGACGCGCGCGGGCGTGCCCGCGGAAAACTATCCGTTCTGTACCATCGATCCACACGTCGGCATCGTTGAAGTGCCGGACCCCCGGCTCGCGAAGTTGGCGGAGATCGTGCAACCGCAGAAAGTCGTGCCGACGACCATCGAGTTCGTCGATATCGCGGGCTTGGTCGCCGGTGCGTCGAAAGGCGAGGGGCTCGGCAACAAGTTCTTGTCGCACATCCGCGAGGTCGATGCGATCGCCCATGTCGTGCGCTGTTTCGAAAACGAGAACGTGACGCATGTCGCCGGCAAGATAAATCCGCTGGCGGATATCGAAACGATCAATACCGAACTCGCGCTCGCCGATCTCGACACCGTCGAGAAGGCGCATGCGCGCGTCGCGTCGCGGGCCAAGAGCGGGTCCAAAGATGAGCTGCGCTTGAAAGAGCTGCTCGAACGCGTGCGGGCGCACATGAATACCGGCGCGCCGCTGCGCAGTCTGTCGCTCGCGGCTGAAGAAAAGGCGCTGCTGAAACCGCTGTTCCTGCTGACCGACAAGCCGACGATGTACCTGGCGAACGTGAGCGAAACCGGGTTCAGGGACAATCCTTATCTCGATCAGGTACGCCGCCACGCGCAGTCCGAAGGGGCGGTCGTGGTGCCGGTATCCGCGGCCATCGAGGCTGAGTTGGTCGAGCTCGGGCCGGAGGACAAGCAGGCCTTCCTCGCCGATCTCGGTTTGGCAGAACCCGGCCTCAATCGCGTGATCCGCGCGGGTTACGAATTGCTCGGGCTGCTCACCTATTTCACCGCGGGACCCAAAGAAGTACGCGCGTGGACGGTGACGGCGGGGGCCACCGCCCCGCAGGCGGCGGGCGTCATCCATTCGGATTTCGAGCGCGGCTTTATTCGCGCGGAAGTGATTTCCTATGACGATTACGTCAGGCTCGGGGGCGAAGCCGCGGCGCGCGACGCCGGAAAATTGCGTCTCGAAGGCAAGGACTACCGCGTGCAGGACGGTGACGTCGTGCATTTTCGGTTTAATGTCTGATTCCCACTCCAGCTGCCGCGCGCTTGCGCGCGCACTTTGTATGATCGAAAATTCGGCCCCTTGCTCCAGGTAGCTCAGCCGCGAGCGCGAAGCAGGGCGAGGCGGAAACAGACGAATGTCCGGTGGACATTCGTCCCGCCGAGCGGGCAGGCCACGGACGGCTTGCCCCGGACTTGCAATTGAAGCTGGACGCGGAACGCCGCAAGCCGAGCTGGGCGGTGCTTCAGGGATGAATCGACCACGGACGGTGAAGGGAACGTACACTGGCTATGTAGCTCAGCTGGGCGAGCGGCGAGAATACGCAGCCGCGAGCGCGAGGCAGG
>Ga0070741_10017813_pt1 | contig 11610 bp, 9 predicted proteins | sample Coa_R1_4_FD_66440 | JGI IMG/M metagenome (GOLD analysis project Ga0070741, IMG submission 66440) | Surface soil microbial communities from Centralia Pennsylvania, which are recovering from an underground coalmine fire - Coalmine... | ecosystem: Environmental > Terrestrial > Soil > Unclassified ...
CATGCGGTTTCTCGGCTTCCAGCCGGACGTGCGCAACGTTCTCCGCCTGGCCAAGCTCGACGATTTACTGGAGACGCCCTACCGATGAGAATCGGCATCTCCACTTCGGTGATGCAACGCGGTCAGTCCGGCGTGGGCCAATACGTGCTGGCCCTGGTGCGCGCGCTGCTTGGCGAGGCACACCGCCACGATTTCATCCTCTTCGTCCTGGAGGAGGATTTGCCCTTGTTCGGGTTTGCCGCGGCCGCAATGCAACTCGTGCCCGTCGCAGAGCGATTCCGGCCTCCCTTGAATAATGTGCTCTGGCACCAGCTTTACCTTCCACGACTGGCCCGCCGTCTCCAGCTCGACGTGTTGCATGTGCCGAGTTACCGCCGCCTGCTCTGGCCGCATCCCTGCGCGCTGGTCGCCACCCTCCATGATCTCGCGCCCTTTCGGGTCCCCGGGAAATACAATTTGCCACGCATGCTTTACGGGCGCACCGTTGTGCCTTGGCTTGCCCGGCGGCAGGATGAAATCATCACCGTCAGCCAGTTCACCGCTGCCGACATAACCACTTTTCTCGGCCTGCCGCGCCGCCGGCTGCGGGTGATTCACAACGGTCTCGATCATGAGCGATTCCACCCTGGTTCGCGGACCATGGCCAAAACCGCCGTGGCGCATAGCCATGGCGTGCATCAGCCGTTCTTTCTTTATGTGGCCCGGCTGGAACATCCGGCCAAAAACCATGTGCGGTTGATCAACGCCTTCAATCGCTTCAAGACGGAAACAGGCTCCCCCTGGCAATTGGTCCTGGGTGGCAGCATCTGGCGCGGCGCTGAAGTCGTGCAAGGGCTGGTCAGACAGTCGGCCTTTGCCGCCGATATCCACCCCCTCGGCTTTGTCGCGGATGAGGAACTTCCCATGCTCTATCGCGCGGCTGATTTATTTGTCTTTCCTTCGCTTTTCGAAGGCTTCGGCCTGCCTCCCATAGAGGCGATGGCCTGCGGATGTCCGGTTCTATCCTCCACCTCCGGGGCGTTAGGCGAAGTCATCGGCGATGCCGCCGCCATCCTCGATCCGGAAAGTACCACGGATATCCAGACGCAACTGACTCGTCTGGCCGGCGATATCCGGGCACGAAACGAATTGCGTGCCAAAGGACTGGTGCGGGCCGCACTGTTTGACTGGCGGCGTACCGCTGCCGCCACCTTGGAGGCATATGCCAGCGCCGCGGCCAAAAATAAACGTTCGCCGCTTGTCGTGAGGAGGGCCCCGCCATCGTGGCCGGAGCGAACGCCACGTCCCAGCCCGTGGGCCTCCGACGAACCGCTCACCCCACGATCGTGAAAAACCAATCGAGCACTCAAGTACCGGAAAAGGATCCCGCCGAATCTATCCTCGCATGGCACGCGCCCGAGGCGCGATATGCCACCATCCTCGAAACCAGTCTCGATGCGATCATCACCATCGATCAGGCCGGAAAAATCACCGATTGGAATCCGGCGGCCGAGGAGATCTTCGGCTACACCTGTGCCCTGGCAATGGGACGCGAGGCAGCCGGGTTCATCGCGCCCGGCCCGGCGACTCATCGCACGGAGTTTCTCCAAAGTTTAAAAACGGGGAAAGGAAGACTGATCGGAAAGCGAACCGAGATGACCGCCTTGCGGGCCAACGGAGGTGAGTTTCCGATTGAACTAACTCTCACGCGGGCGCTGGATCACGGGCCGCCTTGCTTCACGGCCTGTATCCGCGACATCACGGAACGCAAACGGACAGAGTGTACCCTGCGGAAAAGCGAGGAGAGATTCCGCCTGCTCGTCGAAAGCGTGGAAGACTATGCGATTTACCTGCTGGACCTCCGGGGCCGGATCCTGACCTGGAATGCCGGAGCGGAGCGCATCGAAGGTTATCGGGCGCGCGACATCATCGGCCGGCGCTTCAATCGGCTCTATACGCCGGACGACATCGCCCGGGGAAAACCACAGCAGGCCCTGGTCATGGCGGCAGCGGAAGGCCGTTACAGCGACGAAGGCTGGAGTATGCGCCAGGATGGTTCCCGTTACTGGGCAAGCATCTTGCTCACTGCCCTTCGGGACGAACATGGCGTGTTGTTTGGTTATTCCCGCATTGGACGTGACCGCACCAGACGCAGGGAGGTGGAGATCGAGGCCGGGAGGCTGACCGCGGAACTGGAAAACCGTCTACGGGAACGCACGGCCGAGTTGCATGTGGCAATGCAATTGCTTCGACAATCCGAGGTGCGATGAATCCGCCGCTCCGTATTCTCATGGTGGAGGACAACCCCCCACATGCTGAACTCGTGAAATACGCACTGCGGGAATCCGGTTTCAATTTTTCCGTTGTGCGGGTCGAAACCAAAAATGATTTTGAGAGTCAGCTCGCACAGCAGCCGCCGGACCTCATTCTTTCAGATTATAGCCTGCCCGCCTTTGACGGCCTGGCCGCCCTGCGCATCGCCCAAGCCATGATGCCTGATGTCCCGTTCATCTTCGTGACCGGCACAATGGGCGAGGAGGTGGCGATCGAAACATTGAAAATCGGGGCCACCGACTACGTTCTTAAAACGCGGCTGGCAAGGCTCGGGCCGTCCGTACAGCGGGCGTTGCGCGAAAGCGCCGAACGAAAAGAACGTCATCAGGCGGAAATAAAACTGCGGCATTCGAACGAACAATTGCGGGCCCTGACGGCGTATTTGCAGCATGTGCGGGAAGAGGAGCGAACCCGCATCGCCCGCCAGGTCCATGATGAACTCGGGCAGGCCCTGACCGGGCTGAAGCTGGACCTCTCGTGGTTGGCCGGTCATCTGCCCAAGGGCAACCGGACCCTGCAGCAAAAGGCCCGGACTCTCTCCTCCGGCATCGACACCACGATTCAAACCGTACGAAGGATTTCCACGGATCTGCGCCCGGGTATTCTCGACAACCTCGGGCTCGTCGCCGCCATCGAGTGGCAGGCCCAGGAATTTCAGCTTCGCACCGGCATCCTCTGTACCGCGACGACGATGGTGGCTGAAACGATGTGGGATCAGGAGTTCTCCACGGCTTTTTTCCGCATTTTCCAGGAAACGCTCACCAACATCATCCGCTACGCCGGCGCCAGCCGGGTCGAGGTGACGCTGACCGAGGAGGCGGACCAGCTCGTGCTGGTGATCAGCGACAATGGCCGCGGCATTTCGGAAACGGAAGTCGCCAGTGGCAAGTCGATCGGATTGATCGGCATGCGGGAGCGGGCTTCCCTGCTGGGGGGCGAGGTGATTTTCGCTGGAATTCCCGGGCAAGGCACGACGGTCACCGTCCGGATTCCACTCGTCGCGGCAAAAATATCAACCGGGAGTCCCTGATGAGAATCCTCATCGCCGACGATCATGCGGTCGTGAGACAGGGATTGAAACAAATTCTTGCCGCAGAGTTCAAGGATGCCGTGTTCGGCGAAGCGAACGACGGCCAGCAGGCCCTTGAACTGGCATGGAAGGAGAACTGGAACGTCCTTGTGCTAGACATCACGATGCCCGGACAAAGCGGCTTGGATGTGTTGAAAGCGATAAAGAAATCCCGCCCGAAGCTGCCGGTGCTGATGTTGAGCATGCATCCGGAAGATCAATTTGCCGTGCGTATGCTGAAAATCGGAGCGGCGGGTTATATGACTAAGGAAAGCGCGCCAGCCGAACTCGTCGGCGCCGTGAAAAAAGTAATGTCTGGCGGACGCTACGTCAGTCCAGCCCTGGCCGAAAAAATGGCCGCCTATCTGGCCATCGATGTGCAGACCCCGCCACACGAGCGTCTGTCCGATCGCGAGTTTCTTGTGCTGCGCCTGATTGCCTCCGGCAAAACCGTAAGTCTGATCGCCAAGGAACTTTCGCTGAGCGTAAAAACCATCAGCACGTATCGGACCCGCATTCTTGAAAAGACGGGCATGATTAACAGCGCCGAACTGACGCACTATGCCATTCAAAATCAGCTGGTCGGATAAATCCGTCCACCATCGCCCCTGGTGGGGTAACCACCCACTGCTGCTTGTATGCGAACCGGCTCATATTTCGCATGGCGAATTCTCTTCGCACAAAAACCCCATCGATGGTCACCCCCGCCCTATCCTTTTCGGAGCTGCGTTACCGCCGGCTGTTTGAGGCCGCGCACGACGGGATCCTCGTTGTCGATCCCGAGAGTCGACAGATCATTGATGTAAATCCGTTCCTCGTGACGTTCCTTGGATACGCCCGGGATGAATTCGTCGGCAAAGAATTGTTCGAGATCGGCCTGCTTAAGGATCAAGCCGCTAGTCAGGCCGCCTTCCGGGAACTGAAGACGAAAGGTTATATCCGCTATGAAGATTTGCCGCTTGAGACCAAGGATGGGCGGCGGGTTGACGTGGAATTTGTCAGCAACCTTTACCAAGAGGGAGACCGGGCGGTCATCCAGTGCAACATACGTGACATCACGGCGCGAAAGGAGACCGAAAATGCATTACGGGACGCCAAAGAGCAACTGTCGCGGTACTCCGCGGAATTGGAGGCCACGGTGAAGCTCCGTACCGCCGAACTCCGGCTCAGCAATACACAGCTGGAAACGTTTGTATATTCCATTGCACACGATCTACGCGCGCCGCTGCGAACCATGCAGGGGTTTTCGCAACTCCTGGTCCAGGAACACGCGGCAAACCTGAACCAGCAGGGCCGGGATTACGCCAATTTCATCAACTCCGCTGCGCAGGTAATGGACCATTTACTGGCCGACCTGCTGGCCTTCAGTCACATCAACCAGCAAAAAATGGAGCTGGTACCGGTCTCGCTGGCGACCGCCATGCAGGACGCGCTCTCCGGCTGTGGACCGGAAATAAACGAAAGCCATGCCCGTATCGAAAATATCCCGCCTTGGCCCGCGGTCATGGCCCATGCGGCCACTTTACGGCAAGTGCTCGTGAATCTGCTCGGCAATGCGTTGAAATTTGTTGCATCCAAAACGCCGGAGGTACGGCTCTGGTCGGAGGAACGGCTGGGCGGAGTCGTTCGAATTTGGGTGGAAGACAATGGGATCGGAATCCCGGCAGAATTTCAGCAACGAATTTTTCAGGTATTTCAGCGCCTGCACACCACCGCGTACCCCGGCACGGGTATCGGGCTCGCCATCGTACAGAAAGGAACGGAGCGAATGGGCGGACGGGCGGGCGTGGTGTCCGTCCCCGGCCACGGCAGCAGATTCTGGGTCGAACTGGCCAAGGCCCCGGCCCCCCATCAAGCCTCGACATATGAAAAACGTCATGACGACTGAAGATCCCATTGTCCTGCTCGTGGACGACAGCGATATGGACGGGCTGCTCATGCGCACGGTTTTCGAGCGCGCCGGACTCGTGCAGCCGCTTCAATACGCCTTTGATGGCGAGGACGCCATCGCCTATCTGCGGGGTGACGGTCGCTACCGTGACCGCACGCAATTTCCATTACCCACGGTAGTATTGCTCGATTTGAACATGCCGCGGAAAAACGGCTTTGAGGTGTTGGCATGGGTTCGCCAGCAACCGACGCTCAAACGGCTGTGTATTTACATACTAACTACGTCGAGCCGGATTGAAGACATCGAACAGGCCTATGACTTGGGTGCGAATGCGTATCTGGTCAAACCGGGCAACCTGGATGGGCTGATGCAAATGGCAAATGGCTTTCTCGCCTGGCTCCGGCTCAGCCATTTTGCGCGCCTGCATAATGTGGATGAAGGCCGTGAGCCGGCCTCGACCAGCCGCCATGGCGTCTACCCGGAGCATGCCGACAATCATACGGCGCGGTAAGGCACGCAGAGCATAGGGCCAATTCGTTCCGCGGAGTAGGTCATCACCCACTAAGGGGTCGCGGCGGCGCCACCTAGAGTCGTGGCTAGGCGCTCCTTCGGCAATAACCTATTTGTTCCGCACCATGAAAGACGACCACGCATCGAACAACCGATCAGACAACTACCCTTCCTTGCCGGAGGCGGACGACACTTCTCTCCCGACGCCATTCGACTTCGGATCACTGATCGAGGCGGTCGTCGCACCATGGCGCTGGATCATGATCAACGGTCTGCTTTTTCTGGTGTTGGGCCTGATCGCAGCTTTGGCGATTTTTCGATCAAGTTACACGGCTTCGGTACAATTGAGCCGCTATGAGCCGCCGTTGGTGTTGGACTCTTTCAAACCACAGCCGTTCACCACAGCGGCGCTCTTCAGCATGATCTCGTCGCCAGATGCGTTGCAAAAAACAGGGTCCAAATTAACCCCGCCGCTCTCGACAGAGCAGATGGCCGGGCATCTGACGCTCACAGAGGATCGCGACAGCGATCTCATCATTGTCACGGCGACGGGCAAGACCCCCTTGGAGGCGGTCTCGCTTGCCAATCTGTCTTGCCGCGAAGCCGTTCAGTCCACCCAAACCATGCAGAAAGAGGATGCCATCGAGGCCGGCAGTCTGATCGCCCAGCAACTGGCAAACAGTGAGGCTGACCGCGCCAGGGTCAGGCAACAGCTCGCCGCAATCGAATCTCTTCGCGCCGCCGCACGGAAAAAAGAACAGACTTTGCAGCTGATCTCCAATGCGCCAACCGTCGCCAAAGTTGACAGCGCCAAAATCACCCGGCTTGACGAGAGGACTCAGACCGCCCGTGATGAGCTGGCCGATTTGCAGGCTCGTTACACGGATGCGCATCCCCTCGTCCGCGAGCAAAAGGCCCGGCTGGCGGCGCTCGAAGCACAGCTCCTCCTGTCCGTCCAGGCGAGCAAAGCCGATGACGCCGCAGCGGCCGGGTCGGTCGTGGCCGCCACTCCGCCGTCTGAAACAGCTTCGGCTTCCGCCGATCAAAGCACGGGCTACGACGCACTGGCTCTCCGTCTGAGCGCCCTCGAAAACAGCCATGCCGAACTCGTCGCCCGCCAGCGGGCCATCGACCTTTTTGCCATCCATCCGCCGGGATATTTGCGCATGGTGCACATTGCCACGGTTGAGAATGTGCTCGCGCGACACAAGTGGCCGAGCATCGGCGTGCTCGCATTGTTGTGTGGCGCGCTGGGTGCGCTGGGAACGATCGTGGCCATAGCGATGCGGGAATTGCTCGACGACCGCTTGAAAACAGGCGCGGATGTGAAGCGCGTCGCCCGTCTGCCCTTGCTCGCCACGCTCGGTAATTTGGACACGATGTCACCCGCGAAGAAGGAAAACTGGGCTTTTCGCACCTGGACCGCACTCCAGCGCAGGCTGAGCATGTCGCCGAACCACGGCCTCGTTTGCGGTTTCACCTCATCCGGTCCGGGTGAGGGGCGCTCGACATGGATCGATCTGCTCTCTCAGTCCGCCCGGCAATGCGGCTTTACCGTCCTCACCATTTCTTCCTCCGAGGCGAACGGCAGAAAGTTCAGCCCGCCGGACGAATCACGGTCTCCGATGTCGGACTCGACTGCATTCACCGCCATGGTCACGGCGAATCCGGCGCAGTTGATGGAAAAATTAACAGCACCGAATCTCTCATCCTCTGTCAATCTGCCGCTGCCCAGCGGATGGGTCTGGGAGTTGGACCGGCGCAAACAATGGCAACGCGCGCTCAACTCCTGGCGAATGATTGAGAACGTCGTAATCTTCGTCGAACTCCCACCGGTGTCCGATCCCGAAACGGTGCTTCTTGCTGAAAATATGCCCAATCTGATCTGGCTCACGGAAAGCCACAAGGCGGAGGCAGCGGAAACGATCGAACAACTGGAAACTCTGCGTAATGCCCGGTGCCGCCTCGTGGGGGCGGTCTTGAACCGGGAGCCAGCGTTTACCTCAAAGCGCAACGTTGCGCGCTGGTTTGGCCACCGTTCATCTATGCTGGCCTCGGTCTTTGGCCTGATGAGCGGTACGGTTTCAGCGCAGGTACCCGCACCGGCCGCCGATCCACCTCCGGCGCAAAGCCGGGGCGCCTTCGCCGTGACCGACCCGGCGCAGCGGGCGCCATGGCAGCAACGGCTCACTCTCGGGCCAGGCGATCTGCTTAATCTCAGCGTCTTCGGACAGCCGGAACTCACGCAATTGCAAGTCCCCGTCGGACCCGATGGCCGGATCAGTTATCTGGAGGCTCAAAACATCATGGCTGCCGGACTGACTGTTGACGAGTTCCGGACGGCGCTGAACCTTGAGCTTGGAAAATTCCGGAGCGCGCCGGAGGTCATCGTCATTCCTGCCGCGTATCGGAGCAAAAAGTATTATGTGCTCGGTGCGGTAGGCAAAAAAGGCGCGTTTCCTCTCAACCGGCCGATGACGATCATCGAAGCCGTTTCCCAGGCGGACGGGCTCGAAATGGGCGTGACGGATCGCAGTGAGGTCGTGCTTGCCGATCTGTCGCGAAGTTTTATTGCACGTCAGGGCAAGCATTTGCCGGTGGATTTTGAAAAACTTTTTCTCGAGGGCGATCTCTCCCAAAACATCGCTTTGGAGCCGGACGACTACCTTTATTTTCCCTCCGGCGAACGGCCACAGATTTATGTGCTGGGTGAGGTTCGTTTTCCCGGTGCCCTGGTCTTCAGCCCGCACACCAGCACGCTGGAGGCCATCGCCGTCCGGGGCGGCTTCTCGGATCGAGCCTGGCGGACACGCCTCCTCGTCATCCGCGGCTCCCTGGATCATCCACAAGCCTTTGTCGTGAACGCCGCCGACGTGCTTTCCGCCAAGACGACCGATTTCCAACTGCAGCCGCGGGATATTGTTTATGTCAGCAGCCGGCCCTGGATCAGGGCTGAGGACCTGTTGGACGACGCGGCCTCCGCCTTTGTTCAATCCGTCATCGTTACCGCGACCGGGTTGCATGTCGATCCGATCGGCGATCGCTAAAAAAACGCAGTCTTCGAATTATGAAATCATCTCCGTCACCCGCCTTCCGCGTGAAGATAGCATACCCCCTCCTGTCCGCGGGGGCAATGGTGATGCCGTGCAAGCGTCCAATCCGCTTGCGCGGTATTTTTTTCCGGGTCACCTGCGCGAGTGCGCTCGCAGCGTTCGTTCTGGCCGGTTGCACCAGCACTCCGGTGGCCCCTCCCGCCACGACCTCGGTGAGCAATCTCGTCGCGCCGGCCAATCCCCCTCAACTCGATCCCGCGCTGCTTCAGCTCTCGACCGACGCCTTCACGCTCGGTCCCGGCGATAAGATGGAAATCGAATTCATCGGCGATCTGTCGAGCCGCACCAGCGTGGAAGTCGGTCCCGACGGAAAGATTTATTTCTACCTTCTCCCCGGGATTGATGTCTGGGGGCTGACACTGCCTCAAGCCAGGGATTTGATCGCGGAAAAGTCCGAAATGTTCCTGCGAAAAAAACCCGGAGTTGCGATCACCCTGCGCGAGGTAAACAGCAAACGCATCTGGGTTCTCGGGCACCTCAACAATCCGGGGATTTTCCCAATGTCTGGCCCGGTAACGCTGCTCGATGCGGTGGCTGAGGCCGGCGGACCGACCGCGGCCATCGAGACCAATGGACTAGGGAGCCCCAAGATGGCGACGGCTGATTTGCGGCATAGCTTTGTGCTCCGCCGCGGGCAGATGATCCCCGTGGATTTTCAGCGTCTGATTTTTGAAGGCGATCTTTCCCAAAACATCTATTTGCAACCGGGCGACTTTGTTTACCTGCCCTCGGCCATGGCTCGAACGGTGCATGTGCTTGGCGCCGTTGCCCTGCCGGGCGCCGTGGCTTCCGACAACGGAATCACGCTAATCCAGACCATTGCCAGCGCTGGCGGCACGATTAAGGATGCCTATTTGTCTCATGTCGCTGTCGTCCGCGGTTCTCTCACTCAGCCGACGATTTCGATTGTCGACTACCTGGCCATCGTAAAGGGAACTGCCCCCGATGTTTTCCTCGAGCCTCACGATATCGTCTACGTTCCCTACACGCCCTATCGCACGCTCACTCGCTACATGGATCTGATCCTGCGAACCTTCGTGCAAACCGTGGGGGTGAACGAAGGCGCCCACGCCGTTTCCTCCAAGGCAGGCTCAGTCGGGGTCAACGTGCAGGTCAATCCCGGAATCCGTTAACCCGGGCGGCACCCGCCTGATCCGCCATGAAGGGATGATCGCAACCAGACCGTCTTGCGCATGAAGCGGTGGAGCGTCCCTGCATCATGAAATCATCGACTCTTTATGCACCACCGGTCGATCGGATCATGACGGCTCGGTCGTTGTCAGCCAGTGTTCACGACCGTTACCGAAAAACTCGTTTTTTTTCGTCCCTCGATGGGTTGCGTGCCCTGAGCATCCTGGCGGTGATCTGGCATCACACCGCCTCAGCCAGCGCCGCGCATGCGATTCTTCACGAAGGTAACCAGGGAGTAAATCTGTTCTTCGTCATCAGTGGATTCTTGATTGTCACCCTGTTGCTCCGCGCGAAGGCGCGATCCGGAACGTTTTCCCTGGCAAAATTCTGGGGCCGGCGGAGCCTGAGAATCCTGCCGGTCTATTACGGCGTGCTTGGACTGTATGTTGGAGTGGTGTTCTTTCTGGAGCGAACCCCGGTTTACCGGCAGGCCTTCTTCGGTAATCTGCCGGCCTTCGCTACGTTTACATCCAACTGGTTTGTCAGCCTAAAAAATCCGCGGGTGATTTTTTACTTCGCCTGGTCGCTGGCCGCCGAAGAGCAATTCTATCTGGTCTGGCCCTGGTTTGAGCGCTATTTGCGCGGAGCCTGGCCCCTGCTGGCCGCGCTTACCGCGCTCCTGGTCACGCAAGGCGTGGCCATCGCTACACTGGCGCAGAATCCGGCGGCACTGCCCCTGGCATTGAGAATCATCTCCAGCGTCCCGGCAACCATCCTGCTTGGTGTCGTCCTGGCCCATTTGCTCGACGCTCCCGCCAGCTTCCGCCTTTTGTACGGCATCACCGGCCACCGAGGAAGCGCCCTGACGGCGCTCCTGCTGACACTTGCGGCACTGGGCGCCAGACCATCGCTTGGACCGGCCGCGGATCTGGTCACCGCGGCTTCAATGATGATGCTGGTGGCAGCCTGCGTGGTCCGCGAGGACAATGATTTGGCGCGAATTTTATCCACCCCGGTTGTCGCGTGGGTCGGCAAGGTCAGCTACGGAATGTATCTCTTTCATATGTTCGCGGTGAACGCCATCCACCGGCTGTTGTCCCCGTTGGGCTTTTCCTCTCCGTATCTCATTTTCGCCGGTGGAGTTTTGCTGGCGGTGGGAATGGCGTCATTGAGCTACCGCTTTTTCGAGAGTCGCCTGCTGAAGGTGAAAGACCGGCTGTTTCGCGAAAACGCCGCGCCAAGCCCATTGCTTGTCGGACGGACACCGACAATTTAATCAGAGGGCCGCCGACATCAGGGTAATGCGGAAACGCATACCCTGTCGGCATGAAAAACGTCATTGGCGGCAGGTTTCTTTTCCTGACCGCGACCCTTCTCATCGCCACTGGCTTCACTTCCACCCTTTCGGCGCGGCCAACCGTCACGGTGGCCGCGACCGATCCCACTGCCACGATTGGCTCTACTTCCGACACTGCCCTGCTCACCTTCACCCGCACCGGCAGCACCACCGCCGCTTTGACGGTCAACTACTCGCTCGGCGGCACCGCCGCGAAGTGGACCGACTACTACCGCCTGCCGCAGGG
>Ga0070741_10017814_pt1 | contig 11609 bp, 9 predicted proteins | sample Coa_R1_4_FD_66440 | JGI IMG/M metagenome (GOLD analysis project Ga0070741, IMG submission 66440) | Surface soil microbial communities from Centralia Pennsylvania, which are recovering from an underground coalmine fire - Coalmine... | ecosystem: Environmental > Terrestrial > Soil > Unclassified ...
CCCCCTTATACTCGGTCCGCAGTGGGGCGTAGCCAAGTGGTAAGGCAGCGGGTTTTGGTCCCGCGATCCCAGGTTCGAATCCTGGCGCCCCAGCCATCTGTGTAGCCGACGCGACCACGTGCCCGATCTCCCGCTCGCAGCCGTGATCATGGCCGGAGGCCTCGGCACCCGTATGCGCTCGTCCGTGCCGAAGCACTTCCATCCCGTGCTCGGAAGGCGGCTCGTCGACTGGGTGATCGGCTGCGCGCGCGCGACGGGCGCGTCGCCGCTCGTCGTCGTCGCGTCGCCGACCGGCGCCGATGCATTCGCCGACGTCACCGTTGCCGTGCAGGCCGAGCCGCTCGGAACCGGCGATGCCGCACGCGCCGCCGAGGGTGCGCTCTCCGGATTCGACGGCGACGTGCTCGTGCTCTCCGGCGACACGCCGCTGCTCACGCCCGAGCTGCTCGGGGATCTGATCGCCACGCACCGCACGGAGCATGCGGCCGCGACGATCCTCAGTGCGAAGCCGCGCGATCCTCGCGTGTACGGCCGCGTCGTCCGGGCTGCAGACGGAACGGTGCTCCGGATCGCGGAAGGCACCGACGCGAGCCCGGAGGAGCTCGCGATCGACGAGATCAACTCGTCGATCTACGTCTTCCGCTCGGCGGCGCTCTGGCCGGCGCTCGCGCGGCTGCAACCGAAGAACGTGCAGGGCGAGCTGTACCTGACCGACGCGATCGGGCTGCTCGTCGAGGCGGGAGAAAAGGTCGCCGCGCACGTCGCGCTCGACCCAGACGAGACCGAAGGTGTGAACACCCGTGTCGAGCTCGCGCAGGCGGCGGCGGTCTTGCGCGGCCGCATCAACGAACGGCACATGCTGGCGGGCGTCACGATCGTCGACCCGTCATCGACGTGGATCGAGCCGACCGTCGAGATCGAGGAGGACGCGACGATCCATCCGTTCACCGTGCTGCGCGGCCGGACCCGGGTCGGCCGCGGCGCCGAGATCCATCCGCATACCGTCGCCGTCGACGCCGAGATCGGACCGGGGGCGACCGTCGGCCCCTTCTGTTACCTTCGGCCCGGAAGCAGCCTCGGCGAGTCCTCGAAGGCCGGCACCTACGTGGAGATCAAGAACTCGCGCATCGGTGCTCGCACGAAAGTGCCTCACCTCTCGTACATCGGAGACGCTGACATCGGCGCGGACACCAACATCGGGGCGGGAGCGATCACGGCCAACCTCGGGCACCGCCCCGGAGAGCCGAAGAAACGCACCACGATCGGCAGCAACGTCAGAACCGGCATCCACAATGGGTTCGTCGCCCCGGTGGAGGTCGGAGACGGTGCATGGATCGCGGCTGGATCGGTGATCACCAAGGACGTTCCCGCCGGTGCGCTCGGGATCGCGCGGCCGCGCCAGGAGAACAAGGAGGGATATGCAGCCCGGCAGCCCGACGAGTGAGCTCGTCCTGCCCGGTCTCGAGGGGCCGGAGGTCGTGACCCACCCGGCGCCGGGGCACTGGCTCGAACGCGGCCCGCAGAAGCGGCTGATGGTCTTCAGCGGGCGGTCGCACACCGACCTCGCGCAGCGCATCGCCGAGCAGCTCGGTGTCGGCCTGGGCGAGATCGAGCTGGGGACGTTCCCGAACGGCGAGACCTACTGCCGCTTCGACGAGTCGATCCGCGGCGCCGACGTGTTCCTCGTGCAGACCGGGTGCGAGCCGGTCGACCGGAACGTGATGGAGCTGCTCTTCATGGTGCAAGCGGCCAAGCTCGCGTCGGCGAAGCGGATCACCGCCGTGATCCCGCTCTTCCCCTACGCGCGCCAGGACCGCAAGGCGAAGCCGCGCGAGCCGATCTCGGCGCGGCTCGTCGCCGACATGCTCCAGCTCGCGGGGGCGGACCGGGTGCTCACGATGGATCTGCACGCGGGGCAGATCCAGGGCTTCTTCACGATCCCGGTCGACCACATGACCGCGCTTCCCTTGTTCGCCCGTCACTTCCGCGATCTCGGGCTGACCGGTGAGAACGTCGTCTCGGTGTCGCCGGATGCGGGACGCGCCAAGATGGCCGTGCGGTTTGCCGAGATGCTGGAGGCCGAGTTCGCGCTGATCCACAAGACGCGGCAGTCGGCCGAGGTCGTCCAGGTGACCGAGGTGACGGGGCGCGTCCGCGGCAAGAAGGCGGTGCTGGGCGACGACGTGATCATGACGGGCGGGACGTTGCTCGCCAACGTGAGGGCGCTTCAGGAGCACGGCGTCGAGGAGGTGTGGGTGTTCGCCACCCACGGGCTCTTCTGCGGAAACGCCCTCGAGAAGTTCACCGACTCGGAGATCTCGGGCATCGTGGTGACCGACACGGTCCCGATCGATCCGCTCGCGAAGCCCGACAACATGACGGTGCTTCCCGTCGCCCCGCTCCTCGCCGAGACGATCATGAACGTCTTCGCCGACGACTCGGTCAGCGCGATCTTCGGCGGCGAGAACCAGCTCTTCTAAAAAGGGCGGCGGTCGCGCGGTAGGAATGCGGTAGGAAGCGGCGCCGCAGCTCAAGTCGCGAATCGCACAAGTCGATACCAGCGGCGATGAGCAGCGTCGTGGCGCTCCGTCCGCCCCAGGGCCGCCGCCGCTTTCGCGGGCGGCGGAGAGTCCTCTTCTTCGGCACGTACGACGCACGGTTGTACCCGCGCGTGCTCGTGCTGAAGGAGGGGTTCGAGGCGCTCGGCGACGAGGTGCTCGAATGCAACGTTCCGCTCGGGATCGACACCGCGATGCGCGTGCGGATGCTGCGCCGGCCGTGGCTCGCCGCGTTCCTGCTCGTGAAGCTCGTCGTCGCGTGGACGCGCCTCTGGTGGCGCGCGCGTCGCCTGCCGGCGGTCGACCTCGTCGTCGTCGGCTACATGGGCCACTTCGACGTCCACCTTGCGCGGTTCCTTTGGCCCGACGTGCCGGTCGTGCTCGACCATCTCGTGTCGGCGAGCGACACCGCTGTCGACCGCCGCGCCTCGTCCGGGTTGCTCGTGCGGCTGCTACAGCGATTGGACGACGCGGCGATCAGAGCCGCCGACCTTCCGTGCGTCGACACGGCCGACCAGCTCCGGTTGATCGCGGCCGATGCCCACGACAAGGCGCTCGTCGTTCCGGTCGGCGCGGCGAACGCCTGGTTCCGCGCGCCGGCGCCGCACAGCGGGCGGCTGCGTGTCGTGTTCTTCGGCTCGTTCACACCGCTCCAGGGTGCGCCCGTGATCGGCGAGGCGGCGGCGCGACTCGCCGACCACCCCGAGGTCTCGTTCACGATGATCGGCCGCGGCCAGGACTACGACGCGACGCGCGCAGCTGCAGCCGGCGGGCGGGTCGACTGGATCGACTGGGTCGAGCCCGAGCAGCTGCCGTCCGTGATCGCCGATCATGACGTCTGCCTCGGCATCTTCGGCACCGGTGCGAAGGCGCTGCGCGTCGTCCCCAACAAGGTCTTCCAGGGCGCCGCCGCCGGAGCCGCCCTCGTCACGTCCGACACCGTGCCGCAGCAGGACGCTTTCGCGGGCGCGGCCGTCTTCGTGCCGCCCGGTGACCCCGACTCGCTCGCAGCGGCTCTGCTCGCGCTCGCGAACGACGCCGCGCGCGTCGCCGGCCTCCGACAGGCAGCGCACGCGCGTGCGAACGAGCGGTACCGCCCGGAGTCGATCGTCGCCCCCCTCTACGAACGGGTCGTCGCGTACCGGCGGCTCGAGCCCGTCGCAGCATGACCGCCGCCCCGCCGCTTCCGTTGAACGCCTGGCTGCGGTACGACCTCGTGCGCAGGCTGCTGCGCGAGGTCGGGTCCGAGGTGTCGTCCGTGCTCGAGGTCGGCTCCGGCAAGGGCGCGTTCGCGGCGCGTCTCGCCCGCCGCTACGACTACGTCGGCGTCGAGCCCGACCCGGTCGCGCACGCACACGCCGCCGAACGGCTGCGCGAGGCAGGACGCGGAAGGATGGTCTGCGGCGAGGTCTCGGCCCTTCCCGACGACGAGATGTTCGACCTCGTCTGCAGCTTCGAGGTGCTCGAGCATCTCGAGGACGACGCGCAGGCGCTCGCCGAGTGGAGCGGGAAGCTCCGCGACGGCGGCTTCATCCTGCTGAGCGTGCCCGCCCGGCCCGGGCACTTCGGCGCGCACGACCGCATCGTCGGCCACTACCGGCGCTACGACGCCGCCCGGCTCCGGTGCCTGCTCGCCGACGCGGGCTTCGTCGACGCACGCGTGCTCACCTGCGGCTTCCCGCTGGGCTACGCACTCGAGGCTGCGCGCAACACGATCGCGCGGCTCGCACGTGAGCGCGGCGACGTGTCGATGGCCGAGCAGACGGCCGCGAGCGGCCGCTGGCTGCAGCCGCCCGACGGAATCGGCTGGTTGACCGCCGTGGTCACCGCGCCGTTCCGTCTACTGCAGCGCCCGTTCGCGCAGACCGGGTTCGGCACCGGCCTCGTCGCTCTGGCGCGCCGGCCCGGCTAGCTCGACGAGCCCGAGCCGCTCGGCCGCCCAGACGAGGCCGCCGGGCACCGACTGCACGAGCGCGAGCAGCAGGAAGAGGAAGCCCGTGGCAAACGCCGCATCGGCGCCGACGCCCAGCCGGCCGAGGAAGCTGACGAAGAAAGCCTCGCGTAGCGCGAAGCCGTTGATCGTGAACGGCGCCAGCATGACGAGGAAGAACATCGGGCCCATCACGAAGTAGGGCAGCGGCGAGAGGTGGACGCCGACTGCCTCGCCGCACAACCAGATCGCGAGGATCCGGAACGACTGCACCACGAGCGTCAACACGAGCATCGACAGGACGAGCGCTGTGTCGTCCCGGTACGAGTGCAGCCCGAGATAGAGGCCGCGCAGCGGCCCGGCGAGCCGCAGGCGAACAAGCACTCCCTCCAGCCGCTGCAGCGGACGCCGCACGCGGCGCGAGAAGACGACGACGGCGAGCAGGATCGTGCCGAGCGCCATCAGCAGTTCGAGCCAGATGTACGCTCCGATCGAGTAGCGGCCGATCGCGAGCAGGAATCCGACCACGCCGAGCACGAGCGTCGCGACCCCGCCGAGCCCACGCTCGAGGAGGATCGATCCCGCGACCGGCCCGCCCTGCCCGCGGTGCCGTCGCGACGTCTCGAGGATCCGCGTGGCGTCGCCGCCCAGCGACGTCGGCAGCACCTGGCTCGCGGTGTACGAGACGAGATACGCGCGGACGAGCCACGGCAGGCGCTCGTGGATGCCGCGCGCCTCCAGCAGCCGCTGCCAGCGCCACGCGAGCGGAACGACGGCGAGGACGAGGATCGCGAGCGCCGCGACGACGGCCGTGATCCGCGCGTTCGAGAGCACGCGCCACGACTCGCCGAAGTCGATCTTCGCGACGATGTACCAGACGCAGAGCGCCGTCAGCCCGAGAGTGGCGACGACACCGAGGAGCCGGCGAGCGGGGGAGGCGTCCTTCGCCACGCACGCACACGGTAGTCGCTCCTCCGGCTCGTTCCGGGTACCGCAGGGCTCGGGCGCTACACTGCTCGGCCGTGTCGAGTGAGCGCGTCAAGCTGGTCGTGTCGAACCGGGAGGAGCTCGGCTCCGCCGAATCGCGGCGCCTGCGCCGGCGCGGGCTGATCCCGGGGATCCTGTACGGCCGGGAGGCGCCGGTCGCGATCACGATCCCCGAGCGCGACCTGCGCGCGGCGCTGACGACCGAGGGCGGGCTCAACGCCGTGCTCGACGTCGTCGTCGACTCGGGCAAGACGCACCCGTCCGTGCTCAAGGAGTTCCAGCGCGACCTCGTGCGCGGCGTGATCACCCACGTCGACCTCCAGGAGGTGCGGCTCGACCAGCCGATCCACGCGACCGTCCCGATCTCGCTCGTCGGCGAGCCGGCGGGGGTCAAGGAGGGCGGCGTGCTGTCGCAGGTCACGATCGAGGTGACCGTCGAGGCGCTGCCGATGGAGGTGCCGCAGCACCTCGACCTCGACGTGTCCGGCCTCGCGATCGGCGACGCAGCGCGGCTCGAGTCGCTGAACGTGCCCGAGGGCGTGAAGCTGCTCGACGACCCGGAGACGGTGATCGCCAACGTGTCGCCGCCGACGCGCGTCGAGGAGCCCGAGGCCGCCGAAGAGGCCGCCGAGGGCGAAGAGGCGCCCGAGGCCGAAGGTGAGCCCGCCGCCGAACCGGCCGCCGAAGCGGAAGCCGCCGCCGAGGGCGACGGCGCCGACGAAGGCTAGAGAGCGATGCGGCTCTGGCCGCGCCGGCACGGCACGTCGCTCGACCTGCTCGTCGCCGGACTGGGGAACCCGGGCCGGGAGCACGCTGCCAACCGGCACAACGTCGGCTGGATGGTGGTCGACGAGCTCGCACGGAGGCACGACGGCGCGTGGCGCGCGAAGTTCAACGGCCGCGTCGCCGAGATCCGCATCGACGGCCACAAGGTCGCGCTGCTGAAGCCGGAGACGTACATGAACGAGTCCGGCCGGTCCGTGCAGGCGGCGATGCGCTTCTTCAAGCTCGACCCCGACGCCGTGCTCGTCGTGCACGACGAGGGCGACTTCGACCTCGGCCGGCTGCAGCTGCGGCGGGGCGGCGGCCTCGCCGGCCACAACGGCCTGCGCTCCGTGGCGCAGCAGCTCGGCACGCCGGACTTCCTGCGGCTGCGCATCGGGGTCGGGCGACCGGAGCGGGGCGACCGGCGGCCGCTCGCCGACTGGGTGCTCGCCGACTTCGAGCCGCACGAGGATCGCGACGGGATCGTCGCGCGCGCCGCCGACGCGGTCGAGACGCTCGACGCGGACGGGCTCGAGGCCGCGCAGCGCCGTGTGAACGCATGACCGTCACCGCGCTCAGCGGCCTCGTCGAACGCCTGCGCGACGACGAACGCTTTCAACACTACGCCGCAGCGTTCCCGGAGCGCGCCCGCGTGTCCGAGCCGGTGCTGCCGCTGCTGCTCGCGGCGCTGCACGCCGAGCTCGGCCGCGGGCTCGTGGCGCTGCTGCCCGAGGACGCCGACGCGCGCGACGTCGCGGAGGCCGCGGGATGGTTCGTCGGCGACGACATCGTCGGGCTGTTCCCGTCGCGCGGCGTGCACTACGGCTCCGGGCTCGAGCCGCCGCCGCACCTCGTCGGCGAGCGCGCCCGCGCGCTCGAGGTGCTCGCGCGCGGCGGGCTCGTGTGCGCGTCCGCGACGGCGGTCGCCGAAGGCGTGCCGCCGCCGGAGGCGCGGCCGTCGACGCTTCGCGTCGCGCCCGGCGACGAGCCGGGTCTCGACGGACTCGCCGAGCAGCTCGCGTCAGCGGGGTACGAGCGGGTCGAGCGCGTCGAGGAGCGCGGTCAGTTTGCGGTCCGCGGCGGTCTCGTCGACGTGTTCGGCACGACCGGACGCGAGCCGCTGCGCATCGAGCTCTTCGGCGACGAGGTCGAGCAGATCCGCGCGTTCTCGCCGTTCACGCAGCGCGCGCTTCGCCAAGTCGACGAGGCAGTCGTGTACCCGGCGGCCGAGCGGCGCCGCGAGCTCGTCGAGCTCGACCTCGGGCCGGACGAGGGCGAGCCGGCGGCTGCCGCGATCCCCGACGACCTCGTCGCACCGTTCGACCGTGTTCCCGACGTCGTCTGGGAGCCGGACGACGTCGCGGCGGTCTGGGCGGAGGAGTCGCTGACGGCGCCCGACCTCGCGGACGCTGCCGAGCTCGGCCCTCTGCCGCAGGGGCAGCGCTTCAGCTTCGACGCGCAGCGCCCGGCGCTGGCGGCGCGCGGACTGTCGGAGGCCGAGAACGAGCTCGGAGGCCTGCTCCGCCAGGAGCTCGACGTCGTCGTCACGTTCCCGCACCGCGGCGAGGCGCTGCGGCAGCAGCAGCTCTTGCGGCGCGTCTCCGCCGAGATGCTCGAGCCGGGCGACGGCCCGGCGGGCCTCGTGTTCGCGGTCTCACCGGCCCGCCGCGGCTTCGTGTGGCGTGAGCTCGGTGTCGCGCTGCTGCCGGACACGCAGGTCTTCCGCAAGCGGCCGCCGCGTATGGCAGCGGCGCCGGGCCGCGCGCTCCAGAGCTTCAGCGACCTGCGGACGGGCGACTACGTCGTCCACGAGGACCACGGCGTCTCGCAGCTGCTCGGGTTCGAGACGAAGGAGGTCGCCGGCGTCACGCGCGACTACCTGCTGCTCGCGTTCCGCGGCGACGACCGCGTCTATGTCCCGCACGAGCAGATCGGCAAGGTCAGCCGCTACATCGGCGCCGACTCGCGCGCGCCGGCGCTGTCGAAGCTCGGCGGGAAGGCCTGGGACAACCTCAAGTCTCGTGCGCGGGAGCACCTGCGCGAGCTGGCGGGCGACCTGCTGCAGCTCTACGCGCAGCGCCAGACGCAGCCCGGCGTCGCGTACGACGTCGAGCAGGAATGGGTCGAGCAGCTCGAGGCCGAGTTCCCGTACCGAGAGACCGACGACCAGCGCGCGGCGATCGAGGCCGTCAAGGAGGACCTCGAGGCGCCGCGCCCGATGGATCGGCTGGTGTGCGGCGACGTCGGCTTCGGCAAGACCGAGGTCGCGCTGCGCGCCGCGTTCACGGTCGCGGTGTCGGGCAAGCAGGTGTTGATGCTGGTGCCGACGACGGTGCTCGCGCAGCAGCACTGGAACACGTTTCGCGAGCGCTACCGCGACTTTCCGGTGCGCGTCGAGATGGTCTCGCGCTTCCGCAGGCCGGCCGAGGTCAAGCGGATCCTGCGCGAGTTCACGGAGGGCAAGGTCGAGGTGCTGATCGGGACGCATCGCATCCTCTCGCGCGACGTGATCCCCAAGGAGCTCGGCCTCGTGATCGTCGACGAGGAGCAGCGGTTCGGCGTCGCGCAGAAGGAGCTGCTGCGGCAGCTGCGGCTCGAGGTGGACGTGCTCGCGCTCTCGGCCACGCCGATCCCGCGCACCCTGCACATGTCGCTGTCGGGGCTGCGCGACATCTCCGTGATCGAGACGCCGCCCGAGGGCCGCCGGCCAATCCGAACGTACGTCGGCGAGCTCGACGACGACCTGATCAAGCAGGCGCTCGAGCGCGAGGTCGCGCGCGAGGGCCAGGCGTTCTACCTCCACAACCGTGTCGAGACGATCGAGGAGGCGGCGGAGAAGTTGCGGCAGCTCTGCCCGGGACTGCGCTTTCTCGTCGCGCACGGCCAGATGCGCGAGCGCGAGCTCGAGGACAAGATGCTGACCTTCCTCGCCGGCGACGCGGACGTGCTCGTCTCGACGACGATCATCGAGTCGGGCCTCGACATCCCGCAGGCGAACACGCTCGTCATCGAGCGGGCGGACGCTCTCGGCCTCGCCCAGCTCTACCAGATCCGCGGCCGCGTCGGGCGCAGCGATGTGCTCGCGCACGCCTACCTCTTCTATCCCGATGCAACCGAGCTGACGCCGGAGTCCCGCGCGCGGCTCGCGACGCTCGCCGACCACACGGAGCTCGGCGCCGGCTTCGCGATTGCGATGCGCGACCTCGAGATCCGTGGTGCGGGCGACCTGCTCGGCGCCGAGCAGTCCGGCCACGTCGCCGCGCTCGGGTTCGAGCTGTACGTCGAGATGCTGCACGAGGCCGTCGCCGAGCTGAGCGGACAGCGCCGCGTTGCCGCGCGCCCGGTACGCGTCGACGCACGCGTCGACGCGTACGTGCCCGCCGGCTACATCGCCGCGGAGGCGCTGAAGATCGACCTCCACCGACGGATCGCGCTGACGGAGAGCGAGGACGAGCTGCACGAGCTGCGCGTGGCCACCGAGGACCGCTACGGCCCGCTGCCGGAGCCGGTCGGAAACCTCTTCGCGATTCAGGACGCGAAGCTCAAGCTGGCCCGTCTCGGGGCCGACTACCTCGTGTTCCGCGGCGGCCGCGCATCCGTAGGACCCGTCGTGCTGGGGTCGGGCGAGCTGCGCGAGCTGCGGGGCCGTGTCGACACGGCCGTCTACTCGACGGGGTCGCGAGAAGTGACGTTAAGGCACGGTGAATTCAAGGGAGCGCTCGATTTGGTCGATGCTATGCTGGCCGCGCGCCGGGCGGCTTAAGCGGCGTTTTTCTATGCAGAGACACGTTCTTCGCCTTTCTTTGGTGCTCGCCGGTTCGGCGATCCTGGCCGCCTGCGGCGGCGGAGGAGGCGGTGGGGGCTCGCTGAGCGACAACGACGTCGCGGTCGTCAACGGACACGCGATTACGAAGAGCGACTACGACGAGCTGCTGGCCCAGGCGAAGCTCTCGTTCAAGCAGAACAACCGCCCCTTCCCCAAACAGGGCACGACCGACTACGAGACGGTGAAGAGCCAGGTGATCAACCTGCTCGTGCAGCAGGAGGAGCGCGCGCAGAAGGCGCAGTCGCTCGGAATCACGATCACCGACAAGCAGATCACGAACCGCCTCAACCAGATCAAGAAGCAGTACTTCGGCGGCAGCCAGAAGAAGTACCTCGCGCAGCTGAAGAAGCAGCAGCTCACCGAGGCTCAGGTGCGCGAGTCGATCAAGAACCAGCTGATCGCGGACGCGCTCCAGAAGAACGTCACCAAGGGCATCACCGTCTCGTCCGCCGAGGTTCACGACTACTACCTGCAGCACTCACAGGACTACGCGCGGCCGCAGTCTCGTGACGTGCGCTACATCCTCGTGAAGTCGAAGAAGACGGCGAACACGCTCTACGGTGAGCTGAAGAACGCGCCCAAGTCGACCTGGTGCACGCTGGCGAAGAAGTACTCGCAGGATCCGAGCTCGAAGAACAGCTGCGGCACCGGCAACTTCAGCAAGGGCCAGACCGTCGGGGAGTTCGACAAGGTGTTGTTCTCGGCGCCGACCAACAAGGTCCAGGCGCCGATCCACAACGCGCAGTACGGCTGGTTCGTGATCGAGCCGACGTCGGTCATCCACCCGCGCAGCGTCACGCCCGAGAAGACGGTGTCGGCGCAGATCAAGCAGACGCTGCTCCAGCAGAAGGAGACGTCGGCGGTGAACGACTGGTCGACGAACCTCACGAAGACCTACTGCTCGGGCTCGAAGATCAAGTACCAGGCGGGCTACGCGCCGAGCCAGGATCCCTGTGCCGCCACGACGACGGCCGGCACCACCACCGGTTAAATCGATGACGCTCGCCGGTGCGCTCGTCGAGCTCCAGCAGCTCACCGAGCGACTGCGCCGCGAATGTCCGTGGGACCGCGAGCAAACCGAGCGCACGATCGTCCCGCACACGGTCGAGGAGGCCTACGAGGTCGCCGACGCGGCGCTCGCCGGCGACGACCCCAAGCTGCTCGACGAGCTCGGCGACCTGCTCTTCCAGTGCGTGTTCCTCGCGCTTCTCCTGCAGGAGCGGAACCGCGGCGACCTCGAGCAGGTGATCGCGCGGGTGCACGACAAGCTCGTGCAACGGCATCCGCACGTGTTCGGCGACGAGGCCCTGCGCACCGCCGGGGGCGTGCGGGCCCGCTGGGAGGAGCTGAAGCGCGAGCAGGAGGGCCGCGAAGGGATCTTCCACGACGTGCCGGAGAACCTGCCGGCGCTGCTGTACGCGCGGAAGCTGCAGCGGCGCGCCACGTCGGTCGGCTTCGAGTATCCCGATCTCGCCGGCGCCGTCGCCGATCTCGACGACGAGCTGCGCGAGCTCCGCGAGGAGCTGCCGGCGACGGAGCCCGT
>Ga0070741_10017815_pt1 | contig 11609 bp, 5 predicted proteins | sample Coa_R1_4_FD_66440 | JGI IMG/M metagenome (GOLD analysis project Ga0070741, IMG submission 66440) | Surface soil microbial communities from Centralia Pennsylvania, which are recovering from an underground coalmine fire - Coalmine... | ecosystem: Environmental > Terrestrial > Soil > Unclassified ...
CTATTTTTTCCAGCTCCGCCAGCTGCTGCCCAAGGGCCGGATTTATCTGGAAAAAATCCTCGATAACGAGGAGCGGCTCCGCGAGGACTGGCCGGTCGACGGCACGGTCGGCTACGATTTTCTCAGCAAGGTCAACCGCCTCTGGATGGACGATCAGAAGGCGGACGCCCTGACCTCGGCTTATTCCGACTTTACCGGCCATCCGGTGAATTTTCCCGCGCTCGTGCGGGAAAAAAAACGGGAGATCATCGAGGCGATTTTCGACGGCGACCTCGAGCGGCTGACCGACCTGGCCCAGCGCCTGGCCCGCGCCTCCTGGCGGACGCGCGATCTCAGCCGGCGGCACCTGCGCGAGGCGATCAAGCGCCTGACCACGCTGCTCTCCGTCTACCGCACCTATCGCACCGAGGCGGTCCTGGACGAGACCGACCGGCGGATTTTCAACGAAACCCTCGCCGCCGCCCGGGTCGGCGCGCCCGAGCTCGACGCCGCCTTCGACTTTCTCGGAGCCTTTCTCGCCAGCCTGCATCCGGCGGGGCGGGACGAGGAGAATTTTATCGCCCGCTGGCAGCAGCTGGCGCCGGCGGTCACGGCCAAGGGAGTGGAGGACACGACGTTTTATTGCTACGACCGCCTGGTTTCCTGCAACGAAGTCGGCGCCCAGGCGTCGCTCATGGGCATTTCGGCGGGAAAATTCCACGAATTCTGCCACCATCTCGCCGAGCGCTGGCCCCATACCCTGCTCGCGACTTCGACCCACGACACGAAGCGGAGCGAGGACGTGCGTGCGCGCATTTCCATCCTGACCGAGGCTTCCAGTCGCTGGGGCGAGGCGCTCCACCAATGGTCGCGCCTGAACGCGCCGGCGTGGAAAAACCGCGCGCCCGACCGCCACGCCGAATATCTGCTTTACCAGACGCTGATCGGGGCGTGGCCGATCGACCGCGATCGCTGCTGGCAATACATGCTCAAGGCCTGCCGCGAGGCCAAGATCATGACCTCGTGGCACGAGCCCAACGCCGGCTACGAAGAGTCAATCCGCGACTTCATCGACGGCGTTTTCGCCTCGCCCGAATTTATCGCCGAACTCGAGCGCTTTGTCGGGCCGCTGATCCGGCCCGGCCGGGTCAACAGCCTGGCGCAAACTCTGATCAAGCTGACCGCACCCGGCGTGCCGGACTTTTATCAGGGCACCGAGCTGTGGGATCTCAGCCTGGTCGATCCGGACAACCGCCGCCCGGTCGACTTCGAGCGGCGGCGTGAATTGCTGCACCGCTGCCGCGCGCTGTCCGCCGCGGAGGTGGCGGCCAATTGGGACTCCGGCCTGCCGAAGCTTTGGATGATCGCCCGCGTCCTGGAATTGCGCCGGCTGCAGCCGCAATGTTTTGCCCGCCACAGCGCCTACCGTCCGATCGTGGCGCAAGGCGCGCGCGTCGGCCACCTGCTGGCCTATCAGCGCGGCGAATGCGTCATCGCGGTCGTGCCCCGGTTCACCTTTTCGCTCGCCGGCGAATGGGAGGATACCCGCCTGCCGCTGCCCGGCGGCCGCTGGAAGAATATCTTCACGGCGGCGACGCTGGCGGACGATGCCGCGCCGGCGGCGCTCTTCGGCGCGTTTCCCGTCGCCCTGCTGGTCAAGGAGGAGGGTGGGGCGTGAATTTTTCCGTCTGGGCGCCGTTCGCCGGGCGGGTCGAGCTTCGGCTCGGCACGCAGGCGGTGCCGATGCAGCGCGGTTCGCGCGGCACTTGGTCGGTGGAGGTTTCGCCCGCGCCACCGGAGGGCGCCGCCTATCGTTTTTCCCTCGACGGCGGCCCGCCGCTGCCCGATCCCGCTTCGCACTGGCAACCGGACGGCGTGCATGGCGACTCGCGCGTGATGACGACGGATCGGTTGAGGGCGCAACAACGCCCCTTCCAGCCGCGGCCGCTGTCCGAGGCGGTGATCTATGAACTGCACGTCGGCACCTTCACCGCCGAAGGCACTTATGCCGCGGCCCAGGCCCGGCTGCCGTACCTGGCCGAGCTCGGCGTCACGCACGTGGAGCTGATGCCGCTGGCCGCCTTTCCCGGCCGGCATGGCTGGGGTTATGACGGTGTTTATTGGTATGCGCCGTTTCCCGCCTACGGCACGGCTGACGAACTCGCCGCCTTTGTCGCCGCCTGTCATGGCCACGGCCTGGCCGTCCTGCTCGACGTGGTTTACAACCACTTCGGCCCGGACGGCAATTACACCGGAAAATTCGGGCCGTATTTCACCGACCGCTGGAAGACCTTTTGGGGCGACGCCTTGAATTTCGACGGCCCGTACAGCGACGAGGTCCGGCGTTTTGTGGTGGAGAACGCGTTGATGTGGCTGCGCGAGTACGGCTTCGACGGGCTGCGGCTCGACGCCGTCCACGCCATTTATTGTGCCGGCGCCGTGCATATTCTGGAGGAGCTGGCGGAGGCGGTGAAGGCGCTGGGCCGGGAGTTGCAGCGCGATTTCGTCATCATCGCCGAAAGCGACGCCAACGACCCCCGCCTCGTCCGGCCGGTGGAGCAGGGCGGCTACGGACTGAGCGCGCACTGGTGCGACGATTTTCACCACGCGCTGCACGCCTTTTTTACCGGTGAGCGCGACGGTTATTATGCCGATTTCACCAGCGGCCTCGCCGATCTCGCCGCCGTGCTGCGCGCGGGCTATCTCTACCAGGGACAGTTTTCGGTTTTCCGCCAGCGGCGGCACGGACGTCCTCCGGCGGGGGTGCTGCCGCATCAGGTGGTGGTGTGCAGCCAGAACCACGACCAGGTCGGCAATCGCGCTTTCGGCGAACGGCTGAGCATGCTGCTGCCGCTGCCGCAGCTCAAGGCGATCGCCGCCCTGACCTTGCTCTCGCCATTTGTGCCGTTGTTATTTCAGGGAGAAGAGTGGGGGGCGCAGACGCCATTTCTATACTTCACCGATCATCAGGATGCGGAGCTCGGCCGTCAGGTTGCGGAAGGAAGGCGGAAGGAGTTCGCTGGCTTCAAATGGAAAGAGGAAATTCCAAATCCGCAGGATCCCGAAACGTTCCGGCAATCGCAATTGCGGTGGAGCGAATGCAAGGAGTCGTCCCACGCCGATTTGTTTGAATGGTACAAACGGCTGATTCAACTTCGGCGACGGCGCAGCACGGAGGCATCGGCGCCGTTCGAGGTGTCCTGTGACGAAAAGGCCGGCTGGCTGGCAATGTGGCAGGGCGGGGTGCTCGCCGTTTTCAATTTTGCCGACAAGGCCCGGCAGATTCCGCAACCGCCCGGCCCCTGGCGCCTTGAACTCTCCTCCGCCTCCGTGCCCGAAGATTTCGTGCCTGCGCACGGCACGTGTGTGTACGTTAGGAATTAGTCAAAGTCGCGGAATTTTTCGTCGCCGTATTTTCGTCGTCGAATAGACTTTTTTTCGCATCACGGCGATCTGCCTCCGCCGTGCATTAGCGGGACGATTTCACAGTATAAAACGCGGCAAAGTCGGAGGGAAAAAATTCAGTAAAATCGGGAAATTCCAGAAGTGTTTACGTGTAAACCAAAGCGTACCTTGACCGGCCGACGAAGCCGGCATACGCCAAAATCTTCTCCCGTTCGACTCCTGTGTCCCTGTCTTACGGTATGCGTTAATTGGGTGTGTCCCACGCCGCCGAAAGATTTTTCCCCTTAACCATCGGTTTGCCCCATGAACCACGATATTTCTGTTCATTGTTCGGCCGTTTCCTTCGGCCTCGATCGCCGTCCCGGCACGCGCTTTTTTTCTCCGCAAAACCTGGCTTTTTTCTTGGCCGCGCTCGGCGCTTTTGCCGTCACGCCGCTCGCTCCCGCCGCGGACAACGGCCTCGGCCAAAAACCCCTCATGGGCTGGAGCAGCTGGCAGGCTTTTAAAAGCGGCATCAGCGCGTCGACGACCGAAGCCATCGCCACGGCCATGACCAAACAGCTTCCCGGTCAGCCGGCGGGCGTCACGCTCCAGTCCGTTGGCTATCTTTACGTCAACGTCGATTCCGGCTGGCGGGTCGACGGCGCGGTTGACGCCAACGGTTACGAAGTGCCGGACACCAGTGCCAACAAGTTTCCCGGCGGGATCAGGCCGCTGGCAGATTATGTTCACAACCTTGGATTGAAATTCGGTCTTTATCTCCATCCCGGTCTGATCATCGCCGCCTACAACGCGAACGCGCCGATCATCGGCACCAACCCCGTCATCCGCACAAAAGCCATCGCCGACACCTCCATTCCTGGCAACACCAGCACCGGCAAGTCCCAGGCTTATAAAATCATCTATTCCCGCAACGGCGCGGTCCAGTACATCCAAGGCTACGCCAACCTGCTCGCCAAGACCTGGACGGTCGATTACATGAAGTTCGATTTCGTCGGGCCCGGCGGCGGCAACGTCGCGGCGGACAACCGCGACGACATGCAGCAATGGTTGACCGCATTCGAAAACACCGGCCGGCCGGTCTGGGTCGAGCTTTCCAATTCCCTCAAAGTGGCCTACGCCGGCACCTGGAAGGTCGTCTCCAACGGAGCCCGCATCGACGGCGACATCGAGTCGGGCGGCGGTGTCAGCTGGAGCAATATTTCCAAACGGTTCTCCGATTCGCCGGCCTGGTTTTCGTACGAAGGCGCCACCGCCAACGGCGGATTCTGGGGTGACATGGACAGTCTGCCGATCGGCGACGGTTCAACCGTCATCAGCGCCGACGAGAAAAAGACCGCCATGACCCTCTGGTCAATCTGCTGTTCGCCGCTCATCATCGGCCGCGACGTTCGAAAAATTAATTCCGCCGATGCCGCCCTCCTCGCCAACACCGAGGTCATCGCCGTCGACCAGGCCGGGCATCCCGCCACGCCCGGTCATGGTCAGCCCTCCGGGGTTTGGGAGGCGGCAAATCCTGATGGCACGACCACGGTCGGTTTCTTTAATACCACCAGCTCGACGATGACCGGCGGCCTCACGGTCACCTTTAGCGGCTCGATGAAAGTGCGCGATTTGTGGACCCACACCGATCTCGGCACGTTTACCGGCAGCTTCAATAGCGGCAGCCTGAATTCCCACGCTTGTCGCCTGGTCAAGCTGACACCGGTGGGGATCCAGCAAGTGGCTCCTCCGGTCTTCGCTCCCGGTGGCGGCACCTATGCCCTGCCGCAGAACGTGGCCATCACCTCTGCTACCGGCGGCGCCTCCATCCGCTACACTACCGACGGCAGCGCGCCGACCGAGACGCATGGCACGGTATACTCCGGTCCGGTGAACATTGCCGGTTCCTGCACGCTCCAAGCCATCGCTTATGAAAGTGGATTCAGCGACAGCACGGTCACCCGCGCGGATTATGTCATCAATCCCCTGCCTTCCGTGGCCGACCCGGTCTTCAGTCCGGCCAGCGGCCTGCCGCCTTTGACCGTCGTCATCACCTCCGCCACGCCCGGTGCGATGATCCGCTATACCACCGATGGCAGCGCGCCGAGCGAGACGACGGGGACGATTTATTCCGGTCCCGTCTCGATCAGCACGGCCGTTACGCTCAAAGCCATCGCCTATGAAACCGGATTCAGCGACAGCCATGTCACCAGCGCGACCTACGGCTCCAATCCCCAGACCTTCAACTTCGAGGCGGAAAGCCTGAGTTACACCGGCACCGGCGCGACCACCTCGGTGCAGACCGATGCCAACTCCAGCGGTGGCAAATGGGTCCAGCTTTCCGGCAATAGCATCGGTGACCACATCGATTTCACCGTGCCCGCCATTCCCGCTGGCACCTATCAGGTGCAGATGAAATGGAAGGGTAACAATAGCCGTGGCATCCTCCAGCTCTCGGTCGATGGTGCCAATCTCGGACTGACGCTCGACCAATATTCGTCGGGCCAAACCTACCCGACGACGACGTTCGGCAATGTCACCTTCAGCACCGCCGGCGCCCACACCGTGACCCTCACGGTCACGGGTAAAAACTCCGCCTCCAGCGGTGAAGTCCTTTCGGCCGACAAGTTCACCTTCGTCGGTCAGTAGTCTACCGCTTGCAGCGCGCCGGCAATGCCACACCGACGCGCTTTTTTCCCCGTTTACCTCCAGTTCCTCCAGCCATGAAACTAACACGAACCTTATTCTGCATGTTTGCTCTGACGGTCCCTTTGGCCGCGCAAAGCACGTATAATTACGAGGCCGAAAACCTCACCTATACACCGAGCGGCGCGACCGCTTCGGTCCAGACCGATGCCAATTCCAGCGGCGGCAAGTGGGTCATGCTCGCCGGCAACAGCGTGGGCGATTATATCAATTTCGCCATTCCCAGCCTTCCTGCCGGTACCTACCAGCTGCAGATGAAATGGAAGGGCAACACCAGCCGAGGCATTCTCCAGCTTTCGGTCGATGGCACCGACCTCGGGCCGACGGTCGACCAGTATTCGGCCAATCAGTCGTATCCCACCACCAACTTTGGCAGCGTATCTTTCAGCACCGCCGGGACCCACACCATCAGGCTGAGGGTCACAGGCAAAAACTCTGCCTCCACCAATTACCAGCTCTCGGCCGATCTTTTCACGCTCACCGGCCAGCCGGGAAATCAGGTGGCGGCGCCTGCTTTCAATCCGGGCGGCGGCACCTATGCCAATCCGATTACTGTCATTTTCAGCTCCGCCACGACAGGTGCGTTGTTCAGCTACACCACCGACGGCAGCACCCCGACGCCGACGCACGGTACCCAGGCGGGACAGGTGACCATCAGCAGCTCGGTTACGCTCAAGGCCGTCGCCTTTGCCACCGGCATGCTCGACAGTGCGGTGACCAGCGCCGACTACGCTATCGGTTCGGTCAATCAGGTGGCGCCGCCGGTGTTCAGCCCGACCGGATTGTTGGCTGCCAGCACGCAATACGTGACGATCACTTCCGCCACTAGCGGAGCCACCATTCGTTACACCACCGACGGCAGCACCCCGACCGCGGCGCACGGCACGGTTCTCAGTGCCAACGCTTACGAGGTGGCGGTCAGCAGCACGACGACGCTGCAGGCTGTCGCTTATAAAACCGGCATGACCGACAGCACCGTGACCAGCGCCGTCTACACGATCAAGCCCGGCAACGGGAATCCCATCCTTCCACCGAAGTGGGCTTTTGGCGTGATGTACGGCTGCTATGACAACCAGACCACGGTCATCAACGACATGAGCCAGCTCCGCGCTGGCTATTGCGGCGATGTCCTCTGGGTCGATTCCAGCTGGCTGAGCAGCAACTACAACGGTCCCGCGGCCAACTATATCAACTTCAAGTTCGATAAAAGTCAGTTCTCCGATGCCGCGGGCATGCTCAGCCAACTTCACTCCAATAATTTCCATTTTGGCGTGTGGGAATGGCCTTGGATCGGCGCCAGCCAGGCGGACGTGTACAACACCGGCGTGACCAATCACTATTTCATCGAGACGAGCAGCGGCGCAGTCGCCCGGCCGTCGGGCGTGTGGCATGGACTTTCCAGTTCCACCACCGGGCAGTTCGATCTTTCCACCGCTCCCAGCGTCATTTGGTGGCGGCATCTCAACAAGCCGGTCTTCGACATCGGTCTCGATTTCCTCAAAATGGATACCACTGTCGGCATCCCCACCGGGGGCGTGCTGAAGAGCGGCAGCGGGAAAAACGCCGACTGGCTTGGTTTCTACCACAAAGCGGCATGGGAGATCACTTCCACCGCGCAGCTGGCCCAGGGCCGGGGCTTTATTCTTGCGCACAGCGACATGACCGGCCGTTCGGCGACGAACAACGACCAGTATCCCGGTCTTTGGACCGGCGACAGCTCCTCCTCCTTCTCCAGCATGGTTTCAAAGGACATGGGCGGAGGCTTCGGCTGCAATACCAAGACCGAGGGAGCCTACTGGTGCGGCGACACCGGCGGTTATAACAACAATTCGAACAACGAGCTTTATCAGCGGTGGCTCCAGTATGGTTGCTTCACGCCTCTGACCGAATTTTTCGGCGCCAAAGGCAAGACGGGCCCGACCGGTATAGCCGGGCGCTTCCCCTGGTGTTTCAACGACACGGCGCCGGCGACCTTCTCACACTACACCCAAATGCGTTATCGGTTGTTGCCCTTCCGCTATTCCAACGCCCAGGCCTGCTACCACGTTGCCGGCACGGTGCAGTACCCGGTGTGGTGGCCGACCAATAAACAGATCATCAACGGCCACGGATCGAGTGAAATTCTTGTCCAGCCGGTGACCGTGGCCGGCGCCACCAGCGCCTCGGTCACCTTCCCCGAATCGTCTGCCACCACCTGGCTCGACTACACGCCGTATCCCTCCGGCAATCTGCTCAGTCCAAATACGCCGAGCGGTAAATCGTACAAGGGCGGCACCACCGCGACCATCCCGGCGCCGACCACCCAGGTGCCGCTCTTCATCAAGGCCGGCTCGATCATTCCCGTGATCGCCAATTATCAATCGGACGGTACGCCGAAGCGGCAAAACTATGTGGACGAACCGGGCTTCCAGGCCGACCAGCTGACGCTCGATATTTATCCCTCGGGTGCGACCAGCTACACCTTCTACGAAGATGACGGCCTCAGTGATCTCTACATTACGAAGAACGAGTACTCCACCACGGTGTTCAGCTCCGACGTTACCAGCGGGCACGAAGTGGTCACGATCGGTGCGGCCAATGGCACGTTCGCCGGCCAGTTTGCCAGCCGCACCTATTACCTGAGGATCAACCAGCAGGCCACCGTGCCGGCCAGTGTCAGTCGCGACGGCGTTACTCTGGCGTCTGACGCAAAAATGGCGTCGTTCGCCGATCTGCTCGGCGCGGCGAAGGACAGCTGGTATTACGATTCCGCCGCCGACATCGTCTGGGTGAAGCTCTCCACGTCGACGGGCGGTTCCACCTCGGTGGCGCTGCACTGATTCCTATGTTACGCGGCACGACGCCGCTTGCTTGCCGGCCGCGCCTTCCCCCGAAGGCGCGGCCTTTTTCCCGGCGGATTGTGCCCTGTCCCGGACGCGTTTGCCGCGACAAGTTATAACCAGAAAATACCAAAAAGCGGCGAGAGGTTTTTCCGGCAGGCTCTAACGTCAAGGCCCCGTCCTTCCGCCTTATGAAAACCGTCATCGTCCTGCTTCTCGGGCTGGTCGCCAGCCCCGTGTTCGCCGCCGGCCTCGCCCCCATCAAGTTGCCGTCACCGCAAACCGATATTGGGCGTCCGCTCATGCAGACCCTCAAGCTCCGCCGCTCGGAGCGCGCTTTCAGCCCCCGGCCGCTGCCGTTGCAGGAATTGGCCAACCTCCTCTGGGCTGCCGACGGAATCAACCGGCCGGAGAGCGGCATGCGCACCGCTCCATCCGCCCACAACTGGGAGGAAGTCGATATTTATGTCGTCCTCGCGGACGGCGCCTATCTTTATGACGCCAAGGCCAATCTCCTCGCCCCCGTGGCCGAAGGCGACTTGCGCGGCATCTGCGGCACCCAGGGGTTCGTGAAAGACGCCCCCCTGAACCTGGTTTACGTGACCGATCTGGGGCGGGTTACGGCCAAGGATAATGACGATACCAAAATGGTCACGGCCGTCGATGTCGGCTTGGTCGTGGAAAATGCCTATCTCTATTGCGCTTCGCAGGGGTTGGCCGCCGTCGTTCGCGGATCGGTTGACCGGCCGCGCCTCGCCCAAGCGCTCAAGCTGCGTCCGAACCAGCGTGTCATGCTCTCCCACACCATCGGCTATCCCGCCGACCAATAAACCCGTTGACCGCTCAAACGCAATGAAACCGCCATCTCCCGGCCTCAGCACGCTGGCCCTGCACGCCGGCCAGATTCCCGATCCCACCACGGGCGCCCGCGCGGTGCCGATCTACCAGACCACATCCTACGCCTTCAAAAGCAGCGAGCACGCGGCGAATCTTTTCGCCCTCAAGGAGCCCGGCAACATCTACACCCGGCTGATGAATCCGACCACCGATGTTTTTGAGAGGCGCATTGCCGCACTCGAGGGCGGCACCGGCGCGCTGGGCGTCGCCTCGGGCATGGCCGCCATCACCTACGCCTTGCTCGCCATCACCCGTCTGGGCGACGAGATCGTCTCTGCCAACAACCTTTACGGCGGTACGTATCAGCTTTTCCACCACACCCTGCCGAAATTGGGCCGCACCGTGGTATTCGTGGATTCACGCCATCCGGAAGCGTTCCGGCGCGCCCTCACGCCGAAGACGCGTGCCCTCTACGCCGAGACCATCGGCAATCCCAAGCTCGACGTGCCCGATTTTGCCGCTCTGGCCAAGATCGCGCACGACGCCGGCGTCCCATTGATTGTGGATAACACCATCGGGGTCGGACTGGTTCGTCCCCTCGAGCATGGCGCCGATATTCTTGCCTCCTCCGCCACCAAATACATTGGCGGACATGGCACCAGCATCGGCGGCGTCATCGTCGACTCCGGCCGCTTTCAATGGAACAACGGCAAATTCCCCGAATTTACCGAACCCGACCCCAGCTATCACGGTCTGGTTTACTGGGACGCGCTCGGCAACGTGCCGGGTACGGGTAATGTCGCCTTTGTCACGAAGGTTCGCGTCACCTGGCTGCGCGACACCGGTGCGGCGCTCAGCCCCTTCAATGCCCACGAATTTCTTCTCGGCCTGGAAACGTTGCCGCTGCGCCAGCGCCGGCATTCGGCCAGCGCCCTCGCCGTCGCTGCCTGGCTCAAGGCGCATCCAGCCGTGCGCTGGGTGACTTATCCCGGCCTGCCCGACGATCCCAACCACGCCAATGCCGCCAAATACCTTAAGGACGGCTTCGGCGGCATCGTCGGTTTCGGCATCAAGGGCGGACTCGGCGCCGGCAGGAAATTCATCGATTCAGTCAAACTTCTTTCCCATCTCGCCAACATCGGCGACGCCAAGTCGCTCGTCATTCATCCCGCTTCCACCACCCATCAGCAGTTGACCGCGGCGGAACAGGAGGCGACCGGCGTAACCGCGGACTACATCCGCCTCTCCATCGGTTTGGAGGACGTGGCCGACATCACCGCCGACATCGATCAGGCCCTGCGCGCGTCGCAGGCTTAGCGCGGAGCTAATCCTCAACCTCGCCAACCCGCCGCAAGTGAGGCGGCCGGTGGCGCTCAAACAACGGCTGGGCGCGGCATTTTTGCCTCCCGTCCGCCTCTGCTCGCGGCTGTGATTCGCCCGCGTAGCGTGGCCACGTGCACGTTATGAAAACACATCTCACTTCTTTTCGCGCCGCCATTTTCGCGGCACATTTATTAGCGGTTTCCGCCACGGCCGTGCGTGCCGCGGATCTCACCGTTACGGTGAAGGATATCCACAACAATACCGGCAGCATTTTGATCGCGGTTTACGATGCCGGGGAAAATTTTATGAAACCGGAGCGGGCCCGGACGAAACAAAAAACCAAGTCAAAAGCAGGGGATGTCACATTCGTGATCCATAACTTGCCCGCCGGCAAATATGCCGTCGCCGCCTTCCAGGACGAAAATGGCAACGGCAAATTGGATCGGAATTGGCTCGGAGTGCCCCGCGAAGGCTATGGTTTTTCCAATGATGCCGCGGGCCCAGCCGGACCGCCCAAATTTGCGCAGGCGGCTTTCGACTTTGACGGCGAGAACAACA
>Ga0070741_10017816_pt1 | contig 11608 bp, 8 predicted proteins | sample Coa_R1_4_FD_66440 | JGI IMG/M metagenome (GOLD analysis project Ga0070741, IMG submission 66440) | Surface soil microbial communities from Centralia Pennsylvania, which are recovering from an underground coalmine fire - Coalmine... | ecosystem: Environmental > Terrestrial > Soil > Unclassified ...
TGCGCGGCGGCTTCCTCGGGCAGCGAGGTGACGTGCAGCCCGCCCATCGCGACGTACGCGCCGCGAGCCCGGAACGCGTCCGCGATCTCGTACGACCGGCGGGCCGAGGTGATGTAGGGCTGCAGGACAAGTAAGTCAGGGGTCTCTATCGCAGTCAGGTCGATCCGCTCGACGTGCTCGTCGATCAGGGTCACCTCGTCGTCGGGGGCGAGGTAGCCCGCCAGCGTGGCCAGTCCGAGCGGTGGAAACAGCGAATACTTCACCGGCCGCAACAGCGGGCTCGTCGCCTCGGTGAGGGCCGGAAGAATCATGGTGACGCGCATATCCGGACGCTACGGCGGCCGCTTCCCAGACGGCATATCGGTGCCGCATTCTGCACAGTACCTGCACTGATTCAACACATTTCCTCCACGCCGCCATCACAGAACCCTCACAATCGGCGGGCCGGGAGGTTATCCGCGCAAACAAACAGCTTGTTGCTCCCGGAGACAGCCGGGAGCAACAAGCTGAGAAATGCGGTATGTCTGTCTAGGTTCGTCTTGATTCGCTTAACGCGGCGCGTAGTCGGAGATCACTGGCAGGGCGGTGTCGCTGTAGTCGAACATGGCCTGGTTTTCCCAGCCGTCGCCCGAGTTCGGGTCGGTGGGGTCCCAGCCGTTGCCCTTGACCACGGTCCAGGTCGGCTCCCAGTAGAACGCGCCCAGGCCCAGCCCGCCGGGCACCGCCTGAACGATGCTGAGCGTGTCGCGGAACATCGCCGCCTGCCCGGCCGGGGTCGCCGGATAGCCGGTCTCCAGCTCGCTCGCGGTGCTGAAGCTCAACGTCGCGGTCGGGTCACCGCTCTCCAGCGTCCACGGGTACGCCGTCTCGGCCAGCACGATGGGCTTGCCGTAGCGCGCGGCGGTCTGGTCGAGGGTCGACTGCAGCTCGTCGAGGTAGCCGTGCCAGTACGAGTAGTACGACAGGGCGATGACGTCGAAGGGGACACCCTGCGCCTGCGCGTTGTCGTAGAACCACTGGACGCCGCCCCAGTCGGCCGCGTTGGCGATGTGCAGGGCGATCTTCGTGCGCGGGTCAGCCGACTTCACTCCGGCGATCGCCGACTTGAGCAGGGCGCCGAAGGTGGGCCACGCGGTGCTCGAACCGTAGTCAAGGCCGGTCGGCCACAGGAAGCCGCCGTTCACCTCGTTGCCGGTCTGCACCATGTCCGGCGGCGTGCCCTGGCGAACCAGGTCGCTGACAACCTTGGCCGAGTAGCTGTAGATCTGCGCCTCCAGCTGGCTGAGCGAGTCGTTCGCCCACGCGGCCGGGATGCTCTGGTGGCCCGGGTCGGCCCAGGTGTCGGAGTAGTGGAAGTCGAGGAACAGCTTCATGTGATGCGCCCTCGCCTCGCGGGCGCCGGCCAGGAGCTGCTGTTCGTCGTTGAAGCCGTCCACCGGGTTGACCCAGACGCGCAGCCGCGCGTAGTTCATTCCGGCGTCGCCGAGGATGCGCAGCGCGTCCTCCTGCCGCCCCGACGCGGTGTAGTAGACGCCGCCGAGCTGCTCGCCGCGCACCAGGCTCGACACGTCACCGCCACGGATCGGCAGCGAGGCGTGCCCTGGAGTGAGGGTGACGAGGCCGTAGTTGGTCCAGTCCCCGGCCGCGCTGTCGGATACCAGGCGGATGACGGCTTCGTGCCCGGTGACCCGGACGGAGGTGACGATGTAGAGCCAGCTGCCGTCGGAGATCACCGGGACGGCGGTCCGCTCACTGGCCGGCCCGGACCGCAGCTCGATGTAGTTCGCCGTGTCGCCGCCGCCCGATTTCACCCAGACGCCAAGCGTGTAGTCGCCGTTGCGCAGACCGGTCACGCGCTGCCAGGTGGTGACTTGGTATGCCGAGGACGACCAGTGCGTGAGCTGATACGGATCGCCGTTGTAGCCGTAGCCCGTCGCCTCGACGAACGACGCGCCGGCGGTGCCGGTGGCCGTCCAGCCGGTGGGCGTGACGGTCGCGCTTCCGTCGAGGTTGAACGCCGGGTTGACCACCGCGCCGCTGCCCGGCTCCGAGCCATCGGCCGCGCCCTGCGCATGCGCCGCGACGGGAAACGCGCCGAGCGCCAGGACGACTGCGCCAACGCCGAGCCGCCGCGTCCATGATCGTAACTTCATCACACCACTCCCCTTGCGGGTCAGCCTTCCCGTCATTGGGATCGTTCACAGTCCCGGACGCAAGTGATATCACCGGCGTGCGCCAGAGTCGAGATGCAGCAGGGGATTTCGCACATCACGTTTCCGTGAACGCTCCCAGAACCGAGGCTCCTGGAGCAGATCGACCACGTCTCGTCGTGAGGCTGCGGGCATGCGACGGCAGACACGAGGCGGCAGACATGACACGCCGGGGCTCCGAGTCAAAACAGGGTCGGCGGCGCGGCGGGAATCGCCTCCGGCAGCGGCTCGACTTCGGGCAGACGCGCTCTCACGTCGGCGTGGAAGCGGCGCGCCAGCGTGAGCGCGGCGTCGTTGTCCGGCGTGTGGATGAAGACCGTCGGGGAGCGGCCCTCGCGCAGCCAACCCACGACCGTGTCGAGCCACGGCTGCCAGCCCGCGACCGTCAGTTCCTCGTCGTCGCGGCCGATGTAACGCACGATCGGCTGGTCGGTGAGGGCGCGCTGCCGACGCGGGAGGCGCGGCTTCTTCATCCACGCCTCCCGCTCCATGTCGGTGCTCGGCGGGGTCTCGTACAGAACCGTCGTATCGAACGTCACCCACTCGGCGCCGACCTCGCCGAGGACCTGTTCGAGGCGCTGCTCCCAGTGCGGATCCTCGAAGAACGCACGATGCCTGACCTCGACCGCGTAGCGATATCTGCCCGGTAGCCTGCGCAGGAAGCCGGCGAGCGCGTCGAGGTCGCCCGGGGTGAACGATGGCGGCAGTTGCACCCACAGCGCGTGGGTGCGCGGGCCGAGGGGTTCGATCGCGGTGAGGAAAGCGCGCAGCGGTTCGGCGACGTCGGCGAGACGGCGCTCGTGCGTGATCGGGCGCGGCAGCTTGAGCAGGAACCGGAAGTCCGCAGCGGTCTGCTCGGCCCACGACCTGACCGTCTCGACCGACGGCGTCGCGTAGAACGTCGTGTTGCCCTCGACCGCGTTGCACCACCTCGCGTACGCGCGTAGCCGGTCGCGGGGCGGCAGCGGGTGCGGCAGCTCGCGGCCTTGCCAGGCCACGTGCGTCCACATCGCGCAGCCGACGTGGAGTTTCATGCTTCGAGCCTACCTACTACGCGATCGCAGGGTGCGAAGAGGAGCAGGCCCAGCGGATTCGACCGGCGTCAGAAACGAAGGCGCTCTGTCCGGGGTCCGCTGCGGAGTGCATGTCCTCACTGTGCGCCGGGACGGGGCCGACGCGCTTGATTGATTTTGCGGTGTTGGGGTCGCCTGCTACGGGCGGCCGACCACCGCCTAGGACCGGCCGAACGTCAACGCCCGCAGGTAGTTGCGGAAACGCACTGGCTGGTACGCCTCCAACGCGCGGCGTTCTTGGCGTAGCCGATGCTGCGCCGCCGAGACTCCCTCGCGGTGCAGCGCGCAATCCCGGTCGATCGCCGCGATCGCCGTGTTGTGCGACGATCGCGTGCTCTGCTCGTCGGCGGCCAGTGAATCCCGCTGCGCCTGGGTTTGGCCGTGCGCCGTCTTGTGCTGGACGTCGGCGGCCGACCTGATCGCGGTTTCGCGCGCCGTGATGCCGGACTGTCTGAGGGCCGCCTCGGTGTCGATTTGCGCTCGGATGGCGGCCGTCAGCTGTGCGGGCATGCGGACGCGTACGCGGTTCACCAGGCCGATACGCCAGGCCTCCAGGTGCCGGGCGCGTACCTCGCCGACCATCGGCACCTTGAGCGCGCGGCCGTCGCGGTGCAGCACGCGCACATGCGTGGAGCGGCCGAAGCCCCGATCGACGCGGATGCCAGTGAAGTCCGCAGCGGTGCGGATGCCTGCCGTCTCCAGTTCGGCGACGACGGCGCGGCCGATGCCGTAGATCTGGGCCGCGTCGATGCGGTGTCTGGAGAGTTCGTCGGCGAGGTGCCGGGCTTCGACGGACGAGGTGCGCCGTGCCAGCTCAGTACTCTTCCAGGTCTGCATCTCGGTGCGCTCGCGGACCAGCTTCGCCAGCTCTTCGTCCCGCCATCGGTCGATCCTGGCGTACTCGGCGGCCGCGTCCCGGTCGATCCGGCTTCTGCGATCGGCGAGCGCGCGCAGCTCCCGCTGGTAGGTCGCGATGCTTTCCTCGCGCGCGGCGAGCTGCCAGCGCAGCTGCGCTTGGATCTGCTTCTCCTGGGTGCGTGCGGCGTGCACTGCTTTGCGCCGAGCTCGGCGCGCGTTGACTTCGGGCTTTCGCAGGAAGCTGATCCACCAGGGCGTGACGGCCGGCAGACCGGCGACTAAGACGGCACCGCCGATGAACACCGGTGGTATGACGTACGCACACGCGGCAGCGACGACGCCGAAGAACAGGAGGCTGCCATACCACGCCGCGCGCGCCGTCCGCGTCGGTCGACTCAACGGGACCGGCGCCGGAGGGGGCAGGTGATCGTCGAGCCACGAAGCGCCGCCGCCGAGGGTCGCGCCGTTCGTCGCGGGACTCTGTGCCTTCGACGGGCCGTCCGGCTGCTTGGCCGCCGGCACGTCGAGTGGCGCAATGGCGTCGAGCGGCTTGCGGGCCATGTCGGCAAGGTCCTGCGCCCGCGTACGCAACTGCGCGCTCACGGAGCCGAGCGAGGCCAGCGCCGGTGACGACGCCGGGTCTTCGAGGTCGTACTTCTGCAGCAGCAGATACTCGCCGCCCGACTTGTGCAGCCGGTACCAGAGCGTCGGATCGGCGGCGAGCGCGGCAAGCGACAGGTGGATCACGCGGGCGGAGAAGCGGTCGAGCCAGGGTCCGTAGTCGCTCGCGGTGCGCCGCGGGTGCTGGTAGTTGGGCTGGCCCAGCTCCATCGCGGGCCGATCGCGCAACGCGGGCACGTACATGCCGTCGTAGTCGATCAGCTTCAGCTCTCCGCGCGCGGTGACCAGCAGGTTGCCGTGCTGGAGGTCGCCGTGGGCGAGTCCGGCCGCTTCGAGGCCCGCGACCAGCTGCGCGAAGCCGTCCGCCAGCCGGCCGAGGGCGGCGCGATCGCCGGTGCGCAGCCGGTCCTCGATCCACGAGATCAGCTGCTTGGCCTCGATCCACTCCATGACGAGCACCGGATAGGGCTTGCCCTGCACCAGCACTCCGGTCTCGACATAGCGGAACTCGACCTTCCATCGCGCCGGCACGTCACGCAGCGCGGCCCCGATCTCCCGGAATCGCTCCTGCTGATCCGGAACATCGCGTGTGAAGCACTTGATGGCGAGGCGGCGTCCGCCGGCGGTGTCCGCGGTGAAGACGCTGGCGAAGTTCCCTGAGATAGGTCGCGGCAACCCGAAGCGGTCGGTGCGGATCGTGCACCCGACAAGCTCGGGATCGACGAAGCAACGCCGCGTGTCCTGCAGCGCGTCCACGTACGCCCCGCTGCTCGGGAAGGTCACCACGGTACTCACGCGGGCCCCGCCATCAGCGCACTGCGTTCGCGTCGAGCCGGCAGCGCACGATCGTGACGTCGTCGTTGCGCATGACGCGCTCCGAGCGCAGCTTATCGAGCCAGGCGCGCGCATCACCGGGGGCTGCTGCGTCGCAGACCTCATCGATCTCGCGCCATGGCTCTCGGCCGTCCTCGGCCTCGGCCAGGAACCACTGCGCGGCCGCGTCGGTCGCCAGGTAGAAGACGTCTCCGGGCGACCAGGTCCCATGCCGGACCACGGTGCGCGCCTCGATCAGTTCGCGGTCCGGTGCGCGGGTACCGGCCAGGTGCGGGCTGGTGTCGAAGTCGGCCGAGCGCTCCAGCGGGAACGCTTCGGCGAGCCGGGCGTCGCGGACGTGGAATCCGCACGCGTCACCGAGCGCAGCCGCGCTCCAGGTTCCGCCGAGGACGCCCGCTGAGTGTGCGAGCTCTGATTCAGATTCCGCGCTCCAGCGGAAGGAGACGCCGAGCAGTGTGGCGTAAGCGCCCTGTTCGAGCTTTGACTCCTCGTACCAGGCGATCGGCCGGCCGATCCGCCCGCGCCGCCGCACGTATCGCTCCACGTGTGCGGGCCACCGCGCCGCCGCCGCACAGACCCGCTCGGCGAACACGTCCGCGCCCAAGTCCCGCCCCGCGAATCCACCCACGGCCCGGGTCAGCCGGTCCGCCCACGCGCCCGCCAGCATGCTCTCCGAGGCGCCGTCCGCGATCGCCACCGTGCAGCCCCCGGTCGCGGACGCGCGCGGGCCGGTCCGCTGCGCGGAGACGAACCAAGCATCTTCGTACTCTGTTTCGCTTGACCCGATCTTCGGCCCGCTCAACACCGTGTAGCTCAACCCGGCCGGCGTCAGCGGCGCGCGCCTCAACACTGCGCGCCTGACCACGGCGTGGCGCGGTACCGCGTGCACGAGCCGTCCGTCCTCAACGCAGGTCGGTCGCACGGGTGCCGATGTCGAGGAACTGGACGACCGAGGTGATGTCGGCGTTGAAGACGAAGCCCCGGCTGCCCTCCGAGACCGCGATTCCCTGCGTCGTCGCGTAGTGGAGCATGTGCGGCGGCAGCGGCGAGGACATGCCGAACAACAGCCGCGCGAAGTCGTCCGGCAGGTTGGCGTCGCTCGCCGGGAACACGATCGGTGCCGCCTGCCCGGCGCTCACGTGCAGGTTGAACACGAGCACCGGCCCGTCGGCGGTCGCCAGCGAACGCAGCCCTGCCGCCACCTCGGAGGGGTCGCCGTCGGTGGACTCGCCGTCGGTCAGATTGAGCACGATCGGCGGGAAGCTGCCGGGCCGCTCGCCGACCCAGCGCTCCACCAGCGCCGCGGCCTGGCCGAGCGCCTGCGTCATCGGCGTGCCGCCGTTCGCCACCGGATCGACCCACACCGGGAACCGCGCTGTGGTCTCCACCAGGCCGCCCGCGCCGTCCGGCACCTTCTTCGCCCGCTCCTCCACCCGCAGCGGATTGTCCGCGACCTGGCTGAGCGGCACCAGATCCCGGCCTGCCAGCTCGCCGCCGAACGCGGAGCCGATCCGCGCGCCGTAGCCGAGCACCGCGACGTGGAAGTAGTCGCGCACGCCCTCCTCCTTGGCGCACTTGAGCGACAGCTCGAACAGCAGCCGGTTCAGCGCGTCCGCGACCGCGTCCGCCTTGCGTTTCGGGGTGCCTTCACCGCCGGCCGCGATCGGGTCTTCCATCGAGGTGGACTGGTCCAGCAGGAATACGAAGCAGGTCGGGTTGGCCCGGCTGATCTCCACGGAATACGCCATCGGGCGCTCCCTCCCTGGTCAGGAGTCTGACTCTTCGATGCTAACCCACCGGCCGCATCCCCGTTATCCCCATCGTCATCCCCGCCGGCGACCGGGCCACACGCATGAAAATCCTGCTGGCGGGCACGCGGCGGTATCCGAAACCTGCGATAAAGATCGGAAGGAAGGCCGCATGGGAGCCATCGCCGCAGTCCTGTTCGCCGTGGCGTTCTTCATCAACGGCAGTGGGACCTCGACCAACGCCTGGTTCAGTCCGACCAGCCTGATGCTCGCCGGTTTGACCTGTCTGGCCCTGCACCTGCTCGGCGTCGGCACCGGTTGGTACGCGCGCCGCCGCTGATCGCCGAGGCACCAGCCGGAACAAGATCCGCCGGGGCGATGCTGCAGCTGAGGTGAACCCGACCTTCGCGCTCAGCTACAGCACGCCCTTCTTCGGCGCCGATCCGGACCGGCTGATGACGGTGGCCCGCCACGCCGAACAGTGCGGCTTCGACGCCCTGTACGTGCCGGAGCACGTGGCCATGTATCCGGGAGCGCAGCTCGGCTCCTGGTCCGTGCCGCCGACGCTGCCGTTCCCGGACCCACTGGACATCCTGACCTTCGTCGCCGCCGGTACCGAGCGCATTCTGCTCGGTACCGGCGTTCTGCTGCTGCCGTACCACCACCCGGTGACCTTGGCTAAGCGCCTGGCGACCATCGACGTGCTCTCGCGCGGCCGCATGCGCTTGCTCACCGTCGGCGTCGGGGCACTGCCCGGGGAGGCGGCGGCAGTCGGCGTCGACTACGGCACGCGTGGACGGCGCGCGGACGAGGCGATCGAGGTGCTGCGGCGGCTGTGGGTCGAGGACGAGGACGGCGCGACGTTCCACGGCGAGTTCTTCGATCTCGACAACGTCTTCAGCTACCCGAAGCCGCTGGGCCAGGCCGGGCTTCCGATCCACGTCGGCGGGTCGAGTCCGGCTGCGGCCAGGCGCGCTGGACGTCACGGAGACGGCTGGCTGCCCGGCGGATCGCTGCGCGACGACGACCGCAAAGCCCTCTGGGAGCTGGTGCGGACGACGGCGCAGGAGGCCGGCCGCGATCCGGACGGCATCACCTACGCGCGCATGGGGCACCTGGAGATGACGGCCGAATACGTCGAACGCCTGGCGCAGGAGGGAGTCACGCGCATCCTCGTCGGCGCGCCCGACGGCGAGCCGGAAGAGCAGTGCGAGCAGCTGACGGCCTTCGCCGAACGCTTCGGCCTCGCCTCCGGCCACCACTGAACGCGGACGGCCGCCGCCTCGGGAGTTCGAGGCGGCGGCCGTTGCTGCTGTCGCTATGCCGAGTTACGCGTTAGCCGCGATCACAAGACAGCGGGTTTACGCATCTGCCGTTCACGCGTCAGCGGTTCACGCGTCAGCGGTCAGGACCGGTAGCCGGCGGGCTGGCCGGTGACCGGGTCGAGGAAGAGCGCGCGGTTGTCGCCGCGGCGGTCGTCGAAGTCGAACATGTGGTCGAGCGTCCCGGCGATCGCGTCGTAGGAGCCTGAGATGCGCGGCAGCCGCCAGTTGTCCTCGACGAACTTCAGGATGCTGCTCTGGTCGGTGAGGGTGTGGTCGACGTAGTTGTGCTTGGCGAACGGGGAGATCACCAGCAGCGGCAGCCGCGGGCCGTAGCCGCAGCGGCCGTTCTGGCCGGCCAGCGGGGTGGTGGCCGCGGTGTTGCCGCACACGCCGGTGCCGTTCAGGAAGTCCTGCGGTCCGGGCGGGGTGGGCGCGTTGGTGGTGTTCGACGGGTTGTGCACGCCGCTGTAGACGTGGTCGTAGTAACCGTCGGAGTCGTCGTAGGAGACCACGACGGCGGTGCTGGACCAGTCCGGGGTGTGCTCGAGCGCGTTGACCTCGTTGACGATGAACTGCTGCTCGTCGTACGGGTCCGAGTAGCCGGCGTGGCCGTCCTGGTAGCCGGGGGCCTTCAGGAAGCTGACCGCGGGCAGGTGGTCCGCGGACAGGTAGCCGCGCGAGATCGCGGACACCAGCGCGTCGAAGTCACTCGTGTCGTACTGGTGGTTGGCCGTGTTGAACTGCGGCACGCCGTTCGTGATCGTCTGGGTGTCGGTGCCGATCGCGGCCAGCGAGGCCGGGGCCAGGTGGTGCGGGTTGGCGGTGCTGGCGTAGTACTGGAACGGCTCGTGGTGCGGGATGTAGTCGTCCTTGTTGCCGTAGTTGTTCGCGCCCGCGGCCGTGCCGCCGACGCCGCCCACCGCGGCGCCGACCGGGTGCACCGCGTTGCACAGGCCCTGGTCGGACGCGGGCTTGACGGCGAACTTGCCCTTGAACTCGTCCGGGGTGAACACACTGGTCGGCTGGGCGCCGCCGGTGGCCGTGGCGAAGGTGGTGGTCGGGCGGAACCCGCCCTGGAACCAGCCCCAGCTCAGGCCCTGGGCGTTGAGCAGGTCGCCGACGTTCTTGCCGTTGAGGGAGACCGCGTCGCGCACGGAGCAGTCGTCGTAGTACGGCTGGGCGTCAGAGACCAGCGACGTTCCCCCCACGCCGTCGCTGACCGTGTCGCCGTCGGTCGCCGCGCCGTTGATCATGGTGCCGACGTTGCCGGTGTCGCCGGACACCAGGTTGATCGCGCCCGGGGAGGACGGACCGAAGGTGGTGCCGAAGGAGTTGTCGCTCATCGCGAACTGCTGGGCGTAGTTCCACAGGCCCGTGACGGTGTTGCCGTCGTAGTAGTTCATGACGTCGGACCCGCTGCACGCCTGGCCGGTGCCGCTGGTGCCGCTGCTGTTGCCGACGGTGGTGATGAACTTGTCCATCGCGCCGCCGTCGAACGCCTTCTGCTCGTCGTTGTAGTCGTGGTCCTGGTCGCAGGTCAGCACGTCGTTGATGTTGGCCGGGTCGAGGCGGCGCGGATTGACCTGCTTGCCCGAGGCGTCCTTGTTCGGGTTGTTGGTCAGCAGCGTGCCCTTGCCGCCGGCGCCCTTGGTGTCGGCGAGCGTGTTGGCCTTGGGCGTGCCGCCCTTGGCGTGGAAGGGCTGGCCGGAGGTGTTGGCGGCCTTCGGGTAAGTGCCGAAGTAGTGGTCGAAGGAGACGTTCTCCTGGTAGATGACGACCAGGTGCTTGATCGGCGTGGTGGTCTCGCCCCACGACGGGTTGGCGGCCTGGTGGCCGGGGCTCGCCTGGCCGAACGCTGAACTGCTCAGCGCGATGACCGAGCCCAGGGCCGCGACGCCGACGGCGGCGGTGCGCATTCTGAACACGTGTGTTCCTTCGGTTGGAGCCTGCTTGCCCGCTCAGCAGAACGCTGCGCTTCGCGCAACGTAGCGACGGGACGTGAACAGATGTCGCCCTCACGGCGAACTCCACGCGCCGCAACGTATGCATCACCAGTAACACCTTCCGCGGCGCGCGCGGCCTCGCCGTCGCACGGAGAAGCTGCCGGTCCCCTCGCCTGATCGTCGGACCTCTGCGCGCGTGTCTCGATTCGGTCTCGACGCGCGCCGCGGTTCTGTCGAGCGGTGCGGCATGGTGACATGCTGGTCGAGGCCTGATAACACCCGGACCGATCAGGGAGGGCGTGTTGTCCGCTCCCGTGTCGCCCATGCGGTTGTTGCAGTCGAGTGACCCGGTTTTCGTGCGCTCGCCGAGTTCATCGGGCGGCGTGGACGTCCGTCGCGTGGTGCGCTGTACCTGCGGACGGGACAGCGATTGGTTGATCATCGCCGGGTCGGCGCGTGTGGTCTTCGTGTGCCGCTGTGGGAAACGCAGCGAGCGACCCGACGTGTCGCTGACAGATCTCGTCGGCCTCGTGCGTGAGGAGCCGATGCGGCCGGCCTGGTCGGGGATCGACGACGCGGTGCGGGCGCTGGGGTTCGCCCGGCGCGGGCCGCATCGGCGCCTTTCCCGGCCGCAGCACTGGCCGAGGCTGCGGGCTGCCCGCCGGAGCTGTTGACAGCAGGCTGTCGAATTGACAGCATGCTGTCCATGCTGAAGACGCAGACTGTCCACGTGGCCGTGTACGACACCCTCGCTGACTGGGAGGTCGGACACGCGATCGCCCACATCCGCTCCGCCGCCTACCAGCACACCCCCGGACGGTACGAGGTTCGGACGGTAGCTCAGTCCAGTGCGCCGGTCACCACGGCCGGCGGCATGCGCATCCTGCCGGACCTGGCGCTCGACGAGGTCGATCCCGCCGACTCGGCCATGCTGATCCTGCCGGGAGCCGACAGCTGGAACGTCCCAGACGGCAACACGCGGTTCGCCAAGGCCGC
>Ga0070741_10017817_pt1 | contig 11608 bp, 14 predicted proteins | sample Coa_R1_4_FD_66440 | JGI IMG/M metagenome (GOLD analysis project Ga0070741, IMG submission 66440) | Surface soil microbial communities from Centralia Pennsylvania, which are recovering from an underground coalmine fire - Coalmine... | ecosystem: Environmental > Terrestrial > Soil > Unclassified ...
GCTATCTTATCACGCGCAAGATAGAAGTGCAGCGTCGTCGCCGCTACTGTTCCACGACACCGGGATTGCCGGTCACGCCCCGCAGCGCAACATTATCCGTGGTTGCTGCGAGCGGCTTGCCGCTTCCGAGCTGTTTGGCGAGGACGTCCCATACCGGTCGTCCCTGCTGCGCGTTGACCGCAGCCCAGCCTGCGACCGAATAGCGCTTGTGCGGCTCGATGGCGCGGCCGTTGCCGAGTTTCAGGTCGGAAATGCGCCGCCCGATGGCTTCGGACGGCGTGCAGCCATAGGTGAGGCCGCCGATGCGGACCATGTCGCCGCCCTGCTGTTGATAGGGATCGGGATTGAACAGATTGTCGCAGACGTCTTCGAGCGTGTTCTTGATCTCGGCGCCGGTCAGCTTTTGGACGTACGTCTCCGGATAGGTGATCGCCGTCTCGGCCAGCACGTCCTCCATGGTCAGCGGGTGGTTGGCGAGAAAGGTCGCGCCCCAGCGAAAGCCCGGCGATAGCGCAATTTCGGCGTCGAATTCGCGGCGCAGCGCCGCACAAATCAGTTGGTCCACACTTCCGGTGAAATTGTCGCGGCGATAGAGCAGGCGGTCGGTCGTGACGATCTTGCCGCTCCATCCGGCGATCTGGGGGGTGCGAATCTTCTCGATCAGCGCGCTCATCTCGGCATCGGGCTTGAGCAATTCCGAAAACACCGGCAGCAAGCGATATCGCATATCCCGCACACGGCCCTTGGCGAGATCGAGATCGAGCACGCCGACGAATTTGCCGTTCGAGCCGGCATTGGTGACGAGCGTGGGGCCGCCAGCATTGGTCACGGAGATCGCTTGCGGAATAGCGTCATGGGTGTGGCCGCCGAGAACGACGTCGAGGCCGCGCACGCGCGACGCCAGTTTCAGATCGACGTCCATGCCGTTATGCGACAAGAGCAGCACCGCGTCGGCTTTTTCGTTTCCGCGAAGGCCGTCGATCAGCGCCTGCAATTCCTGCTCGCGAATGCCAAAGGTCCAGTCCGGCACAAAACGTTTGGGATGGGCGATCGGAACATAGGGAAAGGCCTGGCCGATCACGGCCACACGATAGCCGCCGACGTCCTTGATCACGGCCGGCTTGAACACGCGACCCGATGCGGGATCGAATGCCTTGGCGCCATTGAACGCAGCTTCGTCGGTCAGAAAGACGTTCTGCGCCAGAAACTCGCCCTTGAAGCGCGTGAGGTTGTCGCGCAGCGTGTCCTCGCCATAGGTAAATTCCCAATGCCCGGTCATCGCCTCGACGCCGAGCAGGTTGGTGGCTTCCACCATGTCGGCGCCGCGCAAACTGTTGGCGAGCCCGGTGCCTTGCCAGGAATCGCCGCCGTCGAGCAGCAGCGAATTTCGCTGGCCAACGTCGTTGCGCAAACGGTCGATCAAATTTTTCAGATGGGCGAAGCCACCGAGCTTGCCGAAACGTGCTGCCGATTTCTCGAACTCGAGCGAGGTGAAGGCATAGGCGTCTGCGCTGTCCGGCTTGATGCCGAAACGGTCGAGAAAGGCGTGACCGACCAGATGCGGTGGCTGGCCTGCCATCGCGCCAATGCCGAGATTGACGCTCGGTTCGCGGAAATAACCGGGCAGCAGCTGCGCATGCGTGTCGGTGATATGCAGGATGCGAGCATTGCCGAAGCGCTCGATGTCGTAGACGCCGGGCTCGGCACTGCGGGCTCGGCGCGGCAAACTTCCGGCGAGCGCGGCGGCGCCTGAAAGTTTCAGAAAATCGCGGCGGCGTATGCTCATGGTCTTATTTCGAGATTTTTCCAGGCGTCTTTCTCGCTTGTCGCCTGAAAGATCGAAGCCTTGGCCAGAACCTCTGCCTCTCTTGCGGCGGCGATCGCCTGGTCGAAGTCGTTCTTTTCGGCGGCTTTCCTGGCGTTAGCCAAGGCCGCTTCAGTCGGAAGCCACCGGTTGCGCAGGCGACCTGCTTCCTTTTCAGCGGCGTCCGCCGCGGCATAGGCTTGCTTGAAGTCCGCTTCCGAGCTTGCGGCAAACGCGGAGCGTTCGGCGCCCGCAACGGATGCGAGCAGCCAAAATATTCCAAGCAAGGTTTTCGATAAACGTCTCATGGCCGCGAGCCCGGTCCGGAAATCGGCAAGCCGTTACTGACATAAGACAGAAAATATTCGAGGTCGCGATATTCCTCGCTTTGCGGCTCGAGCGGCACGCTGCGCACCTGGCTGTTGCAAGTGATGAAGCGCCGGCTGATCGTGCCCATGCCGCCCCAATCAGAGCGGTAGATCGGCATCGCGTTGAGAATCCCGAGCGCGGGCGCGAGCACTTCGGCACGCAGCCGCTCGCCGGGATTTTGCACATGGCAGGTCGCGCAGGAAAAATTCAATTGTCCGCGCCGGGTGTAGAAATAGCGCTTGCCGTTTTCGTAAGCCTCGCGCGCGCGTGCGTCATCGGGAAGCTTGACGTCGAACGGCTTGCCGCGGGAGGTGAAAGCCATATAGGCGGTCAGTGCCGCCATATCCTCGCCGGTATAGGAGATGGCTTTCTCGCCGTTTGCCGTCCGACACTCGTTGAGCGCCAGCTCGAGCGTGACGACCTTGCCGCTTGCCGCGTCGAATTGCGGATAGTTTTGCCTGATGCCAATGCCCTGGTCGGGGAAACAGTCGGCATAGTGTTTGCCGTTCGCAAAAGGCTTCGCAAACATTTCCTTGCCGGCTTCGAGTGAAAATTCATAAGGAGGAAATTGCTCCTTCTCCTCCCATTGCCGCCGCATGTCCTCGTTCAGCGCGTAGGGACCGTTGGCGAAATCATCCGCCTTCACGTTGGGAAATTTCTTGAAGAAGTAATCGCGAAAGGCGCGGGCCTCAGCGGCCGGATCGACATTGCCGGCGACTGCCGCCTGTGTGATTGCGAGCAGAAGCACAGCGAGGGGCATCGAAAGACTTCTCACGCCCAACCTACTTCCGGCCCGGCCGATACGCGCCATAAAGACAGGCTCCTACGCAATCTTGAAGGTGGCGCTGTCGCTTCCGCCCTTGTTGTCGATCCAGCTCACTTTCAGATCGTCGCCCTTGGCGGCACCCTTGAAAGCGAATTTGACGTAAGGATCCTTGGAGACCGCCGTGCCCCAGTCGGCAACAAACACCGGCTTGCCGTTGTGCTCGAAGGTCAGCTCCTGGATGAAATGGGCCGGTATGAATTGACCCTTGTCATCCTTGATGAAGCCAGAGTCCATCGGGTGCTGGATCAGCGTCTGAACTTCGGTGGTGTCGCCGTTTGCGATTGCGCGCACGCGGATACTCGATGCCATCACAATTCTCCTAACCGCCGCAGCCGCCGACGGTGACTTTGACTTCCTTGGTCGCGCTGAAAAGCTTGCCGCCGGATTCAACCAACGCGATGATGCTTGTCGTCTTTGCCATTTTCAGGCGATTGGCGATGTTGGGCAATGTGCCCTGCGGAATCCTGTAATAGGCTGCCAGCACGTTTGGATTTTCCGGCACCACGAACGCGATCGAGGTAACGTCCGCAAGGGTCGTCGATACCGAGATCGGCACCACCGCGCCGTTTTCCGCAATCTCCGGCGCATCGAGCTTGATCTTGTCGGAGGGTTCCGCCGTGCGGCCGTAGAGCAGCTTGATCGCTTCCTTGCCGTCTTTCTGCTTGAACGCCTCTTCCGGATATTTGTCGTTGGCGGCGGCAAGAGCCGGCGCGCCGCGAAGTGAAACAACGCCCAGACCCACGAGCGCAATCGCGCCGGCGCCGCGCAAGACAAGACGCCGCGTGATGGGAAAACGCTCTTTTGAACCTGTCATCGTCTCATCTCCGGAATCTGTTGCGCGTTTGTCGCGCTTTATAATGTCTGCAGGAAATCCACGATCGCGTTGATTTCTTCTTCAGTGAGAATCCGATTGCGGCCGAATGGCGGCATCGCTGTTTGTGGATTTCGGCGGGTCTCGTCGGTGAGGATCGCAACAAGGTCCTTGCGGTCAGGATATTTGCTTTTGAGGTCCTTGAGCGGCGGGCCGATAGTGCCGGGAAGGTCGCCCTCCTTGATCGCATGGCAGCTCAGGCAGTTGCCTTTGGTGCGGTCGAAAGCAAGTTTTTGGCCCTCGGCGGCATTGGATTGTGCGTGCGTTGCACCAATCGGCAATAACAGCGCGGCCGTGAGCGCCATCGCGAAAAGTCCGGTTGAGCGGCGGTCGGTCAAGGCGTGTTCCAGCGGCAAATGGGCGAATATAATGGTTCAAATAAAGGTATCGCCTGACGACGCGACGGTACAAGCGAAAATCCGGGATAACTCGTGCGGCGAATTTGAAGGTCCTGGCAGTGCCGCTGCACGTTCGTCACAGGACCTGCGAATTTCGGAGTCGGAGCTTGAGATGGCCGAATATGTCGTCGAATTTGGCAAGGATGGCGGCAGCCGCGAGACGGATGGGCGGCTCGACGCTCCGGCCTTTCACCGTAACCATCAGGCGATCTGTGGCGTTCTGGAACGATACCTGACCGGAAAGTCCGGCGACGCGGTTGAGATCGGCAGCGGCACGGGGCAGCACGTCGTCGAATTCGCCCGCCGATTTCCTCAACTGATCTGGTGGCCGAGCGATCTCAACGACAATCACCTCACAAGCATCGAAGCGTGGCGCGCGCATTCGCAGCTGGCGAACATCCGCCCGCCGCGGCGCATCGACGTGTCTGACCCGGCGTGGGGCGAGGCTGGGCGAGATGCGGGCGGCGAACTCCTCGCCGTGTTCTGCGCCAATGTCGTCCACATCGCGCCGTGGCCCGTCGCCGAGGGACTTGTTGCCGGCGCCGGGCGCTGCCTGCGCGAAGGCGGGCTGCTTTTTCTGTACGGTCCGTTCCAGCGCGATGGCCGCCATACATCCCAGAGCAACGAAGCGTTTGATGCGCACCTTCACCGCAGCAATCCTGAATGGGGTGTGCGTGATGTCGCGGCCGTCAGGGAGCTGGCTGAATGCGCCGGTCTTTCGCTGGTCGAAATTGCCGACATGCCGGCGAACAATTTTACGCTGGTGTTCGCTCGGGACTAGGCGCGATCCGATGCCAGCGCATAGCGCGCGCCCGTTTCCAACGGTTGATCGCGCAGAATGATCATTTCATATTGAGCCCGGATTGAAGGACGAATCGACCTCTGGTCCTGCCTTGTCGGGATAGAAATCGCTCATGATCGATGTGACCGCAGCCGCGGCAGACGCGGATGATACCCGCGTCCGCGCCAATGTGATGCGGCTCGCCGCGGCGCAGGCGCTGACGGGCGCCAACTCGGCGGTGATCTTTGCGACCGGTTCGATCGTCGGCGCGACGCTGGCGCCTGACGTTTCGCTCGCGACCGTGCCGATCTCGATGTATGTCGCCGGCCTTGCGGCGGGCACCTTGCCGACTGGCATGATCTCGCGCGCCTATGGCCGGCGCGTTGCCTTCATTGCCGGTACGGCATGTGGCGCGCTCACGGGCCTGCTCGGCGCGCTCGCGATCCTGCGCGGCTCGTTCGTTCTGTTCTGCTGCGCGACCTTCCTCGGCGGGCTCTATGGTGCAGTGTCGCAGTCCTATCGCTTTGCCGCCGCCGACGGCGCCAGCACGGCATTTCGCCCGAAAGCCGTGTCGTGGGTGATGGCCGGCGGCGTTTTCGCCGGCGTGCTCGGCCCACAGCTCGTGCAGTGGACCATGGATATCTGGTCGCCCTATCTGTTCGCCTTCAGCTTCATCGTGCAGGCCGCAGTGGCGCTGGTGGCGATGGCTATCCTTGCCGGCGTCGATGCGCCAAAGCCCGCACCGGCCGATCTGCATCGGGGGCGTCCGCTGCTCGAGATCGTGCGGCAGCCGCGCTTCATCGCTGCCGCGCTGTGCGGCGTCATTGCTTACCCCACGATGAATCTCGTGATGACGTCGGCGCCGCTCGCCATGAAGATGTGCGGCCTGAGTTTGAGCGATTCCAATTTCGGCATTCAGTGGCACATCGTGGCGATGTATGGCCCGAGTTTCTTTACGGGGTCGTTGATCGCGCGGTTCGGTGCGCCCAGGGTGGTCGCGACGGGGCTTTTGCTGGAGGCGGCGGCTGCCGTCATCGGCCTGTCCGGCCTTACGGCCATGCATTTCTGGGCAACGTTGATCGTGCTCGGCATGGGCTGGAACTTCGGCTTTGTCGGCGCGTCTGCGCTGGTGCTCGAAACGCATCGACCGGAGGAGCGCAACAAGGTGCAGGCGTTCAACGACTTCCTGGTATTCGGCATGATGGCGGTCGGATCGTTCTCATCCGGCCAGTTGCTGGCGAATTACGGCTGGGCTGCGGTCAACTGGGTGGTTTTCCCGCCGGTCGCTTTGGGCATCACGGTGCTGCTGCTGGTTTCGTTGCAGAGGCGGCGGACGGCTTTGCCGTGAACCTCACGCCTCGCGCGAGCGCAGCAAATCCTCGACATCGAGCCGCCGGGTAAACATCGCGAGCGAACCGTCGGCATTGCGCGGCCATTCGGCTTGCGGCCGATCGCGGTAGAGCTCGACGCCGTTTTCATCTGGGTCGCGCAAGTAGAGCGCTTCGCTGACGCCATGGTCGCTGGCGCCGTCGAGCGGAATGCCGGCACTGATCACGCGATGCAGCGCATCGGCAAGCGCCGGGCGGGTCGGATAAACAATCGCGGTGTGAAACAACCCGGTTGTGCCGGGCGCCGGGGGATGGCCGCCTTTGCTTTCCCAGGTGTTCAGGCCGATGTGGTGATGATACCCGCCCGCCGAGATGAATGCGACGGCCTCGCCAACGCGCTGCATCAGCTCAAAGCCGAGCACGCCGCAATAGAAGCCGAGCGCGCGATCGAGATCGGCCACCTTGAGATGAACGTGGCCGATCCTGGTGCCGGAGATGATGGGCGGATTTTGCGGCATGGCTGCTCCCCTGGTGTGATTATCAGGATCTAGGGAGCGGCCGAGGATCACGCAAGCTCGGACACTTGTCCGTCGGGCAGGCCGAATTCAAACGTGTTCAGCGTCATCGAGACCATGGTGTAGTAGCCGCAGAGGCCGATGACCTCGACGACCCCGCGCTGGGAGAGTACCTCAACCGCCTCGTTATAGAGCGCCTTCGGCACACCATGGCCTTCATGCAGCGATTTGGCGACATCGTAGATCATCTTCGCCTTCGGATCGTCGAAGATGGGCGTGCGGCGATCGCGAATGTCGTCGGCGACCTTCGGGTCCATGCCGCCGGCGAGCGCGAGGCGCTTGTGCGCGAACCATTCATAGTGCGAGGTCCAGTGCCGCGCCGTGACCAGGATCGCAATCTCGGACAGTTTTGCGGGAAAGATCGTATCGAAGCGCAACACCTCGCCGAGCCGCGTGGCGTGACGTGCCATTTCCGGGCTGTTGAGCCAGGCCATCATCGGCGCCGGCGGCTTGCCCCGCTTGCCCGCGATCGCTTCGTCGTATGTTTGCTTCTGCTCCGGGCTCATTTCCTCCGGCGAAAGCAGTTTGATCCGCATGGTTGTTTCCCCTTTTTGTTGTTCTGTTATGCAGAGCACAACGACGCAATCCAGTTCCTGGCTGTCATTCCGGGGCGCGAGTGAAAACGAGCGAGTCCGGAATCCATCGTACCGCATCAATGTTGATGGGATGGATTCCGGGCCTGCACCTTCCGCGCAAAATAGCGTTGCTATTTTGTCGCGTCGGCGCATCCCGGAATGACGAACGTTACCTAATCGGCGGGGCGTATTGAATGCCGCCGGCATTCCAAAGCTGGTTGAGCCCGCGCGGAATCTTCAGCTGCGATTCCGAGCCGACGTTGCGGTCATAGACCTCGCCGTAGTTGCCGACATGACGGATGATGCGGACCGCCCAGTCCTTGGTCAGTCCGATCTCCTCGCCGTAGTTGCCTTCGGTGCCGACCAGCCGCATCACGTCGGGCTTCTTGGATTTCAGCGCCTCGTCGATGTTCTTGGAAGTCACGCCAAGCTCCTCGGCGTTGATCATCGCATAGAGCGTCCATTTCACGATCAGCATCCAGTCGTCGTCGCGCTCCCGCACCACGGGCGCGAGCGGCTCCTTGGAGATCACGTCGGGCAGGATGGCGTGCTCGCCCGGTTTGGCGAAGTTCAGCCGCAGCGCGTAAAGCTGCGACACGTCGGCGGTCAGCGTGTCGCACTGCCCGGACTCGTAGGCTTTGACGACATCGTCCAGCCTGGCGAACTTCTTCTCCTCATACTTCATGTTGTTGGCGCGGAAGTAATCGGCGAGATTGAGAACCGTCGTGGTGCCGTCCTGCACGCAGACCTTGCTGCCATTGAGATCGAGCGCGGAATCGATGTTGCGCGAACGCGGCAACATGAAGCCCTGACCATCATAATAGGCGACGGCCGGGAAATAGAGGTCATAGGACGTCTCGCGCGACATGCTCCAGGTCGAGTTGCGCGAGAGAATGTCCACTTTGCGATTTTGCAGTTCCTTGAATCGTTCATTGGCGTCGAGCGGGACGAATTTTGCCTTCGTCGGGTCGTCGAAGATGGCGGATGCGACCGCGCGGCAGAAGTCGACGTCAAAGCCGGTCCAGTTGCCCTTGTCGTCAGGGATCGAGAAACCCGGCAATCCCCTGTTGACGCCGCACAGGACTTCGCCGCGGCGAACCGTGCGTTTCAAGGTGCGCGTGTCATAGAGCTCGTAGCCGACGGCAATGGCCGCGACCGCGACTGCGACCGCGAGCCCGATCAGCAGGCCGCCCCGAAATGTACGCATGATTGATCCCTCGCCCCATCGGGAAGTTGAAATGGCTTTTCTGAAAGTGCGTCTTGATCACAGCTCCGGCTTTTGCCGGATCACGACCTTGGTGCCGACCGGCACGCGATCGTAGAGATCGGCAACGTCGTTGTTGACGAGCCGGAAGCAACCGGATGACACCTTGGTGCCGATCGTGTCCGGCCTGTTGGTGCCGTGAATGCGGTAGACCGTGGTGCCGAGATACATCGCGCGCGCGCCAAGCGGGTTGCCCGGGCCACCGGCCATGAAGCGCGGCAGATAAGGCTGGCGCTCGATCATTTCCGGCGGAGGCACCCAGTCCGGCCATTCCGCCTTGCGGGTGATGTTCACAAGGCCTTGCCACTGGAAGCCATCGCGTCCGACGCCGATTCCGTAGCGCAGAGCGCGGCCGCCCGGCTGGACCAGATAAAGATGGCGTTCGGCCGTCGAGATGATGATGGTGCCCGGCGGCTCGGTGGTGCGGTAATACACCATCTGCTTCTGCCATTCCGGATCGAGTTGATAGCTGTCGTCGGCGATCAGGCCAGGCTCGTCGCCTCGGTCGGTCTGCTGGGCGAAACTCGAGGAGGATGAAAACATCAGGCCCGCTGCCGCAATCGTCATGCAGATCAGGTGACGAATTTTTGTCATTTTAGACATCTCCCACCGCGCAGGGCGCCCGGTTCTGCCGGGCTCGTTCCCATCAAATCTCAGGGGCAGCATGATGGCAAGCCGCGGCTCTAATCCCAGCGGTTTTCTTATAGATGATGCCGCAATTTTGAAAAAGCTTTTCAGGGCGATGGAGCCCTCGCAGTGGCAAAGCGGCCTTGTTCATGAACGGCGTCAAAAAGCAAAACGGCCGCTCGATGAGCAGCCGTTGGCTTTAAAGTCACTAATGAAACGGTAGCAGGAGGGCCTCAGGCGGCGAGACTCTCCACGCCTGCGACCTTGAGCAGATCGGCCAGCTGCTTGCGGGCATAGAACATCCGGGTCTTCACCGTGCTCTGGGGAATGCCGATGATCTGGCCTGCTTCCTCGACCGACTTCTCATGGTAGTAGACGAGGTTGATGATCTCGCGATGCGCCGGCGACAGCTTGGCGACGCAGGCGCGCAGGATGGCGCTGGTGGTCGATCGGTCGAGGCACGCTTCCGGCGATTCGCTCTCGTCGGCGATCTCCAGCATCTCCTCCCGGTCGATGTCCTCGTGCTTGCGCTGGCGCAAGGCCGTCAGCGCCTTGAAGCGTGCGATCGAGAGCAGCCAGGTGGACACCTGCGAACGTCCCTGGAATTGCTTTGCGGTCCGCCACACGTCGAGGAAAACCTGGCTGGTCAGATCCTCCGCCGTCGAGGCATCACGCACCATCCGCAGGATGAAGCGGTAGACCCGCACATGGTGGCGCGAATAGAGCGTATGCATCGCGGTCCGGCCGCCTTCGGAAATGCTTCCGAGCAGCGCTTCGTCGGAAGTCGCCTGGGCGGCGATGAGGCTCTGCTGGGCGGCGGCGTTGATGGCTACGACTTTCGGCATGACGGTCTCCCGGTGTCGCCCTTGGGCGGCGCTTCGTTGAGACATTGGTAGTAAGTAACGGTTTCGGGATGTCTGCGCGAAAAGGGGAAAATGGTTTCGTTGCCGGGAAAATTGTTTCGTCGCAGGCCGCGCGACGAAACAATCGGGGCCAAAATATCAGCAAATTTAAGAAGATATGCCGGAGATGAACTGGTCACGGACCAGAGGGAACAAAACCCGGAAGGGCTGACGGGCGTGCCGGCCAGCCTTTACCTGTGAAGCCTCAGCGACAGCTCGAATTGGCGGCGAGGATATCGTGCAGGGCCTGGGTCTGGACCGACGGCGCCGTCGTCAGCGAGACGTGCCCATAGTCGCTTTTGCCCATGTCGACATTTTGCAGCGTGCCGTGGAAGTGTCCGCTGCGTTCAGCCGCAACCCCGACGCCGCTGGAAAGATAGTAATTTCGCAAGAGGTGGACGTTGTTCGGCACCACGAGCTTGGTGACCGGGTCCATCGTCACGATCAACGCAACATGAAGGCCAGCCTGCCGCAGTTGTTCGGCCATGTTCACAGCGGCGCTGGCGCCGAGCGAATGACCGGCCAGTACGATGGAAGAGACCCTGCCGCTCTTGCAGTCGTCAGTGGCCTCACGGGCGAGTGATTCCCAAAACGCATGATTGGCGATCGTTACATCGACGCCCCGATGTTGAAGCTCTTCGTTGAGCTGGTCGATGCCCGGCGACAGGATGTTGGTCAGTCCGCGCAGCAGGTAGACTTTCTTGTGCGCGGTGGCCGCGGCCGGCGATGCGACGCTCATCATCAGCACAAATGCCAGAGCGGCAGCCGTAGAACGGAATGTCGCGCGGAGACAAGAGAGCATCGGTGGTCCTCAACATACGATACGACGCGGTCGGGACCGCCATCGCAATTCAAGCCTGTTGCTCTGAGTGTGATGCCGAACTAACGCCCCGTCCGACAGTTTAGCCGGCAAACCGCCGTGGCCCCGTTTGGCGTCCGCCCATCCATCCTTCAATGACTACTGCATCGGCGCAACGAAATCCAGAACGCGCGCGGCGACTGCGACAGTTTGGCGACGCTAGTGCCTTCGCCGCATCAGGAGGCAGGAAAACTACGGAAAGAACCGGCTCAGGCCTTGTCGCCGGCAGGCGAGAACAGGTATCCGCCGCCGCGAATCGTCCGGATCACGGACGGTTTGGTAGGATCGATCTCGATCTTGCGGCGAATGCGCATGATCCGAAGGTCAACGGCGCGATCGAACGCCTCGCTGTCGCGGGCGTTCGCGAGCTCCAGAAGCCGCTCGCGCGACAGCACGCGTTTCGGATTGGCTGCAAACACCTTGAGCAAG
>Ga0070741_10017818_pt1 | contig 11607 bp, 7 predicted proteins | sample Coa_R1_4_FD_66440 | JGI IMG/M metagenome (GOLD analysis project Ga0070741, IMG submission 66440) | Surface soil microbial communities from Centralia Pennsylvania, which are recovering from an underground coalmine fire - Coalmine... | ecosystem: Environmental > Terrestrial > Soil > Unclassified ...
TTCCTCCAAAGCTCCTTTGTTCCTATTGGCCCTGGCGGTCCTTTTGATCGGGCTCTTCCACCAGGAGATCGTCCACCATTTCATCGAGCCGGCCCTACCCAAGGCTTACCAAAATATCCCCCTTCCGAATGTGCCCTTCCTGGGTCATCAGGTGGAGTAAAAGATCAATCTTTTTTGAAATGAAAAAAGCCGGAAAGGATACCTTTCCAGCTTCCAGATATTGGGCATGAAAAACGGTTAATTAAAGCGTCTTGTGAGTGCCGTCGCAGTAAGGTTTGTTGCCCGAGTGTTTGCATTGGCACAAAAAGGCGGTCTTGGTTTCCTCGGCTTTGAAAACCAAGGGAGCGAATCCGGGATGGGCCTTATGGGATCCGTCGCAAAAGGGCTGGCTTTTGGAGTGGCCACAGGCGCACCAGGCGTAAGTTTTTCCCGCTTCCAGTTCCACCTTGGCGGGGGCTTTCATGGCGATATTGGGTTCTAACATTTTTTTCCTCCCTGAACTTATAGGCTCGATAGAGGTCCATGCTAAGAAAGCCCGACGGGAATTGAAACCCCTAAAGCCTTTATTTCAGTTACATTAAAGTAACTTTCCCCTATGAAAAAGCACCACCCAAGCCCTTATGATATGAGTTCTAAAGTCCTTTCAATCCATTCAGCGTGAGGTTCGTATGAAAGCCATCGCTGTTTTCCCCACCCAAAAACAGGTTCGATTGATCGACGCGCCGGTCCCTTCCCTTCAATCGTACACCCAAGTGAAACTTCAAATGCTCGATATCGGTGTTTGCGGCACCGATAAGGAGATCTGCACTTTCGAATATGGGACCCCTCCCGCGGGTTCGGACTACCTGATCCTGGGACATGAATCCTTGGGTAAGGTGATGGAAGTCGGCCCGGACGTTAAATCCTTCAAACCCGGGGACCTGGTGGTGACCATCGTGCGGCGTCCCTGCGGGGACCCCCGCTGCATCCCCTGTAAAGTGGGGCGGCAGGATTTTTGCGTTACGGGCGGATTCAAAGAACGAGGGATCAACGGCCTGCACGGTTTTATGACCGAAATGGTGGTGGACGATGAAAAATACATGAACCCCGTTCCCGCCGAACTCAGGGACATCGGTGTCCTTACGGAGCCCCTTACCATCGCGGAAAAATCCCTCTTCCAAGTTTGGGAGATCCAGGCCCGTCTGCCCTGGGCTTGCCGCCATGACCAGCATCCCCACCGGATCGGTGAAAGGATCCCTCCCGCCGAAATAGGTTATCCCCACAATGCGGTCGTTTTGGGCGCCGGACCGGTCGGTCTCTTGGGTGCCATGCTCCTTTGTTCGGCGGGTTTTAAAACATTCGTTTATTCCAAAGAACCTGTGGGAAGCCCAAAATCCCAACTCAGCCAAGAGATCGGGGCTACTTATGTTTCCGGCTCCACGACCTCCTTGGAGCAACTGGCCCAACAGATAGGGAATGTGGATTTGGTCTACGAAGCCACGGGAGCTTCCCGGCTTTCTTTTGAAATGATGAAATATCTTGGGACGAACGGGGTATTCGTATTCACCGGAGTTCCGGGACGCAAGGCTCCCATCGAGATCGATACCGATCTTTTGATGAGGGACCTGGTTTTGAAGAACCAGGTGGTGTTCGGATCGGTCAACGCGGGGAAGAACGCCTATGTGAAGGCCATCGAGGACCTGGCGGTCTTCAAGAAGCGCTGGCCCAATGCCGTGAAGGCTTTGATCACGGGCCGGTTCGCCCCGGAGAAAAACCAGGATTTGCTCATGGGCGATCCGGGCGGGATCAAGAATATCATTAGTTTTGAATAAAAAAGTTTGAGCCGCTCCGGGCGCCAAGAACACCAAGAAAGATGAAACCAAAGAGGTTGTATGGCATTACCTTTAAATCGAGAAACCGAATGGCTTGAGACAGACGGCCTGGGCGGATTCGCCATGGGCACCACCAATGGCATCCGGACCCGGCGTTATCATTCCATGCTTTTGTCCGCAACGACCCCGCCCACCGGCCGCATGGCCTTGGTCAAGAGTCTGGATGCCTGGGTCGAAATGGACGGAAGCCTCTTTCACTTGAACTCCCATATGTATTTCCCGGGGGTCATCTCGCCCAATGGGGCCGAATCCATCGAGTCCTTCCAAAAAGATCCCTGGCCCAAATGGGTTTATCGCCTGCCCCGGGGGATGACCCTGGAAAGGGAAGTCTTCATGCCCCATGGGGTTTCCTCGGTGGTCATTTCCTGGAAGTTGATGAACGCCAAGGAGCCGGTGCGGCTTTCGGTCCGGCCCCTGCTTTCCTTCAAGGATTACCACTCGCTTCAACATGAGGATAAAAATTTCCGTTTCGACGCGGATATCTTCGAGAAAACAGTCGTTTGGAAACCCTATGACAGGGCCCCGCTCCTGACAGCCCTTCATAACGGCCATTACTTTCACCAGCCCGATTGGTACCGCCAATTCCTTTATGAACAAGAACAAGCCAGGGGTTTGGATTGCGTGGAAGACTTGGCCACACCGGGTCTCTTTCAATGGAACTTCACCAAAACCCGGGCCATCCTCATCCTGACGGCCGGGGGAGAAAAGCCGGCTTCGCCGGACCATCTTCAAGTAGTGGAAGAGGTTTACGACCGCTACCGAACCCAAGAGGAGGAAAGGCGAGGTCATTTCCATTCGCCTCTCATGCGCTCGGCCGAGGACTATTTCGTAAAAAGGGGCCAAGGCGAGACGGTCATCGCGGGTTATCCCTGGTTCACCGATTGGGGGAGGGACACTTTTGTTTCCATCCGCGGTTTGGGTTTGGCCACGGGAAGGGTGGCGCAAACCCGGAAAATACTCCTGGAATGGGCCAAGGCCATTTCCGAGGGAATGGTCCCTAACCGCTTCCCCGATTCGGGGGAACAGCCCGAGTACCATTCGGTGGACGCTTCCCTTTGGTATATCATCGCGGTTTATGATTACTTGAAATCCTCCCGGGAGGGGAACATTTCCAAAAAAGACTGGACCGAATTCCAGGTCCCGGTCGAAAAAATACTCCAGGGTTATTTCAACGGGACCCGTTGGGGCATCAAAGCCGATGAAGACGGCCTTCTTTGGTCCGGGGAAGGGGATGATTCCCTGACCTGGATGGATGCCCGGGTCAATTCCAAGGCGGTCACGCCCCGGGTGGGAAAGCCGGTGGAGGTGGAAGCACTTTGGTTGAACGCCCTTTGGGTCGGAGGTCATTTTTCCGAACAATGGGAAGACCTCTTCAAAAAGGCGCTGATCTCCTTTCAAAACCGCTTTTGGAACGGGGCGGGGGGGTATCTTTATGACGTCGTGGACGTGAAACGACAACTGGGCACCGGGGACACCTCCTTCCGCCCAAACCAAGTTTTCGCCGTCGGCGGCCTGCCCTTGACCCTTTTGGACGATGAAAAAGCAAAACTCCTTTTGCAAAAAGTTGAAGCGAAACTTTTGACCCCGCTGGGCCTGCGGTCCCTGGCCCCGGGTGAAGCCGGATTCCGGAGATATTACCGGGGCGGTATTTTGGAACGCGACAGCTCTTATCATCAGGGAACGGTTTGGCCCTGGCTCATGGGGGCCTTCGTGGAAGGCTGGGTGCGGGTCCGCGGCAATAGCGCCCAGGCCAAACAGGAAGCCCGGGAAAGATTCCTGGATCCCTTGTTGGAGCATCTTAATTCCACCGGGCTAGGCCACTTGCCCGAGATCGCAGATGGGGAAGACCCTTACATGCCCCGGGGTTGCCCCTTCCAGGCTTGGTCCTTGGGCGAGGCCATCCGGCTGGATCAAGTCGTCCTCAAGTAAATTTTGAATTCTTAATTTTAAATTGATATTTGGAGCTCCATGCCATTAGATCCCGAATCCGAACGGCTGAACCTTTTCGTCAACGGCGGTCATCCCTGGAAAAAATGGGGTCCCTACCTTTCCGAACGCCAATGGGGAACGGTACGGGAGGATTATTCCCCGAATGGGACCTGTTGGGATTACTTTCCCCATGACCAGGCCCGAAGCCGGGCCTATCGTTGGGGCGAGGACGGACTTCTGGGTTTTTCAGACAATAAGGGGCTTCTTTGCTTCGCGACAGCCCTTTGGAACGGCAAGGACCCCATCCTCAAGGAACGCCTTTTCGGCCTGAACGGCGACGAGGGGAACCATGGTGAGGACGTGAAAGAGTCCTATTTTTATCAATCCGCCTCGCCCACCCACGCTTATATGAAAGCCCTTTACAAATATCCCCAAGCCGAGTTTCCCTATGATTGGTTGGTGGGAGAAAATCGAAGGAGGGGAAAGCAGGACCCGGAATTCGAGTTGATCGACACGGGCGTTTTCAACGAAAACCGATATTTCGATGTTTTCGTGGAATATGCCAAGGCCGGGCCGGATGACGTTCTGATCCGTTTGACCGCGGTCAATCGCGGACCCGAAGCGGCGGTCTTGCATGCGCTACCCACTTTATGGCTTCGCAATACCTGGGATTGGGGAAGGGACGAGGAAGGTTATTGGCCTAAAACATTAATTCAAAGATCCGGAAATGGACTTACCCTCCATCACCCCGCACTGGGTCCCCTATTCCTAAAGGCCGAGGGTTCACCCGAGATACTTTTTACCGAGAATGAAACCAATTTCGAGAGGATCTTCCGATCCCAGAATAAAAGTCCCTATGTAAAGGATGCCTTTCATGATCATGTAGTGAACGGTATGCCGGGAAAAACCCATCCCTCCCAAGGAACCAAGGCCGCCTTTTATTACAAACTTCAGATCCCTTCCGGTGGACAACAGGTTTTGAGGCTCCGCCTCTCCGACCAAGACCTCGCCCAGGCTTTCGACCCCGGATTCGATAAGGTCTTTGAGGATCGATCGAAAGAAACCAAGTTTTATTACGACCAAAAGATCCCCAAGGAACTTTCCGCCGAGGAAAGGAACGTGACCGAGCAGGCCTATGCCGGACTTTTGTGGTCCAAGCAGTACTATTTGTATCAAGTGGCTCAATGGCTTGAGGGCGACCCCGGACAACCTCCGGTGGATCCCAGTCGAAAATCGGGTCGGAACCATGATTGGCCCCACTTTGGCGCGGAGGATGTTTTTTCCATGCCGGACAACTGGGAATATCCTTGGTTCGCGGCCTGGGACCTGGCTTTTCATACCATCCCCTTGGCCAATATCGATCCCTTTTTCGCCAAGCATCAGCTGATCCTCCTGCTGCGGGAGTGGTATATGCATCCGAACGGGCAGATCCCGGCCTATGAGTTCTCATTTTCCGATGTGAATCCTCCCCTGCACGCTTGGGCGGCTTGGCGGGTCTATAAAATGAGCGCTCCCAAAGGTCAAAGGGACCGGATCTTTTTGTCCCGCATCTTCCAAAAGCTCCTCCTCAATTTCACTTGGTGGGTCAACCGCAAGGACGCCGAAGGCAATAACCTTTTCTCAGGAGGATTCCTGGGGTTGGACAATATCGGGGTCTTCGATCGGGGGCAATTGAAGCCTGGCGCCCAGTTGGAGCAGGCCGACGGGACGGCTTGGATGGCCTTTTATTGTGGGACCCTCTTGTCCATGGCGTTGGAACTTTCGCTGGAAAATCCCGCCACCGAGGACATGGCCACCAAATTCTTCGAGCATTACCTCTCCATCGTGAAGGCCATGAACCATTTGGGCGGAACGGGTTTATGGGACGACGAGGACGGATTTTATTATGACCAGCTTCATTACAACGGAGAGGTCCTTCCCCTTAAGATCCGTTCCGTGGTGGGTTTGATCCCGCTATTTGCCGTGGAAATATTGAAAGAAGAAACCCTGGAACAATTGCCCGAGTTTTACAAGCGAATGAAATGGTTCATGCAGCATAGGCCTGAGGAAGCGGCGGCCATTCTGAGGCGGGACGAAGGGGAGGCCGGAAAAGGGTGTTATCTATTAGCCGTGCCTTCCAAAGATAGACTTATGCGTGTCTTGTCCACGCTCTTGGATGAGAATGAATTCCTCTCACCTTTCGGGATCCGGGCCCTCTCCAAGTTCCACCAGGATCATCCCTTTGTTTTCGACTTGGACGGACAAAGGAGCCAGATCGATTATGAACCGGCGGAGTCCCGGTGCGGCATTTTTGGAGGAAATTCCAATTGGCGGGGGCCCGTCTGGATGCCGGTCAATTTCTTGATCGTGGAATCCCTCGAAAGATACCATCTTTTTTACGGGAATGACCTGAGGGTCGAATGTCCAACGGGCTCCGGACAATGGATGAACCTGGGGGAAGTGGCCCAATTTTTGGGACAGCGGTTGAACCGTCTCTTTTTGCCCGACGCAAACGGGAACCGTCCCTGCCATGGGGGAGATGCCCGGTTCGCCGATGATCCGGCCTGGAAGAATCTCGCGCTTTTTTATGAGTATTTCCATGGGGATAATGGAAAGGGATTGGGCGCTAGCCATCAAACGGGTTGGACGGCGCTGGTGGCCAAACTTTTGGAAAGTTTCCCCTGAAAAAGCCTTTCTGCTTGTTTTCGCCGCTATGGCCAAGTCCTATGATTTAATCCGGAAGGATTTTAATGAAAATCAAACAATCGGCCGACCCTGAGTGGTGGAAGTTCTTCGTCCTTCTCGGGTTTTTGGTTTGCGTTTTTGCCGCCGTCAAGATCCTTCATTTGACCGAGCAAGCCGAGGTTTTGGAGAACTGGATCAAGTCCCTGGGGGCCTGGGGCCCGATCGTCTTTACTTTTCTCTACGCCTTGGTGGTCGTTGCGGCCCTTCCCTCCACCTTGTTCGCCTTTATGGCAGGGATCCTTTTTGGGACGGCGGTGGGGGTCTGGGTGGCAAACCTGGGAGCGACCCTGGGGGCCTGTCTGGCTTTTCTTATCGGAAGATATTTCGCAAGGGGAACGGTCCATAAATTGGTGGGGAAATATGAGCATTTCAAAAAACTCGACCAGTGGACCGCTTCCAACGGCAATTGGATCGTCATCCTAACCCGCCTATTTCCCCTATTACCCACCAACCTTTTAAATTACGCCTTTGGCCTTACCCGCATCGAATTCTGGCCTTACGCTTTTTGGACTTGGTTGTGCATGATCCCGGCGCTTATTGTCTATGTCGGGGGAGCAGACGCTCTTCATCAAGGTTTAAGCAAAGGTTTTGTCCCCTGGAATTTGGTCGGCGTGATCGCGGGGGTGGGGGTCTTCTTGTTCATCTTAAGTTTGGCGTTGAAACAGCGGACGAAAAAATTGAAATAAGCGGTGTTCAAGAAAAGGAAAGCGTGCTTCCCAGTTTCACCTCAAAGATCAACGTCCATTGGGTTTTATTCGTTCTTTTCAGTGGAACGAACGCTCTTCTTTCTTATTCCGATATTTCCCATCCTGTAAAAGCCTTGATCTTTTTTGCCGGAATCCTCCTACCTTGGATCCTGGCCCTGCCCAAGAACGGGGCCCCAAATCCCTCGTCCCGATTCTTGTTCCAGGAATTTCTTCCTGCGGCCCCGGGTTGGTTTTGGGCGCTTTTCGTCTTCGCCGCCGTTTTTTCCCGTTTTTACAGATTGGGATCTCTCTTTATTTGGCCGAATGGGGACGAATCCTTACAGCCTTTTTTCGCCATCGGACTGATCGAGCATTGGGACTGGAGGTTTTTCTATACCGTCGGCCAGCACCCGCCGCTTTTCATTTGGGGAACAAGCCTTTTTTTCCCAATGTTCCGGTCACCCTTCTGGGGCGTCTGGTTCTTCCCCGCCTTGCTTTCCACTCTATTCATTCTGCTGGGTTTTTTGACCTTGCGAAAATATTTTTCAAATTCCTTGAGCTTGATTGGAACAGGGGTCCTCGCTTTTAGCTTGTGGCCCTTTCTTTGCGGGCGATTATGCATCCAAGGGGACCTGATCCCGCCTTTCGCAAGCCTTTGTCTCTATCTTTTCGTCCTTTTTCTCAAGGATCCGATGCCCGGCCGTAAAAAGTTTTTGGCCTTTCTTTGTGGACTGACAGCGGGCCTAAGCTCGCTTACTTTTTCCAGTTGGCCTTTCATGGTCTTGCCTTTTTTCATTGGGTTCTGGAAAAAATCGGATTTCAAAACCCGTTATTTTGGGTATTTCCTGGCGGCATTCACTGCAGGCGTCCTTCCTTTCCTATTCGCGGTCTTTCGTGAGGGCTACGGCCAACATATTCAGGGGATGTCGATGATGAATGGCTGGTTCACATGGGACCAAAGATTAGCCGGCGGTTTTTCTTATATAACGGCGCTTTTCTGGGGAAGCTTGGTGAAGGATTCGAATTATGCCGTTCTTCACGCGGGTCTGTTGAATCCACTGCTGGGAGCGGCGTTCTTCATGGGGCTTCTTCAAATGTTCCGTCATCGGAGCCAAAGCTGGGTAAAGTGGATGGGCGGGGCTTTTTTGATCGGTTTATTCCCAGGGTTGATCAGTATGAACGTTGAAATGTTCAGGGTCATACAGATCCTTCCCTATCTCCTTTGGATCACGGCTTGGGGTCTTTGTGTTCTTCTTTCGGAAGCCCCTGTCGCTCGTCGGATTCCCCTCTTCATTCTTTTGTTATCGGCCTCGATGGCCTTCGACTCCTCGAGCCTTGCCCGTAGCTATCTCAAGCCCCTTCAAGACTCCCAGACCGAGGCGGATTCCAATCTTTCGATCGAGAGCATAAGAATATTCAACATCCTCCGTGAAACATCCCAAAAACTTGGTCCGGGGTTGATATTCACCGAGTTCGACCCCGTTCCTAACGACCCCTCTCTCTTCGTCACGACCTATGGTTTTAACGCGGCGGCAAACCCCCAAATCCCTCCTCCTGCCGCCCGATGGGCCGCGGTGGTGTCTAACCTGCATTATTATCCCTTCCTTTCCCGGCTTTATCCCGATAGCCAATGGTATTGGGTCCACGAAGGCAGAACCAAGGGTCCGGAAATGGTTCTAGGGTTGATCCCGATAACGGATAAGAACCGGCCCCTGTTGAGCCGATGGGTGGAGGCTCACCGCTATTTCCGGAGATTGACTTGGGAATCGATCAATGTCAGCGAGGATCGGTCCTACGCGGAGGCGGTCAAAGTTTTCAATGAAATGCCTCCTCCATTGGCCCAAGACCGTTTCTTGGAAGCCTGCTATTGGGAGAACCGGGCGGAATTTTACTATGATTTTAATTATCAACTTCATTATGACGATCAAGTCCATGCCTTGAGACAGGCCATCGACAAGGGATATCCAGCGGCCCATCTTTACTATAAACTGGGAAGCCTTTGGATGCGAAAAGGGAAATTCCAAGAAGCTCATGGGGCTTTCGAGGCCGGTTTGCGACAAGAACCCCGGAACAGCCAGATCCTGCAAACCTTGGATGTCCTCCAAGGAATGGAAAAAAAGAGTCATCCCTAAACGAATCCGACATTCATTGTTCAAGTTTATGAAGCATCCCCTTTCAAACAAGGAAGTGACGTGAAAAAACTGAACTCTCGATTCCTCCCGACTTTCCATGCGGTCCTCATCTTGCTTTGTTTTGTATTTCCTCCTTTTCCTTCCCTGGCCGAGGAGGATCTTCGGTTTCATGCCCTGGAGGTCAAGGGTATGGTCACGGCCTATCATGACGAGAACGATGAAACCGCGCGGCTCTATCTGAACCAGACGCTGGATGACGGGGATAAGGCCACGACGGGTCCGGATAGCGAGGTTGTTTTAAGGCTGAAGGATAAGGCCTATGTTTATTTGGCCCCCCATACCAAGATCCATATCACCAAGCTACGGATGGAGGACAAGGGCTTTCGGTGCCAGATCAATCTCATTACAGGGCGGATGCTCTGCCAACTGGAACAAGTTCCGCCATGGTCCTTGGAGGTCTCGGCGGGAAGCGTGATGTGCCATGAACATGGAACCCTGTTCGAGATCACCCGGAAAGAGGAAGAATTGGGAATCGTTTCCTATCAGGGTTCGGTGGTGGCTGATTTTCACGGCCAAAGCAAGATCGCCAAGACAAACGAAGTGGTGAAACTGGACCACGGTAAATTCCGCTTCCGAAACCACCACCTGAAAAGGGACGAGCAAGCCCATCTTCAGGCTTGGCAGGACCTATTGTCGAAAATGATTGGAAATACCCCCACTCCAGCCCCTTAAGGGGCTGCCGGGTTCGTCATCGTTCTTGACTCTCCTTCCAAATCATCCGACAATTGCGCCTCTTAAAGACAGCTATCAACCATCCCCTATGGGTTGTCGGCTAAAAAAGGCAGGCTATGATCTCGGCAAAAGACGTCACCCTTCGATTCGGCAAAAAAACCTTATTCGACCATGTGACCGTTAAATTCAATCCCGGTTACTGTTATGGCTTGATCGGCGCCAATGGCGCGGGCAAATCCACCTTTATGAAGATCCTGGCCGGTCAGATCAAGCCCGACGAGGGCGAGATCGCCGTGGACCGGGGCGTGAAGGTCGCTATGCTCAAACAAGACCAATATGCCTTCGATGAATATTCGGTCTTGGACACGGTCTTGATGGGCCGGGAAGACCTTTGGAAGATCCAACAGGAAAAAGACACTCTTTACGCCAAACCTGATATGTCCCATGACGAGGGTATTCGGGCCGCCGAGCTGGAATCCCAATTCGGGGACATGGACGGCTACTCCCTCACCGCCGGGGCGGGAGAACTGCTCGAGGGCCTGGGGGTGGAGACAGGCAAGCATGATTGGAAAATGAAACAGCTGACGGGGGGATGGAAAGTCCGCGTTCTCCTGGCCCAAGTGCTTTACGCCAAGCCCGACGTGTTGCTTTTGGACGAACCTACCAACAACCTGGATATTCGGACCATCGATTGGCTCGAGGATTACCTGAACGCCTACGAGGGAACGATCATCGTCATCTCCCATGACCGGCACTTCTTGAACCATATCTGCACCCATATCGCCGACGTGGACCGCGAGAAGGTCACGGTTTACAGCGGCAATTATGATTTCTTCGTGATGGCCTCCAAGCAGACCTTGGACAGCAAGATGACGGAGAATGTCCGCAAGGAAAAACAGATCGCCGAACTCAAGGCCTTCGTGGCCCGCTTTTCAGCCAATGCCTCCAAAAGCGCCCAGGCCACCAGCCGGGCCCGTCTATTGGAAAAGATCGAATTGGAAACCATCATCCAATCCTCCCGCCAGTATCCCCGGCTTTTCTTCAAAGAAAAACAACCTGCGGGTAAAGACATCCTGAACGTCAAAAGCATCAGCAAGTCCTACGGCGATCTTAAGGTTTTAAAAAAGATCAGTTTCATCGTGGGTAATGGGGATAAAGTGGCCATCATCGGCTCCAACGGCATCGGAAAAACGACGCTCATCAAAAGCCTAGTGGGTTCCTACCAATCGGAAGGGTCTAACTTGGCCCAGTGGGGCGTGAAAGTGGATGAGGGCCAGGTGGTTTGGGGAAGCACGGTCAAACTCTCCAGTATGCCCCAGGACGTGAAGGAAGAACTTACAAAGGACATGACCGCCCTGGAATGGCTCCGGCAGTTCGCTCCGTTGGAAGAAGGCCAAGTGATCCGGGGGATGCTAGGACGCATGCTTTTTACCGGCGAGGAACAGGATAAGAGCGTGAAGGTCCTTTCCGGGGGAGAATGTCAAAGGATGGTCTTATCTAGGCTGATGTTGGAGGGCGGGAACGTGTTGATTA
>Ga0070741_10017819_pt1 | contig 11607 bp, 11 predicted proteins | sample Coa_R1_4_FD_66440 | JGI IMG/M metagenome (GOLD analysis project Ga0070741, IMG submission 66440) | Surface soil microbial communities from Centralia Pennsylvania, which are recovering from an underground coalmine fire - Coalmine... | ecosystem: Environmental > Terrestrial > Soil > Unclassified ...
CTGCAGGTGCTGAAAGGCCGCGTACCGGTCCGATCCAAGAGCGACCTGTAGTTGGTTGTCCGCCTCCGTCCTGGCCTGCGCGCTGCCAAAGCCCTCCTCGCTGTCCGCGACAGTCTGCCAGCGGTAAATCGCGTCGTACTCCGCCTGGCTGGCCCCAAATCCCACCAGTTCGGTCCCGAGCGAGGCGGCCGCGGGCGAATTCCACTTGGCATAGAGCTCAAATTCGTCGGGGGTGAGGACCTGGCGGGCGAGATCGAGGCGATCGACCGACGACATCCGGCCGTCGGGGTCCCGGGAAAAGAATGTTTCCTCCAGCCTCTGCCGCGAGGCGGAGGGGAGAAAATCAATTTTCGGGCCGGGATGATCCAGGCCGAAAAGCGGAGCGTCCGCGGGCGGAGGGGCGGCGTCCGTACCGAACAGATCCTTCAGTTGGCCGGCCGTATCCTGGTCGAGCTGGGCCAGCGCGCTTTGCCGCAGGCGCTCCAGATCGGCGGCGGTCTCGATCGAGGGCGGCGACTCCCAGTAATGCGGCGCATAGCGGCCCTGCTCGATCAGCAATTCCGTCCGGTACTGCTCCCGCCGGCGATGGTCGAGCAACTCTTTTGTAATTATTTCTTGGATACTGGATTCGGCCACGCCGCGGCGGCGCAGCGCGGCGATTTCCGCCCGGTAGTCCGGGCCGGACGGGGAGCGGCCGGGCGCCGGCGCCGCCAAGGGCGCGGTTTCAACCGGCGTGGGCGCGCGCGGCGGAAGAAGGGTCAGCGGGGTCAGAACCGGCGGCGGGGAGTTTGGGGCGCGAAAAAAAAGCGCGGTTGCGGCCGCCAGTCCGCCGGCCGCCAGCACGGTCCATAACCAAGCCTGCTTCTTCATCCGAACGCCTCATTCTATGGTCAAAGCGCCGCCTTGGCGAGAGCGGCGTCGTCAATTTCAATCTTATGTTTTTCGCGCAAGGTGCGGATCAGGTCGGCGCGGAGGCGGTCCTGCAAATTTTGGAAGTAATCGTCCGCGATTCGTTCCCGGTTGCCATCGAAGGGCAGCACCTGCTCCTTGCCGTCCTTGTCGGGAAAGGTGTAAAGCTTCTTCAGGTTGGCCTGATACCATTCCTTGAGGCGGGCGTCGATGTCCGGGCTCTTCATCTGGGCGGTGGCCTGGGCGGTCAACTGATCCAAGGCATAAAGCCGGGTGAGCACATTGCGGTTGAGCTGCATCTTTTCGCGGACCATCGGCGACTTCTCCAAGCCGCGGGCGCGGGCTTCCCCCACCATGAGGTCGGGCCCCAGCATGTGTTTGAGCACGGCAATGACACCGTCCTGCTGATCGAGATCCGGCCGTTCCGGCAGGGGTTGGCGGAGGTAGGTGTGCAAGACGTCGCCGATGGTGATGACGCCAAGCTTGCAATGCGCCAGTGGGACCTCGGCCACGTCGGGGGAAACCTGAGGGGTGGCGCCGGCGGAGTTGGGAGCCGCCGATTTGCCAAGGAGTGTCAGTGCGCCGGTGGCGGCATTGAGGCGGTGCGCTTCCGCCTTGAGCTTGGCGTAAGCCTCGTTGGAGACGACGATGTCCATCTGGCCGAAAAGGCGGTCGCGGAATTTATTCAGGACTTCGTCGCGGTCCTTCGAGGCGTTGCCGGGGGCCTTGAGCTCCTGGTCGGTGACGGCCTCCTCGAGCAGCATGGCCTTGGTGGTTTTCAGCATGCCGGCGACCCCCTCGGTCTGGTCGGCCTTCTGCTCATAGCCATTCGCCAGCAGGAAATGCTCATCGAGCAACGCCTCCAGGTAGTGGCGCCGCTGGGCCGGCGGGAGGGCGGCGCGGGTCGCCGCATCGGCCACCTCGCCTGCAACGTAGGCGCGGAATTCGCTGACGGGGATTTCGATGCCGTAGTCCGGCACTTTCGCCAGGACCGGATTGTTCGGTCCCACCGGCGTAAAGTCGTACAGCCGGCGCATGGTTTCAACCGCGGTGTCGGCGCGGCAGGTGAAGGCGGCGGCGGCGAAAAGCGCCGCGACCAGACAGAACGGAATAAAACGGATCGATCTCATGGAGCGAAGAAGGAAAAGCGGCCGCGCCCGGAAGGACGCGACCGCTCTCTCCTATGCGATATGAACTACCCTGTCACCAATTAGCGGGTTCAGCCAAGGCATAAGTTGTGGCCACGCGATAATGCGTGCCATACACAATGCGCTCGGATGGGCCCTGCGGAGAGGATTTCTGGAACCAGCCGGAAACGTAGCAACCGGTGGACCAGCGGATTGCGCCGCCATTGCCCGGAGCGTTGAGATTTCCGGTGTGGCTGTAGACGTGATTGCCGTTGATCCAGCATTCCCAGATGCCGCCGGAGGAGGAGCTGCGGATGTGGGTAACGACCCGCATCCAAACACCGGAGGGGACGTTGGTAAAGATGTGGGGCTCGTCAAAGAATCCGTCCGGCAGATGATCGAAGAGGACGATGATGTCCGGGCCGTCGATGCGGAAGATGATCCAGGGGCCGGTGCCCGCCCACTGCTGGACGTTGACCTGGTCCTTGGCGTACTGCCAGCCGGCGGGAAGGAAGAAGGTCATGCCGTAATACCGGTCCTGGTTGGTCTGCTGCGCACCCTCGATGTCGACCTCGGAATGGTAACGGCCGGTGTAACCGGAGATGAAGGTCTGGGTGAACTGGATCGCCGACGTGCTGTGATAGGTCGGGCTGGTCACGTCCGTGATGGTGCCGTGAGCCTGGGGCGTCTGCGGATAATTCGGCCAGCCTTCCTTGGTGCCGTTATTCTCGAAGGTGACCGTGCCGCCGCCGGTGCTGATGACATAGCTGCCGCTTGTCACGGTGCTGTCGCTCATACCGGATTCAAAAGCGATTGCCTTCAGCGTGGCCGTCGAGCCAATGCTGACCGGACCGGAATAGAGCGTGCCGGCGGTCTCGGACGGTGTGCTGCCGTCGGTGGTGTAACGGATCGAGGCGCCACCGGTGGCGGAGGTGATCGTGACCGACTGGGCGGAGCCATAGGTGCCGGCGGCCGGACTGAAGACGGGGGCGGCCACTTGCTGGGGCGGAACCGAGAGGGTGTATGTGCCGCTGGTCACGGTGCTGTCGCTCATGCCGGACTTAAAAGCGATGGCGCTGAGCGGGGTCGTCGCGCTGATGCTCACCGGGCTGGAATAGAGGGTGCCGGCCGTCTCGGATGGCGTGCTGCCATCGGTGGTGTAGCGGATCGAAGCGCCGGTGGTGGCAGAGGTGATCGTGACCGACTGGGTGGAGGCATAGGTGCCGGGAGCGGGGCTGAAGGCCGGAGCCGCGACCGCGCTGATGGTTTGCCCCACCAGGGTGAACTTGTCGGCGGAGAGGATCTCGCCGCTGGACTTGGAGTTCTTGCCCGTGACGGTCAGGCGCACAGTGTGGTTGCCGACGGCGCTGAAAGTGACGTCGCCGAAGGTCGTGGTCGGATAAGTCTGGCCCGAGGCGTACTGGTCGAGCGTGGGACCGAGGTTGGTGCCGTCGACCGCGAGCTGGAGGATGCCGCGGTTGTTATTGCCTTTCCATTCCATCTTCAGCTGGTAGGTGCCGGCGGGAACGTTTGGGACGGTGAAGTCGATATGGTCGCCGGTGCTGTTGCCGGCGAGTTCCACCCACTTGCCGCCGCTGGAATTGGTATCGGTTTGGACCGAGGTGGTGGCGCCGGTGCCGGTGTAATGGAGGCTTTCGGCCTCGAAGCTAAGGGCGGTCTGGGCGGAGAGCCGGCCAGCCAGGCCGAAAACGAGGCAGGAGGCCGCCAGACTTATAATTTTCAGACCCGAGGCAAAGCCGGGAAAGAAGGACGAGGCAGCGACGGGCTGCATCGTCGAAGAATAGGGGGAGTTTATTTTCATATGGGATTTGGGTTGGGGCTAACAAACCGAGGGGTTATTCGGTGGGGAAAATTTAAGGACGGAGCGGGGCTGGCGGCGCCGCGGGGCGGGTAAGGGGTAAGCCCGGCAGCGGACGAAAAAGCCAATTCTTTGCATAATGTCTCCCGCCCCTTTTTCGGTCAAGGGGCGGGTTGCTTTCCATGTAAACCGGCGGCGGCTATTCTTTGCCGGCGTCCGGCAACAATTGACCGGTGCCGCGATGGTTTCGGGCGGCTTACAGCTGCGTCGTGGTCGTGGCGGTGAACTTCATCCCCGCGGCGGACTCCAGGTTGCCCAGGGCGGCGTCAATCACCGCATAAATTTTCGCCCGATCGGAAGCGCTGCTTAAATCCAGGGTGGCGGTGCCGGCGACGCCCGCCTTGGCCAGGGCGGCGTTGAAGGCGGTCTGGGCCTGGGCGGAGGTGAAGAATTGCGCCGGGCTGGTCCCATTGGAATAAGCCAGGGTCTGGGCCACGCTGGCGAAGACGCCGCCGAGCGCGCTCATCCCAAAGGCGACATGGTTCGCCGGCGTGACCAGGGTGGTGGCACTGGTGGTGGGAATGGGATTATCGTAAAGCTGGTCGAGATAATAGTGCACCTGGTAGGGATATTGTGAATACGTACTGGTCTTGCCCCAGACCGAGCTGTAGGAATTGACCGACGCCACGGTCGAGGCGGTGGCGGTGGCGCCAAGCGTGCTGTAGCTTGCGACCAGGCCGCCGTAATAACCCTGGTTGTAGGCGACGTTGAGGATCACATCGAGGAAGCTGTTGGGCAGGCTGACGAAATTGGCCAGGGCATTGTCATAAGCCGGCTCCCACGGCGTGACCCAGCCGCCGGGTCCCTTGCCGGTCACGTTCAGGGCGACGAAGTCGATGTAATGAAAATAGGCGCAAAGCATCGGGCCGTAATACTTGTTGTTGAACGAGGGCGGAGTGACCTTGGTATACTGGGTCGAGGCCGTGGCCATGGTATAGCCGATGTTTTTCTGCAGGGCGATGAAGTTGATCAGGGCGTGGCCGGCCGGCGCGTAGGTGCCCGAGACCATGTCCACTGCGTAGTTATTAATTTGATACGGACCGCCCTGGCCGGCGCCCATCACCGCCTGCTGGTCCGGGGAGGGATCGATCAGGCTGCTGCTGGCGACATAGTCCTGGGTGGCGAGATTTTCCTGCAGCAGCTGGCCCATCACCGAGCCGTAGAGGTAGTCCTTGTTGAACTGGATGCCGGGATAATATTCCCCGACCAGATGGCCGTACATCACGCCGGCGATGGTATTGGACATGATCAGGTCGGTGTAATTGTCGCCGGTCAGCGTCAGGCTGTCCTGGGCGGTGCTCGCGCCGAGGAGCAGGTGGAAGCTGATCGTCCCGGTCGTCGTCACCGGCGGCGGGTTGGAGGACCCGGTCGTGGCCGAAACCAGGGCGCTGAAGGCGCTGACGCCCGCGCTGTTTTTGGCCCGGACCGCGTAGGTATGCTTGGAGCTGGCGGCCAGGCCGGTATGCAGGTACGGGCTGGCTACATTGGTGACAATGGCGCCGTCGACCTGCAGGTCATAAGCGGTGGCGCCGCTCGAGGCATTCCATGTCACGGTAATCTGATTCGCGCCGTTCGCCGCCGCGGTCAGGCCGGTCGGCACGGCCGGAATGGTGGCCACGCTCTGGGTGGTGGCGGACACAGGGGCGCTGAAAGCGCTGGTGCCGGCGGCATTTTTGGCGCGGACCGCGTAGGTGTGCTTGGAGCCCGCCGTCAGACCGGTGTGCAGGTATGGACTGGTGACACTGGCGACGGTCGCGCCGTCGACCTGCAGGTCATAAGCGGTGGCGCCGCTCGACGCGGTCCACGTCACCGTAATCTGGCTGGTGCTGTTGGCGGTGGCGGCCAGGCCGGTGGGCACGGGCGGAACCGTCGGCGCGGATGCGCCCTGGGTCACGGTGTAGACCAGGGTGTTGCCGGTGGTGGTGCCAAAGCCGTTGGTCAGCTTGTTGGTGTAAGTGTAGCTGCCGTTGGCCTTGCCGCTGAAGGCGAAGCTGGCGGTCTGTGCGTTGGGAGAATTGTCGGTCAGGGTCTGGGTATGGACGAGCACGCCATTCTCATAGAGCTGCCAGGTGGTGCCGTTGTTGCCCCACCACATGTTCATGATGATGCTGTAGCTGGCGCTGCCGTCCCAATTGCTCTGGGTCAGATTGGGTGTGCCGGGCACGCCCGTGCTGGCGGCAAAAAGCCCCATGGGGAGGGCGCAGAGAACGCTCAAAAGCGTCCGACGAAAAAAAAGATGAAGTTTCATAGGGGTAACGTCTTCGGGGTGGGCAGGAATTTTTCATCACCTTCGCCAAACACAAACGGATTATGACAAGCGGAATAAAAGCAAATAGTTGGCAGTGGCTTGCGCGCGGAATATTTTGCGGGCCGCAGGCGCCGCTTCCACCGGATCGCGCCGGCGTGTCTCACAACTCCGACGGGCCCGCGACGGAATTGTCGCCGGCTTCACCTCGGGATCGCAGGTGAGCTAAATCGGACCGCTTTTTTCGTCGGTCTTCTTGGTCTTGTTGGCTTCTTCGTCCTGGGCCGCTTTTTTGAACTCCTTGATCGACTGGCCGATTCCTCTGGCCAGTGCCGGGAGTTTCGTCGCCCCGAAGAGCAGGACAATAATGCCAAGAACGATCAGTAACTCCGACCCGCTCACGCCGAAGACGGCAATGATGTGAGGGTGCATGATGCCATAGTTTACGTCTGGCGCGACAAAGAGTAAAGCGAAGTCTGCCGACCGTTTTTCGGCGGCGGCCGGAGGGGGCGGGGCCGGTCAACGCTGGGGCTGGGCGAGGAGGGACGGGCCGGCGCCGATCTTGGTGCGGAACAGCACCCATGGCTTCCGTCGCAAATCGTGGCCATCATGGAATCGTGGCAGGCGATCGAGCTGATTGACCGTGAAATAAAGATATCCGTCGGTGGAGATGGCCATGCTGTCCGGCCAGAGCAGGTGCGGATCGTGCACTACCGTCTCGTAGTGGCCGTCCGGCCGCCGGCGAAGGATGGCGTCATGCTCAAAGGCGGTGAGATAGAGCGCACCTTGGTCGTCCGTCTCCATCCCGTCGTTGGCCGTGCCTTTCTGGCCGTGGTCGACGACGGTCGATTCGACGTCGGCTTCGGACCGGGACGGGTCAGCCAACGCCTGTGCGTCGACGCTGTAAAGATGCCGGCTGGAAAGCGGCGAATAGAAAAGACAATTGCCATCGGCACTCACGGCGATGCCGTCGACGCCGGTGAGGAAAGGCTGCACCTGGCCCGGTGCGGGACGGTTATAGAGCGGGCGGCCCTCGACGGTGGCGAGAAAGTCGGGCACCGGCCGCACCGTGGGATGGCCGGCGAGGCGGCGGTAACTTTGGCCGGTGGCGAGATCGACCACAATAATGGCATTACCCGACTCCGGCGAGGAATCGCTGATGAACGCGACGCCGGCCTGGCCGAGTTTGAGGTCGAAGCGAACGTCGTTTAGATAGGTATTTGCCAGCACCACGTTGTCGGGAAAGAAAATTTTGCGGATGACGCGGTTGGTGTTGAGGTCGACCGCAATCAACTTGGCGCCGAAAGGAATGACGGGACCCTGGTTGACCGTGCCGCTGTCCAGTAGCCACAGGCGGTTGTCGGCGTCGACTACGACACTTTGCACGGAGATCAGCCGGTCCTGCGGAGGCAGCGACTGGTCCTGGATGGCGGCGTCGGGATACGGTTGCACCTCCCCGTTCTTCAGTTCGCCCACGGTAAATTGGAGGGGATCCGTCCAGCGGGGGAAGGAGACAAAAATCCGGCCTTCACGGGAAACGGCGATGCCGGTCACCAGCGGACCGTGGAATTCGGCGACTTTTTCCAGCCTGCCTGCATTCTGGTCCGCGGCGAGCGAGCTGAGTTCGGCGGGCGGCGGTTCATTTCTGTCATCCGAATGGGCGGCCATAGCCACGGCGTTTGCCATGACGGCGATTCCAACCAGTGCACGGAGAAAAATCTTTTGTGTGTTCATGCGGCCGCGCTAGACTCGGCTCCTCCGCCGGCCGTTCCGGTTGAGTATTCCCTAACCGGCCGCCGTATATTTTACGCTTCGTGCCCCCCGCCCGGCTCTGGACGCGGCTGACCGGTATTTCCAACCGCGCCGGCTCATCCATTAGCCGGAACAATGGTTTTGGTGGCCGGATAAAATAGCCGGTTGGCACCGCCGCCAAATCTAGGCGCTTTCGCCGAGCAACCGGCGGAAACGCGTCTGCAAATCCGACAGATTGGAAACATGCAAGGCCGCTCCCTTCACGTCGAGCAGGCCTTCCTCCCGCAGCCGGGCAAATGTCCGCGACAGCGTCTCGCTGCTCGTGCCGAGTTCGGCCGCGAGGACACGCTTGGTCATGCCCAGCTGAATCGTGACCGGACCGGTCGCGGCGCGCGGGCTTTGTTTGATCAACCAGTTGAGAAAACGCGTTTCCACATCCTTCAGCGTCAGGTCTTCCACCAGGCCGACCAGCACGCGCAAGTGCTGGCTCATTGAAGCAAGCATGCGCAAGGCGAGCTCCTGCCGGCGCGAGAGAAAGGCGACGAAAGGTGTTTTCGGCACCAGCACGACACTCGACGGCTCGAGGGCGCGCGCATCGGCCGGATATCCCCGCTCCGTTGCCAGCGCCGCCTCGGCAAAGGATTCGCCTGGCCGGAAAACATGGATCACCTGCTCCTTGCCCGCGGCGCTGACGCGGTGGACATTGATCGCGCCTTTTTGCACGACATAAAATCCCTCGGCCGGATCACCCTCCCGAAAAAGGTAGCCGCCTTTCGCCAGGACACGGACGGTGGAGAACTCCGCAATGACGGCGAGCTCCGGCGGCGGGAGGCCGGAAAAAAGCTGGCAGGAACGGAGGGTGGCCGCGATCGCGGCCGCTCGCAGGCTGGCAATCTCCGGAGGCACCCGCCCAGTCAAAACATCCCCGGGCCCGACGTCGCGCAAAAAATTCAGGCTTCGGCAGCCGGCTCCGGCGCGAGTATGAGCAGCATCGTCATCGGCTCTGTTGCCTTGACCGCATGCGGCCGGCGCGGTGGCAGGTGGAGCAGCTCGCCGGCGCGCAACGCCTGCGGCTTTCCCTCGACAAAAAAGTCGCATGCGCCGCTGAGGATATGGATCAACGCACGTGAAGTGCTGGTGTGCTCGGTCAATTCCTGCCCGGCGGCAAAATGGAAGAGCACCGCCCGCAAGCCGGGTGCGGCCAGTAGGGTGCGGCTGACAATGCCTTGGCTGACGGACGGGACGGCTTCGGGCAGGAACACCGCACCGGGTTCACTGGCGGAAAAAAGAGCGGGCGTACTCATGGAGGATAATTTAACCGCAATTTCCTGAAATCGCCTTGACCGGCATCAAGTTATCGAACGCCTCATTACGATCCGATTCCGCCGAGGCGGAAAGACACACCGGCGAGGAGGAAAAGCACCGCGAGCAGCGTGACGGCAATGATGTGTGCGGCCAGCGTAGGCAGATTATCGTCCCGCAGACGCGGGATCAGCCGGAGCCGGGCGTGAAGCGCCAGCAGGACCGTGGCCGCCAGCAGGCCGAGCTTCACCTCGATCACCCGGGCCAAAGAATTGGCGGCGAACCATGCCGGCGGCGGGCCGAGGCGGATATATGCCAGCCAGAGGCCGGTGACCACCTGGGCAAGCAGCGCGGGCAAGCCGATGCGTTCGTAGCCGCGCTCGAAATCGCGGACCAGCTGCGCCCGACGCTCGCGCAGTGCCCGTGGCAGCACCGCGACCGCCAGGGTGAGATGGCCTCCCGCCCAAATGCAGGCGCCGAGCACGTGAAGGGCGATGAGGATGGCGTACAACGTCACGGTGGTTCAGCTGCGCCAGAAAAAGGTCGTCCACGAGCCGTCCGGACGATGATCGGTCCGGACCGAATACCCATCGGCCCGGAGCTGTTCGATCAACGGCGAAGGGAGGAAGGGCGCGGTCAGTGCCAGGCCTTCATTGGGTGCGAGTGAAGTGACCGCCGTCATGATTTTATGGAGTGGCTCCTCCCCCTGCGCCATAAGCGGGCGCAGGTCGAGGGCACGGAAGGCGGGAAAACGTTTGGTGGGCATGGTTAGCGGGCCGCGAGGGTTACGGCATGCACAGTTTCGGCAATCCCGTCCTGCAGGCCGCTGCGTTGGAAGGCGATTTCGCCTTCACGGTTGAGCACGGTGATGAGATTGGAATGGGCGAATTGGCCGTCGGCGTCTTTTTTGTATTTCACACCGAGCACCATCGCCAGTTCCTGCACATCGGCCGGGCTGCCGCGCAGCAGGATCCAGGCATCCGGATCGAGCTGCATGCGCTCGCGATAGGCCCGCAGCGCTGCCGGTGTGTCGCGCTCGGTATCAAAACTGACGAGCACGAAACGCGTCTGCGCCCGGACCGCGGGGGGGAGCGCATCGCGGGCATCCCTCATGTCGTGAACAATGAGCGGGCAGGCATAAGTGCAGTTGGAGAAAAACATCGCCAGCACGACCGGCCGGCCGCGCAGCGAGGCGAGCGTGACGGTCCGGCCGGAATCGTCGGTCCATTTTCCTTCGAGCTGGTAGAGAGATCGGCTGGAAAAAGCGGCGGGGGCGGCTTCGGCCGTGCAGTTCGCGCAACAGGGCGGCACTGCGCCGGCCGTATCCGCCCATGCGGCCGTGGTGGCCAACAACCAGGCAAGTAACGGGATGATTTTTGTTTTCATGGAGATTCAGCGCAACGAAAGCCGAGATTAGGCACGACATAACTGGCGCGCAGGGAGCTGCGGTAGCCGGCGCGCATGAAGGCGGGATAATCGGTGGTGTCGCGCGCGCCGACGGAGCCGGCGCCGCAGAAAAGATTACGGTCGAGCCCGGCGTCGCCGCGGGATTCGCCGGTGACGAGCGCCGTATTGAAATCGTCCACCCACTCCCAGACGAGTCCGGCAAGGTCGCACACGCCGAAGAGATTCGGCCGGCCGGCCCCGGCGGCAGGCAGCGGAGACGGGGTGGGTTCGGAAAACCACGTAAGCACGGCCGCGCGGTAAGCCGGCTCGGTATTGCCATGGACGGTGGTGAAGCCGACGGACGCCGCGCGTTCCCATTCGGCGGTGGTGGGGAGGCGCTTGCCGCGCCATTTGGCATAGGCGCGGGCGGCGAACCAGGAGACACGCACAACGGGGGAGTTGGGCGGAGCCTGCGGACCGAGCTCGAGGTCGCCTGCCCAATTGCCGAGATAGCCCGGATCGGCAAAAAGCGGACTGACGCGCGAGCGCTGCCATTTGGGATTGGTCTCCACAAAGGCCAGAAACTCGGCGTTCGTCACCGGCCGCACATCGAGGTAAAAAGCCGGTACAGGCACGCTTGCCGGATCATCCTTGCTGCGCAGGAGCGGAACGTAATCCCCCGTGGGAATGAGCATCATGCCCGCTGGCGCATCCGCCAAAACGGTGCCGGGCGCGGCCGCCAGGGCCAGCAGAAGCAGAAGCAGGCGGTTCATGAGTGCGCCGGTTATTGGGCTTGCTCGCGGACATGTTTGACGTCGGCCGCGGAGACTGTGCCAAAGTTGTTGCCCCAGCTGTTCATCACATAAGTGAGTGCATCCGCGATCTGTTCATCGGTGAACTGCTGCGGCGGCATGATGTTGTTGTACGGCTTGCCGTTGACGGTGATCGGTCCGCTGAGGCCCTTGATCGGTATGCGAATGGCGCGGTCCCGGTCAGCCTTGAGGAAA
>Ga0070741_10017820_pt1 | contig 11606 bp, 12 predicted proteins | sample Coa_R1_4_FD_66440 | JGI IMG/M metagenome (GOLD analysis project Ga0070741, IMG submission 66440) | Surface soil microbial communities from Centralia Pennsylvania, which are recovering from an underground coalmine fire - Coalmine... | ecosystem: Environmental > Terrestrial > Soil > Unclassified ...
GCGAGTGCGGCGCGGTACGAACCGATGGCGAAGACGACCGGTTCGGGCAGCCAGTCCGCCGCGCTGCCCGGCGGCTCGTCGGGGGTGCAGGTCTCCAGGATCTCGGCCGTGGTGGGCCGCTCGGCCGGGTCCTTCGCGAGGCAGGACTCGATGAGGGACCTGATCTGGCGCGGGCAGCCGGCCAGGTCCGGGCGCTCGTTGACGATCCGGTAGACCACCCCGAACTTCGGGCCCTCGCCGAACGCGGGCCGCCCGGTGGCCGCGTAGTGCGCCAGCGCGCCGAGCGAGAAGACGTCCCCGGCCGGCGCCGGCGGCTCGCCGAGGACCTGTTCCGGCGCGACGTACTGCGGCGAGCCGATCATCATGCCGGTGAGGGTGAGCGGCGTGGCGTCGGCGGCGCGCGCGATCCCGAAGTCGATCACCCGCAGGCCGTCCGCGCCGAGCACCACGTTCGCCGGCTTGAGGTCGCGGTGCACGATCCCGGTCTCGTGGATGGCTTGCAACGAGGCCGCGATCCCGGACATCAGCACGATCACCGCGGAGACCGGCAGCGGCCCGTACAGCTCGACCGCGTCGGCCAGCGTCGGTCCGGCGATGTACTCGGTGGCCAGCCACGGCGCCTCGGCGTCCGGGTCGGCGTCGAGCAGCGGGGCGATCCCGGGCCCGGACACCTGCCGGGCCGCGCGCACCTCGTGGCCGAACCGGGAGCGGAACGTGCGGTCGTCGGCGAATTCCCGGCGCAGCACCTTCACCGCCACCGGCCGCCCGGTCTCGTCGAAGGAGAGGAAGACCTCGCCCATGCCGCCGCCGCCGAGCCGGGCGCGCAGCCGGTAGTGCCCGATCTGAACGGGATCCTGGTCGCGCATGGGATCGAACATCCCGGGGGGAGCGTGCACAACCCACCTCACGTACCGGGGTTTCGAAGTCGAGCTTCGACTATATCAATCGGTCCCCGCGTCAGCCCGTGTTACCTGCGAAATTGTCCGCAACCTGCAGCGTGCGCGCGGCAGGAACCGGTACAAACGTTCAGCCGCCGCCTTGATCACGCGTTTGAGCCGGGGCCCTGCGAGCACTAGAGCGGCGACCACCCGAGAGCATCAGAGCCCTGCACCGGCGCAGCCGCGTGCGCCGAGGGTCCCGAGGAGTGTTCGCCAGTGGCGCGCCGCAGGAGCAGAACCCGATACGGAAGAAGCCGCAGCCGTCGTTCGCGCGGCCGCCCGATGCGCTTTCAGACCGCCCTGGTCGCCGCCATCGCCATCGCTGCCGGATACGCGTACTTCAACAGTCACGGCGAGCTGTTCAAGCAGCAGCCGAAGCCGGGCGCCAGCGCCCAGCCGAGCGGGCAGGTCCCCCCGGCGCAGAGCTCCGGCTCCGCCACCGTGTTCGTGTTCTCCAACGGCGCCGAGCAGCCGAGAATCGACGACTTCATCAATTCCGCGACCAAGAGCCTCGATATGACCATGTACGAGCTCTCCGACACCACCGCGGTCAACGACCTGGTCACGAGGCACAAGGCAGGCGTCAACGTGCGCGTTATCCTCGACCAGGCCGAGAAATCCACCGACCAGGCCGCGTACGACACGCTCACGGCGGCCGGCGTCGGCGTGGTCTGGTCCTCCCCGTCCTTCGCCTACACGCATCAGAAGACGATCACGGTCGACCAGCGCGAATCCCTGATCCTGACCGGGAATCTGACGTCCAAGTACTATCCGACCGGCCGCGACTACGGCGCCTTCGACACCGACCCGCGCGACGTCGCCTCAGTCGTCAGCGTGTTCGACGCCGACTACGGTCATTCGGGTTCGAATCCCGACGACGCCGACGGCCTGCTCTGGTCGCCGCCGACGGCCCGCTCGCGCATTCTCGACGTGATCGACCGCGCGACCAAGACCCTCGACGTGGAGGGCGAGGAATTCAGCGACAGCGCGGTGGTCGACGCCATCGCGGCCCGCGCGAAGGCGGGCGTCGCGGTGCGCGTCATGGTCGAATCGCCGTCGTCCTACCGCAGCGAAATAGACAAAGTCCGCGCGGCGGGGGGAAAGGTTTCCGGTTATTCGTCGAGCACCGGCCTCTACATCCACGCCAAGGCGGTCATCGCGGACGCCGGCCAGTCGGACGCGCGCATGGAACTCGGCTCGATGAACCTCACCTCGACCTCGCTCGGCCGCAACCGCGAACTGGGCATCGTGCTGACCGACGCGAACGCCTGCCGCTCGCTCGACGCGCAGTTCTCCGCGGACTTCACGGGCGCGGCGCCGCAGTGAGCGGAGCCGCAGTGAGTGGGGTCGGCGGATATTCATTCGGCTGAGGCGATAGCGTCCAGAATTCCTCCGTGCAGGCCGCGTTTCGCGAAAAGCGCGGTTCCGGTGTCGATGCGCCGCTGCCCGGCGAGATCGCTGAAGACGCCGCCGGCTTCCTCGACGACGGGTATCAGAGCGGCGATATCCCACGGTCCGGCGGTCATGAGCAGGAAGGCGTCGAGCTGGCCGGTCGCCACCAGGAGGCCGCCGTGACAGGTGCCGGTTCCGGCGGACGGCTTCGCGGGAGGGGTTGCACGCGCAGGATCGACGCCGGTCCAGTCGAGCGCGGGGCGGGTGTGCGCGGCGCGCACGGCCAGATTCGCGGCGGCGCGCTGTTTCGCTGCCGCCCGATTCCTCGCCGAGGAATTCATCGTCGGGATACTCCTGCCGGATACGCGAGCGCAGCGTGTATTCGACCTCGTGGTCGGCGTCGGTGACCGGGCTTCCGTCATCCTTGACGCGCGCGGCCAGCGGCCCGGCGCTGCGGTGGCGTTGCGCGATCTCCGCGGCGAGGTCGGCCAGGTGGTGCGCCAAGGCCAGGTCTGCGGAACGCGCCATGCCCCAACTCTTCCCGCGTAGTTGAACGGCCAGCCATGCCAGGATGGCCCGCATGTCTCCCGCTCTCGAGAATCCGGCCGGACCCGCGGGTCAGGCTGTGGCCGACGGCTACGACGACTTCGCCGAGGCGTACGCCGCCGAGACCGAATCCAACCTCATCAACGGCTACTACACCCGGCCCGCGGTCCTCGACCTGGCCGGGGACGTGGCCGGGCGGCGGATCCTCGATGTCGGCTGCGGCGCCGGTCCGCTGCTCGAGGCGTTGCGCGACCGCGGCGCGGTCGTCACCGGCGTCGAGCCCGGCGCGAAGATGCTGGAGCTGGCCAGGCGGCGGCTCGGCGACGGCGTGGAACTGCACCACGCCGGTCTGGGCGGCGGCCCGCTGCCGTTCCCCGACGGCGCGTTCGACGATGTCATCGCCTGCCTGGTGCTGCACTACCTGGAGGACTGGAAGGCTCCGCTCGCGGAGATGCGGCGCGTGCTGGCGCCCGGGGGCCGGCTCATCGTGGCCGTCAACCATCCCTTCGCCTACACGTTCTTCCATACCGAGGGCGATTACTTCGCGACCCATGAGTACTTCGAGGAGTACACCTTCGGCGGCCAGGACGTCGTACTGTCCCACTGGCATCGGCCGCTGCACGCGGTGATCAGCGAGTTCACCGCGGCCGGCTTCCGCATCGCCGTCGTCGGCGAACCGCCGCCCGCGCCGGGCGCCCGCGAGGCCTTCCCCGAGGTCTTCGAGAGAAGGGCCTCGGGGGAGTTCCTCTGCTTCCTGTTCCTGGTGCTCGAGGCGCCCTAACCGCGCGTCACAGGCTGTTCCAGGTGATGGAGAACGAGCCGCCGGACAGCGAGGAGACGGTGGCCTCCGGCGTCCCGGAGGAGGAGACCATGTTGATCCCGACCGGGTTGAAGTTGCTCAGCGTGGAGCCGTTGACCGTCGAGCCGCTGAAGCTGACCTTGCCGAAGTCCGCCAGCGGGAGCACACCGCCGCTGTAGGGCGCCTCGGCGATGACCTCCGCCGAGGAGCGCTTGGCGTTGGTGAGCTTCTTGGTGACCGTCCGGCTCCAGCCCTGCGTGGAGTCGCTGAGGGTGAGCGTGAAGCTGCTGGAGCCGCTGGTGCTGACGCTCTCGGTGATCGAGTCGCCGGGGCGGACCGTGTTGCTGTAGGTCACCGGGAACTTCGGGTACATCTCGTACCAGGCCGAGTAGGAGGCCGCGCCGCCGGAGCAGTCCGCCTCGGTGCCGGTCTGCTCGACGGTGTTGGAGTTGTAGCCGTCGAGGCCGACCCAGAAGCTGGAGTAGCCGTCGCCCTTCGAGCAGTCGACCGCGGGCTGGGTGAACGTCGTGGTCACGCTGCTGTACGTCGAGCCGGTGGCGGCGTATCCGGACCAGTTGGTGCTGGTGGTCGTGGTGTGGGCCGGTCCGCCGTGGCTGATGAAGAACGGGGTGCCGGTGCTCGCGTGGTGCATCGGCGCCTGCGCGAGTGGGGCGGCGAGCGGCGCGGCGAGGGCGGCGGAACCCGCGAGCGGTGCCGCGGCGAGCGCCGCGGCGGCTGCGGCGCGCAGCGAACGGTGGAATGGGGACACGGTTATCCTCCAGTGCCTGTCCGTGGGTATGACGCGGTAGACGCGAACTTCGTGGGTTCACGCCCCTATTCGAGTTAAAACCCATCGACCGGAGAAGGAAAGCCCCCTGTCGCCCTGAAGAGCGATGATGCGGCCATGACGGCAGCGCGCGCCGTGATGGCGTCGGCGGCGGCGAGAGCGGTCTCGGCGAGCCGGGCGCAGTCGTCGAACGTGTGCATGCTCAGCTGTGAGCCCACTCGGGCGACAGCGGCGCGCGACATTGACAGACTGCTGATTCCGAGGCCGACGAGGACGCAGGCGAGCCACGGATCCGAGGCCGCCTCGCCGCACACGCCGACCGGCTTGCCCGCCGCCTTTCCGGCCCGGGCGCACGACGCGATGAGGTCGAGCAGCGCGGGCTGCCACGGATCGAGCAGATCGGCGAGTTCTCCGCACTGGCGGTCCGCGGCCATCGTGTACTGGCCGAGATCATTGGTACCGATGCTCAGGAAGTCGACGTGATCGAGGATCTGCGCCGCACGCAGCGCGGCCGCCGGGACTTCGATCATCGCGCCGACCTTCGACAGGCCGTGGGCGCGTACCCGCGCGGCGAAGTCGGCCGCCTCGCGGGCCGTGGAGACCATGGGGGCCATCACCCACACGTCGGCATCGGCGGCTGCCGCGGCCTCGGCCACGGCGGCCAGTTGTGTGTCGAGAACTTCGGGGCGGGTGCGCGAGGTTCGCAAGCCCCTGATTCCAAGGGCCGGGTTCGGCTCGTCGGCGAGGGAGAGGAAGGGGAGCGGCTTGTCGGCGCCCGCGTCCAGCGTGCGCAGGACGACGCGGCGGCCGGGCAGGGCGCGAAAGACGCGCGTGTACGCTTCGCGCTGCTCGTCGAGGCCCGGCGCGTCGTGGCGGCCGAGGAAGAGCAGCTCGGTGCGCAGCAGCCCGACGCCCTCGACGTCGGCCGCGGCGTCGGCCGGCAGGTCGTCGGCGGAGCCGATGTTCAGCAGGAGCGGAACGCGGTGGCCGTCGGCGGTGCGACCGGGGCCGGTGAAGGTCTCGGCGCGCGAACGGGCGGCATCGGCGGCGATTTGGGCGACGCGATCGGCCGTGACGCGGAGGGTGACGGCTCCCGTGTCGCCGTCGATGTGAATCAGGGTTCCGTCTTCGATGGTGAGCGCCTCCTGGCAGGCGACCACGGCGGGCAGGCCGAGGGCGCGGGCGAGGATCGCGGTGTGGCTGGTCGGTCCGCCGCGCGCGGTCACCAGCCCGAGGACCCGCCGGGGATCGAGGGTGGCGGTGTCGGCCGGGGCGAGGTCCTCGGCGATGAGCACGAACGGACGGCCCGGGTCCGGGATGCCGGGCATCGGTTCGCCCAGCAGCCAGGCCACCGCGCGGTCGCGCAGGTCTTCGAGGTCCGCGGCGCGTTCGGCGAGGTAGCCGCCGGCGGCGCGCAGGCCGTCCGCCTGCTCGGTGAACGCGGTGTGCACGGCGTGGGCCGCGTCGAGCCCCGCGCCGATCGCACCGTCGCAGGACTCTGCGAGCATCGGGTCCTTCGCGATCAGCGCCTGGGCCTCGAGGATGGCGCGGGCCGCCGGGTCGGCCGCCCGCGTCGCGCGCTCGGCCAGTTCCCGGCCCACCTGGTCGAGCGCGTCGCGGGCGGCCGCGCGTTCCGCGGCCTGGTCGGTCACCGTGCGGGGTGCCGGCAGTCGCGGGACGCGGCCCATGCGCAGCGCGGGGCCGGCCGCGGCACCCGCGCTCACACCGAGTCCCCGCAGGACGTCAGCCATTGGCCGGCTCCGCGTCGAGGTCGCGCGACAGCAGGTCGGCCAGCGTGTTCAGCGCCTCGTGCGCCGCGGGTCCGTCCTCGGTGCCCGTGCTGAGCGTCACCGCCGTGCCGTGTTCGACGCGCAACGCGAGCACGGCCAGGATGCTGCGCGCGTCGGCGGCCGGGCCGTCTCCGATCCGCAGCTTGACCGGTACCGGCTGCGCGGCTGCGGCCTTGACGAACATCGCGGCGGGCCTGGCGTGCAATCCGCTGGTGGAGGCGACGGTGACGGTGCGCTCAGGCATGGACGGTCTCCAATGTGGAATAAGCGGATCAGGGTTCGATGGTGACCTTGATGGCTTCGCCGCGGCTGACGATGTCCAGGGCTTCGAGGGTGCCGTCGAGCGGCAGCCGGTGCGTGATCAGGTCCTTGACTGGGACGGCGCCGGTGGCGATCAGGCCGAGCGCGCGGGCGTTGTGCTCGGGGCTCGAACCGTTCGCGCCAACGATGGTCAGCTCGCGGTAGTGCACCAGGTTCGAGTCCAGCGTGATCGTCGGCGCGTCCTGCGGCAGCCCGCCGAAGAAGCTGATCCGGCCCTGCCGTGCGGTGTACCGCAGTGCCTGCTCCTGTGCCTTCCCGGAAGCGGCGGCCGTGATCACCACGTCGGCGCCGCGGCCGTCGGTCAGCTTGAGGATCTGCTCGGCGATGTCGCCGTCCTCAGGGGAGAGCGCCTCGTCCGGGGCGACCAGGGCCGCGGCGCGCTCCAGCCGCTCGCGGTTGAGTTCGACCAGGAACACGCGCGCCGCGCCGCGTGAGCGGGCCAGGCGCACATGCAGGCAGCCGATCGGCCCGGACCCGACCACCACCACGTCGTCGCCCGCGCCGACCCGCGCGAGTTCCTGGCCGTTGAGCACGCAGGCCAGCGGCTCGGCTACGGACGCCTCGTCGAAGCCCACGCCCTGCGGAATCGGGTTGAGCCCGCCGACCGCGAGCACCTTCGCCGGGACGATCATGTACTCGGCGAAACCGCCGTCGTACTGGTACCCCATCGACTCCTGATTCGGGCAGACGGTCATCCGGTCGTGCCGGCACTCCGCGCACTGCCCGCACGGGATCGCCGCGATCACCTGGGCCCGGTCGCCTGCGGACCATCCGCCGACGCCCGCGCCCACCTGCACCACCTCGCCGGCGATCTCGTGGCCCATGACCCGCGGCGGGTCGATGCGGTGGTGCCCGTAGCGGTAGATCTTCAGGTCGGTGCCGCAGGTGGAGCAGTTCCGCACCCTGATCTTCACCTCCCCGGGTCCGGCCTCGGGTTCCGGCGCCTCCTCGACGCGCACGTCCCCGGGGGCGTAGAAGCGGGTGACCTTCATGAGCAAACCTTCCGGTTCAGGGAGAGCTGTGTCAGGAGGCTGCGGTCGGTTGGAGCAGCCGGACGACTTCGTCAGGGTCCCGCGCCTCGCGCAGGTCGCGGGCGCGGTCGGGGTCGAGCAGGATCTCGGCGAGCTCGGAGAGGATCGCCAGGTGGCCGTCTCCGCGCGCCGCGATCGCGACGCACACGCTCACCGGGTTGCCGTCCCAGTCCACCGGTTCGGCGAGCTTGACCACGGCGAGCGCGTCGCGCAGCACGGCCTGCTTGCCGGCGAGGGTCGCGTGCGGGATGGCCACGCCCTCGCCGACGTAGGTCGGGATGTCGCGTTCGCGTTCGAGCATCGCGTCGATGTACGCGGGCTCGACCGCGCCGATCTCGACCAGGACCGCGCCGCAGCGGCGCACGGCGTCGGTCCGGTCGGCCGCGCTCTCGTTCAGCCGGACAGCGTCCGTGCGCAGCAGGCCGGTCATCGCGGCGTCCGGCGGCGTGTCAGACATTGATGACGCCGCCTTCCTTGATGGCCTTGAGGATCGCCTCCACGGCCGGGTCGCCGAGGAAGATCTGGAACGGGATCACCGGCTTGCTGCCGGCCGCGGCCTTGGCCCGTTCGGCCAGCCCGGCGTGGCAGACCACCAGGTCCGCGTCCGCCGGGATCTGGCTGACCGGGGAGTGCTCGACGGTGACCGGGTACTTCTTCAGGGACTTGCGAAGCTGCGCGGCCAGCATCACGCTGCTGCCCATCCCGGCGTCGCAGGCCACGATGATCTTGTGCACGTCGGCAGCGCTGATCGCGGTCATCGGTCACGCCTCCCCGGCCGCGACGTCGCGGGCCAGGACCGCGTCGGCGGGACGTTCCTGCGGGACGGTGCCAGGGGTCTGTGTCTCGCTGGACTGGACAGCCCCGGGCGTCTCCACGTCCTGCGGCTTCTCGCCGCGGCCGAAGCCGAGCAGCACCGAGGCGACCGCGAAGGACACGGCTGCCGCGATCAGCACGCCCGCGAACACCGGGAAGTAGCCGCCGCGCGGGGTCTCCGCCGCGTAGGCGAAGATGCTGCCGGGGGAGGGGGAGGCGACCAGGCCCGCGCCGGTGGCCTCGAACCAGCCGATGCCCGCCATGCCGCCGGCGATGGTGGCCAGGATCAGGCGCGGCTTCATCAGGATGTACGGGAAGTAGATCTCGTGGATCCCGCCGAGGAACTGGATGATGATCGCGCCGGGCACGCTCGGGCGCAGCCTGCGCGGGCCGAACAGCAGGTAGGCGACCAGGATGCCGAGGCCGGGGCCGGGGTTGCTCTCCAGCATGAACAGGATCGACTTGCCGCTGTGCAGCGCCTGGGTCACGCCCAGCGGGTCGAGCACGCCGTGGTTGATGGCGTTGTTGAGGAACAGCACCTTCGCCGGTTCGATCACGACCGAGGCCAGCGGCAGCAGGTGGTGGTTGACCAGCGACTGCACGCCGTTGCCGGCCCAGGTGGTCACATGGTTGACCACCGGTCCGATGCCCCAGACGCCGAGCAGGGCGAACGCGCCGCCGATGATGCCGAGGGAGAAGTTGTCCACCAGCATCTCGAAGCCCGTACGCACCCGGTCCTCGATCAGCCGGTCGAACTGCTTGAGCACGTACGCGGCCAGCGGCCCGGCGATCATCGCGCCGAGGAACATCGGCACGCTGGAGCCGACCACGACGCCCGCGGTGGCTATCGCGCCGACCACCGCGCCGCGCTGGCCGTGGATGGCCCGGCCGCCGGTGTAGCCGATCAGGATCGGCAGCAGGTAGGTGATCATCGGGCCGACGAGTGCGCCGAACCGCGCGTTCGGCAGCCAGCCGGTCGGGATGAACAGGGCGGTGATCAGGCCCCAGGCGATGAACGCGCCGATGTTCGGCATCACCATCGAGGCGAGGAAGCTGCCGAAACGCTGCACTGACGCGCGCAGCCCGGTGCCGGTGGGCTGCGGGGTGTAAGCCATGGCCATGTCGTCGTCCTCCTTGACAGACGGCCTTCAGTCGTGGGTGTCGAGCCTCGCGGAATGTGGAGCGGGAGGTGAGTGAGGTGAGTGACGTGAGTGACGTGAGCAGTGCGAGTAAGTAGCCTGACTTGAGTTGGAATCCGGTTCGAGTCAGGGCGGTGATGTCGGACTACGAGACCGGAAGGCCCGGTTCTCGGGTGAGGTCGATGACGACGATGCCTTCGCGGCGGATGTCCGCGGGGCCGGGCATCCGGCTGCCGGGCAAGCCGACCGCCGCTCCGCCCCAGGCCACCGCCTCGGTCAGCGCCTTCTCGCCGCGCGCGCCGCCGGCCAGGAACCCCGCCAGCAGCGCGTCGCCCGCGCCGACCGTGCTGCGCGGTTCGATCTGCGTGCCTTGGGCCAGCAGCACGCCGTCGTCGTCGACGAGCAGCGCGCCGTCCGCGCCCAGGCTGGCCAGGACCGCGCCGGCGCCGCGCTCGCGCAGCGTCTGCGCGGCCTCGACGACGTCGCCGAGTTCGGTCAGCGGCGCGCCGACCGCCTCGGCCAGCTCGTCCCGGTTCGGCTTGACCAGATCGGGTCCGGCCGCGACGGCGGAAAGCAGCGCCGGGCCGCTGGTGTCCACGGCGACGCGGATTCCGGCCGCCGCGAACTGCGCGGTGAGGCCGGCGTACACGTCGACCGGCACGTCCGGCGGCAGGCTGCCGCACATCACGACCCAGTCGGCGGTGCCCGCGCTGCCGAGCACCGCGGCGGCGACCGCGTCGAACTCGGCCGCGGTCAGCGGCGCGCCCGGCTCGTTCACCTTGGTGACCGCGCCGTCCGCCTCGACCAGCGTGACGTTGGACCGGGTGCGGCTGGCGATCGCAACGGCGACCGTGTGCACCGATTCCTCGGCCAGCAGCAGCACCAGCTGCTCGCCCTCGGCCCCGCCGCACGGGATCACCGCGCGCGAGCCGACGCCGTTGGCCAGCAGCGCCCGCGCCACGTTCACGCCCTTGCCGCCCGGATCCAGGTGCACCGAGGCGGCGCGCAGCACCTCGCCGCGGCGCAGCGCGTCCACCTCCAGGGTGCGGTCCAGGCTCGGGTTGAGGGTGAGCGTGACGATCATGCCCGCACCACCCGCACGCCGCACTGCTCGAACTCGCCGGCCGTCTCGTCGTCGAGCCCCGAGTCGGTGATCAGCGCGTCGAGGTCGGCCAGGCCGGCGAACCTGGCCAGGCAGTCGTTGCCGAACTTGGTGTGGTCGGCGAGCAGGACGGTGCGCCGCGCCGCGCCGATCATCGCGCGCTTGACCGCGGCCTCGGCCAGGTCCGGGGTGGTCAGGCCGTGCGCCGTGGAGACCCCGTTGGTGGCCATGAACGCCACGTCCACGCACAGCTGCGAGAGCGGCGCGAGCGACCACTCGTCGACGGTGGCGAGCGTGCGCCCGCGCACCCGGCCGCCGAGCAGCAGGACGGTGAGGTTGGCCCGGGTGGCCAGGCTGGTGGCCAGCGCCGGGGAGTTGACCACGACGGTCAGCTCCCGGTCGGCCGGCAGCGCCTCGACCAGGCGGCCGGTGGTGGTGCCCGCGTCGATGATGACCGAGCCCTCCTGCGGCAGTTCCGCCAGCGCGGCCTTCGCGATGCGCTCCTTCTCCGCCGTCATCACCGCGTCGCGGGTGGCGACCGCGGGCTCGAAGCCCAGGCGCTCGACCGGGATCGCCCCGCCGTGCACCCGGCGCACCACTCCGGCGCGTTCGAGCACGGTCAGGTCGCGCCGCACCGTCTCAGTGGTCACCGCGAGCTCGTTGGCCAGCCCGACGACGTCGACCCGGCCGTGGGCGCGGGCCTTCGCCAGGATGGCCTGCTGGCGCTCCTCGGCGTACATGATGTTGGTTCACCGCCAATCAATGTTGTCTTTGCATTGTTTACACCCGAGTCTGTGGCTCGTCAATGGTTGGCTTCGCGAGTGAGCAGCGAGGCTGCCCGGATCGAAACCAACACAAACGAAGAAGCGGACATGGCGGCGGACAGAGCAGCGGGCGGGAGACTGGACCAGTCTCCCGCCCGCGGCGTGTGTACCTGAGTGTGCCCTC
>Ga0070741_10017821_pt1 | contig 11605 bp, 4 predicted proteins | sample Coa_R1_4_FD_66440 | JGI IMG/M metagenome (GOLD analysis project Ga0070741, IMG submission 66440) | Surface soil microbial communities from Centralia Pennsylvania, which are recovering from an underground coalmine fire - Coalmine... | ecosystem: Environmental > Terrestrial > Soil > Unclassified ...
CTGCCGGGTGTCGCGGTCGGAGGCGCGGCGCTCGCAACCGTGCAGGTAAACCGGCAGGTCGAGCGCGACCTGACGCGGGCGGAGGAGATTGCGTTCCCGATCCTCTTCCTGTTCGCGCTCTGGGTGTTTCGCGGCGTGGTCGCCGCGCTGCTGCCGCTCGTCTGCGGCGCGCTCTCGATCCTGGGCGCGCTGCTGCTGCTCCGCATCGTCGACGTGGTGACGCCCGTGTCCACGTACGCGTTGAACATCGTCACCGGCGCCGGATTCGGGCTCGGGATCGACTACAGCCTCCTGCTGCTCTCGCGCTACCGCGAGGAGCTCGCGCGCGGCAGGCTGGCCGCGGACGCCGTGCGCGTGACGCTCGCGACGGCGGGTCGCACCGTCGGCTACAGCTGCGTGACGGTCGGGGCAGCGATCGCGACGCTGGCGATCTTCCCGCTCGGCTTCCTGCAGTCGATGGGGATTGCCGGTGGGCTCGCGGGACCGCTCGCCGGCGCGATCGCGCTGACGGTGCTCCCGGCTCTCTTCGTGCTGCTCGGGCCACGGGTGAACGCGCTGTCGCCGCGCCGCTGGCGGCGTGCGGCCGAGCGCACCGCGCGCGGCGAGGCCGGCGGCTGGTACCGACTGGCGCACGCGCTCATGCGCCGGCCGGCGCCGGTGGCGGTCGCCGCGACCTGCCTGCTGCTCGCCTTGGGCGTGCCGTTCCGGTCGATCCGGTTCACCGGCGTCGACGCCTCCGTGCTGCCGGCGAGCGTCAGCTCGCACGTCGTCGACGTCGCGATCGGACGCGAGTTCGACCCCGGCTCGATCTCCTACGTCTACGCCGTCGTGCACGGCGACGCCGCGGCCGCGACCGCGTTCGCGGCCCGCGCACGCGCGTTGCCCGCCGCCGCGCGCGTCCGGCCGCCCCGCGACCTCGGGACGCTCTGGGTCGTCCAGGTCTCGTCCGGCGCGCCCTTTCTCGCTCCGCGCTCGCAGCGGCTCGTGCGCGAGCTGCGCGCTCTCCCCGGGACGCCGCTCGTCGGCGGCGCCGCCGCGCAGTTCGTCGACCAGAAGCACACGCTCGGCTCGCGCCTGCCGCTCGCGATCGCACTCATCTGCGCCTTCACGTTCGCACTCCTCTACGGCGCCACGCGCTCGCTCGTGCTCCCGTTCAAGGCCCTCGTGCTGAACGGGCTCACGCTCGCGGCCGCGCTCGGGATCGTCGTCTTCGTCTTCCAGCACGGCCGCCTGCAGTCGCTGCTCGGCTACCGCAGCCAGGACGCGATCCAGCTCACCCAGCCCGTGCTGCTGTTCGCGATCGCGTTCGGACTTGCGACCGACTACGGCGTCTTTCTGCTCACGCGGATCAAGGAGGCGTGGGATGCAGGCCTCTCGAACAGCGAGGCCGTCGCGACCGGCCTCGAACGGACCGGGAGGATCGTCACCGCGGCGGCGTTGCTCTTCTGCGTCGCGATCGGCTCGTTCGCGACGTCGAAGGTGATCCTCGTCAAGGAGGTCGGGGTCGGGATCGCGCTCGCGGTCGCGATCGACGCGACAGTCGTACGCGCGCTGCTCGTACCGACCCTGATGGCGATCCTCGGCCGCTGGAACTGGTGGCCGGCGCGCCGCCGAGTGCCGACGCGGTAACAGGGTCGCCGCCCGAAGGCAGCGGAGCCGTCCAAGCGTTCCGTTGCGTCCTGCAAGGTCTCGAGCGGCAGGAGACTCGCCTGGGCTAGCGTTCGCGAGTGCCTACTTGAGGCTGGTTGAGGGTTTTGCGCAGTCTGTAGTTTGTTTTGCGCTACAGTTGGTGAGATGGCGCCGGCTCCTCCCCCGCTTTCGCTCAGGCTCGGTGACGAGGGGGCGCGCGCGCTTGACGAGCTCGCGCGCCGCCGTCGCGTATCGCGCGCTGAGGCGGCACGGCAGGCGATCACAGAGACTGCGGCACGCGAGCGGCGCCGTGCTGGGCTCGCTGCTGAAGCAGCGGCCTTGATGGAGAATGCCGATTACGTCGCGGAGGCGCGCGACGTCGCCGAGCTGATGGAGCAACTTCGTGGTTCGAGGTGACGTCCACGCGATCGAGTTACCCCGACGCCGTGGGCATGTTCAACACGGCCGGCGGTACGCGGTCGTCGTCCAGGCCGACGATCTGCTCGCGTTGTCGACGATCGTCGTGTGCCCAACGTCCAGCTCAACACCGCCGGCAAGCTTTCACCCAGAGATCGCGATCGATGATCAGACAACGCGTGTGATGTGCGAGATGGTGGGGGCGATCGATGCTCGCGCCCTCGGCAACCACGTCGGGCATCTCACCCTCGACGAGATGCACGCTGTCGACGACGCGCTCGAACTCGTCCTCGACCTTGCCTAGCCCCCGGACGCCAGGGCGCTGAGCTGGGCCAGGGTCCCTTGCGCCCGACGGAGCTACGCCGCCTGCGCCTGGGCGGCGAGCCAGCGGTCGACCGCCGCCGCGCAGCGGCGGCCTTCGTTGATCGCCCACACGATCAGCGACTGGCCGCGGCGTGCGTCGCCGGCTGCGAAGACGCCCGCGACCGAGGTCGCGAACGTCGGCGCCTTCGCGTTCGAGCGCTCGTCCTTCTCGACGCCGAGCTGGTCGAGGACGAGCGGCTCCGGGCCGAGGAAGCCCATCGCGAGCAGCACGAGGTCGGCCGGGCGGCGATCCTCGGTGCCGGGAATCGGCTCGAACGGCGGCACGCCGGAGTTGTGCGACCACTCGATCTCCTGCACGCGGCCCTCGCCGAGGAAGCGCGTCGTCGAGATCGCGAAGTCGCGGTATCCGCCCTCCTTGAGCGCGTACGGGACGCGCAGCTTCAGCGGCCAGCGCGGCCACGGCGTGATGTCGTCGGGCCGCGAGCGGGGCGGCTCGCCGACGAGCTCGATCTGCGTCACCGACCGCGGCTGCTCGCGGTGCGAGTTCGCGACGCAGTCGGCGCCGGTGTCGCCGCCGCCGATCACGATCACGTGCTTGTCCTTCGCCGTGATCACCTTCTCCGGCGCCGGCGCGCCGGCGACGAACCGATTGCGCTGGTAGAGGTACTCCATCGCGAAGTGGACGCCGTCGAGCTCGCGACCCGGCACGGGTAGGTCGCGCGGCACCCGCGCGCCGGTCGCGATCACGACCGCGTCGTACCGCGCCCGCAGCTCGTCGGCTGCGACGTCGACGCCGACGTCGACACCGAAGCGGAACTCGACACCCTCGGCAGCCAGCTGGTCGACGCGCCGCTGCACGACCCACTTCTCGATCTTGAAGTCCGGCACGCCGAAACGGACGAGTCCGCCGCCCGCCTCGTCTCGCTCGTAGACCGTCACCGAGTGGCCGGCGCGCGCAAGCTGCTGGGCGCACGCCAGCCCCGACGGCCCGGAGCCGATGATCGCGACGGTGCGCCCGGTCCGGCGAGGAGCCGGCTGCGGCACGACCCAGCCCTCCTCCCAGGCGCGATTGACGATCGCGAGCTCGATCTGCTTGATCGTCACCGCATTGCCCTCGCGGATCTCGAGCACGCACGCCGCTTCGCACGGCGCCGGGCAGAGGCGGCCCGTGAAGTCCGGGAAGTTGTTGGTGCGGTGGAGCTGCTCGATCGCCTCACGCCAGCGGTCGCGGTAGACGAGGTCGTTCCAGTCGGGGATCAGGTTGTTGACCGGACAGCCGTTGTGGCAGAACGGAACGCCGCACTCCATGCAGCGCGCTCCCTGCTGGCGCAGCTCGACGAGCGGCAGCGTCGAGACGAACTCGCGGAAGTCGTGCACACGCTCGGTCGGGGGCCGCTCCGGGTTGTCGACCCGCCCGATCTTCTTGAACGCCCCGAGCTCGCCCATCAGGCCGGCACGACCTCCTCAGACTCGGTCGTGACGAAGCCCTCGCCCGTCGTCGACACCGGGTGGTCGTCGACGACCGCCGCGAGCTCGGCGAGCGCGCGCTTGTAGTCGTGCGGCATCACCTTGACGAACTTGGGCAGGAGCGCGTCCCACTCGCGCAACACGCGCGCCCCGACCGGTGAGGCGGTCCGTGCGACGTGCTCCTCGACCAGCGCCCGGATCTTCGCCACGTCAGACTCCTCGAGCGGATCGAACCCGACGAGCTCCATGTTGCAGCGCGCGGCGAAGTGCCCGTCGTCGAGCACGTACGCGATCCCGCCGCTCATCCCGGCGGCGAAGTTGCGGCCGACGGGCCCGAGGATGACGGCGTGACCGCCCGTCATGTACTCGCAGCCGTGGTCGCCGACGCCCTCGACGACGGTGTCGACACCCGAGTTGCGCACGGCGAACCGCTCACCGGCCAGCCCGCGGAAGAAGGCGCGCCCCGACGTCGCCCCGTAAAGGACCGTGTTGCCGACGATCACGTTCTCTTCGGCGGCAAACGTCGCCCCCGCCGGCGGCCGCACCGCGAGCACCCCGCCCGAGAGCCCCTTGCCGGTGTAGTCGTTCGCGTCGCCGTACAGCGTCAGCTCGACGCCCGGCGCGAGCCAGGCGCCGAACGACTGGCCCGCCGAGCCGCGCAGCGTGAAACGGATCGTCCCGGGCGGCAGCCCCTCGGCGCCGTACTGCTTCGTGATCGCGCTCGAGAGCAGGCCGCCGACGGCGCGGTGGACGTTCCGGACCTCGACCTCGCCCGTCACCGGCTCGCCGTCGTCGAGCGCCGGCTTCGCGAGCGCGATCAGCGTGTAGTCGAGCGCCCCCGGCAGCGGCGAGTCCTGCGCCCGCGTCCGCCGGAGCGGCGTCCCCGCCGGGACCTCGAGCGGTGTCAGCAGGCTCGAGAGGTCGACGCCGCGCGCCTTCCAGTGCTCGATCGCGCCGTCCATCTCCAGCAGGTCGACGCGCCCGATCAGCTCGTTGAAGGTGCGGATGCCGAGCCGCGCCATGATCTGCCGCACCTCCTCGGCGACGAAGAAGAAGAAGTTGACGACGTGCTCCGGCTGCCCGGCGAAGCGCGCGCGCAGCACCGGGTCCTGCGTCGCGATCCCGACCGGGCACGTGTTCAGGTGGCAGGCACGCATCATCACGCAGCCGGCCGCGATCAGCGGCGCCGTCGCGAAGCCCATCTCGTCGGCGCCGAGCATCGCCGCGATCGCGACGTCGCGCCCCGTCTTGATCTGCCCGTCCGTCTGCACCCAGATGCGCGAGCGCAGGTCGTTGAGGACGAGCGTCTGCTGCGTCTCCGCGAGCCCGATCTCCCACGGCACGCCGGACGACTGGATCGAGGAGAGCGGCGAGGCGCCGGTGCCGCCGTCGTGGCCGGAGATGACGACGTGGTCGGCGTTGCACTTCGCGACGCCCGCCGCGACCGTGCCGACGCCCATCTCCGAGACGAGCTTGACGGACACGTGCGCGTCCGGGTTCGCGCAGCGCAGGTCGTAGATCAGCTGCTTCAGGTCCTCGATCGAGTAGATGTCGTGGTGCGGCGGCGGCGAGATCAGGCCGACGCCCGGTGTCGTGAACCGGATCTTCGCGATGTAGGAGTCGACCTTCCGTCCCGGCAGCTCGCCGCCCTCGCCCGGCTTCGCACCCTGCGCCATCTTGATCTGCAGCTGGTCGGCGTTGACGAGGTAGTGGATGTTGACGCCGAAGCGGCCGGACGCGACCTGCTTGATCTTCGAGCGGCGCGAGTCGCCGTTCGCGTCCGGGACGTAGCGCACCGGGTCCTCGCCGCCCTCGCCGGTGTTCGACTTGCCGCCGATCCGGTTCATCGCGATCGCGAGCGTCTCGTGTGCCTCGCGCGAGAGCGAGCCGAGCGACATCGCGCCGGTCGAGAAGCGCTTGACGATCTCCGACGCGGGCTCGACCTCCTCGAGCGGGATGCCGCCGCTCTCCGGGAAGCGGAACTTCATCAACCCGCGCAGCGTCGAGCGCCGCGCCGAGTCCTCGTTGACGAGCCGCGAGTACTCCTCCCACGTCTTCGCGCCGCCGGCACGCACCGCGTGCTGGAGCAGCGCGATCGTCTCCGGGTTCCACTGGTGCCACTCGCCGTCGGCGCGCCACGCGTAGACGCCGCCGAGCGGCAACGGGCTCGCGGTCCGCTCCGGGTACGCGCGCTCGTGCCGGTCGAGCGCCTCCTGCGCGAGCACCGCCGTCCCGATCCCGGCGATTCGCGACGGCGTGCCGGTGAAGTGCCGGTCGACGAGCTCCGGCGCGAGCCCGACCGCCTCGAAGATCTGCGCGCCGCAGTACGACGAGATCGTCGAGATTCCCATCTTCGAGATCGTCTTCAGCAGCGCCTTCGAGATGCCCTTGATCGTGCGCCTGTGCGCCTCTTCCTTCGTCATCCCCTCGGGCAGCCAACCCTCGTCGACGAGCTCGTCCAGCGTCTCGAACATCACGTACGGGTTGATCGCGGCGGCGCCGTAGCCGATCAGCGTCGCGAAGTGGTGCACCTCGCGCGGCTCGCCGGACTCGACGACGAGCCCGGTCTGGAGACGCGTCCCCTCGCGCACGAGGTGGTGGTGCACGGACGAGACGGCGAGGAGCGCCGGGATCGGCACGCGGTCGGCGCCGATGCGGCGGTCGGAGAGGATGAGGATGTTGACGCCGTCGGCGAGCGCCTCGTCGGCTTCGCGCGCGATCCGCTCGAGCGCGCCGTCGAGGCCGGGGACCCCGTCCTCGACCGGCCACGTGATGTCGATCGTGTGCGCCTTGAAGACCGACGAATCGACCTGGCGCAGCGCTTCGAGCTCGTGGTTCTGGAGGATCGGCTGCGGGATCTGCAGCTGGTGCGCGTGCTCCGGCGACTCGTCGAGCAGATTGCGCTCCGAGCCGACGCTCGTGCCGACGCTCATGACGACGTACTCGCGCGTCGAGTCGATCGGCGGGTTCGTGACCTGCGCGAAGAGCTGCTTGAAGTAGGCGTAGAGGAGCGGCCGCTGGTCGGACAGGACGGCGAGCGCCAGGTCGTTCCCCATCGAGCCGATCGGCTGCTCGGCGTTGACCGCGTAGGGGGCGAGGATGACGCGCAGGTCCTCCTGCGTGTAGCCGAACGCGAGCTGCTTGGCGCGCAGCGGCTCGACCCGCGGCACGGCCGGCGGCCGCTCGGGCAGGTCGGAGAGGTGGACGACACCCTGCTCGTACCACTCGCGGTAGGGCCGGCGGGCGGCGACGGTGCGCTTCACCTCGTCGTCCTCGACGATCCGGTGCTGCTCGAGGTCGACGAGGAAGATCTTCCCGGGCTGGAGGCGCCCCTTGCGCTTGATGTTCTCCGGCGGCGTGTCGAGCACCCCGATCTCGGAGGCGAGCACGACCCAGCCGTCCTTCGTCTCGACCCAGCGCCCCGGGCGAAGCCCGTTGCGGTCGAGCGTCGCGCCGGCGACGGTGCCGTCGGTGAACGCGATCGCCGCCGGCCCGTCCCACGGCTCCATCAGGCACGAGTGGAAGTCGTAGAAGCCGCGCACGTCGTCGGGGACGTCGTCGCGGCTCGCGTACGAGTCCGGGATCATCATCAGGATGGCGTGCGGCAGGCTCCGCCCGGCGAGCACGAGCAGCTCGAGCACGTTGTCGAAGTTCGCGGTGTCGGAGCCGCCGGGGCGGACGACCGGCAGGATCTTGCCGATGTCGTCGCCGAAGAGCTCGGACGCGAGCTGCGACTCGCGCGCGCGCATCCAGTTGACGTTGCCGCGCAGCGTGTTGATCTCGCCGTTGTGCGCGATCATCCGGTACGGGTGCGCGAGCTCCCAGCTCGGGAACGTGTTCGTCGAGAAGCGCGAGTGGACGAGCGCAAGCGCCGTCTTCGTGCGCGGGTCGCGCAGGTCGGCGTACGTCGGTCGAAGCTGCGGCGCCATCAGCATTCCCTTGTAGACGAGCGTCCGCGAGCTGAAGCTCGGGATCACGAGGTCGGGGCCCGCGGCGAGCTCGGCGACGCGGCGGATCACGTACAGCTTCCGCTCGAAGGCGTCCTGATCCTGCGCCAGGTCGGGGGAGGCGCCGACGACGACCTGCTTGACGAGCGGCGCGACGGCGCACGCGGTCTCGCCGACGTGCGTCAGGTCGAGCTCGAGCTCGCGCCAGGCGACGACCCGCTGCCCCTCGCGCGCGACCGTCTCCGCGAGCAGGCGCTCGAGCTCGGCCGCGCGGCCGGCGTCCTCGCGCGGCAGGAAGAGGACGCCGACGCCGTACTGCCCGCGCGCCGGCAGCGCCTCGCCGTAGAGGTCGCGGAAGAGCTCGTCCGGCAGCTGCAGCAGGATTCCGGCGCCGTCGCCGGTCCGCGGGTCGGCCCCCGTCGCGCCCCGGTGCTCGAGGTTCTCGAGCGCCCGGATCGCCCGCTCGACCGTCTCGTGGCTCGGCACCCCGTCGAGCTTCGCGACCATCGCGACCCCGCACGAGTCGTGCTCGAAATCCGGGTGGTAGAGCCCGATCGGGCCAATGGGACGCTGCCGTTTCAAACCGAAGCCTTTCTTGCCGTAGGAGCCCGCCGGTTCTTCGTTTCAGCTAGCCGGCGGGGCGGGGAAGGAAGTCGCCGACTAGCGCGTAGGCTTCGCGGCAGTCGCGCTCGCGACCATGACGACGGCGAGATTCGTGGTCAGCGTGCGCATGGCTTGAAAACAGGATAGGAACTCGGGCGGAAATCCGCAAGCTCGAGGCCGAAATCGGTGCTTTCGAGCAGGTGCCTGGGCTAGACTGCCCGCGATGGCCGAGCGGCGGATGATGGACGTCCACGACGGCTCGTGCTGTGCCGTCGCCGCCACCTCCGACCTGATCGCATCGAAGTGGACGGCGCTGATCGTCCACGACCTCTCGGAGGGACCGCGCCGGTTCACGCAGCTCGAGCACGCCTGCCACCGGATCAGCCCGCGGACGCTCTCGGAGCGCCTCCACATGCTCGAGCAGGAGGGCATCGTCCAGCGGCAGAGCTACCCGGAGTCGCCGCCGCGGGTCGAGTACGAGCTGACGCCGAAGGGCCAGGACCTGCTGCCGATCATCGAGGCGATGAGCAGGTTCGGCCACTCGTGGCTGATCGACGGCGACCCGCACGCGCATGGCGCGCCCGCTCGCGTCGTCGCGGGCGCCTGAGCGCCGCCGCACGCGCCTGCCCGGGGCTGCCTGCCGCGTGACGACGGCGCGGCTCGTCGACCGAGCCCGGCGGCGCCTGTCGGTTGACAATCCAGGCAGATCCGGGCACACTCAAGCTCCCGATGGCTGCCACGGCGAGCACCGGAACTCCTGCGCAGATGCGCCTGTTCGTCGTTGCCATCACGATTCTCCCCCTCTAGGGGGAGACGCGCACTCACGCGGCCGGTGACGCCGCAGACAACGACCTCAAGGCAGGAGAGGTGCGTCCCGATGACGACGACGAAGGAGCGATGACGTGCGTAGCGACGAGATGGGAGACAGCCGATGAGCCGTAGCTGGAAGCTCGCCTGCCTGGCCGGCGGCGGCGTCGGGCCGGAGCTGATGGCCGAGAGCTGCCGCGTGCTCACGGAGGTCGCGCGCCTGCACGCGCTGCATCTCGACGACGTCCACCTGCCGTTCGGCGGTGAGGCGATGACGCGATTCGGCCACCCGCTGCCCCAGACGACTCGCGAGGCCTATGCCGGCGCGGACGCGATCTTCGTCACCTCGCCCGACGACCCGGCCCTGGACGGCGTGAAGAGCGACCTCGACCTCGTCTCGCGCGTCTCGCGCGTGCACAACCTGCCGCGCGGCGACCTGGTCGTCGTCGAGCCGGTCGGCTACGGGACGGACGAGGTCGCGATCGCGCGCGCGTTCCAGCTCGCTCGCGCGCGCCGCGCGCGGCTCACGTCCGTCGGCTCCACCTCGGAGTGGAGCGAGCTCGTGTCCCGCCAGGCCGAGGCCTGGGACGGCCTCGAGCTGGAGCACCTGACACTCGGCCAGCTCTTGACGCGGTTTCGCGACCATCCGGGGACCGTCGACCTCGTCGTCGCGCCCGGCTACCTCGCCGAGGCGATCGTCGACGTTGCCGCCCACATCGCCGGCAGCCTGCACACGGTCGCCTGCGGCTGGGTGAGCGAGACGGGTCCCGGCGTGTTCGCGCCGCACGTCTGCGAATCCGACGAGGTCGCCGGCTTCGGGGTCGCAGATCCCGTCGGCACGCTGCTCGCCGCGAGCCTGCTGCTCGGCGAAGGGCTCGGCTTGCGTTCCGCCGCCCGCACGCTGGAGCGCGCGGTCGCCGCCGCCGAACAGCAACGAACCTCGGACACGAAAGCGTTCACGGACGCGGTGATCGAGCAGCTGCCCGGCGCGCGCACCGACACCGAGCACTTTCAGGAGGTCAATCGATGAGCCGCATGCTCGGCGCAGACGCGGTCCTGCGCAGCCTCGAGGCCGAGGGCGTCGACGTCATGTTCGGCATCCCCGGCGGGGCGATCCTGCCGACCTACGACGCGATGGCCCGCGGCACCACCGTCCGTCACGTGCTCGCCCGGCACGAGCAGGGCGCAGGGCACATGGCCGAGGGCTACGCGCGCGCCTCCGGCAAGGTCGGCGTCGCGATCGCGACGTCGGGGCCGGGCGCCACGAACCTCGTGACGCCGATCGCCGACGCCTGGATGGACTCGACGCCGCTCGTCTGCATCACCGGCCAGGTGCGGTCGAACCTGATCGGCACCGATGCGTTCCAGGAGACGGACGCGACCGGCATCACGATGCCGATCGTCAAGCACTCCTGGCTCGTGCAGGACGTGCGCGAGCTGCCGCAGGTGCTGAAGAACGCCTTCCACGTCGCCCGCACCGGCCGCCCCGGCCCCGTGCTCGTCGACATCGCCAAGGACGTCCAGGAGGCCGAGCTCGACTTCTCGTATCCCGACGAGCCCGAGCTGCCCGGCTGGAAGCCGCCGACGAAGGTGCACGAGCGGCAGGTGCGCGAGGCGGCGAAGGCGATCGCGGAGGCGCGCCAGCCGATCGTCTACGCGGGCGGCGGCGTGCTGAACGGCGACGCGTGCGCAGAACTGCTCGCGCTCGTCGAGACGGCGGCGCTGCCGGCGGTGGTGACGCTGATGGGGAAAGGCTGCCTGCCGGACTCGCACCCGCTCAACTACGGCGCCCCCGGCATGCACGGGTCGAAGTACGCGAACTGGGCGCTCAACAAGTGCGACCTGATCGTCGCGGTCGGCACGCGCTTCGACGACCGCGTCACCGGCAAGGTGTCGGCGTTCGCGCCCGGGGCGAAGGTGATCCACTTCGACATCGACGCCGCCGAGGTCGGCAAGATCCGAACGGCGGACATCCCGGTCGTCGGGCCGCTCAAGCTCGCGCTCGCGATGCTCACGCGCGAGGTGAAGGCGCTCGAGCAGCGCGACCGCACGGCGTGGCACGCACAGCTGCGCGAGTGGAAGCAGCTCTATCCGTACAAGTACCGTCGCGTCGACGGCGTGCTGAAGCCGCAGACCGTCGTCGAGGCGCTCCGCGACCTCGCCGCCGAGCGGAGCGACGACGTCGTCTGGACGACCGGCGTCGGCCAGCACCAGATGTGGGCGATGCAGTACCTCGTCTGCGACCAGCCGCGCACGTTCATCACCTCGGGCGGGCTCGGGACCATGGGCTACGGCCTGCCGGCCGCGGTCGGCGCCAAGGCGGCGCGGCCGGACGCGACCGTCGTCTGCATCGACGGCGACGGCTGCTTCCAGATGACCTGCCAGGAGCTCGCGACGTCGGCGCTCGAAGG
>Ga0070741_10017822_pt1 | contig 11603 bp, 12 predicted proteins | sample Coa_R1_4_FD_66440 | JGI IMG/M metagenome (GOLD analysis project Ga0070741, IMG submission 66440) | Surface soil microbial communities from Centralia Pennsylvania, which are recovering from an underground coalmine fire - Coalmine... | ecosystem: Environmental > Terrestrial > Soil > Unclassified ...
ATCAGGATATTGACCTGCGGCTGGTCGTTGAGTTCGCCGATCAGCTTCGCCACCAGTTCGAGCTGGTTCTGGATGCGGTCGTAAGTCCTCAGCACCAGATCACGCGGGTCGGCATACTTCGTTTCGGCCCGGTCAACTTCAAAGGTGCCGTCCACGCGGGCGAGCAGTTCAGAGAGCCTTGCCTTTTTCCGCGTCGGCTTCCCGTCACCATTGGTCGCCGTGTAAGTCACCATGACCTCTTCGGAGCGTGGGCCGATGTCATACCTCTGCGGGTCGTCGGCATCGCGCAGCCAGGCGTCACAGGCATCAAAGAGCAGGTGCAGGCGCTCGGCGCAACGTCTCAACTCATCAAGGACGCTGTCGCCGTGTGCTATCTCTGCCGCGTCCCTGGCCTGCGCGAGGATGGCCGGGATGTGGTCAGCTTTGTGGCGAAACATCGCTGCTGAAGATGTTCCGAATCGTTTCGCTATGTTTCGGAACGAATCGGAACTCAGCAGTGCGGCGTCAATCGCCGCGCGCTCGGGATGGCTGCAAACTGTACAAACTCTTGGCATTACGCTCCGCTATCGTTTCGCTTCAGACTTTCGGCGGGCCTGATCAAGAATCGTCGGCTCTGCCGGCGTTGTGGCTGCTTCAGATCTCGGTTTCTTCGTCAGAGTCATTTGCATTGCTCACATCCTTTTTGCTTTCCCTGACGGGTTGCAGTTCGGCGATGGAGATGTGTGACGTTCGGTTGTGCGGACTGTTGTTCATCGAGCGTCAAAACGGAATATCATCATCACCGATCAATTGCGGGTCATAGCCGCTGACCTGTTGCGCGTCAGCGTGCCGGACAGAGGGCAATTTCGCAGGGCGCAAATCCGCAGGGGTCAGCACCCCGTCTCTGCCGATCCAGTCCGCAATCTTTCCGAGCAGGGTGATAATTTCCTGGTCGCGGACTCCCTCAGAGACAAGCACCCGGACCACGAAGGGGCTGCCCATCAATTCCCAGGTCACTCCGCCCGTCACGCTGTGGCCGTCATTATCGGGGTGCAAAATATCCGGGGCGTCCACGGTGAAGCCGTCGTATTGAGAAAAGCGCCGCGGCTCTGACTTCGCGTAATGGCGCAGAAGTTCATCCTTCGTGGGCCGTGGTTCCGCTCTCTCGTGATCATCGAGAATGCTGACCAGCCCGGGCGCGTGCTTCGTCCCGCACTGGCGGCAGACGATCCGCGAAGTTCCTGATAGAAACAGCCCTGCGTCCTGCCAGGTGAAAGCCCTCTGGTTGCAGATTGCGCAGGCATCGCCTTCGTGTTCTGCGCCTTCACGGATAACGATTTCCGGTGCCATGATTGGTTGTTTCATTATTCACCTCACTTTTGATTTTCAGTTTTGACACGTCTCGGCTTCGGCGCCTGTTGTTCCCGTTTCAGCCTGACTGTTTCAGTGAGCGCTGGCATCGCCAGGCCATCAGCCTGCACGTATGCTCGACACGAACGGCAATAGCCGGAGCCGCCACGAAGCAGGAAGGTCAGCGCCACGTGATGCGTCGGGCATTTGTAATCGGCTCTCTTCGATTCGTTTGTTTCAGTCATCATCAATCCTCAGTGTTTCGGATTCGTCTTTCAGGATGGCGATCAGTGATCTGAGCGCAAAACATAACTTCCACCACCACGCCTTCAGCTCCTTCGCGCCGCTCTTCCTGTCAAGCAGGGACATCCCTTCGACCAGCAGGGATTTCAACTTTTCACACTCTTCGGTCACTATGTCTATCCCTGTATGCGCTGACAGAATTCACGCCGAATTGAAGCGATCAGATCGAATGCGCCGCCCATTGTGGTAGGACGGATCGCTGCCACGTTCGCCCCCATCACCTCTCTGAACCGATCAGGCGGGCAGAGACGAGAAACGATTTCCACGTGCAGGTCGCAGAGTTGTCTGGCTAATTCCGCGTCACATTCGGCTAACAGCAGGGTCTGTTCAATCGCCTCCGCCAGTTCATTCAATTGCTCACCCAAATTCATCTCTTTCCTTCCCCGTGGTCAGGTTTTCTGGTCAGGTTTATCCATCGCATTCCTGAAAATAAAATCCTTGCCGAAAACGTCAGAACGTCAGAACGTCAGGTTTTCAGACTTGCGCAGGTGTACAGTCGGCTGACGTTCCTGCTGTTCTGACGTTCTGTACCAGGACTTTTTTCTTCAGACCCGGAGCAGATAAACCACCTGCCCGACCTCTTTTTTCTCTACTTTGAACCCATTCAACCTTATGCGGTTACTGAAGTTATTCCGTCCCAGCGGCTTGTAACCGGCATCCAGGCAGAAGTTTTTATAATCGGCATACAAGGTCTTCAGGCTGACGAAATCGTCAGCGCTTCTGATATATCCTTCTTCTTCCAGCCAGGTTGCCACCGAGTCAGACTCTTTCCGGTAGGCGGCGACGGCCTGACGAACTGCCAGACATTCCGTGAAATTTTTCTGCCGCAGTAATCTCTTCAGGCCTGCCAGCACCCAGTTAAAAATACCGGGCAGTTCACCGGCGATGATTTCCCGCGCGAGATTCGGATTACGCATCTCTTCAGGCACGGTCACATCGAAGGGGACGATCAGGAAGCGCCTGAAAAAGGCCTCCGTGTGTTCCACGTCGCGCGGCAGTTCATTGCAGTTGAATGCCAGTTTCGCGTAGCCGGTGAGAATGAAAGGCTGGCCGTAGGGCAACCGCGCCTCCACCGGTTCGCCTGATGCGAGTTTCTTCAGAGTCTCGGATTCAAGTCGCGTTGAGATTTCCGAAGCATAGTTGAGCAACTTGTTAGCGAGCTTTGCGCGGCTGTATTCGTGGCCGAGGCTTTGCAGGCTGAAGTGCGTGATATTCTCCTGGCCGAGCAGCGCGGTGATCACGTCGAAGAAGACGCTCTTGCCGTTCGCGCCCGCGCCGTAAGGCAAAAAGGCTTTCTCAAGTTTCAGGTCAGTGAAGCAGTAGCCGACGAATTCAGCGCACACGTCCTGCCGGGTCTGATCGGGCAGCACGTAATCAAGAAAGGCCTGCCACCTCGGGGCTGTCGCTTCAGGATCGTGAGCGAAGGGCAGTTGATAGGTGAGAAAATCTTCGCGCCTGTGTTCCCGCAGGGACTGATCCGTCGCACTGATTTCAAAAGTGCCGTTCGCGAGGTTGATCAGTGTGACGCCGTTCCGGTGTGTGGGCCGTGGCAGGTATGCGGTCGCCAGGAACTGCTTGAGCAGTGAGTCGCGAAATTGATAATAACTGGCCGTGATACCGTCCACGCCAAGTTTCCCCGCCGCATTACCCAGAAATTTGGCTAACTCGTCCTTTTCAAGCTGCCGCCAGAACTGGCCGTTGTATGTGTAGACGAAATCGAATTGCTTGCACAGCCCGCAATTCAGTTCCTGCGCCGTGCGCACAACGTCTCTGACCGCCAGGACGGTCTGGTGCTTCTGAGTGACCTTGTCCTTTTCATCCAGTCCCGCCTCCGCCCGGAAGTCAATTTTCTGAAGCTTTGCGAGGATTTGCTGTAAGACCTCTTCGTGAGGAATATCAGCCCTGAGATTCAGCCCGGTGCCATTCTGCGCGACGTAACCCCGAGCCTGTGAAAAGGGAACTACCTTGACGCCCTGCTCTTTGAGGGTGGCTTCAATCATGCGTTCACCTCCCGCGTCAGAAGGTCATCAAGACCTTTGGCTTCGCTCCAGTCGAGCAGGCCGCCCGCGAGTCCCGCCGCCTCAATCGTCGCCATCAGCCTGAGCATTGCGCGCTCTACATCGGGGTTTTTATGCCAGTCCGAATCGAAGGCAATCAGAACATGCTCAAGTTGTGGCAACTGACTTTTCAGCCACTGGCCGAAGTCGTCACCGAACGAACTGACGCCGGCAATCCCGATCGCGCAGGCGTCGAGATGCTCACTGATCACGGCGCTTTTGAGCGAGCCTTCGGTGATGATTGCTTCACCAGTTGAGGCCACACGCCAGGGACGCGCGAAGTGAACAGGCGCGCCACTCGATGCGCCGTCAGACAGGCCTGCTGATGACAGCCAGATATAACGCGGCTGACCTGTGTCACGGCGAATCTGGCAGGCCTGGATGCGTCCGTACTTGTCGCGCACCGGGACCAAAAAGCCTGCATGCCAATCGGTCAGATTCAGATGCCACTTGTTATCCTGACGGGAGAATCCCGGAACGTTCTGAAGATCGAAGTGAGTTGCCAGATCGGCACAGACTTTGCGGATTGTCTTTTGGCGGGGAACGGAAGCGTAGAGGTCACGCGCAATCGTCGTATCAGACAGCCCGCGTCCCATCAGACTGTCACCGTGAGCGCCGGATAAGGTCAGACGCTCAAGCAATCCCGTGTAAACACGGTGCCGCTGTTCAATCGGCGCGATGATCGGTTGTGGTTTTTTCGCCTGTCTGGCGAGTCGGGGAAAATCGCGAGGCTCTGTCTCTTTCAGAATGTGAATGTAACCGCCGTTCGCCGTCTCCTTCACAGAGCCTTCCGAAATTTCCATGCAAATCGCGAACGATCCATCTTCGGCGTAGCCGCACCACTTGCGCTTGCCGCAGATCGGGCAGGGATTGCGGCGCGACACGCGGCAGAGCTTCTGATCAAGTATGGGAGAGGAGGTCATAAAGCCCTCCCTTCACTCAGGGCCGCGAGACGCCGGGCGGCTTCGATTGTAGTGCTGTAATCAAGCCCATAAGCAGCACGTGCCAGAGCGCGGGCCATCAAAACATCGAGGACTGTGACACGAGGTTTTTGTATCGTTCTGATGTTGCGCGTTTGAGGCGTGGAAATCGTGCGACCGGTTATGCTATGCTTTCGGCTGTCAAACGTTCTCGAAAATTGGGGCCGTGAGCATCGCGAGTGCTTGCGGCCTTCGTATTTTGAAGTCATCACGCACCGCCTCCCTTCGCAGCGCTGGCCTGCTGTCTCTCGCGTCTGGCCTCAGCCTGTCGCCTTTCGCGCTCAAGATCCTCAACAGACCTGCCAGTCTTACCGCCCGCCGCCATCCAATCAAAAAGCTGCTGGCCGCTCACGGTGACACGCCTGCCGCACCTGTGGTGAGAGAGCCCCTCTGTCGGGTCTTTTTGATTCAGGAAGACGCCGCGCCAGACGGTGCTGACCGACACGCCGCGCGCTTCAGCGGCTTCGGGGATGGAATATTCGCGTAATGGTTCGATAACAGGCCGGTTGCTGATGGGATTTTTCTGCCGGCGCTTCTTTACCCTTGTGGCTTGAGGCATAATTGCAAAGGCCTTTCCCGGCGCTGCCGCGAAGGGCAAAGCCGCTGAATAAATTTCAGTTGGTTTCTTTCAGCCGATTCCCGTCAGGTCACCACAACTCGCCGGGGTCGGCTGAATTCATATCCGCGTTTTTCCTGTCTCTTCACATTCGCTTTATATCACCAAAAATCCAAAGCACTATAAAAACGGGACACTGAAATTGCCCGACAATTATCATGTCCGATTTTTTGGCGGTATCCTTGAATACGCGGCCAGCATTTCATCGAAATCCTGCTCCCAATCCTCCAGCCATCGGTTTAGTGTTTTGGTGCTGATCTGGGCGCGGTCCGCCACAGCTTTCTTTGACTCTGCTTCATCTTCATTAACAGCTCGGTATATCGCGTCAGTTACTTTCCGAAAGTTTTCTTCGGCGCGTTACCGTTGTTTCTGGTGAAGGTTTCTGCTCACTCTGCCGGGAGGTCTGCCTGCCGCCGAGCGTGCAGCGCGAATGAGTTTGAAGCTCTCCCAGGCAATTTCCAGATCGGCCTTTTTGTTTGAAAGCCCCCTGATTGATCTTTGCTCTCCGTATGCCGGATGCCAAGTTATTTCACACCAGACCGGGGAATTTCGGTGTAGCACTTCCTCATACCGGACGTGGAAAACCAGACTGCTGGTTATACTCGACTCCACGCTATCGCCATCATGGCGATTCAGTTTCAAGAATCCCGAGCCGCTCTTATACTCATCCCCCAAAATCCCCCATCGGCGAACCTGATAATCTTTCCATCCGGCTAGGGGCCTGAGCCTCTTCTGTCTGCTGGACCAGCGGAGCCAGGGCAGGCGACTATCGAGAATAAGCCACAGTTGTTCCGACTCCTCCATGACTGTCACGCCGACGGCCCAGTCAGTTAGCTTGAGGCCAAGCACGCTGAGCAGGCACTCAACGCAAAGGCTTCTCGCGTTTATGATTTCGACAGCCCGGGCGCAATATGCGCAGGTCTGCACGAACATTTCAGCCCTCCTTGTGACTGCCCCTGAAGTCTCCGGCCTGCCCGCCGTGTCAAGGATTCGCGGCTGTCCCCGCGCTGATCAGGCGCGAGTAAGGCAGGCCGAACCTGTGATCATCTGAAACTTTTCTTCCGTGTTTCTCCTCTATCCTCACGTCCGCAAAATAGCATTCAGCGCCGGGGCGAAAACGCAGAAATAATCACTTTTATTTCCGCGCCTGATTCTTTCTCTCCTGTGCCAGATGCTCCTTCCATCGGTTGAAGTCTTCAAGCCTCATCCAGCCCTTTGCATACCCGCGGATGGTGCTTTCCGGGATCTCCAACTCGCAAGCCAGTCTCAGCCAGGTGAGACGCGCGGGCTTTCTCTGGCCGGCCTCACTCCGGGCGATCCTCTTCAGCGCCGCTTCTATTTTCGCGGGCGTAATCGTCGCCTTCCGCCCCCGCCTCTCAATGGGCCTGAAGGCTCTTATTGCACCCTTGACCAATTCCAGAATCTTGTCAGGTTCAAGTATGATTGTGCCCCACTCCGCAAAGCTGACGGCATACCCCGGCACCCCCAGGCACTGATGAATCTCGACGGCCAGGCGGGTCCTTATGTGTGTCAGACGGCATGCATTGAAAAGCAGTTCGCTGGTGGCTCCGTCTTCACCCGTTATTGTTTTCCATTTGAACGGCTGCAAAATACTCGACCTCACATCTGCCCTTTGCAGGGAATAGCCGAGCAACTCGCCCCTGAATTCGTTGCGCGTGTCTCCCTCATTGAAGTAGTTGATAACCGCGTCCGGTTTTTCGCGGACGCAGTGCGGGCATTCCTTCTGCCTGGGCGCCGGCATCTCCACTTTCAGCCTCCTGTAGCCTTCCTGAAAGTATTCGGCCTGCAACGGCGTCAGGATGCGCCGCTGTCCGCCGGGTAGCTAATCCGGCGTGAGCAGGCCGAACTTGAAAATATTAGTTGATCAGCTCAGGCCGCGCCGGCTCGATCCCCATCGCGTGGGACTGGTCCATCGCCGCCACCGCACGTTGCAGCGTCCGCTCATCGTTGTTGACATACCGCTTGAACGTGCGCGCGTCAGTGTGGCCGCTGATGGTCATCACTTCGATGGCGTGCAATCCGCCCCGCTGAATCATCCGCGTGATCGCCGTATGTCTGGTGTCGTGGAATCGGAAGCCTGCGACGCGGGCATCACGGCACGCCGCATAGAAAGCCTTCTTAAAGTCTCCGACCCCGAAGACCGAACCTTCCGGATCGGGCGGCGCCTGAGCGCGGAGCTTTTCGAGTTCGCGGCGGAGCCGGGCGCTGACTGGCACAACGCGCGGCGTCTCGGTCTTGGTGATGGTCGCTCTCACGACGATCCTGCCGGCCATCAGGTCAATGTCTTTCCAGCGCAGCCCCAGAATCTCGCCGCGGCGCATCGCCGTGTCGAGCGCGCAGACCAGAATCGGCCTGAGATGCGTCCGCTGACCAGTACAGGCTGCGAGCAGGCGGCTCTCTTCCTCAGGAGTCAGAATCCGGTCGCGTTTCGTCTCCTGCGCCGTGCTGATGAGCGCGTCCTTCCTCTTGAACGGATTGTTCGCGATCCAGCCTTCACCGAGCGCGTAATTCATCACGGAGCGCAGCAAAGCCAGTTCACGATTGACCGCGGCAATCGAAAGCTTCCTGCCCTTGTCCCGCTGGTTGGGGGAGTCGAGCCGGTGCAGCTTGAACTTTGTCACGATCTCTCTGGTGACGCGGCGGATCGGCAGCTTCCCGAAATAACCCACCAGCGTTTTCAGCCTGCGCCTGTCGGTCTTGTATGACCGCTTGCCCGACAGCCTGACCTCGCCCCTGTAGACCGGCGCGTGGAGGTATTCGCCTTCGTAGCGCGCAGCGACGTGTTCGAACTTCAGCCGCTCGCCCTCGAAAATCTTCGCGCCGTGCTTCGCGAGGTCGTTGATCCATTGCTTGATCAGCACCCTCGCGTCCGTCTTACTGACTACCTGCTTTTTCCGGCACATCTTCTTTCCGGTGTCAGCGTCAATCCAGTCGAGACGCGCGACCCAGGATTTTCGCCGCTTGTTGTAAGTGACCGATCCGGTTCTGTGTCGTGGCATAAAAAGCTATGTTCCGTTTTTGGTTCCGTGAATGAGTGATGACTGAGGATAAGGCGGGAATACGAAGAAGGCAAGGAAATGCCTGTGGGATATGGGGATTCTGCGAATTATGATGGCAGAGGAAGAGGGCGGAATCAGGGCGGGTACGGAGTTCGAATCCCTCGCTCTCCGTCATCCCTTCTGTTTAATCCCGATCATTTACTACTTTGAATCAGGATTGGGTAATGATTCGCGGATAAGAGAGTCTCTTCTGCTCCTTCCGAGTGCAAAAGAAAAGGCGAGCCGTTGCCGACCCGCCCGAAGCAATTCTCAGTACTGATAAAAGTGGAGTGCGGCTGGCAGTACTCCTGTGCCGCCGTCGCTCACCTCACTCGCATGTGCGGAAAGGGCGGGAATCGTTTCGTTCCCCCGCCATCATTCACACCGGTCATAATGGCCGTCGCTCCCGGTCAGGCTGACTGTCAGAGTGACCGGAATGAGAGGTCCCTGCCTGAACCGGATCCCGCCGCGCCGCGATTATCTCCGGCCCATATACAACTTATCCGCCCGAACCGGCTCCGGCACCCGGCTTGCCATTGCACGTCGCAGCATTTCATCGGTTTATCATCGAGATCAAGGGCGTAATTAAACTTGCGCGCCTGACCTGAAGGGAGTGAGTGAATGGAACCCTACATCAATGTCTGGTATCGGGGGAAGGAACTGAGCATCTTTGACAGTGTGGCCGAGAGTTTCGACCTGCGCGAGGGGCAGCAACTGCCGCCCGATCAATTCCTGCCCCTGCTGCAGGCGAACATAGATCATGCGATTGCGGTCAGCCAGCTGAACCGGGCGATCGCGAGTGTCTTCGACCCGGAGCCGGACGGGAGTGATGGCGATCAGGATTCCGACGAACGCTCGTGGCTTTCTCCCCGGCGCGCTCACTGACCCGGCGCCTTCTCGAAGACGAAGAACTCCTGTTGATCCCATTTGAGCTTCGGGAGAGGCGGGGCAGACAGTGTCGGCGACCATCGGATCGCCGCAATGTTTCGCGCCGTGAGGGGAGATGCGGCAGCAGACTCTCTTTTTGCTAAGTCATGTTCAGGCGAGGGGCTGGAGGAACCGCGCTTCATAATCCGCAGCGTGAGTGAAGCCGACCCGTTCGTAGACGCGACGGCCAGCCTCTGCTTCCGGCTCGATGGTCAGGCATACCGCCTTCTTCTTCCGCAGCAGGCGGTGGGTGATCTCGTTCAGGCAGTTCGTGGCAATGCCGCGCCCGCGGTAATCCGGGTGCGTCCAGACGCCCTCAAGGTAAACCACCTCCTCCGTCTCGCTCACGATCTCAACCTTGAAGACTACTTTGCCGTCCTCCAGCCTGACCCAGGTGCGTTGGCGCTTAATGCGCTCGGCGGTGCGGCGGCGGAACCCTTCCGGGTCGCCCCAGCGCGGGTCAACCCCGCTCGACTCAATGAACATTTCGGCGTGCGCGTCCATCAGGGCGTCAAGCTGCTCAGGGTTGGCGCGACTCAGCTGCAGCCGCTTGAGTGGCAGCTTCGCCCGCTCGCAGACGCACCAGCGATGCTCGCTCATCAGCCTCGTCTCCCGCCCGTAGCGTGACAGGTGATTGAAGAAGGACTCGACCCACGCGCGCGGGCCGAAGATGACGTGGCCTTCGGCTCCAATCTTATTCGCCACCCGGGCGAACTCACTGAACGCGGCCTCTTCACAGCCGGGCAGTGCGTAGAGCAGGATCGAGTGGCCCAGCAGCGCCGCGCCGACCAGTTCGCCGCCCTCAAAGCAGCCGTAGAAAACGCCCCGGTTGGTGGGGTGTGAAAAGCCGTTGTCTTTGATCAGGCTGTAGAGGTGGATGCCACGCTGCTGGTCACCGGAGAGCAGCGTCAGAGCCGGGTCGCGATCCGCCTCAGTCAGCCGCCGCGCGGCCCGCTTTCTCATCCGGGCAGTCCTCTCGGAAGTGGCCGGATCAGTTACCGGCATGAATAAAGCTCCCTTTTCTGCGGTCATACAGGCTGCTGCCCGACAATCGGATTGACAATCACTGATACTTTGGTTTGGCAGGAAGCATCGCGGGATTGCTGTCACCCAACACCGCGCCGTCGGCCAGCACCGAACCGTCACCCAGGATCACGCCGTCCGCGAGGACTACACCATCTGCCAGTACCACGCCATCCGCGAGGACCACACCGTCACTCAGCACCACACCGTCGGCAAGCACCACGCCGTCCGCAAGCACCACGCCGTCACTCACCACAGGTCCGGCGCTGTTGAGTACGTCAGCGGCGACCAGGCTCTGATCCGTGACGAGTACGCCATTAACTATGACGGTGCCGTCGGAGAGTAAGGCGTTCTGGGAATAGATGCCCTGCCAGCTCGTCATGAGCGCGCTGCCGTAGAGGAAGCAGTAGTTGGTGATCACCCCCTGACCCCAGTAGCAGGCCTCGCCGGCAATCGTCGTGGCCTGCACGTCCGGCAGCGGGCCGGTGAGCATCCCTGCCCTGTTGGCGAGCGACTGCGGATCGGGCTGAATCAGGCTGGCGATGCGGGCCGCGCCCTCGACGTTGAGCAGGCCCGCGCCCTGCTCGAAGGTGTTGGCGCCCTGGAGCGGCTGGGCCGAGTACATCAGGATCGCCTTGACCAGGTTCGGCGTCAGACCGGGGTTGGCCTGCACGAGCAGCGCGGCGGCCCCCGCCACCACCGGCGCGGCCATCGAGGTGCCACTGAGATACATCGTCCTGCCGGTCAGATCCGCAGTCGTCTGGGTGTCGAGTGCGGGGAATTGCTGAATCAGGTTATTGGGCAGTTGCGGCGACCTCGGGTTGGAGGACTGCGCGCCGATCAGCCTGTTGCCCGGCGCGACGAGGTCGGGCTTGATCAGGTTGTCATAGTGCTTCACCCCGCCGTCGTCGGTGAAATAGCCGCGGGTCGGGCCGCGCGAGCTGTAGGTCGTCACCGTGTCATCGGACCGGGCGTCGGTGCCGAAAGCGTTGGCCGCGCCGACCGTGATCACCGACGGGTCGTCGCCGGGCGAGTGGATCGCGCCGTAGACCTTCTGCCCATGCGCATCCTTGCCGTCGTTGCCGGAGGCGCACACCACCACGATGCCGGCGTCGTGGGCGCGGCGGGCGGCCAGACAGAGCGGGTCGAACTGATAGCTGTCAGCGGCGATCGAGCCGAGGCTCAGATTGATGACGCGGATGTTGTAAGCGTCCTTGTTGGCGATGCACCAGTCGAGGGCGGCAATAATGTTGCTGGCCGAGCCCCTGCCGTCATCGCCCAGGACGCGCAGGTTGATGAGGCTGGCCCC
>Ga0070741_10017823_pt1 | contig 11603 bp, 13 predicted proteins | sample Coa_R1_4_FD_66440 | JGI IMG/M metagenome (GOLD analysis project Ga0070741, IMG submission 66440) | Surface soil microbial communities from Centralia Pennsylvania, which are recovering from an underground coalmine fire - Coalmine... | ecosystem: Environmental > Terrestrial > Soil > Unclassified ...
GACGTGGCCGAGACGATGATGAGCCTGGTCCTCGGCAACCGCTTCGTCACGGGGGAGGTGATCGTGATCGACGGCGGCTTCACGAGCTCGACGTGAGCATTCATGTCATCCTGAGCGCAGCGAAGGATCCGCTTTTCTCGCCGCGAAAAGCGGATTCTTCGTCGCTTCGCTCCTCAGAATGACAGTGGGACATTAGCATGCTCGCCGGCGTCGTGCCGTTTCCGCCCGAGTTCGCGCGGCGCTACCGCGAGAAGGGCTACTGGCGCGACCGCACCCTCGCGCAGGAGTTCGCCGAGGTCTTCCGCCGCTACGCCGACCGCACCTGCGTCGTCGACGGCGAGCGCACGTACACCTACACCGACGTCGACCGGCTGAGCGACCGGCTCGCGCTCAACCTCCTGCACCTGGGCCTGCGGCCGCTCGACCGCGTCGTGCTCGCGCTGCCGAACGTCGGCGAGTTCGTGGTCCTCTATTTCGCGCTGCAGAAGATCGGCTGCATCCCGATCGCCGCGCTCGCGACGCACCGCTACGCGGAGATCGGCCAGTTCGTGCGCATCGCGCAGGCCGCCGCGTGCGTGTACCCGGAGAAGCAGGGCGGCTTCGAGTTCGGGCCGATGATCCGGCGCGTCCAGGAGGAGAGCCGCTGCCTGCGCTTCCCGATCGTGCTCGGGAAGGCGCGCTACTGGGAGCACTCGCTCGCGAAGCTGATGGACGACGCGCCCAAGGCGCCGCGCGGAGTCCTCGAGAAGATCGCCATCGACCCGGTCGACCCGTGCATCTTCCAGCTCTCGGGCGGCACCACCGGCGTGCCGAAGCTGATCCCGCGCACGCACAACGACTACGCCTACAACTCGCGCATCGCGGCCGAGGTCTGCGAGGTGAGCGCGGACACGGTGATGCTGATCGCGCTGCCGATCGCGCACAACCTGCCGCTCGCCTGCCCCGGCATCCAGGGCACGATGTTCGCCGGCGGCAAGGTCGTGCTGTGCGCGAGCACGAAGCCCGAGGTCATGTTCGAGGCGATCCAGAAGCACCGGGTCACGCACGTCAAGGTCGTGCCCGCGCTGCTCATCCGCCTCATCAATCATCCCGACGCCGGCAAATACGACCTGTCCTCGGTGCGGATCATCCAGAGCGGCGGCCAGCGCATGCAGCCCGAGGTGCGCACGCGCACGCGAGCGCTCATTCCCGGGGTGTTCGTGCAGGAGAACTTCGGCATGTCCGAGGGGATGCTGCTGTTCGTGCGGCGCGGCGATCCCGAGGACGTCGTGATGGAGACCTGCGGCCGCCCGGTCTCGCCCGACGACGAGATCATGCTCCTCGACGACGACGACAACGTGGTGAAGCCCGGCGAGGTGGGCGAGCTGTGCGCGCGCGGGCCGTACACGCTGCGCGGCTACTACGGCGCCGAGGAGCACAACCGGCGCGCGTTCACGCCCGACGGCTTCTACCGCTCGGGCGACCTCCTGCGCCAGCACCCGTCGGGCAACTACGTCGTCGAGGGCCGCAAGAAGGACCTGATCAACCGCGGCGGCGAGAAGATCAGCGCCGAGGAGATCGAGAACCTGATCCTGTCGCACCCGGCGGTGCAGAACGTCGCGTGCATCCCGGTGCCCGACGCCGACCTGGGCGAGCGCATGTGCGCGTGCGTCATCGCGCGCCCGGGCGCCACGCTCGCGCTGCCGGAGCTGGTCGCGCACCTGTCGAAGAAAGAGATCGCGAAGTTCAAGCTGCCCGAGCGGCTCGAGCTCATGGACGATTTTCCGCTCTCGACCTTCGGCAAGGTCTCGAAGAAGGCGCTGGTCGAGACGGTGTCGAAGAAGATGGCGTCGGAGCCGAAGCCCGCGCCGCAGGCGGCGGTCCCGCGGCCGTACGGTCCGGCGCGCGGGCTGGGCGAGCGCGCCTGGCGCGTGGTCGCGACCGCCGGCCGTCTCGCGCTGCAGACGCTCAGGCGTCGGAAGGCTTCCTGACCGTGCGCATCGTCGACCTGCACTGCTACCCCGGAACGCGCGAATGGATCGCGTGCCAGGGTCCGTACGTCGACGCGCTGGCGAAATACTGGAACCGCGCCTGGGTCGCGAAGACCGAGGACGAGGTGCTCGGCGACTTCACCGACGCGGGCGTCGAGGCGGTCCTGGTCGCGCTCGACCTCGAGACGACGATCCGCACGCCGCCGGTCTCGAACGAGTACGTGCACGCGATGTGGAAGCGCCACCCGAAGCGCATCATCCAGGCGTGGGGCGCGCTCGAGCCGGCGAAGGGCGAGGTCGCGATCGCGCAGGCGAAGAAGGCGGTGCGCGAGCTCGGGATGATCGGCTTCCATTTCCACCCGATCATGCAGCACTTCGCGGTGAACGACCGGCGCTGGTATCCGCTGTTCGAGACCATCAACGAGCTGAAAGCGGCGGTCATGATCGACATCGGCACGACCGGCATGGGCGCGGGGATGCCGGGGGGGATGGGCGCGCGCATCCGCCACGCGCACCCGTCGGCGATCGACGACCTCGCAGCCGACTTCCCGGACATGACCATCGTCATGGCGCACCCGGGGTGGCCCTGGGTCGACGAGGCGACCGCGGTGGCGCTGCACAAGGGCAACGTCTACTGGGAGATGTCGGGCTGGGCGCCGAAATATTTTCCCGCGTCGCTCAAGGTCGACATGCGCGCAAGGCTCCAGGACAAGATCATGTTCGGGAGCGATTACCCCAGCCTGCCGTACGCGCGCATCCTGAAGGAATGGCGCGAGCTCGGCTATTCCGACGCCGTGATGGAGAAGATTTTTCACGGGAACGCCGAGCGGGTGCTCGGCCTGTAGCGGCCGGCCTGGAAACGTCCGCCGGGGATCGCTTCGTGTATTACACTCACCCGGCAGGACGACAAAATCAGGGGAGAGCCACCATGAAGCAGGCGCACATGCGCTCGGCCGCCGTGATCGCCGTGATCGGGGCGGTGCTGTCCGGCCAGCCGGCGGCGCAGACGATGTACCGTTGCGGCAAGCAATACCAGGACCGGCCGTGCGACGCGGGTCAGCAGGGCCGCGCCGTCGGCAACGCGACCACCCAGGGCAGCGGCGGGACGAGCGACGCCGAATGCAGGCAGCGGGGCGAGCACGCGCTCAAGATCATCTGGGCGCGCGAGGGCGGAACGACCGCGGACGCCGCCCTGTCCCAGGCGGGGAGCGCCGACGAGCGCGGCCTGGTGCAGCAGGTCTACGCGCGGCGGGGCTCGTCCTCGCAGATCCGGGCGGCGATCGAGGCCGATTGCGTCGCGCAGAAGGAGCGCGACGCGCAGGCCGCCGCGATGGTCAAAGCCATGGGTCTCTCGGGGAGTCCGCAGCAGCCGGGGCAGCCCGCGGCGCAGCCGACGGGCGAGGACCCCGCCGCGGCCGCCGCGCGGCGCCAGCGCCTCGCGGCCGAGAACGACGCGGCCGCGAAGAAGGCGACATGCTCGTCGCTGAACGCCGAGATGCAGCGCAACGTCTCGGCGCAGCGTGCCGGCGGCAGCGCGGCCACCATGGAGCGGCTGAACAACGCGGGCCGCGACATCGCGCGCCGCATCAGCGAGGCGGGCTGCTGAGGTCGTAATGCTGTTCCTGTACCACGGCGACGCCTCGTTCTGCGCGAGCAAGGCGCGCGGGGTGCTCGCCGAGAAGGACCTGTCGAGCTACCTCAAGCTCGAGTTTTGAACGCGACGCCGCCACGCATGAGGCAAGCGGTGCACCGGATTCATCCTGCGTTGGGGTACTGGGCGCTCAGGTTGCTCTTGCTGTTGCCGCTCGGTCTGTTCTCGCTGTTCATCGCGATCTTCGAGCCGCTTCTGGATACGGCGATGCATCCGGTCGATAAGGCGATCGGATCGTCGATATTCGTTTTTTTCTCCTTCATCGTCCTGTACCCCGTGTTCGAGGCTGTCCGCATGAACGTCTTCCACCGGAGGAAGATGATCATGGACGAGATGAGCGACGAAGTGCGTCGGGCTTCGCCCAAGGGCCGAAGTGTTGATTGGAGCCAACTCGGCTGGAAGGGCTATGCCATTGCCGCGGTTTTCGGACTGTTCTTCATCGGTCCGTTGCTTGGGCGTGACAACGAATACTCGCTCTCCGATGTACTTGTCGCCATGGTCTGGCTGATCATCTTCCCCGCTATACTGCTGCTTGATGCGTACCTGACCCGGCATGTGCACTTCGAGAGGCATCGCATGAAGATCTGGCTGGTGAGGGCGTTTTTCTATGCCTTCCTGGTCCTCATGCTGTTAGGGCACATCGGTATCGCGATGGACTGGCTGAATTCGGAGCCGGTTTCAATGGCGGTTAGAATCCGCGACGTTTCGCGCGATAGCTGCACGGGACGATCGTGCCTGCTTGGCTTCCTATACTGTGAGAAGCGTGCCGCCGTCACCGATGATATGGGACGCATGCGATCGTTCTGCCTCGACAAGCTGCAGCACAACCTCGTTCGGGGCCGTTCCGCATACGAAGAAGGCGGAGAAGCGAAAATCGCCGGGCGTCGGAGCTGGGCCGGCGTCGTAATAGATTCCGTCGTCTGGAGACGTACGACGAAGGCAAAAGGTTCGTCCTAATATGCTGTTCCTGTACCACGGCGATACTTCGGTGTGCGCGAGCAAGGCGCGCCTGGTGCTCGCCGAGAAGGACCTGTCGTGGGAGGGACGGCTGCTCGACCTGCGCAAGGGCGAGCAGCACGCGCCGAACTATCTCAAGCTCAATCGCAACGCGGTCGTTCCGACGCTGGTGCACGACGGACGGGTCGTCGTCGAGTCGACCGTCATCATCGAGTACCTCGACGAGGCGTTTCCGTCTCCGCCGCTCATGCCCGCGGACCCGTTCCGGCGCGCGCAGGCGCGGCTGTGGATGAAGAAGATCGACGACGGTCTGCACGCCGCGTGCTCGGCGCTCACGTTCGCCGTCGCCTTCCGCGAGACCATGCTGAAGAAGGATCCGAAGGACCTCGCCGCGCACCTGGCGCGGATCCCGGACCCGGCTTACCGCGAGCGCCAGCGCCTTTCGATCGAGCTCGGCCTCGACGCGCCGCACGTCGCGCAGGCGGTGCGCCAGCACGAGCGCTACGTCGGCGAGATGGAGGAGGCGCTCAAGTCGTCGCGCTGGCTCGCGGGCGACGATTATTCGCTCGCCGACGCGGCGGCGACCCCGTACCTGCACCGCGCCGAGCTGCTCGGGATGGAGGGCCTGTGGGCGGCGCGCCCGTACGTCGCCGAATGGCTCTCGTGCGTGCGCGCGCGGCCGAGCTTCGACGAGGGCATCGTCAAGTGGTTTTCCGACGAGGCCCGCAGGCGCTTCGACGTCCCGCGCGCCGAGATCTGGGGCAAGGTCCGCGGCATCCTGGGCGCGAACTGAGCGAGCTTCCGTGCGCACGCAAGTCGCGATCATCGGCTCGGGCCCCGCGGGGCTGTTCCTGGGACAGCTGCTGCATCACGCCGGCATCGACGCCGTCGTCCTCGAGCGCAAGAGCAAGGAGTACGTGATCGGCCGCCTGCGCGCGGGCCTGCTCGAGCAGGGCACGGTCGACATGATGGATCAGGTGAAGGCCTCGGAGCGCCTGCACCGGCACGGTCTCGTGCACGAGGGGCTGGATCTGTGCTTCGGGGGCGTGCGCCACCGCATCGATCTCCACGGGCTCACCGGCCGCAAGGTCACGATCTACGGCCAGACCGAGATGACGCGCGACCTGATCGAGGCGCGCGAGGCCTGCGGCGCGAAGAGCATCTACGAGGCCGACGACGTGAGCGTGCACGACTTCGACGGCGCGCGGCCGCGCGTGCGCTGGCGCAAGGACGGCGCCGCGCACGAGCTCGAGTGCGATTTCATCGCCGGCTGCGACGGCTACCACGGCGTGTGCCGGCCGAGCGTCCCGCCGGGCGCGGTCACCACGTACGAGCGCGTGTACCCGTTCGCCTGGCTCGGCATCCTCTCCGACACGCCGCCGGTGTCGCACGAGCTGGTCTACGTGCACCACGAGCGCGGCTTCGCGCTGTGCACGATGCGCTCGACCACCCGCAGCCGCCTCTACCTCCAGTGCGCCGGCGACGAGAAGGTCGAGGACTGGACCGACGAGCGCTTCTGGAGCGAGCTGAAGAGCCGTCTCGATCCGCAGACCGCCGACGCGATCGTGACCGGTCCGGCGATCGAGACCACGTTCACCGCGCTGCGCAGCTTCGTCGCCGAGCCGATGCGCTTCGGGCGCCTGTTCCTCGCGGGCGACGCGGCGCACATCGTGCCGCCGACCGGCGCCAAGGGCCTGAACCTCGCCGCGAGCGACGTGCATTACCTGTCGGAGGCGCTCGTCGAGCACTACCGCACCGGCTCGAGCGCCGCGCTCGACGCGTACTCGGCCAAGGCGCTGCGCCGCGTCTGGCAGGCCGAGCGCTTCTCCTGGTGGATGACCGGGCTGCTGCACCGCTTCCCCGAGACGGGGCCTTTCGGCTGGAAGATGCAGCTCGCCGAGCTCGACTACATCGCGAGCTCGCAGGCCGCGGCGAAGGCGATGGCCGACAACTACGTCGGCCTGCCGTTCTAGCGCGATGGAACGGGTGCTCCGGGGCGGCTGCCACTGCGGCAAGGTCCGCGTCGAGCTGACGACCGCGATGCGGACCGAGGAGTTCCGCCCGCGCGCCTGCGACTGCTCGTTCTGCACCAAGCACGGCGCCGCGTATGTCTCGGATCCCGCTGGGCGGCTGCGGATCACGGGATCGCAGGACGTCGCCGACTACCGCCAGGGTTCCGGGACGGCGCGAATGCTGCTGTGCCGCTCGTGCGGCGTGCTGGTCGCCGCCGTGCTCGAGGAGAACGGCCGCCGCTTCGGCACCGTGAACGCCAAGTGTCTCGAGGACATCGCATTCGGCGAGCCGCAGACGGTGTCGCCCCGCACGCTCGGCGTCGACGACAAGAAAGCGCGCTGGACGCGCCTCTGGACGCCCGACGTGGAGATCGTCGCAGCCGAGTAATTTTTCGCGGCGCCGCGGCGGCGGGCACGGCACACTGACGCCGTCGTCACACGAGGAGCCGCTCATGAAGAAAATTCTTGCCGCCGCGACGCTCGCCGCGGCCGTCGCGCTGCCGTCGGTCGCGCTCGCCGATCTCGAGAGCTTCCTGCGCAGCGTGGACGCCAGGGCGAAGTCGGATATCCGGAGCTTCAATTCGCAGCTCGCCGCGCAGTTCGGCGTTCCGGTGCCGAACGTCGAGGCGATCATGAAGAGCGTCCCGCGACCGGCCGACGCGTTCATGGTGCTGCACGTCAGCCAGACCACGCATCAGGATCCGGAGCGCGTGCTGAAGAGCTATCACGCGAACAAGGGCAAGGGCTGGGGCGTGGTGGCGCAACGCATGGGCATCCGGCCCGGCTCGCCGGAATTCCACGCGCTCAAGAACGGCCAGCTCGCATTCACCGGGGAGCCGCACGGCCGGCGCGGCAAGCACGGCGACGGCGACGACGACCGCGACCACGACCGTGGCGACCGCGGCGACCATGGCGACCGCGGGCCCGGCATGGGCCGCGGCCGCGGACACTAGCCGTCCGAGGCCGGGGCGGCGCCGCGCCGGCGCGCGCGCTCGGGCGCGGGCGAGAGCCCGCCGAACTGCAGCTCGAGCAGCCGCCGCAGCTCGGCGAGCCCTTCGCGGACCTCGGGATGCGGCGCGGTGATCCACCAGCGGATCGCCGCCGAATACACGAAGAACAGGTGCAGCGCGATGAACGCCGGGTCCTCGCGCGCGAGGATGCGGCCGTCGCTTTGCGCCCGGCGCACCAGGAGCTCGATGCCGTCGATCAGCCGCTTGCGGATGTCCTGGAAGGTCGCCGCCTGCTTCCCCGCCGAGTAGAACGTCAGCTCCTGCAGCAGGATGCGCGAGAGCGCGTGGTTCTCGCCGAGGCGCCGGTAGTGGCAGGCGAAGACCGCCATGACCTGATCGATGAGCGGCTCGTCCGCCGCCGGCGCAGCGAGCGCGGCGTCGGTGAGCGCGGCGAGCTCGTCGTTGAAGATGAGGAACACCAGGTCGCGCTTGTCCTCGGCGTAGTTGAAGAGCGTGCCGAGCCCGACGTGCGCGCGCTTCGCGATCTGCCGCATCGTGGCCGCGCCGTAGCCCAGCCGCGCGAACAGGTCGGCGGCCGCGGCCCGGATGCGCTGGCGCTTGTCGAGCTTGTTGCGCTCGCGCAGGCCCGGGCCCGCGGCCGCCTTGCGGCGCGCCTGGGACACGGCGGCGGAAGCGCGCTCCATAGTCACAGCACCGGCAGCAGCAGGTGCGCCGGGCGCGCCGGCCCGCTGTGCACGGTGTGCCGGCCGTGGAAGCGCGCGGGCGGGCGGTCCTCTGGATCGTCGTGCAGGAACCAGCCCGAGCCGCGCTGCGCGCCGGGCTCGCCCGGCCGCTGGAAGTCGACGCCCTGCAGCGTCAGCGCGAGACGCCAGCCCGCCGGGAGCGCGAGGCTCGCGGGCCAGATCTCGACGTCGATCTCGTAGACCTCCGCGGGGACGAGCGGCTCGAGCGCGTCGTGCGTGTGCCGGGGCTGCCACTCGGTGGAGCGCCGCGGGTCGGTCCTGCGGTGCGAGACGCGCAGCCACCCCTGCGACACCGGCGCCTTCGGCTCGGTCGCGCTGAAGAACGTCGCCTCGCGCCCGTCGGGGCCGAACGCGCGCAGCGTCGCGAACACGTCCATGTCGTCCGTGCTCGACGAGACCCAGAGCTTCGCGACGACGGGACCCGCGAGCTCGAGGTCGCGCTCGAGCGGCGCGGTGGAGAACGTGACGCCTTCGCCGGGCGCGTCGTAGCCGGCGCTCGCCGCGGCGCGCGGCGGCGCCGGCGCGAGCGACGCGCTCGCCGCGTCGAGATACAGGCGGGTCCACCTCGTGCCGGGGAGCGGCCAGTCGCCGCCGGCCGCCACCCGCTTCACCGTGTCGTCGACCGCTCGCACCGCGACCTCGACCCGCGCCTCGCGCTCCCAGCCGTTGTCGAGGCCCTTCAGGTAGCGATCGAAGAAGCGCCGCTGCAGCGCGACGCTTTCGGGCAGCAGGAACGTGAGGAAGTACGAGCCGGAATGGATCTTCAGCCACTTGTCGCGCGAGGCGATGCCGCGCCAGCCGAGGAGGGTGCCGCGCAGATGCAGCCCGAGGCCGCCCCAGTTCGCGACGACGAGCGCGGGCACCTCGACGCGCTCCAGGCGCCCGCTGCGCTCGTCGTACCACGGACCGTCGAGCGGCCGCGCGCGCAGCTCGCCGATGTAGTCGACGCGGTTCGCGGCGAGCTCGGCGCTCGAAAGGCTGGCCGGCCCGGTGTTGCGCTCGCCGGTGTCGATGTCGACGAGCGGGGTGTCCGGGTTTCCGTGCTGGTTGCGCAGCACGCTGCGGTTCCACCAGCGGTTGAGGAAGCCGTTGCCGAGGATCCCGCCCTGGCGCGTGCGGTCGCGGTAGAACTCGCAGGTGCCCTGCCAGGGCAGGATGGCCGCGAGGCGCGGCGGGCGCTCGGCGGCGATCATCCATTGTCCGGCGGCGTAATACGAGATGCCGAGCAGCCCGACCTTGCCGCTGCTCCACGGCTGCGCGCCCGCCCATTCGATCGCGTCGTAGAAATCGCGGAACTCCGCGGGCGAGTTGACGTCGAGCCGGCCGGGCGACTTCCCGGCGCCTCGCGAGTCCACCTTCACGACCGCGTAGCCCTCGCGCGTCCAGACCTCGGGATCGGGCGTCTCGAACACCAGGTACTTGCACGAGGACGCGCGCAGGATCTCGGGGTGGCGTCGCTTCAGCGTCTCCCAGGCCTCGGGCATGAACTGCGAGAGGTGGACGTCCTTGCCGTAGGGCCCGAGGGTCATCAGCACCGGGTGGCGCCCCGGGTCATCGGGGCGGAACACGTTCGCGCGCAGGCTCGCGCCGTCGCGCATCGGAACGGCGACGTCGCGCTCGACGATCACGTCCGCTCCGCGCCGACGAGCACGAACGCGATCGTGCAGGGCGCATCGCCGCGGTTGCTCCACGCGTGCTGGGTGCCGCGCTGCACGAGGCAGTCGCCGGCGCGCAGCAGCACCTCGCCTTCGTCGAGCACCGCCCAGATCTCGCCCGAGAGCACGATGCAGTAGTCGATCGTGTCGGTGCGGTGCATGCCGGGATGGCGCCGCGTCGCGGCGTCGGCGGCGCGCGCGCCCATGCCCGCGAAGTGCGCCTCGGGATCGATCGACTTCAGCCGCTCGCGATCGGGCGGGTACTCGATGACGCGGAACACGGTCCCGCCGTTCGCGGGCTCGATGCGGCGCCCGCGCCGCGCCGCGTCGGCGTTCCCGCGGTTGTCCGCCGGCGCCGAGCGCGTCTCCCACAGCTCGGTGAGCACCAGGCCGCCGGCCTGGTCGAGCACCGAGCGGTGCGGCGACTCGCGGTCCTCGATCACGACCGAGCGGCCGCGCTCGTCATGGCCCGTCACCACCCTGCGCATCGCGCCGCCGGGACTCAGCGCGTCCCGGCGTCCTCCAGCCTGATGCCGGTGCGCGCGATCACCGCGCGCGCGTTGGTCCGGTCGGCGCGCAGGAACCGCGCGAACTCGCGCGGATTGCTGCCGACCGCGTCGAAGGCCTGCGCCCGCAGGAACTCGCGGAACTTCGGGTTGCCGAGCGCGCGCACGAGCTCCGCGTTCAGCCGCTCGACGATCACGACCGGCGTGCGCGCGGGCGCGAACACGCCGAACCAGTTCTGGATCTTCGGATCCATCTTCTGCTCGGCGAGCGTCGACACCTCGGGCAGGTAAGGCGAGCGCTCGGCGCCGGTGACCGCGAGCGCCTTCATGCGGCCCGAGGCGATCATCGGCAGCACGATCCCCATGGCGATGAAGGTCGCGTCGGCCTCGCCCGAGAGCAGCGCCGGGATGATCTGCGCCGAGCCCTTGTAGGGCACGTGCACGATGTCGACGTTGCCCTGCTTGCGGAACCATTCGAGGAAGAAATGCGGCGTGCTGCCGATGCCGAAGGAGGCGAAGTTGACCTTGCCCGGATTGGCGCGCGCGTACGCGACCATGTCGGCGACGGTGCCGTACGGGACCTTGGCGCCCGCGACGATGACGCCGTTCACCCACACGAGCTGCGTGATCGGCGCGAAATCGCGCTCGGGGTCGTACGGCAGCTTCGAGTACAGCCAGGGATTGAACGACATGCCGTCGCTCGAGGAGCTGCAGATCGTGTAGCCGTCGGGCGCGGCCCTCGCGCAGGCCTCGAGCGCGATGATGGTGTTCGCGCCGGGCCGGTTGTCGACGATCACGGGCTGTCCGAGCGTCTCCGAGACCGGCTGCGCGATGCCGCGCATCAGCCCGTCGACGACGCCGCCCGCCGGATAGGGCACGATGAGGTGCACCGGCTTCGCCGGATAGGCCTGCCGCGAGCCGGGCGAATCGGACTGCGCGCGCACGCCCGTCGCGATCGTGGCGGCAAGGCCGAGCATCAGGAGGGCGGATCGGCTCATGGGGGTCACTCCGGCTGGATCCCGATTTCCTTCACGATGCGGCCCCACTTCGCGAGCTCGCTCCGGATGAAGCGGCCGGTGCCCTCGGGCGTATCGCCGCCCTCGGTGTAGAAGCCGAGCGTCGCCAGGCGCTGGCGGAC
>Ga0070741_10017824_pt1 | contig 11603 bp, 17 predicted proteins | sample Coa_R1_4_FD_66440 | JGI IMG/M metagenome (GOLD analysis project Ga0070741, IMG submission 66440) | Surface soil microbial communities from Centralia Pennsylvania, which are recovering from an underground coalmine fire - Coalmine... | ecosystem: Environmental > Terrestrial > Soil > Unclassified ...
CGAAGAGGGACATCGCGCCGTAGTCCTCGGAATCGGGCGGCGCGACCATGCGCTTCGCAAACTCCTGCTGCACCAGCAGCACGCTGCGCTTCCAGCGCGTTTTGTGCGCGATCAGGCGCTCGAGGATCGGCGTGGTGATGTAGTAGGGGATATTGGCGACGATCACGCCGGGGCGTTCGCCGAAGGCGGTAGCGAAGAGCGTAGGCAGGTCCAGGTGCAGGAAATCCGCGAACACGAGATGGATATTGGCGTGGCCTGCCGTGACTTCACGCAGAATAGGTTCGAGGGCGCGGTCTATCTCGACGGCGGTGACGGAGGGAGAGAGGGCGGCGAGGGCGAGCGTCAGCGCGCCCAGCCCTGCGCCGATTTCGAGGGTCGGATCGTCGGGCGTGAGGTTCGCCGCCCGAACGATCCGATCCAGAGTGTTGCGGTCACAGAGGAAATTTTGCCCCAGGCGCTTTTGAGGCCGCAGCCCATGCGCCCGCAGCAGTTCGCTGGCCTGTCTGGGGGATGTGAGATCGCGTTCTTCCATCTTGGGCGTTGGGCGTCAGGCGCTGGGCATTGGGAAAGGCGGTCCCCTGCGCTTAACAAATGGCAGCGGTTCCTGACGCCTAATCCAGAAGATGAACGCGCACCGCTCTCATATTGCGGATGTTTTTGGCATCATGCTTCGAGTCGATGCCCAGGTCTATGCGGTTGCCTTTGATGGCGCCGCCCGTGTCGGCGGCGACGGCATAACCGTAGCCCTCGATATAGAGGCGCGTGCCGAGTGGAATGAACTTCGGGTCTACGGCCACGACGCCATATCCTCCTAACAAACCTGTGAAGGTGCGTCCGGTCCCCGATCCTCCGCAGTGATACGGGTCATAGATCGTGGCGACCATGGTGAGAACGCGCCGCCCGGAAAAATAGCCGCGCGAGGGCAGCGTTCCCCGGCGTCCTTCTTCGATGATCTCCGGCTGCGGCTTCTTGAGGATCCGCGTCGCGACGATCTCGCGCCGGAGTTCTACGCCATCGGTTCCGGCGTAGATGCGGTAGGTGACTTCCTTTTCCCCATTGATCCCGTTACGCAGGGTACGGCTTGAGCCGCTACGCAGTTGAGAAGTGGTCTTCCTTAGGGTGGGATAAGGGATCGGCTCGCGCTGTACGACTTTGCGTGCCGCCGGGACGGTCTGGCTGCCCGACGCGGTCGTGGCACTGTACCTGTCCGTATCCTTCGGCGCTCCGCGCAGGGTCGGCGCTAAAACGACCAGACCCAGGAGCGCAAGACCTCCGGTGAGCCACCGGAGACGAGCTGGAGGAGCGAGGGACACGTTGGGTTCCTCCTTCCTTTTTCCATGTTGAGACACCGGTCGGATGCCTGCTTGTTGTTTCAATCCTCACCCACCTGGAGGGGTAGGTGCAGTGTGTCACCGGGGGGTTGTGCGGTGACCGGACGGGAGTCTAGCACACACGTCTGCGGGCTGTCAACCCGTACTACACAGAAATATGTCGGTCTGTTTTGCCGCTCCCTGCCACTTGCTGCCCCTGGTTACAAGGCGCAGACAGTAAAAAAAACTGCGAAAAAAATCGGGCGAGGAGAATAATCTATTGACAAATGTACACCTATTCGCGTATAATAGTTGTCAGGAATGACGCCTTGTCATCGGGCGCGCTGCGCCCACTGGACGCGGACAGATGGGTTCGTGTGAAGGGAGAAGCGAGTTGAAAAAAGAGTTTATCGTCGAGAGACAGGGCCGCAGTTTCGTTTTGTATGCCGGTTTGCTGGACCTCGCGCATCAGCAAGGGCTGAAGTCTATCCGCACGGAACTGATCCAGGTTCCCGCCGAGAGCAATAACCGCGTTGCCATCAGCACGGCGACGGTGACGATGGAGAAAGACGGCGTGGAGCGCGTCTTTACGGGCATCGGCGATGCGGCCCCCAACAACGTCGCGCCTGCGATGCAGACCTGTCTGATCCGCATGAGCGAGACTCGCGCGAAGGCGCGCGCATTGCGCGACGCAGTCAATGTCGGCGTAGCGGCGTTCGAGGAGTTGGGCGACGAGGATGCCATAGACAGCGCGCCGGAGCGCGGCTATGCGACAAGTCCGGCCCGTGCGACCCGCATGGAGCGTTCCGCCCCGGCAGCGCGCCCGACCCCGAACAGGGAGGCGACCAGGAACAGCGCGCCCGCCGAAGGCACGCCCATCCCCGCCGAGATGCGCCATCCCGCCATGAATCCGATCACGGAGGCGCAGACCGAAGCCATCCGCAGCCTGTGCCGCCGCCGCAGCCTGGAGGCCGACAGCGTGGCCCAGGAGAAGTTCGGCGCCGAGAGCCTGGCCGCGCTGACCCAGGTGCAGGCCAGCGAACTGATCCGCTCCCTGAACGAGCGCAGCAACGGCCGCCCGGCGACCGCCGCCGCCTGAGAACTTCGTGACAACTTGCGTCAGGCGCATGGCCCGTGTTACAATAACGGCGGAACCTTCGTCTAATGGTTCGAGGTAACACCCATGCGCCTGCGTCCTCTTCTCTTCCGTCGGCCCGCGTTCACGCTGGTCGAACTGCTCGTCGTTATCGCCATCATCGCGGCGCTGGCCGCCATGCTGCTGCCCATCTTCGCGACCGCGCGCAGTTCCGCCCGCCGTACCGCCTGTATCTCCAACCTGCGGCAACTCGGCCTGGCGCTGGCAATTTACCGCCAGGATAACGACGACCTGCCTCCCCACCTCTCTGTCCTTTATCCCTCGCTTGCGTCCGACGCGCGTCTGTTCGTCTGCCCCAACGATCCCAGACGGGGCCAATACGACGGCAATCTGCGTGTGGAAGGCACGCTCTTCCTGCCCTCCGGCGTCAGCTATGACTATGTGCCGCAGTGGAACGTGGCGCAGGAGTTGGGCTGGTGGCAGCCCGGCCCGCCGTTCGGCCCTGGCAAGTGGGAGGACCTGACGCCGGTCGTCGGCTGCCAGTGGCACTGGGCGAAGGGGTTCAACGCTTCCTGGGCGAATAATGCGAAGGATGCGCGCGGCTGGCAACTGGTGCTGATGATGGCGGGGAGCGTGCGCAAAGTCCGCGTGGAGGAGCCGGTCGAGACCTTCACTCCCGACCGCTATCGGTGAAAGCCCTCACCCCCTTCCCCTCTCCCAACGCTGTGGGAGAGGGGTGACTAAAGCGCCCTCTCCTTCCTTCCTTTCAATTCGTACCCGATTTGAAAGGAAGGAAGACAGGCCAATGCTGACTCCCCCCTTCTCCTACAGCGTGGGAGAAGGGGGCAGGGGGATGAGGGCAATTTGAGATCGCAGGAGGCAGTGTTGAGTACGGTACGGATTCTGGCCGGGCGGATCGCCGATGCGCGCGGCGAACGTGAGAACGTCGCGGTGACGGTGCAGAAGGGTCGCATTGTGGAGCTTGCGCCCTGGAACGATGCGACGCGGCCCGCGCCTGGCGATATTGCGGCGCGCGAGGGGCTGCTGCTGCCGGGCTTCGTGGATATTCACATTCACGGCGGGGCCGGACGCTATATCATGGAAGGCACGGCGGAGGCGCAGCAGGCGATTGCGGCGCACCTGGCGCGGCACGGCGTCACCGGGTTTCTGGCGACGACGGTGACGGCTCCCTGGGAGGAGCAGGCACGGGCGCTGGCGGTCGCGGCGGAGACCATGCAGTCGGCGGAGAACGGCGCAGAGGGCGCGGCGGTGCTGGGCTGCCACCTGGAAGGGCCGTATATCAACCCGAAGAAGAAGGGCGCGCAGCCGGAGCAGTTCATCCTGCCGCCGGACGTGGACGACCTGCAGCGGCAGGTAGGCGGCAACCTGCACGCGGTCAAGGTGATGACGCTCGCCCCGGAGATGCCCGGCGCGCTGGAGATGATTCGCTTTCTGACCGCCAACGGCATCATCGCCTCGCTCGGCCACACGAACGCCACGTATGCGGAGATGTGCGCGGGAATAGACGCGGGCGCGCGGCACGTCACGCACTGCTACAATGCGATGCGCGCGATGGAGAGCCGGGAACCGGGCGCGGTCGGGGCGGCCTTCAGCCATCCCCAACTGAAAGCTGAACTGATCTGGGACAACCATCATGTCCATCCGGCGGCGTGCCGTGCGCTGGTCAATGCGAAAGGGCCGGACGGCATCATCCTCATCTCGGACGGCATTCCCGGCACGGGCATGGGAGATGGCTACGAGTTTTCTCTGGGCGATCTGATGGTCTCCGTGCGAGACGGCACGGCCCGGCTGCCGGATGGCACATTGGCCGGGAGCCTGCTGACGCTGGAGGTCGCTTTCCAGAACGCGGCCTATTATAGCCTGCCGCAGCGCGCGGCGATGAGTTCCTACAACGCGGCCCTTGCCCTCGGTCTCGGACATCGGAAGGGGCTGCTGTCTCCCGGCTACGACGCCGATCTTGTCCTCCTCAATCGCGATGGAACCGTGCGCCAGACCTTTGTGGCCGGGCGATGCGTCTATGCGGGATAAGAATGCGCGCCGATTGCCAAAAAATTGCCAGGGTGTGACAAACTTCACCGTGCGGGCGTGAAGCGCGTCATTGCTCTGCCGGAGCCTCTCTGTTATTCTCTCCCTGTTATCAGGAACGGCCCAGTCGTCGTTCGCTATCCCGGTTGCCACAGCGTCGCGCATACTGTTGTCCTCAGTTGTCTGAACTAGGATTTATGGGATTACAGGATGGACTGTGATTAAGCCAAGCCCAATCCTAGTCTATCCGTTAATCCGACGAATCCTAGTTCAGACAGTCCACAGTTCAGACGTTCGCACATTCTTTCGCCGGGCAAGGGTATCCTACCGGCTGGCAGTCGGCTGCGGCGTGCCGTAGCCTTCCGGGTTCATGGCCTGCGCATTGGCGATATACTTTTCCGGGTCGGCGTCGAACTGCTGCTTGCAGGTATCGCTGCAGAAATAGTAGGTGTGTTCGCCGTATTTCGAGAACGCCGGAGCCTTCTCCGGGGCTATGTGCATTCCGCAGACGGGATCCACGATCATCGGTCTGGGTCTCCTTTCCAGGCAGCCTTTTGTTGCTATTCGGCTGCCGATTTCCGATGGCAAGACTCCCGCGCGAAGTGGGGTGTTCCCGGCATTGGCGTGCGCGGCTACATCGGGTCGGCGTCGAAACGGCGAAGGATGATTTCGTCGGCAGTGATGTTGCGCGGCAGGGTGAGCAGATAGAGGATGGATTCGGCGATGTCCTGCGGCTGAATCCAGCCGGTCTTGTCGCGGTTCGGGTGAATCTCGGAGGCCAACTGCGTCTCGACTCCGCCGGGGCAGACGGTGTGGACGCGGATACCGAACGGACGCAGTTCCATCGCCAGCACTTTGGACAGGCCGACGAGTCCGAACTTCGAGGCGCAGTAGGCTCCCTGCGTCGGGTAAGGCTTCTTGCCGGAGGACGAGGAGACCGTGACGATGGAGCCGGAGCGGCGGGGTATCATGCGCTGCGCGGCGGCACGGCAGCAGAAGAACGCGCCCCGCAGGTTGACGTTCAGCGTCCGGTCGAAGACCTCGGTGGGCATCTCGGCCACCGACATGAACTGCCCGGTTCCCGCGTTGACGATGGCGATGTCTATGCCGCCGAACTTCGCCTCGGCCTGATCGAACAGCCGTTCGACCTGCGCTTCGTCTGTCACATCGGTCGGCGCGACAAGGCACGACGAACCGAGCGCACGCACCTCTGCCGCCGTCTCCTCCAACTCATCCACCGAACGCGCCGCCGCCACGATCTTGACGCCGTGCTTCGCCAGCAGCAGAGCGGTTTCCCGCCCAATGCCTCTGCCCGCGCCCGTCACCACCGCGACCTGCCCGGCTATTTCTATGCTCACGTGCCAACTCCTATGCCGATACAATCTGTGAGCAAAGGGACTGAAGATACGACAGAAACGAATTTGACGAAGACATTCCCTCCGGCGGGTAGCCTCATGGCACGATCTTGCTCCACTCTTCAGCAGCTATGAACCGTGCTAGATGGCCGGGATTGGTCGTGGCGACGACAACATCGGCAGGCAATGGGTCGAGTGTCAAGACCTGCGCCGCAAGGATCACGTCGCCGTCTAGCGCCTTGTCACTGGCAGTCTGCTTTCCCTGCTGGCGCACGGCAGCCCATAGGTCTGCCGCTCGAAACAGCGCCTCCTGCGCGATCGGCACGAACTCCAATGCTTGCCGAAAGTCATCCAGACGCTGCAATCCTGCCCGTTTGTTGGCACGGATGAGTTCGCGGCGCACTTCGTAATCGGCAATGCCGGGGATGAGAACGTGCGCTTCGGCATCCAGCCAGTTTTCCAGCCAGAGGTTGCAGGCCAGGCTGTCAGGATTGGCCTTCGGGTTCGTTACCAGACCGAGCGGCCCGGAGTCCAGCACGATCACCCGCGTCATGGGTAGATACGTCGCCTGGAGGAGTGATGGCGATTCAGCCCTGCCCTCAATGCCTCAAAGGTCTCACGCTGCTCGGCCTCGTCGCCCTCCTCGCGCCAGGCACGCAGCAACAGGATTGCGGCTTGGCGGCGCTCCTGCGCACTGGCAGATTCAGCCGTTACCTTCGGGATAGCCGTGCGCGGGTGAGAATGCAACGTCGCTTGTTTTGCATCCTGGCTGACATGACTGGAGGAGTCACTCTGTGGCGCTGCGATAGTCCTCTTCCCGCCGGTGTGCTTGCCGTTTTGCGCAGGGATGCTGGCAGGCGTATGCTTGGCTCCTGATTTCTTCGTTTCGTTGGTGTGCTTGCTCATCTTTCGTACTTCCGTTCTCTCCGCGGGCGTGGGGCAGGGGCTACCGCATCAAGAGAGTCAGGACACGCTCGATAAAGAAGGCGCGCACTTCCCCTGGTGTCGGATCGTCGAAGGCAAAGTTTCCGGCCTCCTGATACAGTGCGGCGACCTCCTCCGCCGTGACACTATCACAGAGGCCGTTAGCCTCATCCTCATCCAGGTAGGCGCTCCATCCGGCGAGTATATCCAGCAGCCGCGTCTCCGGTGCTTTCCGGGGCGGGGCGGGCGCATCCATCAGGCAGCGATCTCCACGATCCCGACTTCCGACTTCGGCTCCGGCACAGGCAGACCGTCTTCACGCAAGCCCTCGAAATGAAACTCCAACGCTGATTTGAACTGGCGCTCGATCTCTTCGCGTGTCTTCGCCGTCGCGATGACACCGGGTACATCAGGCGAATGCGCTGACCAGTTATTGCCTGTCCAGGCGTAGATCACAGCATACTGTTTCATGGTCTATCCTCCCAACCGGTCTGCTCGTAGATACTCTTGAGTGTGCCGATGTCAATGTCATCGCGCGGATGACCGGCAACGGTGACGCGGCGTTCGGGCATGTCGGGATGCTTGAATTGACGGTGGTCGCCGCTCATGCGTACCTGTTCCCAACCTTCGTCGTTCAACCGCTTGAGAACCTCGCGAACCTTCATGCCGACGCGCACCTCCTCTGCGGTCTCCTCCAACTCGTCCACCGAGCGCGCCGCCGCAACGGTCTTCACGCCGTTCTTCGCCAGCAGCAGCGCGGTTTCCCGCCCGATTCCTCTGCCCGCACCCGTCACGACTGCGACCTGCACCGTTGGTAGCGGTTCACGCGGCCACCTGCACGCTCTCCGCGCGCGTGACTGGTTCCGGCACGGGCAGGCCATCCTCTTTCAGCCCCTCGATGTGCATTGCGATAGCCTTCTTGATCCGGCGCTGCACCTGCGCGAAGTCCTTCCCGACGGCAAAGCAGATCGGCAGATCAGGAACATACGCTCCCCAACTTGTCGGGCCTTTTTCGTAGATGACGACATACTCTTTCATGGTCTTCCCCATCCAGCTTGTTCGTAGATACGGCGAAGCGTGCCTATCGGGATATCCTCTCCGGGCTTGCCCGCGACAGTGACGCGCCCCGGCTTATCGGGGTGCTTGAATTGACGGTGATCGCCCCTCATGCGTACCTGTTCCCAACCTTCGTCATTCAACCGCTTTAGTACCTCGCGAACCTTCATGCCGACGCGCCTTCATGATGCCGCATTTTGTCCATTTTATCGCTGTAGGAGAGAGATAATCTCTGTCGCCTGGCTAAGCTGCGCGAAGGAGAGCGCCGTATCCACTCCATTGCGGTGCTTGCAGTGAATGTCCGCGTTTCTCTCAAGCAAGGTTTGTACAATGCGGGTATGTTTGAGCCGTGCCGCCAGCATTAACGCCGTGTTACCGTATCTGTCCTGCCTATTGATGTCTGCGCCGCGATCCAGAAGAAGTTGGAGAATATCCGCATCATTGCTTTGCGCGGCGAGCATAAGCGCGGTATGGCCCGTCCAGGTATTGCAAGCGTTAATGTCTGCCCCATTATCCAGCAGGTATTCGAGTACATCCTGCCAGGCAAGACAGACTGCCAGCAGCAGAGCCGTTGTCCCGTCGGGAGCGGGCGTATTGAAGTCCGCTCCGGCTTCCAACAAGAGCCATATAATCGGCTTACTTTTCAGCGCAAGCTCCTGAGCCGCACCGAGTATTCTCATGTTAGGATTGGTACGCCAACCGAGCGCGACAAGCAGAATAGGAGCCTGGGACTGGGAGCGGACGCGCGTATTCGGGTCGGCTCCGCGTTCCAGGAGGGAAGCCGCCGCAGCAATATCGCCGTCCATAACCGCCTCAACAAGAGCCTGGTCAAGTTGCATGATGCGCTTGAGTTCCAAAATAGGCAGGCAAAGACTGCGCTCAGAACTTGTCCGTCTCGACCTGGAGGCGAATCTGGCGCAGGACGCTGGCGGCGCGCTCGCAGTCCTCCTGACTGCCGGTGTAGGCGATGGCTCGATCTCGCGTGTGGGCTTCCAGCATGATGCGGATACACCGCTCGATGTCGTAGCCTGTCGCTTTCTGTAGCTGGACGACGACCTCTTCCGGGGTATGACAGTCGCAGTTATAGAGAATGACGACGTAGGGGCCTTCATCCGCAATGTCGGTATCTTCATCATAGCGCGGCAGGACGCGCTCCAGGATCAGCGGTTCGCTGACTTCGGAACCTCCGGGCATAAGATCCTCCTTCCTTCCTGAGACGTATGGGACAGGTCGCCTGGCTGAATGGCTTCTCTGCCAAATCCATGCCAAAAGTATAGTCTCTGTCCGGCGGCGCTGTCAAGATTGCGGGTCTCTGCGCGCTTGCCAGAAAGGACTGAAAGCGTTATAATGGCGCTGTGGGCGATTGCCACCGCAACATCGGACGGCGGAGAGCGTCTTACAGTTCCGTAACATCCGAGCAGAATGTGAGAATGGGACAGTGGTGTGGAACGAGGAGGGATTAAAATGGCTGAAGAGAGGATAGGCCCGTTCGGGAGAGGCCCCGAATGTGAAAGGGAGACAACGCGCGAGGCGCTGAGCCGTCGGGAATTTCTGCGCACGGTCGGAAAGACGGTCGGCGGCATCGCGCTGGCGGGCGCGGCGGTCAGCGCGTTTCCGGCGAGTGCGCAGGCGGTTCCGGCTGCCGGCAGGCCCGCGAAGGCGGAGACGCTGGTGAAGACGCTCTACGACTCGCTGACGCCCGCGCAGCGCGCCACCACCTGCATGGCCTGGGAGCATCCGAAGCGCAGCATGGTGCAGGCGAACTGGGCCATCGTCGAAAAGACCATCGCCGAGCAGTTCACCCCGGATCAGAAAGCGATGATTCAGGGGATTCTGCGCGGCATCACGACGGAAGAGTGGTATCCGAAGATTTTGAAGCAGATGCAGGACGACGCGGGCGGGTGGGAGCAGTACCATGTCGCGCTGTTCGGCGACCCGCACAGCAGCAAGTTCGAGTGGGTGCTGACCGGGCGCCACGTCACCCTGCGCGCCGACGGCCATTCCAACGCGAACGCCGCCTTCGGCGGCCCCATCTTCTACGGCCATGCCGTCAAGTTCAACGAAGACCCAGGCCATCCCGGCAACATCTACTGGCAGCAGGGGCAGAAGGCCAACCAGGTCTTTGCCGCGCTCGACGGCAAGCAGCGCGCTATGGCCCTGCTCACCCAGGCTCCGAGCGAAGACAAGATCAAGCTGCAAGGCGCGAAAGGAGAGTTCCCCGGCATCGCCATCGGCGCGCTCTCACGAGACCAGAAGGCGCTCGTACAGTCGGTCATGCGCGATCTGCTGTCGCCGTATCGTCCCTCCGACGCCGACGAGGTGCTGCGCGACATCGCGGCGAACGGCGGGCTGGAGAAAGTCCATCTCTCGTTCTACAAGCAGGACGATCTCGGCAACGACGGCATCTGGGACATCTGGCGGCTGGAAGGCCCGGCCTTCGTCTGGCATTTCCGGGGCGCGCCGCACGTCCACACCTGGGTCAATGTCGCCAAAGACCCCGCCTTCTCCGACGCGCACACCGCCTGATTCCACAAGGAACGATAGCCCGGTGGCCGAAGTGTCACGCTCCATAGGCCGGGTACGTTCCATACCCGGCCTTGCGTAATGCCTGGCTCTCCCGGTTGTTCAGTACGGCGGCTCTGCCGGGCCATCGTAGCCGCACATGCCGAGACGGGGCGAGTTCACCAGTGGGATAGGGCCGCCGTAGTCGTCATGTGGGTGTTTCTTCGCGTGTTTGGCGCAGAGCATCCCGGTGGTGTCGTCCTCATACACGCACTCCTGACAGAAGTGGGTAGCCGGTTCGCCGCATTTAGCGCAAAAGGCTTCCGGCATCCGGTTGCGCGCCATCAGAGCGATCGGTTTGGCGGTCGTCGGTCGGCCTTTCCGTGTGTCCACGAACTTGAGGAGCGTCTCCGAGGACGTGCCGAAATCGTAGATATGGGTCAGTTCCACGTCGGGCGCAAAGACATCCTGGACGCGCCGCCGCATGGAGATCTCCTCGCCCCATCCTCTGCCGAATGAAAACTGGCTGAGATGACCGCAGCACTCCAGCCAGATCGCCCGCAGGTAGTAGTCTATGTCTTTGAGCGTGGCCGTGCCGCGCACCTCCAGGTCGAGCCAGAAATCGCCGCCGTAGGCATCCTGCGCGCGCAGGTGATACAGGATTTCGGGCGTCCCTCCTTTCTGTTCGAGCGCCGCGAGTTGTTCCCGGCGCTTTGAGCAGACGGGAAGATGTTTCGTCATCCCGGCTTTGGCGTACTCCTGTCCACAGTAGGCGCACGCGCCTTTCGACTGTTTCTTTCTTTGCATCGGTATCTCCCTTCCACAATGGATAGAGCCAACCGCCGTTCACGGACGGCGGAGGACATAGCCGGGCAGGGCGTGGGTCGGCGCGTCGTTCCACTTGACCGCCTGGCCGTTCACGAAGACATAAGGCAGGCCGACCGGGTAGCGCAGCGGATCCTCGAAGGTTGCGACATCGTGGACGGTGTCCGGGTTGAAGATGACCAGATCGGCGAAGTTGCCGACGGCCAGCGTGCCGCGTTTTTGCAGGCCGATGCGCGCGGCGGGCAGGGCCGTCATCTTGTGAACGGCCTGTTCCAGGGAGATGACGCCCTCCTCGCGGGCGTAGCGGCCCAGCACGCGCGGGAAGGTCCCGTAGAGGCGGGGATGCGTCTTGCCGGGCAGGTGCAGGCCGTCGCTGCCCACCATCTGATGCGGCCAGCGCAGAATGTCCCGGACATTGCCCTCGTGCGCGCCGTGATGCACGAAGCAGGCGCGCAGATTATCCTCTTCCAGCACGGCGCAGACCCACTC
>Ga0070741_10017825_pt1 | contig 11603 bp, 8 predicted proteins | sample Coa_R1_4_FD_66440 | JGI IMG/M metagenome (GOLD analysis project Ga0070741, IMG submission 66440) | Surface soil microbial communities from Centralia Pennsylvania, which are recovering from an underground coalmine fire - Coalmine... | ecosystem: Environmental > Terrestrial > Soil > Unclassified ...
GCCCAATAATCCATTCGGTTAGCGGGAATGAGCCTAAATTCGCCAATTTGATTCCACGCAATGGACAAAGTCCAGCTTATAGCGTGTCTGAAAAATGTCATTGCGAGGGAGCGTTGCGATGTAGTGCATCGCACAACCCCTCGACTCCGCTTGAACGGCTCGCAATGACTTTTCGGACGGCTCTTAAAGCAGGCGCATTCGATTCGATGCAGCTTTGTTTTTTCGCAACGCCCTTGTTCAGCCGTCGAATTTAATTCGATGGAACTATGCTTACCCAATGCGGTTCCCTAGCTTGCCCTACAATCCTATTTACACATTGGGGCGGTGATGCCACAATAGAGGACATGCGCCAGAGCCACACGAGGGCACGATGATCTCCGGCTTTATCGTCCCCGAAAACGGTCCTACTGCCGATTTAGAAACGCCCTGGTCTGCGGCGATTCCAACCCAAGACGCCGAAGCCGCCTTGGCGTTTTGTCGCGCCCTCGCACAGTTGACGCATCAGAGCCCTGTGCCGAGTGCCGCGAGTGCGGTGCAAGCCAGCTTGAATCATCCCATCCTTTCCGTCGTCATTCCCGTCTATAATGAGCAAGACAATCTCAATGAACTATACACACGTCTGATTGCGGAGCTGATCAGGGCAGAACCAGATTTTGAACTCGTCTTTGTGGACGATGGCAGCCGCGACCGCAGTTTGGAAATTTTGATGGCTCTCGCCCAAAAAGATACGCATGTCGTCGTGATTTCTCTCGCGCGCAATTTCGGACATCAAGCGGCGATTAGCGCGGGCCTGGATCAAGCGCACGGCAACGCCGTCATCGTGATGGACGCGGACTTGCAAGACCCTCCCGAAGTGCTCGCCCAATTTATTGCCAAATGGCGCGAAGGGCACGACGTGGTGTATGCGATTCGGGAACAGCGCAAAGAAGGGTGGTTCAAGCGCGCCTTGTATGCGGCATTTTATCGCCTGTTGCAGCGCGTGGCGAATATTAATATCCCGCTCGACGCCGGCGACTTTTGTATCATGGATCGACGCGTGGTGGATTTGTTGGTGAATATGCCTGAACGCAATCGTTTTGTGCGCGGCATCCGCAGCTGGGTGGGCTTGGACCAAGTAGGATTGCAATACGAACGCCACGCGCGCTATGCAGGCGAAACAAAATACAGCTATGGACGTTTGATTACTCTCGCGCTCGATGGTTTAGTGTCCTTCAGCTATCTACCGCTCCGTGTGATTTCGATGGCGGGCATCGCGGTTTCTATCATTTCAATTTTGTTAGCAATCATCTACACCATTCAAAAAGTCTTTTGGGGTTTATCGCCACCCGGTTTTCCCACCACGATTGTCGCCATCTTTTTCCTCGCGGGTATTCAGCTCATTACGATTGGTGTCATCGGCGAATATGTCGGGCGCATTTTTGAAGAAGTAAAACGCCGCCCAATGTACGTCGTGCGTAGGGTCATACGAAAAACGTAACCTCTTATGCGAATCTTGATGGTGAACAACGAGTTTCCGCCGTTGGGGGGCGGAACGGGAACCGTGAATCGCGCGCTCTTGCAGCGTTGGACGAGCGCGCCGAATCTCGAAATTGACCTTATTACCTCGGCGCTCGGACGAGACTATCAACGGGAACAGTTCGCACCCTCCATTCGCCTGCACTTTGTCCCCGTCAACAATCAAAACCTCCATCATTCCTCCAACCGTGAACTGACAGCCTTCGCCCTTCGCGCTTTGCCGTACGCGCTCCGCCTGCACCGCACGCGTCCGTACGATTTTGTGTTCGCGTGGAGTGCCGTCCCCGCTGGCGCAGTCGCCCTCGCGTTGAAACAAATCACTGGATTAAATTACCTCGTGCGCGTCTGCGGTCCCGATATTCCGGGCTTTGAGCAGCGCTACGGCATGTTGTATCCACTGCTCACTCCTCTCATTCGCGCGACGTGGCGCTTTGCCGCTCACGTTATCGCCAAATGTGACGATGAAGCGGCGATGATTCACCGCGTGGATGCGAAAACTTGCGTTTCCATTGTTGCGAATGGCGTAGATACCGACGCCTTCACGCCTGCTGTGATTCCAGACGACGGCGCGCTCCGTGTCCTCTGCGTCGCGCGGCTTATCGAACGCAAAGGACAACATCACCTCATTGAATCCCTCAAGCGATTGACCGACAGCGGCGTGAATGTGACACTGGAGCTAGTAGGAACAGGCGATGCACAAGCAGCAAATGAGGCGCAAGCGCGTGTGTTCGGCATTGCTGACCGCGTGCAATTCGCAGGATATGTCCCGCGTGAAGAAATCGCCAAGTGGTACGCGAACGCGCACGTTTTTGTCTTGCCCTCGTACAATGAGGGAATGAGCGTCGCCACGCTCGAAGCGATGGCGGCGGGTTTACCCATCGTCGTCACGCGCACCGGCGGAACAAAAGAATTGGTACAGGAAGGCGTAAATGGTTTGACGTTCCAATGGTCAGATGTGGATACTCTCACCGCACACTTGAAATTTCTCGCCCTCCATCGCCCGCGCGCCCGTGAAATGGGAAACGCTTCTCGCCGACGCGCAAGACAATTTAGCTGGGATGCCGCGGCCGCCCGTTATCTAGAAATGTTCTCCACGTTTCCACAGCGCGCCGCAGAGAGCCACCCCAAATCTCGTCATTCACTCGATATTGCCGAGAGAGATTTCTCACTGCGTTCGAAATGACAACGTCTCGAAATCGAAAAAATCAAAAATCAAACGTCTAATGTCTAATATCCAACATCCAACATCTAACGTCTAACCTCCATGTGCGGCATTTGCGGATTCATCGCGCGCAACGCGCCCGTCGAAAAATCATTCCTCCAACGAATGAATGATACCTTGCGCCATCGCGGACCCGACGGCGAAGGATTTTTTGTGCAAGATAATATTGGACTCGCAATGCGGCGGCTCGCCATCATTGACGTGGCGGGTGGCTGGCAGCCCATTTTCAATGAAGACGGTTCCATCGCTATCGTCTATAACGGCGAGATTTACAATTTTCAAGAAATTCGGGATGAACTGGAAAAATTCGGGCACACCTTTAACACATCGTGCGATACCGAAGTCGTCGTCCACGCCTATGAGCAGTGGGGCGACGATGCACTGTTGAAATTCAAGGGGATGTTCGCCTTTGCGCTGTGGGATGCGCCGCGCAAGCGTCTGTTGCTCGCCCGCGACCGAATGGGCAAGAAACCGCTTTATTGGCATTACTCGGCAAACGGCTTGCTGTTTGGCTCGGAGCTGAAATCCCTGCTCGTAGCGTGCTGGGTCAAACGACGCATCCATCCGCAAGCCCTCCATCATTACCTCACTCTCCAATATACTCCCGACCCACTCACCATTTTGCAAGACGTGCATCAGCTCCCTGCTGCGCACAAACTCGTCTTGGAACAAGATTGTCCGCCGCGCGTCGAACGCTGGTGGCAATTAGAATTTGAACCGAAATGGAATATCTCGGAACAGGAGGCGGTGGAACAGGCGCGCAAACTATTGAACGCGGCAGTCCAGCGGCGCTTGATTTCCGAAGTGCCGCTCGGCGCATTTTTGAGCGGCGGCATAGATTCATCTATCGTCGTCGCATTAATGGCGGAGCATTCGCGCGAAGCAGTTCGGACCTTTTCGATTGGTTTCACCGAGGCGGGGTATTCCGAAACGCCGTATGCGCGTTTAATTGCAGAACGTTATCACACCGACCACCACGAATTTATCTTCCGCCCCGACGACCTAAAACGCGTGATTGAAGGCGTCGTCGCCGCCGTGGCTGAACCCTTCGCCGACCCTGCCGCGCTCCCGTTATATGAGCTCGCGCGTGAAACGCGCAAATACGTCACCGTCGCGCTATGTGGCGATGGCGGCGATGAAACAGTCGCAGGCTATCGGCGCTATGTACTGGACGGTTGGTTGAAACTCTATACAGGAATGCCCACGTGGTTCACCCAGCAAGTCGTCCCCGCCGTGACAGCGCTTTTACCCGAACCCTGGTGGCTGCCCGAAGATAACAACCCCATCACCGGCTTGAAACGACTCGGACAATACTCCAGAGTGACGCACAAAGCTTCGCTCGTGCGCTGGGGTTCTTATTTAAGCCACGAGGAAAAACGCGCGCTCTACAGCGACGAATGGCGTGGTGAGCTCGATTCCATGAGTACAGCGGCGCTCATCGCCAAAGCATATGATGACGCTCACGCGTGTAGCTTGCTTGACCGCACCTTGTATGCCGACCAGGTCACGTATCTCGCGGGCGACCTCTTGCCGAAAACCGACCGCATGGCAATGGCGCATTCCGTCGAAGCGCGCGCCCCATTGCTCGACGCCGAATGGGTCGAGTGGACCGCCCGCTTGCCGGCGAACTTCAAAGTGCGCGGCAAACGGACCAAATGGCTGTTAAAGCGCGCCTTTGCCGCCCAGCTGCCCGATGAAATTCAAGTGCGCGGCAAACAGGGCTTTAACGTCCCCATCGGTTTATGGCTGCGCGACGATTTGCGCGAATGGACCCGCGAGCGATTGGTCGAAAACCGCGCCCTCGACGCGTACTTTAAACCGACTGCGATTCGCGCGCTGTTTGATGAGCACACCAGCGGGCGCGTCAATCACGGGAAAAAACTCTATGCGCTCTTGATGTTTGCGCTCTGGCAGGAACAATACTTGAATGTTTGATTTCGGCGCGAATTGGCAGGCGTTTTCCGATAAACGGGTTGATATCACTCGTCTTGATGCTGCCACACGCTCGCTACAAACGTTACTGGAACGCGATTCCTTACATGGTGCGACCTTTCTGGATGTGGGCTGCGGAAGCGGTTTGTTCTCGATTGCCGCGCATTGTCTCGGCGCAACACGGGTGGTCGGGATTGATATTAACCCGCGCAGTATCAGCACCTCACTTCAGAATCAAGCGAGGCTTGCGCCCAACGCTTGTCTTAATTTCCAAGAAATGTCAGTCCTCGATGCAGACGCTATGCGCGGCTTGGGACAATTCGATCTGGTGTACGCGTGGGGTTCATTACATCACACCGGTGCGATGTGGCAAGCAATTCAAAATACCATGCACTGCGTTGCCCCGCATGGTACGCTCGTACTGGCGCTCTATAACAAGCATGGAACCTCACCGATGTGGGCAGCGATTAAACGCCATTACAGTCGGCTCCCGCGCCGCGCACAAGAGGTCGTAGCAATCCCATTCGGCGGCGTGATGTATACAGCGAAATGGCTTGTGACGCGACAGAATCCCTTGAAGAAAGAACGCGGTATGGATTTTTGGTACGATGTGATTGATTGGCTGGGCGGTTATCCCTATGAATATGCGACAAAAAAGCAGGTTGAAGAGTTTTGTGCCAAGCGCAGCTTCTGTCTAAAGCGATATTTCCCCGCGCAGGTGCCAACGGGGTGTAATGAATTTGTTTTTGAGCGGGAATAAGTTTCCCGAAATCGGACAAGCCGTGCGAATTCTGCATGTTATAGATCATCTTGATGTTGGCGGCGCACAAGTATTGTTGCAAAACCTGTGTGTCGGGCAGACTGCGATAGATAAAACGGTTACACAGGAGATAGTAGCACTCTATGGAGAAGGGTCGTATGCCGCTTCGCTGCGTCGAGCCGGGATTTCGGTTACGAGTCTTGCCGCGACCAAGACCAAGTTGGTAACCATTCTTCGCGGACTGCGCGCGGTCTTGCATAAGGGAAAATATGATCTGTTAGATTTACATTTGCCGGTGGCCTCCGTTTTCGGAACTCTGCTATCTCCTTGGCAAAAGCGTCCGCGTACTATCGTGAATGTTCATGCGTTGAAAGCACAAATCCCCGCGCCGTTCTTTTATCAATTTCGACTCATCGCGTCGCGGGTGGATCGCTTTGTTGTCTTTCTACCCAACTCGCAGCACGATCTGCGAACAATTGGCATTGGTGAATCCAAGATTTGTTTTATTCCGATGGGATTGGATTTTCGGAGGGCTGCGCCGGAACGCCATCGAGAGATAAAATGCCAACTGGCAACCCAGTATCACTTTGACATCGCCCAGCCCTTGCTCTTGAGTGTAGCCCGTCTTGCTGCTGACCGTCAGATTCATGTGCTGGTTGAAGCAATGGCGCGCATTGCTGCTGTTCGTCCTGACGCTATACTTTTGATGGTTGGAGAAGGCGACGCGCGTGCCCAATTGGAAACAATCGTCAAAGCAAATGGGATTGAGCGAAATGTTATCTTTGCAGGCAAACGCTTGGATGGATGGAATCTTTTTCCGGGTTGCGATGTCTATCTTTCGATGTGCGGAGGATGCCGGATCGGAGTCGCCGCGTTTGAGGCAATGGCATGTGAGCGGGCAGTGGTCGCCCATAATATTGATCCGATGGAGCGGGGGGAATGCGTGTGCCGTGAGCAGGGTGTATTCATTGCGGCGCGTGATGCGGACACGATGGCGCAGGCGGTCCTGAATTTACTTGGCGATCCGAATCGCGCGCAGCGATTGGGACGTCAAGCGCGTGAAAATGTTTTACGACAGCTGTCGCTCGAAGCGATGGTGCGACGTTACAATGCCTTATATCGGGAGTTGGTCGGTGGTACAGCGGTCTAAGATTTGGGTCTGGTGGAATCAGCCGCGCCAGCTCCGGTGGCTGGCGCGTTTTGTTATTTCGTGCGCGCTCTTGGCCGTCCTATTTTCATGGATTGATCTCCAAGCATTTTGGCAGGCAATTCAGCGGCTCAATTGGTCGTTCTTTCTTTTCTCGGTATTGCTTTTTTACCCGGCGCAGCTGTTTGCCGCATATCGTTGGTACTTCTTGCTCCTGCAGCTGGGGTTATCGCCCGCGTATAATCTGATTGTACGCTATACCTTGCTGGGACAAATTGCCGCGCTCGTTTTACCGGGCCAAGTCGGTGGCGATGTGGTGCGCGCCCTCGCCTTGGCACAGCACGAGCGCCAGGTGGCTGTACCTGTACTTTCCGTCCTCATTGACAAATTGACTCTCTTGTTTGCCCTGTTCTTGTTTGCATTGGCTGGCTTGTGGTCAACGACGCTCGCGCGCTTTGCCTTGTTGTTTGAGGTCACGGCGGTCCTTTGCGTTTTGATATTGTTCGTCTTGGTATTGCTTTGTCTCTATCGTCCGCCAATTGCGACGGTGCGGCGCTGGACAAACCAATTCCCTGTGACGAGAAAATTAACTCCAACAATCCAAGAGTGGGTTCAAGTCCCTCCCATTCCCATTTCTACTCTAATTGCGCTCTTCTTGCTGTCTGTGCTTTGGCAAATCATCAATATCATCGGAAGTTATTTGCTCGCGCGCGCCATGAATATCGCAATCGCGCCGGTGGACTGGATGGCATTAAACGCAATGGTTGCCCTTGTGCAAATCTTGCCCGTTTCGTTGGGCGGTCTGGGAGTACGGGAAGGGGCGTGGGCGGCGCTGCTCGCCTTGTATAACGTCCCACCCGCCCAGAGCACCGCGTTCTCGCTCATTAGTTTTACTGCCATGATCCTACTGCTCGCGTTCGGCTGGGCAGCTACCGAATGGGTCTATCCCAAAATGCTCCATGTCGCCCGCTCACCCTAAAGGAGCGGCAAAGCATTGTGCGTTGCAAAGCAACGCGAGCCAATGCGGCGATGTGAAGTGCACTGTTTTGTCGGAAGGCGATTTTTCGCCCGCAGGGCATGAAAAATCTGCCTTCTACGCGGAGCGCCAAAACAGGCACTTCATTGCATGCCCCGTACGATGCGCCCAATTTTTAAATCCGCGTTAAGTAGCTCCCAACGATGCGCAAATTCGTAATCCCCCTCATTCTTCTTTTGCTGTTTTTCGTCGGACTCCTTACTTCGCTCGATGCCTTTCCGTCGTTTTCATGGGATGAGGGCTGGACCGTGACGGTGGCGCGCACATGGGTCGAGCGCGGGTATTACGCTATGTGGCTGGATGGACAACCCACGTCGCCGGGGCTTGCCGCCGCCTTCCCCTCGGTCATTTCTTTAGCCACCGCATTTCAAGTATTTGGAATTGGCTTATGGCAGGCGCGGTTTGTAGTCGTACTATACATGATGGGCGCGCTGGCAGCATTGTATGCCCTCACACGGTCTCTCTATTCGGCGCGGGCGGGAGTGATCGCGCTGCTGACGCTGGTTCTCCTCCTGCCGCATTTTGATTTGCAAGCATTGTACGCGGGACGCCAAGTCGTTGCGGAACCGCTAATGCTCTTTTTCCTCCTCGTGGGCTTTTTCTCTTTCTTGAAGGGGCTTGAAACAAATCACGCGCAGCGACGCGTGACGGGAATGCTCGGCGCAATCGGTATGTGGTCACTGGCGTTGAGCGCCAAAGCGCAGCCCCTCCCGTTTTGGATTGTGTCGCTGCTGGCGGGCGTCGTTTTCTGCGTATGGCAACGGCGTTGGCGCGATGCGCTTTTAACGTTTGGCGTACTCGGCGGGAGCTTGCTGCTTATGCGCGGCTGGACGCTTGGATTGCAATGGCTCTTGGGCGAACGTTTATTCCCCTCTACAATGGTTCCTGGTTTGCTCAATGTCACCGCCGTCGTTCCTGTGCTGGATGTGCGAATTGATGCGCTGATTGTCTTGTTCCTCGTGAGTTTGCCCCTTGTGATTGGTTTATGCTATGTCTCGTTCAAATGGTTCAAGGCAAAAGGTGAAGCTGAATTCGCCATTCGCGTTGTGCAATGCATGGTGTTGGCGTTTGTTTGGAGCTGGACGCTTTGGTATTTGCTCCTGTCTATTGGGTGGGCGCGCTACTTTTTCCCTGCGACGTTTGTCAGCAGCATGTTTGTTGGAGTCTGGCTGGATGAGGCAGTCGTACAGGTTCTATTTCGTCCGCAATCGGTGTCCCACAGTGTATTAAATCGGCGTGCTTGGGGCGCCTTGGGAGCGATGGTTCTCTGCGCGATGTATATATTCTTTACTATTTCTCAACTGTTGCCGCATATTCATCCAAACGTCTCTGCTCGCGCAACAACAGTCTGGCTCAATGCCAACATCGCGCCGTCCGCGCTGGTCGAAACGTACGACAGCGAAATTTTATTTGGACTGGACGCGCGGGCCCACTACCCCCCCGACACGCTGAATGTCGAAATGATTCGTGAACGGCAGATTGATCCCACGCTGACTCTGTCCTACGATGCTCGTCCGATCAATCCGAACTACGTGGTCGTCGGACGCTATGGGCGCATCTTTCATATCTACGACACCTTGCTCACAACGGGGGGCTACATTCCGATTATCAGCATCGGCGACTATACGATTTATCAAAACACCATGGCATTGCATTAGAGGCGCTAGCAAAATGGCTGTACGCTTCAAATGAAGCTGGGGAAGCAATCATATTTTACGCTCCACTAAGACTCGTCTTTCATTTTGTTAGCGCCTCTTAAGTGTACCGCATGAGATTGTGTACGGGACGATGGGATTTATTTGGAAAGATTCCCGGGGTTGGATTCTTGGCACTCGCCGCGCTCCTTTTCCTCTTTGTCGCAACCCGTGAGCTGGACGCCGCGCCCGCGATTGATTGGGACGAAGGCTGGACTTTTACGGTCGCGCAGAATTGGGTCGAGCATCATTTCTATGGGCGACTCTTGAATGGTCAATTTGCGCCGCCCGGCCTCGAAGCATCTTTTCCGGTGGTCAGTACCGTGGCGCTGGCAATGCAGCTGTTCGGCGTCGGCATTTGGCAGGGACGCCTCGCCGCCGTACTCCCGATGCTCGTGGCTCTTGTTCTCCTCTGGCTTCTCACACGCCAATTTTTTGATACAAGCGTTGCCTTTGCCGCCCTCGCCATTCTTATCTGTCTCATTCCGCACCCGCGCACCAATGCGTTTTGGATGGCGCGCGCCATGTTCGCGGAACCTCTCCAATGTGTTACCATTCTCGTGGGATTTGAAGTGTTGCTCCTCGCCCGCCGAGGCACGCGCCTCTTGATTCTCGCGGCGATTGTGTTTTGGGCGCTGGCATTCACCTCCAAAGCCCAAGTGCTGCCTTTTTTAATGGTCTCGGCGCTCTCTGCGATAGGAATGAACCTTGTCAATCACCGCCCGCGCGAAGCATTCTGGCTCGGCGTGTCGCTAGGCGGTGCATTCATCGGATGGCGTCTCTTGCTAATTTTATTTGAACGCATTTTGGCAGGGTGGACACTGCCTCCCAATGTAAACGCAGAAATTTTCACCGTCGCGGGCTTTGTCCCCAGCCCCAGTATTCGTTTGACTGCCGTTATCGTCACCGTCCTTATCGGTACGCCTATCGTTCTCGGACTTGGCTATTTCTGCGTCCAGCGGTTTGCTCGTAGAGACTATTTGCAGCTGCTTGACCGCGACGATGACCTGCGCGTGGCGCTCTGGGTGTTAGCAGTGACTTGGCTCTTGTGGTATGTGCTCCTGTCACAGGCAGGAATCGTGCGCTATCTTTTTTCGCCCCTCTTTTTCGGCGCGCCTTTTGCGGCTGTCATGTTTCGTGATTTTACAGGCGGATTCAATCTCAAAATCTCCTTGGAACGAATGACCCTGCCGCTCCGCCAACACGCGTTCACGCGCACGAGTTTCGGCGCATGGTTGGCGTTCCTCCTGATTCTTTTTTACTTCCCTCTTACGCTCTATCTTTCCTATCTCACGATGTCGGCAGCCGAAGGACATGACGTGACTGCAACTGCCGACTATTTGAATCACAAAACGCCGGCGAATGCGCGCATTGAAACCTATGAAAGTCCGCTCTTTATCATACTGAATCGCTCCTACCATTATCCGCCCGACGCGCTCCATCTAGAGTTGAACAAACGCGCCGCGCAGTTGCCCGCCAAAGTGGACTATGACCCATTAGTCAGTAACCCCGATTATTTTGTAATTGGACCCGTCGCCCATATTTGGCGATTGTATGATCCACTTGTGGAACGCGGCGACTTGGTTTTGCTCAAATCGTTCGGACAATACGAAATCTATCAACGCACGCGGTAACGCGCATGATATAATCGCGTGAACGGTGCCACGCTGTCTGATTGTTATGTCGTCAAACTGGCGCAGACTTCTTGTGCGGTTTTTGCTCTTGGGGGTGGTTGCCCTCGTTCCGCTTCTACTCCTAGTGGAGTTGACGGTTCCGAATTCGTCTGACCTAACAGCAATTGCCGAGCGCACCGCGAATGAGTTTGACCGTCTGCTCACTCTGCGCGAGCAGCAGGTTTTTACCTTTGCAGCATTCCCCTCGATTCGCGCCTATGCCTCTTCCAAAGGCCAAGCGCGTGCGGCGCGGGCCGCCGTCGCCTTGAACGAATTGCAGGCGTGGACTGCCTCCGACCAGAATGTGCGCGAAGCATTCATTGTGGATAAAGACGGCGCGCTGATTTTGACAACCCTTGACGCGTCAAGCATTGATTTGAGCTCCCGCCGCTTTGTTCAAGATGCGTTGGCGGGGCATCTCGCGGCCTCGCCCATTGTGCGTGATCGAAGCGAATTTTCCAATTATTATGCCGCCCCAATTCTCGATAATTCAGGCGATATTGCAGGTGCGCTCGTTGCGCGAGTCGCGGCGCAGGAATTGTGGGGCGTCCTGCCAAGCGGCGCAACCTGGTACGCGGTGTTATCGGATGACAACGGTGTCCGCCTCGACGATACGGGCGACCC
>Ga0070741_10017826_pt1 | contig 11603 bp, 9 predicted proteins | sample Coa_R1_4_FD_66440 | JGI IMG/M metagenome (GOLD analysis project Ga0070741, IMG submission 66440) | Surface soil microbial communities from Centralia Pennsylvania, which are recovering from an underground coalmine fire - Coalmine... | ecosystem: Environmental > Terrestrial > Soil > Unclassified ...
TGAGGCATGCGGGCGTCAAGGAACACGCCGTCAAACCTCTCCTCGCTCAGGCACTTCAGGGCTTCGCGGCTATCAGCCAGAGTACGCACCTCACATCCCAGCGGTTCGATCATGCCTTTGAAAAGCTTGAGGAAGCTCTCTTCATCATCAACCACCAGGATCTTGAGCGCCATTGCACACATCCTTCACGCTGTTGAGCTTTTTACTGCTTGAGCCATCGCGCCAGGTTTCGGAAGATTTCCAGCCCGTCCTGCGAGTAATTTGCAGGAAAGCTGGCTCGTTCCGGATGCGGCATGAGGCCAAGTACGAGACCCGTTTTGTCCGTAACACCTGCCATGGCGCCAGGTGCGCCATTCGGGTTGTCCGGATACTGCAGGGTGGGTTCCCCGTGTTCGTCGGCAAAGCGAAAGACCACGCGCGGTGAGGTCCCGTCATCGCTTTCGCAGACAAGCGGGCGGCCTTCACCGTGCGCCGAGGGCATGCAGAGAACCCGACCAGCCAGTCCCTCCGTCCAGATGCATTTCTCCGACGAGACAAGCAAGCGGACCTTCCGGTCCTCGAATCTCGCTGACTGATTTTCGATGAGCGCCATGCTGCATTTGCCGGGTGTCCGCCCGGGAAGGATTCCCGCCTCGGTCAATACCTGGAAACCATTGCAGATCCCGAGCACGGGCTTTCCAGCGGCAAGGAACTCTTCCAGTTCCCCCCGAAGCTGCGCCACCAGGATGGTGGCGAAAACTCGCCCGGCGCCGAGATGGTCTCCATAGGAGAACCCTCCAGGCACGACCGCCGCTTGATACTTCGAAAGGTGCTCGCGTCCGTCCAGCAGGTCGCGTAGTAGAACGACCTTGGCCCTTCCCCCGGCCAGCTCGATGGCTGCGCTAGTTTCTTCGTGGCAGTTGGTCCCAGGAGAGTAAAGCACAGCCGTCAGTGCGTGGCTCATGCAATGACCTCGCGAAAGGGTTGTTCCCAGGCTTGCCGCAGGTTCTCAACCTCGTCACTCCAGATTTCGTTTTCCGACTCACTCAGAATGATTCTTGGTTCGGGGATCACTTCTCCGACCTTCGTAAAATGTAACCCCTTGAGACCGTCCCGAACCTCCATCCCTGCCGGAACCTCAATCAAGACGGAGCCGACGAATTCCCCGAAGAGCAAATTATCTCGGCGTCCAGTGGCCGCGCCCAGGTCAATGCGAGCGCCGAAACCTGAGCCAAGAGCCGCCTCGAAGAGACGCAGGATCACTCCCCCTTCGGCAATGGCCGACCCGGAAATATAACCTCCCACGGCATGCAGGGCGAGGAGCGAGTCCCAAAGCCCAAGCAAGAATTGGGCATCGCCGGGATCAAAAAGGCGGTCTCCGCGCTCACCATGTGCATCCGCATAAACGCTTGCACTTAAAGCATCGCGATCTACGGGTCCGATCAGAATGAGCTGGCTTCCGGGCTGCTTGAAATCCTTGGTGACGACTCTCCTCACATCCGGCATACGGCCCAGCGCCGCCACGGCCAGGGTCAGCGGAACATCAATCTTGCGGCCGGCGGTCTCGAGAGTCCCGGAACTCGAATCCTTGCCGGAGATGAACGGCACGCCAATTTCCAGCGAAAGGTCTGCGATGGTCTCAACCATGCGCTTCAGATCCCAGGCGATTTCTGGACGAACTCGCGGCGTATAAAAGTTGTCACAAAGGACCATCTCGCGGTAATAGAAGCCGGCCACAACGGCTTTCGTGATGGCCTCGGCCACCATCAGCTTGGCCATCCCCGCCGGGTCAATCTCCCCATAGAAGGGGTTGAAGGCGACCGTGACGCCCACCCCGTAGGCTTTCCCGCGAAGGGGAGCGGATACATAGAGACCGGTGGGCATGCGGTGATTCTTGCCGCCGTAAGGACCAATGGCGGTCCGGCCCTGTACCGTCGAATCAAAGCGGCTGCCCGCAGCGCTCTGATCGGCACAGTGATAATGCGTCAGGACTCGATGGATGGCTCTCCCCCACTCGGCGGACGTTTTCGGTTCAGCCAGCTTAAGAGGCGCGAGTCTTCGCTGCGGCTCCCCGACCGGAATCGGATCAATCGGACAGGCTCCCCAGAGAAAGGACATTTCGAGATCAACCACTTTTCGCCCGCGCCAGGTGGCCTCGAGGCGCTTGGAATCCGTGAAGCAGCCGAGCTCGCAATAGGCTACTTCGTATCGGTCGAGAATCGATTTCGCCTCCACAACCCTTTCGGGGGGGACCGCCACCAGCATCCGTTCCTGCGACTCGGAGAGGAGAATCTCCCACGCGGTCAGGCTTTGATCTTTGAGTGGAACAGCGTCGAGGTTGATGGCCACTCCAGTCTCGGCCCCCATTTCTCCCACCGCGCAGGAGATGCCGCCTGCGCCGAGGTCGGTAATGCTGCGGATACATCCCGCATCACGCAAAACGGGAATGGCCGTGGTGAATCGCCTCTCAGTAATCGGATGGCCGATCTGCACGGCGGCAGATTCTTTTTCGAGCGTCTCGCCGGTCATTCCGGTGGAACTGGCCGTGGCACCGTGAATACCGTCGCGCCCCGTCTCGCCACCCACCAGCAGCGCGATGTCGCCGGGACGGGGATCATCCTTCAGCGCGAACGGGCGTGGAATCAAGCCAATCGAATGTCCCAGCGCGAAGCACTTGGCATATCCTGGATGACAGCGGTAGATCGGGTGCATCATGGGGATGCCCATGGGATTTGTGTAGTAGGCGGTGGCGCGAATCGATTCGGTCACGATGAGCTGCGGATGCAGGGCGCCAGCCGGCACATCCTCATCCCTCAGGCGAGGGTCCATGGTGCCCATGATCGTGGTCCCGCCGATGGGGTAGGCGCCTTTCCCAAAACCCAGCGTGTCCCGAATGACGCCACCGTGCTTCGTGGCGATTCCGCCGAAAGGCGCAATGGAACTGGGAAAATTGTGCGTCTCACCCTTGATGGTCACCACCCAGTCCTCATAGAACTCCATGCCGCCGGCGTTGTCTTTGAATGACGAAACCACCAAAGGATGATTGATACGCCGCGTCGCGTCGCTCAGCCGCTTCAACAAGCCCAGGCCCTTCCAGGTGGTATGGTAGCAGTGGTCGCTCCAGGACTGGACCAGGATCTCAATTTCAGCGTCCGTGTACGGGCGCCCCCGGGTAAGCTCATGGGCTTGAATCACCCTCATCTGCGAAAGCGGCGCGTACCAGGAACGCTCGCGCGAGAGTTCTGCCAGTTGTTCCTCGTTCAGACCCTGGAGTGAAACATTCACGACAGGATCGGGTTCCCCGGAAGGGCGAAGCGTGCGGACCACTTCGCCGGGCTCGCGCACGCGCTCGACCACTTTGTTGTATAGGAAACGGGCCGCGAGCCTCCGAGTCTCCGCCTCTTCAAGACCGATGAATTGGTAACGCTTGCTCAGGCGCGCGAACTCCAGCCCATTTTCTCCCAGGGCGCGTGCGCCGACTAGAATCGAGGGGGTCTCGGGGTCCGTCACCGCGGGGCGATATGCAATTTCGACAATCGGCCCGTGCGCAGGATCAAGCTGCGAAGAAGGTGCGGAGACCTGGTAAAGCGGATTGACCAGCAACGGCATGAGCCGGGAAAGATCGATCTTTCCTTCAAGCCAATAAACCCGCTCGATAATCAGGTTCGACAGTGCGGTGTAACCACGACGGCGGAAGAAGGCCAGCCAGTTGCGGGCCTCGGAATCGTCCTTCGCGAGAGTGTAAACGCTATAGATGGCCATCTTCGCCTCGGCGAGGATTTGCTCTTATGCCACGAAACTTTATGACAGAAAAGGGAGGATGCGCTTTGTCAAGAGTCATTTCGACGGTTGGGACCGGCAATCCGTAACTGAACATTATAACCCACTTGTCCGTCGTTCGTGGTCAGTTGTTAGCGGCCGCGGCATGGATCCGGTACCGTAAGCCTGTGTTCTTCGCGGTGAAGGAGCCACGGCACATAGCGGCTGGGATGGCCACTGCCCCGGCCGCGAAGCTGCATCGGCCGACGCGCTGCCGCCTTGAAGGAGGCTTGGCACAGTCTGTGTGGTGTTCCACCTACGGGTTCGGCGATGAGGGACGAGGGTGGGACGCGCGGCCCTAAACAGAACATGAAAGGCGCCAGTGGGACACAGGGACTGAGCTTGTGCTCCGGGTTTGGGCTTTAGGCAGGCCATGTGTTTGAGTCAAGGATTGGTACTTGAGCAGGAATTTGAATCGATGTCCCCGGCGCAAAGAGAAACCAGAAACGGGATAAAATGACTACGGTCGGGAAAAACACAATCATAGTAATCTTGTGGATTCAATGAGATAGCAGAACAACGGCGCTATTTCCGAGGCCGGTCCACATGAATCTCGCCCCCCCGGTGTCTTTGGAGGGCTCCCGTGCCCATTCAAGACCTTAAGAAACGGGGCGATAATTAAGTTAGGAAACTGGAAGGAGCTTTGAGGCAGGGTGGCAGAGCAACTCTCGTTGAGCTGGACGCCTTCCAAATGTGAGTGTAGTGACTATTGATTTTGGGTTTACGAAGGCGTACTTTCACCAAAGAGGAAAGATTGCAAGTTGGAGGGATGATGGGCATGAGGCAATCAGGTCTAATCGGGGCGCTCCTCGTGACCATCGGCATGGCCGGACTGCTCGCCGCGGAGCAGGATAACGGAACAGACTCACAGTCGCTTGGCCAGATCGCCAGGAAGTATCGGCAGGAACGCACCAAAGAGGCAAAGAAGCCTGCAAAAGTATTCACGAACGACAGCCTGGGTGTGCAAACCGTCTCGGCAGCTCCGAAGACCGACACCGGAACCAAAGGTGCCAAGGAGGAAAAGCCTCCGGCAACCTCCGAGGCCCAGCCGGGCGGCAAGCCTTCGGAGCCTTCGCAGCGCGATGAGAGCTACTATCGCAAAAAGATAAAAGAGTTGAGAGCCACCTTGGACTTGCACCAGCGCGAGCTCGACGTCTTGAAGCAAAAGCTGTCACAAAACGATATGCAGTACTATCCTGACCCGAACAAGACGCTCACTCAGGAATTCACGCGCTCCGATATCACCAAGCTCCAACAGGAGATTAACAAGAAGAGCGAGCAGGTGGCGGCAGACGAAAAGGCCATTGAGGACCTCGAGGACCAGCTCAGGCGCGACGGCGGCGACCCGGGTTGGCTGCGGTGAAAGGCGGACCCTGTGGATGACAATCCACGGCCTACAGATTGCCACCCGAATGGCCGCGGGGAGTGATCTGAAACGATACGAAATCGAGGCTGACGATGCGCTTCGGGAAACTGACGACGATCGTGACCATGCTCCTCTTGGTGCTTGCGGCGTCCCCTTGCCCGGCCCAGTCGCTCGGCGAAATTGCGCGCGAGCTGCGGCAGCAGAAGAAACAATCCAAGCAGCCGGTGAAGGTCTTTACAAACGACAACCTTCCCCCACCGTCACCCTGGGAACCCGTGACGACGGCTTCGTCGGAATCAACCACCAAGACCGATGCGAAGCCGAAGGACCAGCTCTCAGGCGGGGTTAAGAACAAAGCGAGCGAAGTGCCGCCGGAGAAGAAGGAAGGGAAAAAGGAAACCACTGAGGAACTCGAGGCGCAACTCAAGACCGCCAGGCAGGAGCTGGCGGCAGCCCAGGAGCAGCAACAGCTTTCTGAAGATGAATTGAACCTGCTCCAGCTCCAGCAGGCGCGCGAAGGCGGGCTCGACAGCGAGTTGCACGCACAAATCCAGGAGAAGATCGACGCGAAACAAATTGAGGTGGAAACGAACCGCGCCGCAACCGCGAAAGCTCAGCACAAAGTGGACGAGATCACGAAGAAACTTGAGGAACTTCAAGCCGAGAACGACGGCGGTAATTCAGAACAGCCTGCCGAAGCACAGCCTTCACAGTCCCGGCCTCCTGAAGCTCCAGAGTCCGCTGAGGGAGAGGCTTCCTCCAACGAGACACAGGTCGATACTCAATAGTTTAGAGACTACCTTCAAGACCTCCAACTTAATATATTGATTATGGTTAATGGGGTGCAGCCCCGTGTACGGACTGCTTGACGCCCGTATGGAGTGCGGCGATGCCACCCGTGAAATTCCTGTAGGTGACGGATGTGAAACCTGCCTCTCGCATGGCGAGGGCAAGAGCTTCCTGGTCCAGGAAGCAGGAAACGGATTCGTGCAGGTATTGGTAAGGGCCCGCAACTCCTGAAAGCCAGGTGCCGAGACGAGGCAGAATGGCGCGAAAATAGAAGCGGAAAATCGGGCCGAAAATCCGGCAGTGCACCTTTGAGAATTCGAGGATCGAGACCACACCTCCCGGCCTGAGCACACGCAACATCTCTTCGAGACCCTTCCGATAATTCGCGAGATTGCGAAAACCAAAAGCAATGGAAAGGGCATCCAGAGAATCGTCGGCGAAAGGAAGCGCGAGCGAGTCGGCTTCCACGAAGGTTAATCTTGGGAAATAGCACGCTGACTTGCAGCGTGCAAGCTGGAGCATGGGGTGGCAAAAGTCCGTCCCGATGATTCTGCCTTTCGAGAAGCGTGCGAGGGTCACCGCCAGGTCGCCCGTACCGCAACAAAGATCGACGGCAACCGAGCCGGGATCGCCAAGGATCGTGCGCAGTGAATTCGCGGCTGCACGCCGCCAGGCGATATCGCGACCGAGAGAAAGGAAATGGTTGAGGAAATCGTAGCGCGGAGCGACCGACGCGAACATCTCACGCACCGCATGGGCAGTCGAAACTTCATCGCCCGGGGAGCCCAGCGGACTGCCCGCGGGTGCTGTTGCCATTCTCTGCTTCATCTTCCCTTTCGAAATGTTTTTCAGTTCGCGGCCCGATGCTCGGCCGAGCCGTGCTTCAGGTCTTCCAGTGCAGCCCGGACGACTTCCGTGGGAACGTCTGAAACAATCCGGACCTTGCCGATCCGCACCACAATCACCCAGTGAAGATTGCCGCTCACTGCTTTCTTGTCACGCGGCAGAAGCGCCAGGATCTTTTCCGCCTCCAGATCCTTGATGGGTGGAAGAGGGCCGACGCGACGGATAAGGCGGACCATGCGGTTTTCTTCCGCGGGTTTCAGAAGTCCCAGGCGTGCGCCGATGCGGAAGGAACCCATCATTCCCCAGCCGACCGCTTCGCCATGCAGGAAGCGACGGTAACGAGTCGCCTCCTCGAGCGCATGACCGATCGTGTGGCCCAAGTTCAGGACGCGCCGCAAGTTTCCCTCGCGTTCGTCCCGGCTTACAACCTCCACCTTCACTCTTGCCGCCCGGGCCAGAATGGGCGCCAGCAGGCGCCCGTTTTGGGGACGAAGAGAATCGAGAGATTTTTCCATAAGCGCGAAAAAACGGGGCCCCGCAAGGATCGCGTGCTTCAACACTTCGTACAGGCCCGACCGAAAGGTGCGCTCGCCGAGGGAAGCCAGCACGAGCGGCTCAGCCAGAACCAGGCGAGGGGGGTAAAACGTGCCAATCAGGTTCTTCATGGCTCCAACGTCGACAGCCGTTTTGCCGCCGATGGCACTATCGACCTGGGCCACCACCGTCGTGGGAACCTGCACGTAGTCGATGCCGCGCATATAGGTCGAGGCGACGAAGCCTCCCAGGTCTCCCACCACACCGCCCCCCATTGCAATGAGCAGGGACCTGCGATCCGCGCCTTGCGAAAGAAGCCCGCTGGCGACCCGCTCCACCATCCGCAGTGCCTTGGACCGCTCGCCAGAGGGAATCAGCACAAGGCCGGGATTGCGCAGGCCGCTTTCTCGACAGAAGGTTTCTCCCCAGCGCTTCCAGAGCCCTCCTTCGGTCAGCACAAAAATCGAAGAGTAATTCCCGACGGGGAAACTCTTCAGAGCCCGCCACGCACCCCGGCCTACAACCACATCATAGGGAAAAGCGCCCGATCGCACCCGAATTCGTTCCATAAGTTCCTCGGTGGTTCCCGCCCGAACACACGGAACAACTACAGATATCACACCTGGTGCGTGGCAACAAGGCTGCGTTCGCGGCAACGCGGTTGCGGAGTAGTCGAGCGAAATGTATCATTGAGACTACGATGCATCGTGACAGGCGGCACAAAACAGATTTCGTGGTTCTGGGAAGCGGGATCGCAGGAATGCGCGCGGCGATCGAACTTGCGCCCGCGGGTCGCGTGCTGGTACTCAGCAAGGGTCCGCTCTACGAGTCGAGCACCGAGTACGCACAGGGCGGAATCGCCGCCGCGTTGGGCGAGGATGACGAAGTCCACCTTCACTTCCACGATACGATTGTGGCCGGCGACGGTCTCTGCCGCGAGGATGCGGTCCGAATACTGGTCGAAGAGGGGCCGCAGCAGATCCATCAACTCATCGAATGGGGCATGCGTTTTGACCGCGAAGGAACCAAGCTGGCTTTCACGCGCGAGGGAGCGCATAGCCGCTCGCGTGTGCTGCATGCACGGGGCGATTCCACAGGCAGCGAAATCCTGCGGGCACTCATGGCCAAAGCCAAGACGCTCCCCTCCATTCAGATCCAGCCGTACGCATTTGCCGTCGATTTCATATGCGAGGGCGGCAAGGTTTCGGGCGTCACCTACCTGGATGAGAAAACGCTCGAGCTCCGCAGTATTCATTGCGATGCCGTCTTGTTGGCGACCGGCGGTCTGGGTCAGGTCTACAAAGAGACCACCAACCCTGATATGGCTTGTGGAGATGGGATGGCGATGGCCTATCGTGCGGGCGCGCTCCTGAGCGACATGGAATTCATTCAGTTCCATCCCACGGCACTCTCGGTCAAGGGCGCGCCCCGCTTCTTGCTCTCCGAGGCGGTCCGCGGGGAGGGCGCCTGCCTGCGGAATATCCTGCTCGAGCGTTTTATGCCGCGTTACCATGAGATGGCGGAACTCGCGCCCCGCGATGTAGTGTCGCGGGCGATTGTGATGGAGATGCAAAAGCACCAGAGCCCTTTCGTCTACCTCGACCTGACAGGGCTCGATGCTGAGCGAACCAAGAAGCGGTTTCCCCGCATCTACGAGACGTGCCTCCAATACAACATTGATATCACCACGGACCTGGTACCGGTGCGACCCGCCGCTCACTACTCCATGGGAGGCGTGTGGACCGACTTATATGGGGCGACGACGCTTCGCGGCGTGTACGCGGCTGGGGAGGTCGCCTCGACAGGTGTGCACGGGGCGAACCGCTTGGCGAGCAATTCCCTGCTTGAGGGGCTGGTCTTTGGAGCCCGCGCGGCGGTGGCCATGCTGAAACACTGCGCGCCCAGCGTTCCTTTCGAACCGCCCCCGCCGATTGAGAAGCCAGGCGCCGGAGCGTTGCCCAATGATGGAAATGCTTCAGCGCCTGCGCCCGACACCGACCTCGCAAAACTGGCCGATCAGGTGCGTTCCATCATGTGGGAAAAGGTTGGTATTATCCGCAATGGCAAGGACCTGCGCGAGGCGGTCCAACGTCTTGATGCGCTCGCTTGCCCTCGACCCGCCAAGGAAAACCGCCAGTATTTTGAAATACAAAATATTCTGGAGGTGGCCCGCCTTATCGCGCGGTCAGCGCTGGCACGCAACGAAAGCAGGGGTGCGCAATATCGTTCTGATTTCCCGCTCAAAGACGAGAAAACTCCTGCCCGGCACTCCTTCATTTCCCGCGACCAACCTGTCCACTTCAAATGATTTTCAGCTCCTTCCGAGCTGTCCTGCGCCACAGGTGGGTGAGTGCTTTCATTTATCGGTCTTAACGGGGTGCGACGGCACAGCAACTGCTCGCAACGAGAGCATAATCGCGGCGGCAACCACACAGGTAATGACCGCAAGCGAAACCACGGTGGAAATCGGGTAAAAATGGGCAAGGAGCATTTTGAACCCGACGAAAACCAGGATGAGAGCCAGGCCCGGGCGAAGGTAGCGGAACCGGAGGATTGCGCCGGCGAGCATGAAATACATGGCGCGAAGGCCCAGGATGGCGCAGACGTTCGAAGTATAAATGATCAAGGGGTCTTTCGTAACCGCGAAAATGGCGGGGATGGAGTCGACAGCAAACAAGACGTCCGTCGCCTCGACCAGAACCAGCACGAGAAACAAGGGCGTTGCAAAGCGACGGCCGTTCCTTTTTACGAAGAAGGATGACCCCTCGAATTGTGGCAGCACAGGCAAGAAACGACGTGCCACACGCAGAACCCGACTCTTCTCGGGTTCGATCTTGCTCTTCTTTTCGGTGACGAGTTTTACTCCGGAGATGATCAGCACTGCTCCAAAAACATACATCACCCACTCAAATCGAGAGACAAGCTGAACGCCCGCGTAGATGAACAGGCCTCGCATCACGAGCGCGCCAATGATCCCCCAAAAAAGGACGCGGTGCTGGAACTGCGCCGCCACCCCGGTGGTGCCGAAGATGACGGCAAATACAAAAACATTGTCCATAGAAAGAGAGTATTCGAGCACGTAGCCGGTCAGGAATTGCAGGGCGGGCTCCGGCCCGTGCCACAGGTAAATGAAGACGTTGAAAACCAGTGAAAGCGCAACCCATGTGGCGCTCCAGGCTGCCGCTTCCTTGAAAGGTACAACGTGGGGGCGACGGTTGAACACGCCGAGGTCGAGTGCCAGAAAAGCCAGCACTGCAACGTTGAAGAGTACCCATAGGAGCGAGCTTGGCATGAACCCACTCTCTTCGGCGGTCTACCTGAGATGTGACGCTTTCTCCAGCTCGTCAAGGGCGCTGAGTACGACGCGCCCGACGATCGTCAGGCTCAAGGGGCTGCAATGGTCCACCGTGTCGCTGGCTGTGTGCCAGTAACTGTTGCCCGGGCCGTATTCGAGGTCAATCAGGTCGACGGCCGACACGCCCGCATTGATAAACGGAATGTGGTCGTCGTCGATCGCGGTTGAGTTCGCGAGAAAATACTTTTCATATCCCATCCGCCTGGCGCAATCAAAGATCAAGTCGCGAAGCCAGCGGGTTGAATTCATGTCGCGCCGAATACCGAGCTGTGCGTCCGCAATCATATCGACCAGAATCATCGCCTGGATACGACCGAGTTCCCCTGATGCGGAGAGCTTCTGAACCAGATGACGGCTGCCATAGCGGCTGTCCGAATCACTCCATTGCCTGAGCGCCTCTTCGCCGTCGAAAAACACCAGCCAATAGGTGAGCAGGTTCCTGCGCTGTCCCAGGACACGCGCCATCTCAAGCAGAAACGCGGCGCTTGAAGCGCCGTCATTTGCCCCGACAAAGGTGAAGTCGTCTCGGCGCAACGTATCATAGTGGCCTGCAATCATCACAACCTGCGGCCGCGCACCGGGGAACTTGGCAATGACGTTGACCATGGGTAGATTCCCCAGCGGCGTCGACGCTTCGAAGCTGTCTTCCTCGACTCGCGCCCCAGTCTGCTGGAGCCGCCGCTTGATCCATTCGCGGCTCTCGGCCAGTGCTTTTGAGCCGACCGGGCGGGGGCCAAAGGCCACCAGCCGCTTCAAGTCCTCAAAAGCGCGGCCCCCATTAAAGCCCACAGTCCCGGCCCGCGCCCCAACCCCGACAGCGGGCACACACACAAGCGCCAGAAGCGTGCCGCACAGTCTCCTAAGGCGCCTTTGCCTAGGAGGCCTGTGCATGCTTTTTCTTCCAGTTCCTACGCA
>Ga0070741_10017827_pt1 | contig 11602 bp, 6 predicted proteins | sample Coa_R1_4_FD_66440 | JGI IMG/M metagenome (GOLD analysis project Ga0070741, IMG submission 66440) | Surface soil microbial communities from Centralia Pennsylvania, which are recovering from an underground coalmine fire - Coalmine... | ecosystem: Environmental > Terrestrial > Soil > Unclassified ...
CTCTCGGGGAATGAGACCGCAGCGTTGGAAGCGGTACGAGCGGTCTGGAAGCGGTTTCCCTGATCCGATCACCGTGACTTCATCGAGACCAAGCTGGGCGATTTCGGCCGCCACGGACTCGAACGCTGCTTCAGCACCGCGGTGTACTCGGTGCATACCTGGGAGAAAGAAGTGAATGCGCAACGCTCAGCTCCTAAAACATACACACGCTGGAGCGTGATACTGAACCGATTAGGACCCTTAGTTTCGTATTGTCTAGTGGTTCTAGGGGGACAGTTCACGCATACAGATGCCTTAATCAAATCGAGACTTGTGTTCCTCCAAAACTCCTATGCTACTCTCAAACAAAAGTCGCTGTAACGAGACCATCAAAGGACGTGCCAAAGCCCAAAACCCATCGCATCCACTCCCAAACTCCAGTCAGCATGAGCATGATCATTGTAGTCAGTAAGTCCTGCCTTCCAAACGAAAAACTCTCGCGGCGTTGCCCTATAAGAATCGGGAAATAGCGAAACAAATCACTGACCGCAATTACGATCACACTCCCCCTGCTACCGTATGCTGAAAAGCTCAGCGGCATCGCTACGAGGAGATAACCGAGCTTGATACTATTGGCGATAGCACCGTAAGAGGGCCTTCCTAAGCCCAATAGCGTGGATTCGTTCACACTGCAAAGGGTCGAAAACCACCCTCCAAGAATGAGTATTGAAAGCATCCAGCCAGCCGCTTGATAACGCTGATCATAAACGAAATTCACCAATAGATCGGCCACTGCTGCAAGGAGAGAAAATCCCAAGGCGCCGACTAACAGAAAACGAAACCGGCTAACAGAGAGTCTTTCCCGAAGATCGCTTCGGATTTGGTGAGCCAAAGTTGCAACCAGAGGGAATATGATAACGCTGGCTATCCGTAGCGTTAGTAATCCGAGAAGCTCTGAAATATTTCTCGCTATGCCATAGATTCCCAAAAGTTCAAACGGAATTATCCGGGCCAAATAGAGACGGTCAAAATTCGTAGAAAAAAAATAAACGATCGAAGAAAGAAAAATCCAAACTCCAAAATGCAGAATTTGCTTTAGGTACTTCTGCGAGATCAGAAATCTTTGTTGCAGTCCCGGGATAAGGAAGTAGCTCCCTAGCATCGGCACCAAATATCCGACCAACGAGCCAACGATGAGAGCCCAGATGGTCGGTGACAGGTAGACCGCCAATATCGTCGCAGCGCAAGAAGCGATGACGGTCATAACTTCAAAACAATTTAAACGCACAAGCTGAAGCCGCTTCTGGAGCAGATACCTGCTTACAGATGTAAAACCGGAGAAAACGAAAGCCAATGCGGCGACCGGCGTGACGGACAGCAATATTGAAGACTCGTAGTACCGAGACAGCGGCAAGGTGGCTGCCGCGCAAACGATCCATAAGATCACTCCGCGGATAGCTTGAAGCGTCCATGCAGTGTTGTAAAACTCTGGATCGTCCGCATTGCTGTTATGAACAATATTCTGGCCCACGCCCAGGTCAGAGATCAGATCGACGCCTGTCCGCAGACTATTGACAACGAGCATTATGCCAAAAATCTCTGGCGCGAGAAGCCTTGTAAGGGCGACGTTGGTCCCAAGTCGAAGAACCTGAGTAAATCCATAGGCTCCGATCGTCCAAATCGCGCCTTTCGCAAGTAACCGGTTTGAGATCATGCTAGGTCTCTAACACCAGCTAATGGTCTTTCCTGGGACATTGTATGATAACCTTAACCGAGTTGCAGTCATCGGAAAGTCCCTAGAGGTACTTGAATAACAAGCTCGATCATATACGATCCCTAAGATCATCAAGTCCTTGTGTCACGCGCGTCCTTCGGGAGTTATCAGTCGCGCCTTTAACTCGGCTCGTGAAGGCAGATAATGAAAAAGATCATTGAGTATTTTGATCATGCTTACGTGATAAATCTACAGGATCGGCACGACCGCAGACGGCAGGCGGAAAGCGAGTTTCAGCGAATCGGGATCGATCTTCCAGGTAAAAAAGTAGACTTCTTCACAGCTGTTCGTCCCACGGATAGTGGCAATTTTCAGAACGTCGGCGTACGTGGCTGCTTCAACAGTCATCGAAGCGTTCTGCAACTCGCCGACCAGAAGAATCTCCGTAACGTTCTCGTATTCGAGGATGACGTCTGTTTTCGAGACGTCGGAGCGCTGTTTGAGAACCGGCTGCTGGCTAAGTTGGATCACGAGGACTGGGACCTCATTTTTTTCGGCTATTTGAAACCGGATGACCAGGCGTTGACTGGTCCGTTAGTTTTGTGGCCCGAAGACATTTTAGGTGCACACTTCTACGCTGTGAACGGACGTTTTATTCGCACCATGATCCGATACATGAATGATTGTGAGCAGCGGCCACGTGATCACCCTCAAGGGGGACCAATGGTGCCCGATGGAGCCTACAATCATATCCGTTATCTCGATCCAGACATCAAGCTTCTTCTTTCAGTACCCAGCTTAGCTCATCAGAGGAACTCGCGTACAGACGTCGCGCCAAGGAGGTTTTTTGATGAGATCGTCTGGCTGAGACAAATGATTATCGGAATGAGGTCCATCAAGTCTCGCATACGAATGGTCGCCGACCGACGCAAGCTTCGCCGGCAGCTAGATCAGTAGCTTGCTAACGCGAAGCTAGCGTCGGCAATCGGGCCCTCGACTGCATTGCCGACCAACTTTAGGCAGCACCAAAATCAAGCCGCTTTGCAAGAGCGGCGTGTGCCGCGTGATAATAACTCGTAGGCGGTCTCTCACATCAGCATCTGCGGTCGTGAATAAGCTATAAAACGGACGTTGAGCCTGCGAATTCGAATGTTGGTTATTGCGGAATTCCGTACAAAAGCGGCAACTCGACAGGTGTCTATGGATTACCAAATCAGGCTGCAGTACGGTTCCCATTTGGGCCGTCGCCACGACAAATCGGGCGACGACGAGTGGTGCCCGCTTTAGGCACTCTCTCTTGTGGCCTTGCTATTGATTCCTCACCCGGCACCACAGTATTCGGCCGCGAGACGGTCACGAAGCATATTATTCCACCAGCTAGCGGCATCGGGATCTTTGAAAGTAAAGATGCGGGCTGACGTTCACCGAGATTGCAGTGTCAGCTTCGGTACTTGCTGTTTTCCCGATCAACGCGGGCCAGCATTCTATTACTGCGTAAAAAATCTCTCCAGCGAGCTACTCAATTCGGGCTTCGCACCACAATGACTACGCTCGACTGGGTGCAGGGAGTCAATCTTATCTGAGCATCAGCAGACCAAAGGGGATGGCGTTGGCTTCACCTCAACGAACCCAGCATTAGAACTCGGACGTGAATTGGTGGTGGAGGCTTCAGTCTTGTTGTCGCGCCTCTCGTAATTTGCCATATATAATTTTCGTATTTGGGTAGCGGTCGTCCGGGGCATTTACAAACGGCCGTTGCGTACGCGTTGTCGGGTTCTGAGGCGGCAAACGAAGCGTCTTCTACTTCGGAACGTCGCAGGTCGATTTCCACTCGCGAGGTGATCCTAAACTTTCCCGACCACGATGAACACGCCGCGCAAGTCGAATAAGAGATTGTTGATCGGCCTGAATTGAATCCCATTGGTAAAATTGAGCGGAAAACGGCGGAAGTAATGACGCACTTGCGTTTTCCTAAAGCCGAGCTTTTTGAGCATCTTTGATAGGGCAAATGGGTCGAGCAGCCTTTCCGCATATTCTCCGGTTTCGGGGTTACGACATCGGTCGTAAGTTCCGATCTCCGGGAACGAAAACCCAGGCTTATAATTAATCGCAATCTGCTCGATCTCTGGCTTAATGAGGCCAGCAGTATTGGTCACGATAATCTTGACCGCAGCCGGGTCCAGCCTCGGATTCGCCAAACGGACGATCTCCTCGCGCATCACGGCGAATGGCTTGGCCTCAGCGTGTTCGACGGGTCGCCATTTCTTGAGCTGCGCGACCCAATCCCATGAATGTTCGCGCAGCTCCCACATCTCTGTGATTTCCTCTCGTGTCTTTCGATTCAAAACATTCGCATCGTTAATCAAAAAAAGGCTGCCACCAGGCTTGAGCAAGTCACGGCAACGCGCAAACATCGCAGACAGATCGCGAACGTGCTCTATAGCTTCGTTGGAATAGATTGCATCAAAGCTGCCCGCCTGCAATTCGGTTGAGCAGATATCGCCGCAGACAGCCGACAAATCGAAGGAAATACCTTCGCGCCTCATCGTAGCGATGCTGTCCTTCATTCCCTCGATCATACCGGGCAAGATGTCGATCCCTGTCACACGATTGCCCATCAGCGCAATGACGAAAGCGTGCCAGCCAAAGCCACACCCAACATCCAAAATACGCTTGTTTTGGAAATGACCTAACCTTGCTAGCGATTTCAGCCGATCAAGGAAAATCGTTTTGTTGGCAAAGTCGCGCCCCTTGGTCTGCTCTCGGTAGCCTACCTGATCAGGATGGTCAGAGCCGTGCATGTATCGCTCAACGAGCGCAAGTATCTGCTGATCTGTATACATGTGCCTGGCTTGCTTCCATAAAGAGAACATTTTGGAAAGGTTTCGAAACGAGCGTAAGTGACGCTACCCCACCTTTCCCATCCCGCCAAGTCCTGAAAGAGGGTCACTGGGCGGCGGTTTTGCTCGTTCAGCGACTGACTGCGCATCTTCCTCTCTGCGGTCGTTGACGTTGCGCTGGTGAAGGTGTTTGCGGAAACAGATGACGCTGCTTGTTGCGAGGGAAGGCGAAGCCTCCGCGACGCGAACTACCACAGCCGGAACTTGTAAATTTGCGTTTAACCATTCGATTTTTATGCTAAATATGAACGGAGGTCATCGGCTGCCAAGGGACCATATCTCATGTCGTTGTTAACTTTGGCTCGACTAGCTCTGGTGAAGTAGGTATTTCTTTGCTTCAATGCACCGCGGAACAATGTGCCGTTGATCCCGTTCGTTAGCGGGCTGCTCAGGAACACAATAACACAAGCGTTTGGGAACGGATCGTCGGCTGCAAATGAACGCTCGACTTCACCAACGACGCCAGACCAAGTTCAACCTACTTTGCAGGAGCAGCAGTGCCGCGTGGCGATAAATCGTAGACGGTTTCTCAAATCAGCATCTGCGCTCGCAGGGATATCGACTATAAAGGGGGTGCTTGCATCGATAGAGCGCGATGTAGTTTCCATCGGACATGGTTGGAACACTCTTCCTCTCGGTGCGGGCGGCCTTGTCACCGGACTGCATATCGCCAACGATGGTTCGATGGTTTGCCGCACGGATGTCGGGAATATCTATCGCTGGTCTGGCAAAAGCACGGATTACGCGGACAGCACCAAGAAGTGGCTCCCGCTGCTCAATTGCAGTAGCCTCGGCAACTCCGCGGTAGCTACTGACAACATCGGCGGTTGGGAGCACGTGCTTGCTCCCGGTAATAGCGCCGTCCATCTTGCGATCTTCTGCGACATGACCGGCATTCAAAGCAAAAGCTGGCTTTGGTACAGCACCAATTCAGGCGGCTCGTGGAATAAGAGCAACGTCGCCTTTTTGAAAGGTTCTGCCCACTCCAACGGCAACCTCAGGAGGCCATACTACAAGATTGCCATCGATCCTGCGAACGAGAACGTCGCTTATTGCGGGATGCCTTATAACTCGGGAAATTCTGCTGCTGTTTATACTTCTTTGAACCACGCCGGTGGCAGCACTCTTGCAAGGTGGACGTCTGTTAAAACTAGCGGCGTTACTCCCATTCCCGCAGTGGCGTTGTTTACCTACAACGGTTCGACGACCACGGATGTTCTTTGCGCCGGACTTGCTATTGATTCGTCTCTCGGCACGACGACGATCGGTGGTCAGACCGTTACAAAGCACGTTATCTTGCCCGTCGGCGGCGTCGGCATCTATGAGTCCACGAACGGCGGGACAAGCTTTGTTGAGATTGCTGTCAGTGCCTTTGGCACGGACAATTTTCAAGTCTTCAACGGAGGCTTCGATGGCGTTGGCAACTACTACTGCCTCGTGCAATCATCCCTCAACGGAGCATGTGGAATATGGCGTTATGCCTCGGGAAAGTGGACAAATATCACGGGCGGCCTCTATTCAGCTGCGACATACACTCTCGGGGGAATCTTTCTCATCATCGACCCGCGGCCAAGCCATCAAGGTTATCTAAGCGTGACCGGCCCTAACGGAATGGGTGCGGGCTACACGACGACAAACGCCAACACCGGTTCTCCGCCGAACTGGCGGGGAAGGACGGGCGGGGAGTATCCCTTCCTCTCTGCCGCGAGTTATGACATCCCCTATCTCAACTACATCTTCGGCCAGCAGTCGATCAACGCATTCGTAGACGCGAGCAGCGCATGCGTTGATCCAAATGGCATCCTTTTCTTTGGCGGCAACCAAAGCCTTTGGTATGGCGGAACGTCGCAGTCCGATTCTGCCCCGGCGGCTTCTCTAGTGGATTACGGCGCGTCGGCAAACACATACTGGTGGTCGATGGGGCGGGGCCAGGAAGCAACTGTTTCTCAAGACGTGCTTTGCCCGCCTGGAGGCACTTATCCCATCCTCGCGCCCCAAGATCTGGGCGCTCCGATGCGCGGCACGTTCACGACTTATCCGCAAAACTTGGCTTTTCATTTCAAAGAATACGTTTGTTCCAATCTAGAATATGCGGCAAGCGATCCGAGGTTCATCGTCGCTACTACAACCGGACAGCAAGGAACTGGAAACACCTGCAATTACGTCTATTCGACAAATTACGGTGCTGACGATTCTTGGAAAGTATTGAATGGTTATCCCACCTTCTTGTGGCATAGTGGCGGGGCAGGGGTTTACGGCGGTCAAATCGTAGCCGTTGATCACGATCATTGGATGGGCGCGCCTGCCGGATTTAACACCAAATACACTCCAGCCTATACGAAGAACGCGACCTCGAGTGCGACGTGGTCGCTCTGCTCCGGACTGCCATCGGCTCAATGGATGATGCGATCATGGGTGAATGGTTGCACTTCAAAACCCTTTGCGGTGGGGTACGGAACTGATCTAGGCACTGTTTGGGCCTGCTTATTCAACGTTTCTGAAGCGACCGCAACTCTTTTTCGATCAACGGATGCGGGCGCAGTCTTCGGTCCTCCAATTGCGAATTGGTCGATTAGCGGCTCGACGATCGGCGTCTACTGCCTGTCTGTGCCTGGCTATTCCAACGAATTGTGGATTACCGGATCGTACACTGGTGGGTCGAATACCAATCTTTGGCATGTAACGAATGCGAACACTTCGTCGGCGATGCCTAGGGCCATTTCGCTTCCGCCCCTTTCGGCCCTCCCTATCGCCTTCACACTTGGTGCTCCTTCTTCATCGGGCGGCTATCCTACGCTCTACCTGCTTGGCTGGGCTGGGTATGGGCAGACGCAGTACCTTTACAAGGGAACCTGGAACGGCAGGAGCGTTTCGTGGTCTCTCTTCGGGCCGACCGGAACATCCGCAGACCTTCCGGTGAGTTGCCAGCTTTGCGGCATTCAAGCGTTGCGTGGGGACTGGAATGTCTACCAGCGGCTATATGTCTCCAGCCAACAGTCTGGATTCGCCTATTACAATCCGTGATGTTATTTCAAAATTCAAAAATGCCGTCTCAAGCTAGACGTAGTAAAAGGGTGACCTTCTCGCTTCCTAAATTTGAAGCAGACAACGCAACCCCATAGGGCAGGTTGGCAACATCTTGGTTTTGCGTTTGATCCGCGTTCCTGCGCGTTGCTTTCGACTATCGAGATTCGAGTGTTTGGAAAAAGATACTTCCTCGATCTAATTGGCTTCTAGGCGCCGATGCCAACTATCACTCCGGATCGAAACTAAGAAGGAAAGTCGGACCTGTATCGAGGCGTCGAAGGCTTCCTGGTCGTCCCCGATTGCTTGCGGACGCTCCACTTCCCCGTCACAGCGTGACTCTACTTGGTTGCGTGCAAGCAAGCTTTTACTATACTGATCCCGTAGAGGTCACCATGCTCAAAATGAACTGTCAAATCGGGTCAACGCGCGATGCTCTTGTGGCGCTTTATGATAAAGTTTCGTTAGGGGACTACATCATCGTCGACGACTACGGCGAAGATCACTGGAGTATTGCCGCCGCGCCGTCGATAAGTTCCGTGCCGCACGTGGTATAATTGATCCACTTCACGCCGTGGATGCTCTTTGCCGATTTTGGAAAAAATCGAAATCAGAAATCCCTTCCGCGGCGTGAATTGGCCGCAGTGCGTCGTCAGGCAGGATGAGTCTGCCCGAGTTCTGGTAGAGTGTCGATTGTAGGGCCGAGGCAAATTGTAATGCTATTTAACAGTCTGGCGTTCTTCTATTTTATGACAACCACGTACCTGCTTTACATTGTGCTGAAGCACAATTCGCAGAATCTATTGCTCTTAGCAGCAAGCTATTTCTTCTACGGCTGGTGGGATTGGCGGTTCCTGGGCCTAATTTCTATCTCAACCGCTGTGTCTTATTTGACCGCGATCAAAATCGAAGAAGCGTCAACTGAACGTCAGAAACGCTTCTACCTGATCTTAGCCGCAGCGTTCGCTCTCGGATTACTCGGGCTATTTAAATACTACAATTTTTTTTCGCAATCCTTTGTACAATTGATCGGCTTGTTTGGCGTGCGCACGAATTGGACCGAACTGCACTTGATCTTGCCAATTGGAATTTCATTCTACACATTTCAGGCGCTTGGTTACACGATCGAAGTCTTTCGCGGTTCATTCAAGGCCTGTCGCCGGCCACTCGATTTCGCACTCTTTGTAAGCTTTTTTCCGCTGCTTTTGTCAGGGCCAATCGAGCGCGCCAACCGTTTGTTGCCGCAAATCCAAACGTCACGAAAAGTAACTCTCGATGATGTCACAAGTGGCTCTTGGTTGATTTTATTTGGCTTGTTTAAGAAGATAGCGATTGCAGACGGTCTGGCGAGGCTCGTGGATCCAGTTTTTAGCGCGAACGCTGGGTATTCCGGATTCGACATCCTAGTAGCTACCTACGTGTACGTCCTACAATTGTACTGCGATTTCTCGGGCTACACCGACATCGCACGCGGCGTTGCTCGGCTGATGGGCTTTTTGATAATGGAGAACTTTCGTACGCCGTTTTATGCAGTTTCGCCAAGCGACTTCTGGACGCGTTGGCATATTAGCCTCTCAAGTTGGGTAAGAGACTACGTCTACTTACCGCTCGCATTACGTTACATGCGTGATAGGGACGGCGTGGGGAACCAATACAAACCTCACATATATACGATGTTACTCATGGGGTTGTGGCATGGCGCAGCATGGACCTACATATTCTGGGGTATCTATAACGGATTTATGCTCGTCTTGTGGGACGCGCTGAAATGGCCAAGCTTTTTGCAAGGCCTGCGCGCTCGAATTCCTCGAGCATTTTGGGTTTTCCTTTATTTCCAAGTGACGGCCGGGCTTATGCTTATTTTCCGAGCGAATTCGGTACATCAAGTGGGGGAATTTCTGAAAAAGATTTTCACTAATTTTGGCGGCTTGACCCTACATGTTGTCCCTCCCTCGCCGGTAACAGTAGTTGGAATCCCGCTTTTCCTTGTTCTAGATTACCTTGCCTATCGTAAAGGTAGGGAGCGGTTCTTCGACGAGTGGCGACCTCCTGTGCGTGGTACCCTTTATGCTTCCCTTTTCGCTCTTTTGCTCATGGGATGGACAAATACGCCAGCCCAGTTCATATACTTCAACTTCTGAGGAATTCATTTGATGATAGACGTCAGTTTACCAAAAAGGGGGTCCAACAGTATCGCAATGCAACTTTGCCGGTGACTCGTACTTAAACTTTTTTATGAATGAGACCCCCAGACTATTCTAGACAGGGCAAGAGATGTCAACGGGCTATGAAATCCAATCGCAGATCCGAGAACATTTGCGCGTGGCTGAATACGAAAGCGCGCTCGGACTTATTCTCGCAGTCGCGCCGAGCGACGAGCTCGAACTCATTGAACACGTTTCCACTCTACTTAAGTTAGTTCCCGACGAGGTGATCGCGGCGAAAGTGCCGCTACGCAAGCGTCTAGCAATCATGGGTGGTGCGACGACACAGTTCTTGATTCCGTTAATTCGTTTATTTGCGTTGCGCCGCGGTATCTCCCTCTCATTTTATGAGAGTGAATTCGGGTTATTCGAACAAGAAGTATGGTCGAACTCGCCGGCGCTTATTGAGTTTGCGCCTGATGTGATACATTTCCATGTGTGTAGCCGCAACCTCGCATTTTGCGCTCATGGCGCCGCGGCCGATCAGCGCCTCGAGGCCGAAGTTCGGCGGTTTATTCAGCTCTACCGCGCTGGTTCCGAGCGGTTTTCATGTACTGTAATCGGAAACAATTTTGAAACGTCGGCCGACAGGCCTTATGGCAGTTTAGACGGTAGCGTACCGGGCGCGGGCAACGCGATGATTCGCGCGCTCAACGCACGACTTGCTTCTCTTTTGCCGAAGCACGTATTCTTGCATGATGTCGAGGCGCTCTCATCCAAGTATGGCAAATTGCGATGGTTTGATCCGCGATTGTGGCATGTCGCCAAATCGGCGGTAAGCTTTGAATGTCAGCCATTCTACGCCGATAGTTTGGCCGCCCAGATCGCAGCGCTCTTCGGCAAATCCAAAAAATGCTTGGTGATCGACCTCGACAATACGTTGTGGGGTGGCGTGATCGGCGATGATGGACTTTCAGGTATTCAACTCGGAGCTGGCCAACCAAACGGGGAAGCGTTTCAGGACTTCCAGCGCTATCTAAGGGCGCTGAAGGAACGCGGTGTGCTAATCGCCGTCGCGAGTAAAAATGAAAGCGAAAGTGCGTTAGCACCTTTTCGTGAACACAAAGGAATGGTTCTAGAGGAGTCTGATATCAGTTGCTTTTTGGCCAACTGGGAGTCTAAGGACAAGAATATCATTCAAATCGCTAAGCAGCTCCATATCGGCCTCGATTCCTTGGTGTTTTTCGATGATAACCCGGCAGAGCGGGCACTTGTTCGTGCAAGCCTTCCCGACGTGACCGTACTCGATGTCCCCGAAGACCCCGCTCTTTACGTGCAGTGTCTCGATGACGCAAACCTTTTTGATACGCTAAGCATTACTGAGGAAGATCGTCATCGCACCCAATTTTTCAAGAGCGAGACCGCCAGAGCGAAGCTTGAGCATGTAACCGTAAACTACGATGACTACCTTAAGCAGCTACACATGCGAGCCATCGTCGAGCCGATCCACGAAGGTAATCTCACGCGTGTTACGCAGCTCATAAATAAAACCAATCAATTCAATCTAACTACGCGCCGCATGACCGAGGCAGAGGTACGCCGTGTTGCTAACGAGCCTAAATTCTACACATCGAGCACCCGGCTTGGAGACAAATTTGGCGACCACGGTTTGATTAGCATAGTGATAGGGGAAATAACGGAGGAAACGCTCAACATCGACAATTGGCTAATGAGTTGTCGGGTCCTTAAGCGCGGCGTTGAGCTGTTGGAGTTTGAGAGTTTGCTAGAGTTTTGTCGTACTCACTCCCTTAGGAAAGTGCGGGGCTCCTATATTGCGACCG
>Ga0070741_10017828_pt1 | contig 11602 bp, 9 predicted proteins | sample Coa_R1_4_FD_66440 | JGI IMG/M metagenome (GOLD analysis project Ga0070741, IMG submission 66440) | Surface soil microbial communities from Centralia Pennsylvania, which are recovering from an underground coalmine fire - Coalmine... | ecosystem: Environmental > Terrestrial > Soil > Unclassified ...
AGCTCCGGTTCGACAGCGCCGATAGTGCGCGCGCCGCGGTCCTCACTGCGGGCGCCGCGCCGATCCGCAGCCGCCGCCTCCAGGAAGACTGCCTTCTCGACACGATCGACGAGTCGCTCCGCCGACGCCGCTGCGTCATGCGTCTGCGGATGGAATCAGGGAAGAGCCTTCTGACCTTCAAAGGACCGGTTCAACCGTCCGACGTCCGGGTTCGCGAAGAGCTCGAAACGATCGTCGCCGACGGGTCCGTGCTTCTTCGCGTCCTGGAAGAGCTCGGCTACCAGGTCTGGTTCCGTTATCAAAAATACCGCGAGGAGTTCGTGCTCGACGATGTCATCGTTGCGGTGGACGAGACGCCGCTTGGAACCTTCGTCGAAATCGAAGGCGGCGATCGCGGAATCGCCGAAATGACGGCCGCGCTGGGGCGGACGCCGTCCGATTACCTCCTGGATTCGTATCGCGGGCTGTTTCGTGACCACTGCCACCGCCAGGGTCTGCCCGCGACCGACATGCTGTTCGACACCGACATCGATTGATGAGGCAGCGGCCTGCCGGGGCGCTGATTCTCACTGCCGGCCTCGGAACGCGTCTTCGTCCGTTGACGAACGTTCGCGCCAAGCCTGCCATTCCGGTTGCCGGCGAGCCGATCGTGCGCCGCATCATCACCTGGCTCGTCCGGTGCGGCGTGCGCGATCTCGTCCTCAACCTCCATCATCTGCCCCAGACTCTCACGCGCGTTGTCGGCGACGGATCCGATTTGTCCGCGCACGTCCGCTACTCCTGGGAGCAGCCGGTCGTCCTGGGGAGCGCCGGCGGTCCTCGTCTGGCGCTTCCGCTGCTTGCGGCCGATACCTTTTTCATCGTCAATGGCGACACCCTCACCGATGTGGATCTGGACGCGCTGCACGCGCAGCACGCCGCGTCGAGCGCGCTCGTGACGCTCGCGCTCGTCCCGAACACCGAACCGCAACACTACGGTGGCGTCCGTCTCGACTCCGATGGAGCGGTTGCCGCGTTCGTCCCGCGCGGACCGGCGGCTGAAGGGTCGTGTCACTTCGTCGGAGTTCAGGTCGCCGCGGCCGAGGCGTTTCGCTCGATCCCGGCGGGCACGGCGGCGAACTCGATCGGCGGCGTCTACGACACTCTCATCGCGGCGCGTCCTGGATCGATCCGCGGCTTCGTGTGCGACGCACCGTTCTGGGACGTCGGCACTCCTCGCGATTACCTGAACACGTCACAGGCGTTCGCCCAAGACGACGTCGTCGCCGGCCGCCGCGTCGAAATCGATCGATCTTCCGTCGTCACCCGCTCGATTCTGTGGGACGATGTGACCGTCGAAGGCGGGTGCCGGATCGAAGGCTGCGTGATTACCGACGGGGTGCGCGTGCCGGCGGGATCGACCTATAACGCTGCCGTGCTCGTCCGCGCGGCCGACGGCGCCGTCGCGTCGTCACCGCTTCCGGTGTGACGATGGTCGATCAACGAACAGTCGAAGGCAGCGAAGTTCGCGATCGGATCGAGCGATATCTGCGGACCAGCGCTCTGACCGGCCGCAGCGCGCGGGTCGTGCCGCTCACCGGCGATGCGTCGGACCGCAAGTACTTCCGCGTGATCCCGTCCGACGGTCCCTCGATTGTCCTCGCCCTTCATGCCGGACCGATCGAATTCGAGACGCTGCCGTTCGCGAACGTCGCCGGACTGCTCCAGCAAGTTCCGCTGCCGGTGCCGGCGGTCCTCGATCACGCCAACGCGCTCGGGATCATTGTGCTGCAGGACCTCGGCGACGTGACGCTGCAGGCGCATCTCGGCGCGGCGCCTCCGACGGAGCACGCGGCCCTCTACCGGCAGGCGGTGGCATTCATCGAGCAGCTCCAGCGGCGCGGCGCGGAGCTCGCGGGCGATGGATATGTGCCGTACCGGATGGCATTCGACGTCGAGAAGCTGACATGGGAGCTGGATTATTTCGTCCGGCACTTCGTGCAGGGCTATCGCGGGATCGACCTGCCGGCGGCCGATCGCGCCGCGCTGTCAGAGGAGTTTTCGCACGTCGTCCGGGAGCTGGCGGCCGAGCCGCGGGTCCTCTGTCATCGCGATTATCACAGCCGCAACCTGATGCTGCACGACGGCAGTCTTTACATCATCGATTTTCAGGACGCACGGCTCGGACCCGACACCTACGACCTCGCTTCCCTGCTGCGCGATTCGTACGTCGACATCAGCGATCCCCAGCTCGACGACCTGATCGCATATTTTCTGGCGTTGAAAGGCAGTCAGGACGAAGCGGACTTCCGCCGTCGCTTCGACTTGATGGCGCTGCAGCGCAACCTGAAAGCGCTCGGCACGTTCGGGTATCAAACTTCGGTCCGCCGCAATCCGGTCTACATCCAGTACATCCCGCGCACGCTCAAGTACGCGGCCACCAACCTCGAGAAGTACCCGCGCTTCGGCCGCCTGCGCGAGCTTCTCTCTCAGCACATCGAGGAACTTCGTTAGGCTGAGCCGCAAGGGCCCGAACCAACAAAGGCCGGCGATCGTTCGGTCCGTGGTGTCCTTTGTCGTGATTCGGCGCCGCAAGTTAAGATTAGGGGTTACGCCGGTGGCAAAACGCGAATTCGGGATATCCACGCACCTTTATCATGGCCAACGCCTGAAGCGCGACCACCTCATCGAGATCGCCGCGCACGGATTCGAGGCCGTCGAGGTCTTTGCCACGCGCACGCACTTCGACTATCACAACGCGGCGGCGGCCGGCGACCTGCAGCAGTGGCTCGCCGAGGCGGGACTCGAGCTGCAGGGAGTGCATGCGCCGATCAGCGAGAGCTATGTCGACGGACGATGGGGACCGCCGTTGACGCTGGCCAGCACGGACGCGGGGGCGCGAGCCCGAGCGGTCGACGAGGCGCTGGCCGCGCTGCATCTCGCGCGACGGATCCCGATGCGAACGCTGGTGGTTCACCTGGGTCTGCCTCGAACGCAGTCGACCGCCGCGGGCGACAACAGCCGCGACGGCGCACGCCGCAGCGTCGAAGCACTCGACCGCGCGGCGGCGCCGCTCGGAGTGAAGATCGCGGTCGAGGTGATTCCGAACGAGCTTTCTCGTGCCGGGTCGCTGGTCCATTTCGTCGAGGAAGATCTCGACGCCGGCGACGTCGGCATCTGTCTCGACTTCGGACATGCACACATGGACGGCGACGTGCTCGACGCGATCGAGACCGTCTCCGGGCATCTGCTGACGACCCACGTCCACGACAACCGCGGCAAAGCCGACGATCATCTCGTGCCGTTCGATGGCACGATCGAGTGGGCGTCGGCCCTGACCGCGGTCGAAAAGATCGGATACGACGGCACGCTCCTCTTCGAGCTCGCCGCCCACGGATCGCCGAAAGACACCCTGAAGAAAGCGCAGAAGGCTCGCGAACGGATGGAGCGGCTGCTGGCCGCGTGATATGGCGCACGTCTACATCGAGGACATCGGCAGACACGAGGGCGAGGAAGTCACGCTCAAAGGGTGGCTGCACAACCGCCGCTCGAGCGGCAAGATCCACTTTCTCATCCTGCGCGATGGGACCGGGTTCATCCAGGCGGTGATGTCGAAGGCGGCGGTCGGCGACGATCTGTTCAAGGCCGCCGATCACCTGTCGCAGGAAACGTCCGTCATCGTCTCGGGCACCGTGCGCGCCGACAAGCGGGCGCCGAGCGGGTACGAAATCGACGTCAAAAGCCTCGAAGTCGTCGGCGAGTCGCACGACTTTCCGATCACGCCGAAGGAGCATGGCGTCGACTACCTGCTCGATCGGCGGCATCTGTGGATTCGCACCGAGCGCCAGCAGGCGATCCTTCGCGTGCGGCACGAAATCATCAACGCGGTGCGCGATTTCTTCAACGGCCGCGGCTTCATCCTCGCCGACACGCCGATCTTCACGCCGGCGGCGTGCGAGGGGACGACGACGCTGTTCCCGGCGCAGTATTTCGAAGAGCAGACGGCGTACCTGACCCAGAGCGGCCAGTTGTACAACGAGGCGAACGCGATGGCGCTGGGCCGCGTGTACTGCTTCGGACCGACGTTCCGGGCCGAGAAATCCAAGACCCGGCGGCATTTGACGGAATTCTGGATGGTCGAGCCGGAGGTCGCCTACGCCGATCTGAACGACGTCATGGATCTGGCGGAAGGACTGATCGTCTTCGTCGTCGCGCGCGTCCTCGAGAAGCGCCGTCGCGAGCTGACGGTCCTCGAGCGCGACATTTCCAAGCTCGAATCGGTGAAATCGCCCTTCCCCCGCATCTCATACGACGACGCCGTGAAGATGCTCAAGGATAAGGGGCTGCCGTTCGAATGGGGAGGCGATTTCGGCGGCCCCGACGAGACCGCGCTGTCCGAGCAGTTCGACCGGCCGGTGATGGTGCATCGCTACCCCGCCGCGGTGAAGGCGTTCTACATGAAGCCCGATCCGGAGCGTCCGGACGTCGCGCTCGGCGTCGACGTCCTCGCGCCCGAAGGATACGGGGAGATCATCGGCGGCGGCGAGCGCCTCGCGGATCTCGACCTGCTGCTTCGGCGGATCAAGGAGCACGACCTCCCGCAGGAGGCGTTCGAATGGTATCTCGACCTCCGCCGCTACGGGACCGTGCCGCACGGAGGATTCGGCATGGGCATCGAGCGCGTCGTGTCGTGGATTTGCAAGCTCGATCACCTGCGCGAGGCGATCCCCTACCCGAGAATGTTGTACCGTCTGTACCCGTAGGACTCAGTCATCACGAAGGCACGCGATCACGAAGTTCACGAAACTCTTTGGCCAACTTGATTCGTGGCGTTCGTGTTCGTCGTGGCTTCGTGAACAGCACCGCGTCGAGTCGTGAGTTGAAGGTGAAATGAAGATTGGTTTGCTCTCTCTCGGCTGCCCCAAGAACCTCGTCGACTCCGAGGTGATGCTTGGTCTGGCGCGCGACGCGGGCCACGAGCTCACGACCGACGCCGCCGGCGCCGAGATCCTCGTCGTCAATACGTGCGCATTCATCGACTCGGCGAAACAGGAATCGATCGAGGCCATCCTGGAGATGGCGCAGCACAAGAAAGACGGCGCGTGCCGCCGGCTGATCGTGACCGGCTGCCTCGCGGAGCGGTATCGCGACGAGCTGCGCGCCGAAATTCCGGAAATCGACGCCGTCCTGGGCACCGGCGAAGTCGCGGACATCATGACCGCGATCGGCGGAGGCGCCGGTTCGAAGCCTCAAAGCGTCGAGCCGTGCACAGCCGACACTCGCGCCGCCGCGCTTCCCGTGACGTTCCATCGCAGCGCACGGCGTCCTCCGGCCGCTCCGCGGCCAGCGCCAACCTATATCTACGACGCCGAAACGCCGCGGCACCTCGCGACGCCGGGCCACTACGCCTACGTGAAGATCGCCGAAGGCTGCGATTACAAGTGCGCCTTCTGCATCATCCCGAAGCTGCGCGGCGCGTATCGCAGCCGTCCCGCTGACTCGATCGTGCGCGAGGCGCGGGCGCTCGCGGCGCGCGGCGTCAAAGAGCTGCTGCTCATCTCGCAGGACACCACCTTCTACGGCATCGATCGGCACGAACGCGGCGCGCTCGCGCGGCTGCTGCGTCAGCTCGACGCCGTCGACGGTCTCGAATGGATCCGGCTTCTCTATCTCTATCCCACGACGATTGACGCCGAGACGCTCGAGGCCATCGCCGACTGCGACAAGCTCTGCAAGTACATCGATCTGCCGCTGCAGCACGCGTCGAACCCTGTCCTTCGCCGGATGAAACGCCCGGGCACGCGTCAGACCTACGATCGGTTGCTCCACGGGATCCGTGAACGGATTCCCGGCGTCGCGCTCCGCACGACGTTCATCGTCGGTTTCCCGGGGGAGACCGAAGAGGACGTCGACGAGCTTTGTGCATTCGTCCAGGATCACGCGTTCGACCACGTCGGCGTCTTCACGTACTCGCACGAGGAAGGCACGTCAGCGTATGCCCTGGACGACGATGTGCCGGCGGCCCACAAGCGGGGGCGTCGCGACCGTGTCATGGGTCTCCAGAAGAGGCTCCTTTCGAGCCGGCTCCGCGCGCGGATCGGCCAGCGGACGACAGTCATGGTCGACGGCCCGTCCAGCGAGCATGAACTCGTGCTCCAGGCCCGGCTGTCGACGCAGGCGCCCGACATCGACGCGACGGTCTTTCTGACCGACTGCGACCCGACGGCCTACCGCCCGGGCGATTTGGCCGAGGTCGAAGTCACCGGCGCGAAGGGCTACGATCTGGTCGCGCGCCCCGTGCTATAATTTTGGATTCGGGCAGCCTGGTTGTAGGACCGAAGTGGGCGTGTGCCCACTTTTTCTGTTTAAGGGGACGTTTCCGGCGTTCCGCAGGGCGGACCGATCGCGATATGCGCGAGGACGTCGTCGAGCAGGTGCGGGCGATGGCCGGCCGCGTGGCTGGGTCGTACGGGCTCGAGATCTTTCACGTGCAGTTCCGGCGCGAGGGTCAGGGTCTCGTGCTGCGCGTGCAGATCGATCGGCCCGGACCCGCGGCAACCGCGGAGGAGAGCGTGAGCGTCGAGGACTGCGCGCACGTGAGCCGCGATTTGAGCGCCATGCTCGACGTCGAGGACATCGTGCCCGATGCCTACACCCTCGAGGTTTCGTCGCCGGGTCTGGACCGGCCGCTGAGGCACGCCGACGACTACCGGCGGTTCTCCGGCCGGCGGGCCAAGCTCGTGATGCGCGAGGCCGTGGACGGGCAACACTACTTCAAAGGGCGCCTGGGCGGCATGGACGAAGGAGCGGTGCTCATCGACGCGGAGGACGGGCGGCGTCATCGTGTTCCGATCACCGTGATCACGCGCGCGAATCTGGAAGTGGAGTTTTGAGTAAGTTATGAACAATCCCCTGCAGCAGACGATCGAGGCCCTTGCGAAGGAAAAAGGCATCGAGCCCGATGTCGTCATCAGCGCCATCGAGGAGGCCGTCGCGACGGCGTCGCGGAAGTACTACAAGACCGGCGAGAACCTGAAGACGCGCTTCAACACGGAAACGGGTCAGGTCGACCTCTTCGCGCTGAAGACGGTCGTGCAGGACGTCACCAACTCGGCCACCGAGATCGCGATCGACGAGGCGCGCCAGATGTATCGGCAGCTGTACGGCGACGATGTCGCGAACAGCATCGAGCTCGGCGACGAAATGGAGTTCCCGAAGCCGACCGAGGTGCTCGGCCGCATCGCCGCGCAAACCGCCAAGCAGGTCATCTTCCAGAAAGTGCGCGAGGCGGAGCGCGAAAACATCTTCGCCGAGTACAACCAGCGGATCGGCGAAGTCGTGAGCGGCACGATCAAGCGGTTCGAGAACGGCGACATCATTCTCGAGATCGGCCGCATCGAGGCCGTCCTGCCGCGCAAGGAACAATCGCGCGCGGAAAGCTACACGCCCGGCGATCGCGTCCGCACCGTGATCAAGGGCGTCAACCGGAGCGCCAAGGGGCCGCAAATCGTGCTGTCCCGCACCGATCCGGCGCTGCTCATCAAGCTCTTCGAGCAGGAAGTGCCGGAGATTTACGACGGCACCGTCATGATCCGCGGCGCCGTCCGCGAGGCCGGCGACCGCGCCAAGGTCGCGGTGTTTTCGCGCGAGCGCGACGTCGACCCGGTCGGCGCCTGCGTCGGCATGAAAGGGACGCGCGTTCAGTCGATCATCCGCGAGCTGCGCGGCGAGAAAATCGACATCGTCGAGTGGTCGGAGGACCCGATCGCCTTCGTGACGAATGCGCTCAGTCCGGCGAAGGTCCAGCGTGTGTCCATCGTCGACGATCGCGAGCGCGTCATGGAAGTGGTCGTCGAGGACAAGCAGCTGTCGCTCGCGATCGGCAAGAAGGGCCAGAACGTCCGCCTGGCAGCCAAGCTGACCGGCTGGCGGATCGACATCAAGAGCGAGGAGGAAAAGCGCCGGGAAGTGGAAGCGCAGTTCGGCGCGCTCGAAATTCCGGGAGACGAAGCCGCGGCCGCCGCGGAAACGACCGACGCCGCAGCCGAACCGGCGGACGGCGAGCTGCCGTACACGCTCGAAGGTATCGGCGGCAAGACCGTGCGGAAGCTGGTCGACGCCGGGTTCGATACCGCGGATGCGGTGCGCGCGGCCAGCGTCGAGCAGCTGTCCGAGATCCCGGGCATCGGCGAAAAGACCGCCGAGAAAATTCTCGCCGCCGCGCGCGGCGAGCACGAGGCCGCAGAAACGACGAACGAGCCCAGCCAGCAGGTCTGAACGGCCTGCACGACGTGAAATACATCAGATCGAGGTAGCAGTTTGGCAACAGTTCGGATCTACAAGGTCGCGGAGCTGCTCGGCACGACGAGCCAGGAAGTGGCGGCGCTGCTCAAGCGCGATCACGGCATCGAGGTGAAGAGCGCCTCGAGCACGATTGAAGAGGTCGTCGCGCGGCAATTCGTCGACCGTCTCGCGCGCCAGCGCAACATCGCGCTCCCGAGCGGCGACATTTTCGCCGAAACGCCGCCGGCGAAGGGCGGCCCCAAGAAGGGTGGGCCGCCGCCGAAGAAAGCTCCGGAGCCGGCGCGGCCGGTCGCGCCGGCGCTGCCGCCGCCGCGTCTGGTGAAAACGGCGAAGCCGGCGGTCGCCGCCGCTCCCCCGCCCACGCCGGTCGTCGAGCCGGAGCCGGAACCGGTCGTCGAGGTCGCGCCGCCGCCGCAGGCCGAGGTCGCGCCGCCGCCGTCGCAGGTGGAACCGCCACCCGCGCCGCCTGAGCCGCGCATCGAAACGCCCGCTGCGCCGTCGCGCCAGATCGCCGATCAGCCGCAGACGACGATCGCCGCCGCGGCGCCAGCACCCGAACCGGCGCCGCCGCCGAGGCCTGCGCCAGCCGGACGCGTGGTTCCGCCCACGCTTCGGCTGCGAATCGAGGAACAGCGTCCCACGACGCCGACGCCGCCGCTGCCGACCGGGCCGGCGCCTCGCGTCGTGCCGCGGCCCGCAGCGCCGCGATCCGATCGGCCGGCGATCCCGGCAGCCGCGCGTCCCGCGGCCGGAGGGGTTCCCGGACAGACCGGAGCGCCGGCGGTGCGACCGTCGCCGCCGCCCGGTGCACGGCCTGGCGTGCCGCCGATGCCGCGGCCGTCCTATCCGCCGTCCGCTCCGCGGCAAACGCCCGGCGGTCCACGTCCGCTGCCGTCGCAGCCGGTGCGCACGCAGCCGGGCGCGGCGCCGCGTCCCGGTATGCCGCCGCGGCCTGGGATGCCGCCGCGTCCGCCGATGCGGCCGTCTCCGCAATCTCGTCCCGCGCCCGGAGCGCGCCGGGATCACGTGGCGCGTCCGACGTCCGCGCCGCCACTGCCGGCGTCGCCGCCGCCCGTCACGCGGACGATCACGCTGGCCGAAGGCATGACGGTCAAGGATCTCGCGGACAAGCTCGACATCCGCCCGAAGGACGTCCTGTCCAAGCTGCTGAACAAACGTCTGATGATGACCATCAACCAGACGCTCGACACCGAAACGGCGACGATGATCGCGCGCGAATTCGGTGCCGACGTTCAGATGCGGAGCTTCGAGGAAGAGCTGCTGCAGGAAGACTCGGGAGAATCGCGGGCGACCGACATCGTCACGCGCGCGCCGGTCGTGACCGTGATGGGACACGTCGATCACGGCAAGACCAGCCTGCTCGACGCCATCCGCGAAACGCGCGTCGCCGAGCGCGAGGCGGGCGGGATCACGCAGCACATCGGCGCGTACCACGTGACGGTGAACGGCCGGAACATCGTGTTCCTCGATACGCCCGGCCACGAGGCGTTCACGTTGATGCGCGCCCGCGGCGCGAAAGTCACCGACATCGTCATCCTCGTCGTCGCGGCGGACGATGGCGTGATGCCGCAGACGCGGGAAGCCATCGATCACGCGCGCGCGGCGAACGTTCCGATCGTGGTCGCGATCAACAAGGTCGACAAAGCGAACGCGAGCCCCGAGCGGGTGAAGCGTGAGCTGACCGATCTCGGCTTGATGCCCGAGGAATGGGGCGGTCAGACGGTCACGGTCGAAGTGTCCGCGAAGAAGAAGCAGAACATCGAGCTGCTGCTCGAGATGGTGCTTCTCGTCAGCGACATCCTGGAGCTCAAGGCGAATCCGAAGCGGCACGCATCAGGAACCGTGCTCGAGTCCAAGCTGGACAAAGGGCGCGGACCCGTTGCGACCGTTCTGGTGCAGGACGGCACACTGCACGTCGGCGACACGTTCATCGCGGGGCCGATCGTCGGCCGCGTGCGCGCGCTGATCGACGATCGAGGACGGCCGACCAAAGCCGCCGAGCCGTCGACGCCGGTCGAGGTCCTTGGTCTCACCGGCCTGCCGCAACCCGGCGACGTGTTCCAGGTGGCGGAGGCGGCGAAGGCCCGCCAGATCGCGACCTTCCGTGAGGAGCAGGCCAAGGCGCGCGCGCTCGGCGCGAAAGGCGGCCGGCTCACGCTCGAGTCGCTGCAGGCGCAGATCGCCGAAGGCGCGGTCAAGGAGCTGTCGATCATCATCAAGGCCGACGTGCAAGGCTCGGCCGAAGTGCTGGCCGACACGCTCACCAAGCTGTCGGACGAGAAGGTGAAGATTCGCGTGATTCACTCGGGCGTGGGCGCCGTGAACGAATCGGACGTGCTGCTCGCCTCGGCGTCGAACGCGATCATCATCGCCTTCAACGTGCGGCCCGACCGCAACGCCGAGGAAATCGCGACCCGCGAGCGCGTCGAGATTCGCCAGCACTCGGTCATCTACAACGTGACCGACGAGATGAAGAAGGCGATGACCGGGCTGCTCGAGCCGACGTTCAAGGAAGTGCGGCTCGGCGCGGCCGAGGTGCGCGACACCTTCAAGGTGCCGAAGTACGGCACGATTGCCGGCTGCATGGTCACCGAAGGCCGCATCACGCGCGCGGGTGACACGCACGCGCGGCTCGTGCGCGACAACGTGGTCGTCTACGAGGGCAAGATTGGATCGCTCCGCCGCTTCAAGGACGACGTGAGCGAAGTGAAAGCGGGCTTCGAGTGCGGGATCGGCTTCGAGAAGTTCAACGACATCAAGGTCGGGGACATGATCGAAGTGTTCGTGATGGAGCGAGTCGCCGTCACGGCGTAGTGGCACGACGCAGCCGTGGTAGTCGGTCTGCTGAGCGTCGAACTGCACCTCCCGGGGGCGCACTCGCTGAAAGAGAAGCGAATGGTGCTCCGGCGCGTGAAAGATCGCCTCAGGAAATTCAACGTGGCGGTCTCGGAGGTCGAGCACCACGATCTCTGGCAGCGCGCGGCGCTCGCGGTCGTGACGGTGAGCACCGATCAGCAGCACGCCGATCGAGAGCTCGCGGCCGCGGCGGACGAGATCGAGCGCGTCGAGCCGGGGCTGATTACGAGAACGGAAGTCGAGTTTCTCGGGTGATTGTAGATTTTGAGCTTTGACCATGAGCCAGGGATCCCGTCCCGACCGCGTCGCCGATCAGATCCGGGCCGAGCTCGCCACCCTGCTCACGCGGGAGGTGCACGACCCGGGCCTCGGCTTCGTCACGCTGACGCGAGTCCAGGTGAGCGGCGACCTGCAGCAGGCGCGCGTGTTCTACACGGCGCTG